>Ga0209487_1001731_pt1 | contig 18158 bp, 13 predicted proteins | sample Poulit2012_FD_187524 | JGI IMG/M metagenome (GOLD analysis project Ga0209487, IMG submission 187524) | Agricultural soil microbial communities from Georgia to study Nitrogen management - Poultry litter 2012 (SPAdes) (version 2) | ecosystem: Environmental > Terrestrial > Soil > Agricultural land...
GCGCCCCGTGGTTATCATAGGAGTAGTTTCGGCATGAGGAGGGCGGGCCACTATCGCCCATAACTGCCATACTTGATGTGGGGGCGTCCGACGAGCCGCGAATGAGGCGTACAATCGTACGTCGCAGAGCTTGCCCCGGACCTGATCCGGGGGAGCGGTGAGGAAGGACAACGCCGAGATGCGGAATATTTCAACGGCCTGATAAGGGCCAAGACGTACTCCGATTGTGCGTCGAAGGCTCACGCGATTTTGACATGATGGTAGACGAACTACCGGGCCGCGCAATTTCCCGGATCACATGAGCCACGAAACTCAAGCCGTACCGAGACACTTCTCGTAAAACTCCAGCGTCCTCCGTGCGATCGCGCTCCATGCGAATTGCTCCTCAACCCGGGCGCGAGCGGCGTCGGCCATCGTCCGCAGACGTTCTTCGTCATATAGAAGCTCGTTGATGGCGTGGGCAAGGTCCTCGGAGAAGGTACGCGGATCGACGGGCTCGAAGTCGGTTTCACCACGCGCTTCGAATGCCACAAGACGCCCCGTTTCACCATCGGTGACCACTTCGGGGATGCCGCCGACCCTGGATGCAACGACCGGTGTCTCGCATGCCATGGCCTCGAGGTTGATGATGCCGAACGGCTCGTAAACCGACGGGCACACGAAGATGGTGGCGTGGCTGTACAAAATGATCACCTCTTCGCGAGGCAGCATCTTCGATATCCAGATGATGTCATGCTTCGAGGCCCGCCGTGCCTCGTCCACCAGCGTCGTCATCTCGCGCTCGATCTCAGGCGTATCCGGCGCACCCGCGCAAAGCACGATCTGGATGTCCTGGTCGATGTGCCTGATGGCCCGCACCAGGTGCAGGATCCCCTTCTGACGCGTGATCCTTCCCACAAAAAGAATGAACCGCCGGTCCGGGTCGATGCGATGCCTCTTCAAGACCGCGGGATTAAACTTGGGCCGGTACTCATCGGTGTCGATACCGTTGGGGATGACCTCGATGCGCTCGCGCGGCACACCGTACAGCTCTTGGACATCCTCTTGCATCGACTTCGACACTGCGATGACCCCGTCAGCGTTCTGATAGGCCGTGCGCTCAACCCAGGTCGATGCGTTGTAGGCCGTACCCAGTTGCTCCTGCTTCCACGGCCGATGCGGTTCGAGCGAATGCGTCGACAAAATTAACTTCGCACCGCTGAGCTGCTTCACGAGGCATCCGGCTAAATGGCTATACCACGTGTGGCCGTGGACGATGTCGGCTTCGCCAATACTGCCTGCCATCATCACGTTATTCATCATCGTCTCGATGAACTTGCGATGCCGCGGATCGGCCGCCGGCACGTCAGCACTCGGCTCAAATCCACGGACGTGCAGGTTCCGTTGTTCGATCCGCTGGTCCCCAAAACTCAGTACACGAATGTCAAGCTGGTGATTATCGAGCCGGGCGAGCTCCCTCGTCAGATATTCGACGTGCACGCCGGCACCGCCGTAGACATTTGGCGGATATTCGTTGGTTAACACCGCGATTCGCATCAGTCTCGAGTAGCTTTAGGGATCGGTGGATGAGCCGGGAGGAACGCCATCTTGAGGCGAATGTGTATAATACCGCCGGTATCGCGCCAGTTCTCCTGTGGATGTCGCGCAATCGTTGAATAATGGATGACCTGCAGCAGCGTTAGTTAATACGCCTTCTCCAACCGCTTTGTCCGCATCTATGATCACCCTCGTCCTCGGCAAGAAGTCGCCGCCGCGCGATCGGATCGAGCGCATAGCCCGCGAGCGCCGTCATGATGTGTATCTGGCCGAGGAGCCGGCCGATGCGGAGCGTTTGCTGCATGATGTGTCGCCGTCGCTCGTGGTGATCGCGGGCCTCAGCAAGCGGTACCGCAGGTGGGCGCAGCAGATCCGGCAGTCGCGGCGGGGGCAGAACCTCATTCTGCTGATTGTGATGGAGCGGAAGGAGAAAGATTACCTTCCGAAGCTGCTCGAGGCAGGCGCCGACGATTATGTCTTGGGGACGAGAACGGATGATCGTTTACATGCCAGGCTTGCCTTTGTTGAACAGAAGATCGAGGTCGTCAAGCATCGGTGGGTGGCCGAAGATCAGCTTGAGGTGCGCGCGCGCCAGCAGGCGGCCGTTGCAGAACTTGGGCAACGCGCGCTGGCGGGTGGAGGCGTCGATGACGTGATGAACTACGCCGCCACCCTTACCGCCGAGACGCTGAACGTCGAATATTGCAAGGTGCTTGAGCGGTCGGGCGTAGGGGATGGCCTGCGGCTCCGTGCCGGCGCGGGCCGCGGTCGCCGAGAGCGTACTGAGCCCGACGCCTCAGAGCCGGCGGATTCCGTCTCGGGGCTCAGCGTAGCGATCGCGGTCGAAGAGCGGTCGTTCGGCGTTTTGAGCGTGCAGACGTCGCAACAACGCACCTTTACCGAAGACGACATCAACTTCCTCCGTGCGATTGCCAACGTGCTGGCGGCCGCACTCGAACGTCGGCGGACCGAAGAGGCGCTGCGGGACAGCGAGGCCAAATCGCGCGCAATCCTCGAAACCACGGTCGACGCCATGATCACGGTGGATGCTCAGGGCCGCATCGAGTCGTTCAATCAGGCCGCCGAACGCATTTTCGGGTACGAGGCCGACGACGTTATCGGGAGGAACGTCAAGATCCTCATGCCGTCGCCGTATTACGAGGAGCATGACGCCTACATGCGCACCTACCATGAGACCGGCCGAAAGAACATCATCGGCATCGGGCGCGAAGTCCAGGGCAGGCGCAAAGACGGCTCCACCTTCCCGATGGATCTCGCCGTAAGTGAGGTCCAGCTCGGTGATCGGCTCATCTTCACCGGCATCATCCGCGATATCACTGAACGGCGCATTCTCGAGCAGCATATCCTCGATATCAGCGATGAGGAACGGCGCCGTATCGGTCAGGATCTCCATGACGGGCTCGGACAAATGCTGACGGGCATCGGACTCATCAGTCAGAATATGGCCCGGCAGATGGAGAAAGAGAGCAGCAAGTATGCGCACGAGATGGCCGAGATAACGGATCTCATTAAAGAAGCCGATCAGTTTGCGAGGGCGCTGGCACGTGGTCTCGTACCGGTCGAACTTGAGGCGAACGGGCTCTCAGCGGCGCTACAACGGCTTGCGGGCAACGCCGAGCGTCTCTTCGCCATCCGCTGCACATTCGAGGCCGTGGGCTCCGCCGAAGTCGACGACTTGTCGGCCGCCGTGCACGTCTTCCGCATCGCGCAGGAAGCACTGTCGAACGCCGTCAAGCATGGCAAGGCATCCGAAGTATCCGTCACGCTCGTCTCAAGTGACGACAAGCTCAGGCTGCGCGTCATCGACAACGGCGTCGGCTTCCCTAACAAACTGCCTGAAGAACGGGGGATGGGCGTCAACATCATGAACTACCGTGCACGAATTCTCGGCGGAACGCTGGACATCCGGAGCAGACCCGAAGGCGGAACGGTGATCACGTGCACGGTGCCACTCGTCAAGAGAGAACGACCTGCAAGCCGCCGGCGTTCACGCGTCACCACTCTGCAATAATCCCTGTTCGCATAATTTCTAATCTGCCGAGTCTCCCGGCACACCGACACGCGAAGCAACCTCCGTCTCCATGAAGAAAATTCTCCTTGTCGATGATCACCCGCTGATGCGGAAAGGCCTCGCCATGACGCTCGAGGCCGAGCCCGACCTGAACGTGTACTCGCAGGTACCGAGCGCAGAAGATGCCCTGAATGTGGTGAATGAGGAGGTGCCGGACATCGCGATCGTCGATATCTCGCTCCCGGGGATGAGCGGCATCGAGCTGATCAAGCATTTACTTGCGTTGCATCCTGATCTCCCTGTCCTCATCGTCTCACGGCACGACGAGATGCTCTACGCCGAGCGGGCCATCCGTGCCGGCGCGCGAGGCTACATTATGAAGCTCGAGGCTGGGGATGTCATCGTGCAGGCCGTCCGGCGTGTGCTCAAAGGCGGCGTCTACGTAAGCGATGAGATAAACGAACGCTTGCTGATGGGCATGATGAGCGGACGCGGGAGCATCGCCGAGTCGCCGCTCGAGATTTTGAGCGACCGCGAACTCGAGGTCTTCGAATTAACAGGACGCGGCCTCGGCACGCGAGACATCGCCGAACGGCTCCACCTCTCGGTCAAAACCGTCGAGTCCTACCGTGCACGCATCAAGACAAAACTCAACCTGGGCACCGCCACCGAACTCGTCCAGCACGCCGTACAGTGGGTTGCGAGCGAACGCTCAGGCTAAGGCCTGCTGCCACGCCGACTTCTGCCGATTTTCCGCAAACCGTCCCTAAGGTTCTTTATCTTGAAGCGTGATTCAGGTTCACTGAAACGCTTAAAGTCCATCCGTTCCTGCTGACTCTCTACGTCGACTTATGGTAGCGCGTACGCTTTCCGTCCTTACACTTCTCGTCATCCTTTGCGCGAGTATGGCTGTCGGACAATCTAACCGCATCACGGTCCAGGCCGATGCCGGCACCGAGACCATCAACCGGCACATTTACGGTCACTTCGCCGAGCACCTTGGCCGAGGAATCTACGACGGCATCTGGTATCGTAACGCCGACGGCGAGTTCGAAATTCGCGACGACGTCGTGGAAGCGCTCCGCGCCATCCAGATCCCCAACCTCCGCTGGCCGGGCGGCTGCTTTGCCGACTATTACTTCTGGAAAGACGGCATCGGGCCGGTTGAAGATCGCCCGACCATCGTCAACACCAACTGGGGTGGCGTCACCGAGGATAATTCGGTCGGTACGCACGAGTTCATGGAGCTCGTCGAGCGCCTCGGCACAGAGCCTATCGTCGTCGGCAACGTCGGCAGCGGCATTGTGCAAGACATGGCGCAGTGGTGGGAGTATGTCAACCACCCGGGCACCAGCCCCATGGCCGACTGGCGCCGCGAGAACGGCCGCGACGAGCCGTGGAATATTCGTTACTGGGGCGTGGGCAACGAGAGCTGGGGATGCGGCGGCAACATGCGTCCCGAGTACTATGCCGACCTCTACCGTCGCTTCGCTACGTTCCTGCCGGCGTACGAGAACGTCCGGCCGTTCCGCATCGCTGCCGGCCCCGCAGGTGATGACTACAACTGGACCGAGGTGATGATGCGCGAAGCTGCCGACATGATGGACGGCCTCGACATCCACCATTACACCATCCTTGGCGATTGGGTCACCAGGAAAGGCCACGCCACCGAGTATGGCGAGGCTGAGTGGTTCGAGCTCATGCGCCGAAGCTGGCAGGTCGAAGAGATCATCGAAGGACACCGCGAGATCATGGATCGATATGACCCTGAGAAGCGCATCTGGATGATCATGGGCGAATGGGGTACATGGCACGAACAGGAAGAAGGCTCCACGCCGGGCTTCCTCTATCAGCAGAACACCATCCGCGATGCGCTCGTGGCCGGCCATCAGCTCAACGTGTTCAACAACCACGCCGACCGCATCAAGATGGCGAACATCGCGCAGACGGTGAACGTCCTGCAGGCCATGATCCTCACACGTGGCGAACAGCTCATCCTCACGCCCACGTACCACGTCTTCGAGTTTTACAACGTCCACCACGATGCCACGCTTCTACCCATCGAAGTCGAGGTTGCACCGTACGAGTTCCAAGGCCAGTCGATCCAGGCCGTTAACGCCACGGCATCGCAGGCCGACGACGGCTCCATCAACATCACGCTCGTCAACCTCGACCCGAACGCGCCGCGATCGATCGAGACGGTCCTGAGCGGAGCCAACGTTCGCAGCGTCGAAGGCCGGGTCCTCACCGCCGATGATATGCGCGCGCACAACACGTTCGATAACCCTGAGGTCGTTTCCCCACAGGTGTTTAACGGCGCACGCCTCTCGGGCAATACGCTCAACGTCGACCTCCCCGCCAAGTCAGTGGTCGTCCTGACGCTCCGGTAAACCGGCCATATGGTCTTGACCAGAGACGCCGCAGTCGTTCATTCGGCTGCGGCGTTTTCTATGCGTGCCGTCTGGTGCCGCGCCGCAGCGTGTAGGCGATGTAGCGCGGTCGCAGGCAGCGACTCGATCGGTTTGGTTTTGGGGAGAAACCGGGCTGGTGCTCCGCTACGCAATAAAAATTACAGCCGGTAGAAAACGCGACCCTGCCGCGTCCATAAAGCTCTTGCGTCCACCGCTCGGACGCACAGAAGGATGGCTTCGTCGCTACCTCGAATCAATCGGCGAGCTTCAGGCCCGCGTCCCGCGTGGGGCGAAAGAGCATGCGTAACAGCGCGCGGCCCTCGCCGTCCCGGCGCACGGTTAGTGGACCAGAGCGGGGCCTAACCCGGTTCTTCCCCACAAAAAAACCGGTTGCCGGCCCGGCACCTTGCACTGAGCAAGGCAGCCGAACCGCCAACCGGTTTGAGCAATGAGCGGTGATCGGTGGCGGTGAGCAGTGGGCTATGAAAGCCGGGCGAGCACGAAGCAGTTCGTTTTGAACTAGCCCACCAAAAACCAACCACCAAAAACCAAACACCAAAAACCAAACACCAAAAACCAAACACCAAAAACCAACAACCGCCCTACTCCGGCTTCGTGAGCGCGGTGATCATCGTGGCATCATCCTCGCCCGACTGGCGCAGGCGCAGCAGGAAGTCGGCCCCGGCGGGGATCTCATTATAGATGCGGCGGAAATCGGCCAGGTTGCGGACAGGCTGCCGGTTCATCTCCACGATAATCATCGACGGCACGATGCGCGCCTCGCGGAACGCCACGCTGTTTCGATCAACGTCGAGCACGACCACGCCCTCGGTGTCGCCCGAGATGCCGAGACGCTGTGCGATGGCAGGCGTGACATCCGACAGGCGCATGCCGAGGCTCTCCATCGAGCCGGCGTCGTTGTCATCGCCATCCTCATCTCGGTCAGGCGTTCGGCGCTCGGCGGTCGTCGGGTCCTGCTCGGCCTCACCCAGCGTCACGTTCAACGTGCGCTCATCGCCCTGACGGTTCACCGTAATCTGCACCTGCTGGCCCGGCCGCATGCTCGCGATCTGCTGCGAAAGCTGCAGATGATTGGTCAGCGGGTTGTCGTTAATCGCCACGATGACATCACCCGGCTCGATACCCGCGCGGTCGGCGGCAGAACCTTCCACAACACGCGCGACCTGAGCGGCGCCGCGTGGCAGGTCGAGCGAGCGGATCAGCGTTTCGGTGGCAGGCGTGAATTCAACACCCAGCCGCGCACGCCGAACCGTTCCTGATTCGATGAGCTGCTGCGTGACCGACTCCACAATGTCGACGGGAATCGAGAATCCGATACCCTGATAACCACCCGTGCGCGTGTAGATCGCCGTATTGATGCCGACCAGTTCGCCACGCAGATTGACCAGCGGCCCGCCGGAGTTACCCGGGTTGATCGCGGCATCGGTCTGGATGTAATTCTGCACGGCCGGTCCCTGCTGCTGAATGCGCCCCAGCGCGCTGACAATGCCGGCGGTGACGGTGTTGCTAAGCTGCGGCGACAGCGGCGAGCCGAATGCCATCACCCACTGACCAACGCGCAGCTCATCCGCATCGCCGAAGCTGACGCTCGGCAGGTTGTCGGCGTCGATCCGGATGACGGCGAGGTCGCTCTGCGGGTCGGTGCCGATGACCTCAGCCTCGTAGCGCGACTCATCGAACAGCTGAATTTGAAGGTTCGTCGCGCCCTCGACAACGTGGTTGTTCGTCACGATGTAGCCATCGGAGCGTACGATGACGCCGGAGCCCAGGCCCTGCTGCCGGAACTCACGCTCGCCACCTTCGGGCGAGCCGAAGAACTGCTCGAATGGCGTGCCTTCAAACGGATTGCCAAAGGGAAAGCCCGGCGCCTGCCGAGTTGTCACACGCTCGGCCTGAATCTGGACGACGGTCGGGTTGACAACTTCCGAAACCGAGATAAAGGCAGATTCGAGATCATTGGCTACGTCGACATACGTGGAGCCGTCGAATCCGTCGAATGCCGCACGGCTTTCAGTTCCAGCGAGGTGGCCGATCCCAAGCAGGTTTGCGCCCATTGTCGTCATGAAAACGCCCCCGATAAACGAGGCAACGACAATGGCGGCGATCGACATCTTTCTCTTTATGCTCATAGTCTGCATAGGGGAAGAATGGGTCGTTCAAATGTGGGGCGGCATAAACAACATGCCGGCCATCCTGCTTTCGAAAAAAACGTGCCGATTCGCGGAAAGGCATCGAGTAGCAGACGACTCGTCAGAAGCTGTCCGCTCCGGCAGACAGTCTTGCAGGTTGCGTAAACAAAACCGCCCGCCGCAATTGATTGCAGGCGGGCGATGGTACGTTTAGGTAATCCAACGGGCGTCAGGAGCCCGGGATGCCGGGCTCCGTCATCTCACGAACGTTCAACACGCGGTCGAGCTCGTCGTCGGAGAGCAGTCCCATCTCGATGACGACTTCGCGCACCGACCGGCGCTCGGCACCGGCCTTCTTGGCAACCGTGGCCGCCTTGTCGTAACCGATGGCGGAATTCAGCGCCGTTGCGATCGAGGGGTTGAGTTCGAGCAGTTCCTGACAACGCTCACGGTTGGCCGTGATTCCCTCGAGACAGCGCTCGCGGAATGCATCGAGCATGTTGGTCAGGTACTCCACGTTCTCATACATCGCGTGAGCCATCACCGGCATCATCACGTTCAGCTCGAAGTTGCCGTGCTGGCCACCGATTGTGATCGTCGTGTGGTTGCCCATGACACGCGCGCAGACCATCATCATGGCTTCGCTCAGCACCGGGTTCACCTTGCCCGGCATGATCGACGACCCCGGCTGGATCGACGGAAGTTGGATCTCCGACAGGCCCGACGTCGGACCGCTCGAAAGGTGGCGAATGTCGTTTACGATCTTGAGCAGCGATACGGCGAGCGTGTTCAACGTGCCGGACACCTGGACATAGGCGTCTTTCGCGGCTTGCGCTTCGAAATGATTATCAGCCTCACGGAATGCATAACCCGTGATCGATCCAATTTCTTGGATGGCCCTCGCCGCAAAATCCGGATGGCAGTTGATGCCCGTTCCCGTAGCCGTTCCACCGAGTGCCAGTTCCATCAGCTCGTTCGACGCCGCGCGGATCCGACGGATCGACTGCTTGATTTGCGCCGCATAACCACCGAACTCCTGTCCGAGCCGCACCGGCGTGGCATCCATCAAATGGGTACGGCCACTCTTCAGCACATCGTCGAACTCCTTGGCTTTGGCGTTGAGCGCATCCTCAAACCGCCCGAGCGCCGGCAACAGGTCCTTCTCAATCCCTACCCGTGCCGAAACGTGCATCGCCGTCGGGATAACATCGTTCGACGACTGCGACATGTTGACGTCGTCATTAGGATGCACCGCACGATTGCCGCGTCCGCTTCCCAGGATGTCGGAGGCCCGGCTCGCGATCACCTCGTTGGCGTTCATGTTGGTCGACGTACCGCTACCCGTCTGGAAGATGTCGAGCACGAACTGATCGTCATGCCGCCCTTCGATGACCTCGTCGGCAGCCTGGACAATGGCATCTCGCTTGTTCTCGTCGAGCAGCCCGAGACTATGGTTGGCTACGGCCGCGGCTCGCTTGACGGCACCGACGGCTTCGATAAAGCGCCGGCTGAAACGCACACCACTGATGGGGAAGTTGTCGGCCGCGCGCTGTGTTTGCGCTCCGTAAAGGGCGTCTTCCGGTACCTGGACTTCGCCCATTGAGTCTCGCTCGATACGAAAGGACATGGTGCTCTCGAGTAGTTTCTTAGATGGAGGTAGGACGTACATCGGGCCGATCTGAATATAATCGGGTTGATTTGCCGGCGTGCGCGAAACCGCAACGTCGGGGTGAATTATGACCTAAATCAGGCAAACAGGGGAGGGAAGTCGATCAACGGGCGGGATATTTCGCCCCGTTCGAAGGGCGGCCAATCGTGCAAACGTTCCTTTCGTCACCATGATCGGCTTTTTACCACGATCGGCTTTAAACCACACATAACCTGCGCGCTCAGGTCCGTATGGAACTCATTCACGACATCGAGGACATGATGACCCGCGCATCGGCGCTGGGGGCTGAGGGCAAACGCGTGGCCCTCGTTCCGACGATGGGCGCGCTGCACGACGGCCACCTTGAGCTGGTCCGGGAGGCCCGGGCACACACCGATATCACCGTGGTCAGCATTTTCGTGAATCCCACTCAGTTTGGGCCGACCGAAGATTATGACCGCTATCCTCGCCGACTTGAAGAGGATATCGAGCTGCTGCGGAGCCTCGCCGCAGACGGAGTCATCGTATTTGCGCCCGGCGTCGAAGACATGTACCCGGGCGGAGATCTCGAGCGCCAACCGATACGGTTCACCGTTCGCGAACTCGACCGCTGGCTGTGCGGTCGCTATCGCGAAGGTCACTTCGACGGCGTCGTCACGGTGGTGGCAAAACTTCTGAACATCGTCCGGCCGGACGTCGCCGTGTTTGGCCTCAAGGACGCTCAGCAATTCGTCATCCTGAAACGACTTGCACGCGACTACTTCTTCGGAACCCGGTTGATCGGAGTGCCGACTGTCCGCGAGGATGACGGCCTGGCCATGAGCTCGAGAAACCGCTACTTGAACCATGAAGAACGCCTGCAGGCACGCGTGCTTTCCAAGGCCATAACCGACGCTGAAGCCGCTGTCAAACGAGGGGAACAGCGTGTTTTAGGCATTGTTACAGCGATGCGCGACACGATCGGCCAATCCGAGCTCGCAAAACTGCAATATGCGGAGGTCGTCTCGGCCGACGACCTGCAGCCGCTGGAGACAATCGAGTCCGGAATGGAAGTGCTTGTAGCCGTCGCAGCTTACTTCGGGGAAACGCGGCTTATCGACAGCGCTTTTGTGACGGCGCCTTGATTCGCTCCGCAACTTAGTAATCCATCCCATCCTGTGATGACGTTGACCATGTTCCGGGCGAAGCTCCACCGCCTCCGTGTAACCGAGGCCGACCTTTTTTATGAGGGGTCGATCACGCTCGACCAGGAGCTGTTGGAGGCTTCAGGCATACTTCCATATGAGAAGGTGCAGGTGGTCAATATCAACAATGGTAGCCGCCTCGAGACCTATACCATCCCCGGAGAGCCGGGTGCACGGACGGTCTGTCTTAACGGCCCTGCGGCGCGTCTCGCTCAGCGTGGCGACGAGATCATCGTCATCAGCTATGCCGATATGACGCACGAAGAAGCACAGAAGCATAGGCCGCGCGTTGTTCTTGTCGACGAGGACAACAACCCAAAAGAAATCATCGACTTGCAGGTCTCCCGGAACGAAGCTCTGGTCGACCAGGCGCTATAATCCGGAAGGTCACCGCTTACGACTTCATCAGGGAGCGCCCTCGGGTGCTCCCTTTTTGTTTTGGGTATGACCGTTGCCCGGCCTCGCGCCTGCGGTTAGATTAACGCATCAGTTAATCAATGGGGTGAGTCATGCACATCCAGCGAGTAGCCGTCATCGGCGCCGGCACCATGGGGAACGGTATCGCCCATGTTTTCGCCCTCGGCGGCATCGATGTGGCGCTGGTCGATGTTTCAGACGAAGCAGTTGAGGCTGGAGTGACGATGATCCGAAAGAACCTCGGCCGCCAGGTCGACAAGGACGTCATCTCTCAAGCTGAGGCCGGCGAGGCGCTCGATCTCATCCATACCAGTACGGATCTCGAGAAAACAGTCAGCAACGTCGACCTCGTTGTCGAGGCTGTATCCGAGCGAGCCGAGGTCAAAGCCGACGTGTTCCGCAGTATTGACGCGGCGGCGCCCCCAGACGCGATCCTTGCATCCAACACGTCATCGATCTCGATTACCTGGATTGCCGCGCAGACGCAGCGGCCCTCAAACGTGATCGGGATGCACTTCTTCAACCCCGTTCCGGTAATGAAGCTTGTCGAGATCGTGCGCGGCCTCGAGACAAGCGACGCCGTCTTCAACACGGTGCGATCACTGTCTGAGCGGTTAGGGAAGTCTCCGGTAGAGGTCTCAGATTATCCGGGCTTTGTGTCAAACCGTGTGTTGATGCCGATGATCAATGAGGCGGTGTACTGCGTGATGGAAGGTGTGGCCTCGGTTGAGGACATCGACCACGTGATGAAGCTGGGGATGGCTCACCCAATGGGGCCGCTCAATCTTGCCGACTTCATCGGCCTGGACGTCTGTCTTTCCATCATGGAAGTCCTCCACACACAACTCGGTGACGACAAATATCGGCCTTGTCCGCTACTGCGCAAGATGGTGACTGCCGGGCGCCTCGGACGAAAAAGCGGCCATGGCTTCTACACGTACAACTGACACATCCGGCGGAAGCGGGCCTTCCCCAGATCATTCGTCGCCGTTGTGGTATCGGTCGTAGGCGTCGATGATATCCTTGACGAGACGGTGACGCACAACATCGCTCTTGTCGAAGTAGACGAAATCGACGCCGTCGATCCCCGTCAAGATCTCCTGCGCCTGCGTCAATCCCGAAATCTCACTTTTCGGCAGGTCCGTCTGGGTAATGTCACCCGTCACGATCGAGCGGCTGTTCGCGCCGAGGCGGGTCAGAAACATCTTCATCTGTGGGCCGGTCGCGTTCTGGGCTTCGTCGAGAATGACAAAGGCCGAGTTCAGCGTGCGTCCGCGCATGTACGCCAACGGAACGATCTCTACTACGTGCTGCTCGAGGAAACTGCGGAGCTTGTCCGGCTCAAGCATGTCCTCAAGCGCGTCGTAAAGAGGACGCAAGTACGGGTCGACCTTTTCCCGGAGGTCGCCCGGCAAAAAACCGAGCCGCTCACCAGCCTCAACAGCAGGTCGCGACAACACGATCCGCTTGACCTGGCGTGACTTCAACGCCGCTACCGCCAATGCCACCGCCGTATAAGTTTTCCCCGTCCCGGCCGGTCCAATCGCAAAGACAAGGTCGTTGGCACGGGCGGATGCGACTAACTTCGCCTGGTTTGGCGTCCGTGCCTTGATCATCCCGCCCGAGGGCGTGAACAGAACGACATCGCGCGTATCTCGAGCGGCTGAGGCGCCGTCGCCAGTCGTAAAAAGCGCCAAAACCGTATCCACATCCTTCTCTGTGAGGTTACCGTTGCGGTTCAGCACCACAATCAGCTCGTTGAGGATGCGATCGATAAGGTCGACGCTGGCTTTATCACCGCGCAGGATGACTTTGTTACCACGGGCCGTGATGCGTGTGTCGGGAAAAGCCGACTCGACCTGGCGCAGGTAAACGTCGTTAAAACCGAATAACAGGAGTGGCTCTGTGCCCTCAATGGTGATTGTACGATCAGCCAATAGCGCTGTGAGACTACGTTGGAAGTGAATGCCCTCGTGGCAACGGCGGAATCTAACGGCGGGCGGCATCGTAGGTGCCCGCCACCTCACACATTAACGACAGGAATGAAACGAGCGCTCGTCGTTGAATTCACCAAAATGACCGGGGCCGGTAACGACTTCATTGTGATCGACAACCGGTTCTTCCATTTCACTGATGAGGAGCTTGCTGCGTTCGCGGCTCGATTCTGCAAGCGCCGTCTCGGTATCGGTGCTGATGGCCTGCTGGCGCTGAATCCAGCCACGAGTTCCGAACATCATTTTCGGATGCGGTACTTCAATGCCGACGGATCGCCGGCCACCATGTGCGGCAACGGCGCGCGTTGTCTTGCCAAGTTTGCGTATGAGGGTGGGGTTGAGGCGTCTCCGCTCGTTTTCGAAACGGATGCCGGAGTTTATCGTGCCGAAGTAACGGCGGGTTCTGATAGAGTGCGCCTTTCTATGACTGACCCTCGCGACTACCGACCGGTTGTGCGACTGTCTCATACCCGGGACGCCCCGGTTTCCTTCATCTGGACCGGGACCGAGCATGCGGTGACCTTCGTCGACAACCTCGACGATATTGATGTTGAGCGTGAGGGGAGCCAGATTCGGCGTGATCCGGCATTCGGCGCGCACGGTGCAAATGCAAACTTCGTCGAGGTGCTCGGCGAGGGAGACGCCATCCGGCTTCGAACCTTCGAGAAAGGTGTGGAAGCTGAAACGCTGGCATGCGGCACGGGTGCCGTTGCCTCGGCAATCGTCACGCGGCTGGCCCGCCGTAGCCGGGCGTCATCCATCGACGTCCACGTCCGAGGTGGAATGTTGCGCGTCAGCTTCTCACGAGATGATGACGGTATTCGAAATGTGGAAATGGAAGGTCCCGCTGAGGCAATCTTCCGCGGGTCTTTTGAGTGGGGAGGGTGACGGTGCGATACGTTTATCTCGGTGACCGGATGACACGGCCTGATCTTCGAGGAGCGGAGTGCGATCCGATTCGTCGTGCCGATGGACGGACGATCGTGTCAACGCGACGTGCGACGGCGAAAGTCGTTTTCGAAGATGGTAGTATTCACGTCGTCGCCCGCCGCCGCTTAAGGCTGAAGCACAAATACGATGCGCGCGAATCGGGACAAGGACTTCCTCCTGACTCAGTCTGACTAACTGGCTGTTGAACAATCATTCGTCCGGGCCAAAGAACAAATCAAACCTGCCTCAGACTTGATCTGGGGCGTGCGACACAAGCCGCAGGCGACTGACGAGCGTAGTGAGTAGAAACAGCGACTGAGGCATACTCCCGTACGCAGCAGGGCTTGCCCCGAACCTGGTTCGGAAAAGCCACGACGACGCAGAATGCAGAGCTGATCGATTTTTCAACGGCCTTCTAAGCGGGCATAGACGTATACGACCAGCGGCTCCTACTCTTGCGCCTGCCGGTTAAGCGGCGGCAAACGGAATACAGTGAGGCTTCCTGAACGCAGGCTCGAATACGGCCCTGCCGGAAGACGATCCTCAGCCGCCGTCAGAACGTGTCTCTTTCAGATCGCGTTCTCTTTCAAGATTACGCGTGTTCGACCACCGAAACCCGCCGGAGAACGAAAGCAAGCCTCTGCGATTCCCGGCGGGCGCTGTATCCTGAGCGAGCGTGACTGCGGTCAGGCCGACCTGACCGCGGTTGCCAGCGACCGCCGCAGTCGATTGATTTCGACGCTAAGGTCGCCGAGCCGACTTTCGAGATCGTCGCGGGTGTCGGAACGCAGAACGCCCTCGCTCTCGGCTCGCAGGAGGTAATACTGAAGCATCTCAACCTCAGACCGGGCATCCGCCGTCGCATGCTCAGTCGCGACGTCATTTGTTCGGTTGCGCCAGACGTACCACACCGCGCGGGTAAGTCTGTAGGCGTGACGCCGAAGAGGCCGGATCAGGCTTGCATCCAGGTTGGATGGAAATGAGCGCGACAGCCAGAATAGATTGGACTGAAGCTCGGTGGCTCGCCGAAAGGCGCGGAGGTTGTGATAGGACCGTGGCGCACTACGTTCTACTACCATCATGAACTACTGAGGACTGATTGTGTGAGGAATCAGTCGCAAGACGTGAGGTGCGTCCCGGCGTAACCTCAGATCCGAAAAAAAATTTATGGAACCCCGGGTCACACGTGTCGTACCGACGGCTATGACACGATGTTAAGTCTATAGCTCATCCAGAAGGGCAGAGGGATCAGGCCCCGTGACGCCCTGGCAACCGTCCCATTAATGGGGAAATGGTGCCAACTCCTGCTCCGGTTATATCGGAGGAAGATGAGCGGAGAGATGCATTCACCAGACCTGGTGATTAGCCTCTACCCGCCTATCTGGGAGAGGCTTTTTTTGTAGCCTCCCTCGGAGTCGTGCCCGGCCACTGGATGAGTGAAGACGTTCACTTACCACCATCCATAGCCGCACAAATGAGTCAGAACGGGAAAGCCCCTAACTATCGCTTCGAGACGCTGCAGGTCCATGCAGGCCAGCAGGTCGATCCGGCGACGCAGGCACGCGCCGTGCCTATCTACGCGACTACATCCTATAGTTTTAAAGATGCCGCCCACGGCGCAAATCTCTTCGCGCTGAAGGAGTTCGGAAACATCTACACCCGGATTATGAATCCGACGACAGATGTATTCGAGCAGCGTGTGGCAGCTCTTGAAGGAGGCGTAAGCGCCGTTGCGACGTCCAGCGGTCAGGCCGCTCAGTTTCTCGCGCTCACGACGCTCGCACACGCCGGCGATAACATCGTATCGTCGAGCTATCTGTATGGCGGCACCTACAACCAGTTTAAGGTGGCCCTACCCCGCCTCGGCATCGACGTGCGCTTCGCCGACGGCGACGACTTGCAGTCGATCCGTTCGCTCATCGACGATCGCACAAAGGCCATTTTCGTCGAGACGATTGGTAACCCGCGGTTCAACGTCCCCGATTTCGAAGCGCTCGCCTCCCTTGCGAATGAAGTAGGCGTGCCCCTCGTGGTTGACAACACGTTCGGTGCGGCAGGATATCTCTTCCGGCCGATCGAGCATGGTGCCCATATCGTTGTGCAGAGCGCCACGAAGTGGATAGGCGGACACGGAACGACCATCGGAGGCGTGATCGTGGACGGCGGAAATTTTCCGTGGGATAATGGTCGCTTTCCCCACTTCACGGAGCCCTCGCCCGGTTACCACGGTCTCAAGTTCTGGGAAGCGTTCGGTCCGGATGGCGTGCTTGGCGTCAACGTCGCGTTCGCCATTCGAGTGCGAGTAGAAGGCCTCCGCGATATCGGTCCGTCCCAGAATCCATTTGGCTCGTTCCAGCTGCTTCAAGGTCTTGAAACGTTGTCACTACGCGTCCAGCGCAGCGTCGACAACGCGCTCGAACTGGCGAAGTGGCTCAAAGAGCAGGAAGGCGTATCCTGGGTCAGCTATCCGGGTCTTGAGGATCATCCATTCCACGAACGCGCGAAGAAGTACCTTCGGAACGGTTTCGGTGCGGTATTGGCGTTCGGCCTCGCAGGTGGCGAAGAAGGCGGCCGGAAATTCGTCGAGAGCCTCAAGCTCATCAGCCATCTGGCCAACGTCGGCGATGCCAAGACGCTCGCGATCCACCCGGCATCGACAACCCATCAGCAGCTGTCGCCGGAGGAGCAGTCCGCGGCGGGTGTCTCACCCGATCTTGTGCGTATCTCGCTTGGTATCGAGCACATCGACGACATTAAAGAAGACATCTCTCAGGCGCTACATGCAGCGCGCTCGGTCGTCGCGGCTTGATCTGAAGAAGTGTTGTTACCACGTTCATCACACCTTTTATCTGGAACGTGAACGTTCTCCATCTGCCCGAATTCGAACTGGAAAGCGGCGAGGTACTCTTCGAAGTACCCGTCGCTTTCCGGACGTGGGGCAAACTCAACGATGATGCCGACAACGTCGTGATCGTGTGTCACGCGTTGACGGGCGACATGAATGCGGATGATTGGTGGGGCGACCTCGTCGGTCCCGGCCGTATCATCGACACCGATCGTTATTTCGTTGTTTGTGCGAACGTCATCGGTAGTCCGTATGGCGCCCTTTCTCCGCTGAGTAACGACCCGCGCCGCGGCCGCCCGTACGGTGCGGCGTTCCCGGAAGTCACCATCCGCGATACGGTCAGGCTGCATAGTCGCCTGCTGGATGACCTGGGCGTGAGGGAGGTCCGGTTCGCTACCGGTGGCTCAATGGGCGGGATGCAGGTGCTCGAATGGGCCCTGTTGGACGAGAGGGTTAAAGCCGTCGCGCCGATTGCGGTGGGGGCCCGGCACTCTGCGTGGTGTATTGGATGGAGCGAAGCCCAGCGTCAGGCCATTTTTGCAGACCCGAACTGGAACGACGGCCACTATCCCTCCGACGCACCGCCGGTTAAAGGACTTGCCGCAGCAAGGATGGCCGCTATGATTTCCTACCGTAGCCGGGCATCATTTGAGGAGCGCTTCGGGCGGGATCGGATGAAAGATGTTTCGGGAGGAGAGACATTCGCTGTGTCGAGCTACCTCCGTTACCAGGGTGTCAAGCTCGTCGAGCGATTTGATGCAAATTGCTACGTCCATCTCACATATCAGATGGATACACACGACATCGGCCGTGGTAGGAACGGCCACCTGGAGGCACTCCGGCAGATCAACATTCCCGCACTCGTGATCGGCATCGATTCCGATGGATTGTATCCACTCGAGGAGCAGGCAGAGCTTGCAGAGTACCTCCCCAAGGGCGAACTCGCTGTGATTAAGTCTGCCCACGGCCACGACGCCTTCCTCATCGAATTTAATGCTCTTGAATCTATCT
>Ga0209487_1001732_pt1 | contig 18154 bp, 14 predicted proteins | sample Poulit2012_FD_187524 | JGI IMG/M metagenome (GOLD analysis project Ga0209487, IMG submission 187524) | Agricultural soil microbial communities from Georgia to study Nitrogen management - Poultry litter 2012 (SPAdes) (version 2) | ecosystem: Environmental > Terrestrial > Soil > Agricultural land...
AAAAAGTTTGTTGTTAAATCTTAGCTTATTCAAAAGGTTACCCTTTTGAGTTTTATAGAAGAAACTTAATTTCTCCTGACATACTGGTTGTTCTGTTCAGTTTTCAAAGAGCAAATCTTTCGTCGCTCAAATTAGCGACTTTATTAATTTAACATGTCAGCAAGACTTTGTCAACTGCCTTTTTAAAGTTTTTAACGTTAAGGACTTCTTTTCAACTTCGTCTTGTTAACTGTATATTTTATACTAGCATTTTTAATAGGTTTTGTCAATCAGTTGTTTAATCTAAAAATTAGATTCCAACCAGGGTAAATCCACTTCCTAATTAGTTGGGTTCTATTAGTAAAACAACATTTAATCGCTTATCCTACCAGACAAGCAACGAGTTTAATAATACTCCTATATCGGTTAAAGGTCAATGCCTTTTTATAGTTATTTCTTTCCACATCTCTTGATTTATTCGATATGCTCAAATTTGTTCTTTTAAACAGACCCGATTAAATGATAATTTCTCCGTCCCATTCTAGCATACCTCCTGCCATATTGGTGACTTTAAATCCATGTTCCCGCAAATAAGCCGCTGCCATATTACTTCTGGATCCTGAACGACAAACAGCAATATAATGTTTATCTTTCGAGAGTTTGTCCATGTTATATGGAATATTTGCTAAGGGTATATGGATTGAAGCTTCTATCATACCCGTAGCGACCTCTTCATCTTCCCTAACATCGAGAACAGCTACATCTCCGTTATTTTTCAGCAGTTCCTCTACTTTGTTCGGTTGAATTTCATCTATATTATTATTCATATTTTTACTCCTCTTCTATATAAGGAAATTTACTGTTAAGGTTTACTTCTTAGTATTGTTTGTTCATTTTAATATTATCAAGTATAAGATTCAAGTTCCGGGCACAAAATATTCTTACCACTAAATTAAAGAGGGATTCGATGAAAAAAGTTGCCTATCTATTCATATTATCACTAACTTTATTTCTTATACCTATATTAAATGTTGCTATAATAAGAGCTGATGAAATCCCAGAGCCGGTTGTTGTTAAAGAATATGAAGAAGATGTGACCGGTGATGGAATCAAAGAAAGAATTAATTTGTACGGTACTCCCTTAGCATCCGATTCAAATTTTTATAAAGATATTTATGTCGTGATTAAATCACAGCATAACCAAACATGGAAAATACATTTTGATGGTGGCTATCATCCTGAAATTGATATTTTAGATTTTACTCATAACGGTGTGAATGATCTTTTATTCAAAAGAAAAACAGGCGAGGGTGAAGATTCGTATGTTTATGCTTTACATACGATTCAAGGAAGCGAAGTAAATAAAGTCAAACTGCCAAACCAGCAGGTCAGCGGACAATTCATTGATGGCTTCCAAGCCGAACTATCGCTCGTACCAAATTCTGATCCTGTTATCCTGGATCTAAATAACAAGGCAGAAGAGTACAGTCATTTAGATATTTTTGATAACGAAGGTCACTTATTAAAGAACAAATCACTAATAATCAATCCTATTTCTTCAATGGAATCTGTTTTAATTAGTAAAAGCAAAGGTTATGGATTAAAAAGCTATCAACCGATCCATGGAGCTCATGACGAAGATGAACTCGGTTTCATCGAAACTACATGGTACCATGAGAATGATAAATGGATTATTCTTCAGACAGATTGGCAATCTGCTGACTAATAAAGCATCGATTTAATGTTGGATTCACTCCTCCTCATCCTATGTTTATATATTTTCCCCTGTTAAAAAAAGGGTCTTCCAACACGCGGAAGACCCTTTAATATTAGTTTGCTACAATATTCACCAGTTTACCTGGAACCACAATGACTTTGCGTACTGTTTTTCCTTCAATCCATTCTTGTATCTTTTCATTTTCCAAAGCGTGCTTTTCTAACTCTTCTTTTCCCATATCGCGCGGTACATTAACTTTTTCACGCACTTTACCCATTACTTGGATGGCAATTTCGACTTCTTCTTCCACTAATTTCGTTTCATCATATTTAGGCCATGGCTGATAGCTGATTGTTTCTGAGTGACCTAAAAGCATCCATAGTTCTTCACAAATATGCGGAGCGATTGGAGAAAGTAATTTCACAAACCCTTCTACAAAATCTTTCGGTATTTCAGACGCTTTATATCCTTCGTTAATAAAGACCATCATTTGAGAAATAGCTGTATTAAAGTGGAGGTTATCAAAATCCTTCGTTACTTTTTTGACTGTTTCGTGATACACGCGGGTAAGTGGTGTATCTTCTGCTGAATTAACAATTTTATCAGACAAGACACCTTCTTCATTAATAAATAGGCGCCAAACACGATCTAAAAATCTTCTTGAACCATCCAGTCCCGTAGTTGACCAAGCCACATCAGCGTCAAGCGGTCCCATAAACATTTCATACAGTCTTAATGTGTCTGCTCCGTGAGTCGCCACGATATCATCTGGGTTAACCACATTTCCTTTCGACTTGCTCATTTTCTCATTGCCTTCTCCAAGAATCATTCCTTGGTTAAACAGCTTTTGGAACGGCTCTTTTGTTGGCACAACTCCGATATCGTATAAAAATTTATGCCAGAACCGAGCGTATAGTAGATGAAGTACTGCGTGTTCAGCGCCACCGATATAAAGGTTAACAGGTAACCATTTTTTCAATGCTTCTCGATCGGCTAAAGCTTCCTCATTATGCGGGTCAATAAATCGTAAATAATACCAGCAACTGCCTGCCCATTGCGGCATCGTATTTGTTTCTCGGCGGCCCTTCATGCCTGTTTTAGGATCGACAACATGTACCCAATCGCTGTTGGCAAGTGGCGATTCGCCTGTCCCGGAAGGTTTTATGTTCTCCATCTCTGGTAAAGTGAGCGGCAGTTCTTCTTCCGGCACAGTCGTCATGGTTCCATCTTCCCAATGAATGATTGGAATCGGCTCTCCCCAGTAACGCTGACGTGAGAATAACCAGTCACGAAGGCGATAGGTTACTTTTTTATCGCCTTGTTTGTTTTCTTCTAACCATTCAATTGCCTTGGTAATCGCTTCTTCTTTACCCAATCCATTTAAAAAGTCTGAATTGATATGTTTTCCATCTCCAAGATACGGTTCTTTAGAAATATCTCCGCCTTCGACAACTTCTACAATTGGTAAATTGAAAGTCGTCGCGAATTCATAATCTCGATCGTCATGAGCAGGAACAGCCATGATTGAGCCTGTTCCGTATGACATTAAAACATAATCAGCAATCCAAATTGGCATTTTTGTTTCGTTAGCTGGATTGATAGCATATGCCCCTGTAAAGACACCTGTTTTTTCTTTAGCTAAATCTGTTCGTTCAAGATCTGATTTCGCTTGGATTTTTTCTATATAACTTTGCACGTCGTTTCGTTGTTCTTCACTGACGATTTTTTTAACTAAAGGATGTTCAGGAGCTAACACTGCATATGTTGCGCCAAATATAGTATCAGGTCGTGTTGTGAAAACCGTAAAATTCTCGTCGTGCCCATCAATATCAAAGGTGATTTCAGCACCTTCAGAACGTCCAATCCAGTTACGTTGCATATCTTTTAAACTTTCAGGCCAATCAAGCTCTTCTAAATCCTCAAGAAGTCGATCAGCATATGCTGTAATTTTCAGCATCCATTGTTTCATCGGTTTTCTAACAACGGGATGGCCACCTCGTTCACTTTTTCCGTCAATCACTTCTTCGTTTGCAAGCACGGTTCCAAGTGCCGGACACCAATTTACTGCTACTTCGTCAATATAAGCGAGGCCTTTTTCGTATAGCTTAGTAAAAATCCATTGGGTCCACTTATAATAATGTGGGTCGGTTGTACTAATTTCTCGATCCCAATCATAAGAAAAACCGAGTTCTTGAATTTGACGCTTGAATGTTTCGATGTTTTTCTTAGTGAATTCAGCTGGACTATTTCCTGTATCAAGAGCGTATTGTTCAGCCGGTAATCCGAACGCATCCCACCCCATCGGATGCATCACTTCATATCCTTGCATCCGATTCATGCGTGAGACAATGTCTGTTGCCGTATACCCTTCTGGATGCCCAACATGAAGTCCAGCACCTGATGGATATGGAAACATATCTAATGCATAAACTTTGTTTTTGTCAGAAAATGTATCTGTTTTAAATGTTTTATTGTCTTCCCAATACGTTTGCCATTTCTTTTCAATATCTCGATGATTAAAAGTCATTTCATTTCCTCCTAAGTTATAATTGGTATGTAAAAAAACAATTGATGAACTACCTATCCAAGAAGAATCTCTAGTGTAATTCGCATCGTAACCTCAACCTTTTGAAAATAGATGTTGAACCATCGCTTCGGAACAAACACTACGCTTTCCGGGGGTGCGTCTGGCCTCAGCTCCCACTGGAGTCTCAGTGTTCTTCCTCCGCTAAATTCTGCATGTTATCTTGTTAATATAGCTGACACAAGAGGTAGTCGCAGCCCCAATTTTATAAAAAAGCTAAATACAAAAAAGCTTCTCATCCCTACAAAGGGACGAGAAGCTATATTTCCCGTGGTACCACCCAAATTAACGTAAAAAAACACGTTCACTTGTTTCCTTAACGCGGAGCATCGGCAAAAACTACTGTTATTTCGCTTTTGCAACATTAATTAAAGGCGAGTTCATAAATGTTCAAGAACAGTTTTCACCATCCACTGCCTCTCTATACTTGAACTGAATTCATTACTATTCCTTCGTCATCGTTTTTATAATATTACTAGTTATTATAATGAAAGGATCAGTTGGTGTCAAGCTATCGACAAGCCCAATCTTCCTGAACTCATTTTTATTAATGATAGGCAAAACTTATGATTATTATTGGCCAATATATCTATTCTTAATCATCCACTTATCAATTGATAGTTATAACCTATGGATATGATAAGAAATATGTAATTGATACTCATCGTAAAGCGCTATACGCTATGTATGTAAGACAAATTTCACAGGGAGGAATTTTAAATGAAAAAAGCAGTCTTTTATCATGCTGGATGCCCAGTATGTGTCGATGCAGAACAAATGATGGTTGGCTATTTAGATAAATCACAGGTAGATTTAGACATTGTTCATTTTGGAGATGATGCTTCTAGAATCGGAGAAGCAGAGGAAGCTGGGGTGAAATCAGTTCCAGCATTAGTTGTGGATGGCCAAGTATACCATATTAATTATGGCGCTAGTATGGAAGATGTTAAAAACGGCTAACAATATAAAGCAAGAGGCATAATTTTTGTTATGCCTCTTGCTTATTCTCATAGATTGTCTGACTGATGTCTGTAATTTGATCCATAAATGTTTTCGTCGCCGTGCACATAAACTTATCTTTTCTATAGATAAATCCAACCTTTCTTTTCGGTGTGGGATTATTTAATTTGACTGTTTTTATTCGAGTATAATCTAGAAAATCTAGATACGGTGTTGGTAAAATAGTTATACCGAGACCTTCTGCTACCATTTCCACTAACGATTCCATTGTACTCATTTCAAGCACAGGATTAAGCTTAACACCAACATTATCACAATAAGTATCAATAAGTTGCCGGAGGAAATAGTTTTCAGGTAGTAAAATAGTTGGTACATCGCTAATCATCTTCAGTTCAATCTCCTCAAAATTAGCAAAAGGATGATATGATGGTACTGCTAAAGACAATTCTTCAGTATATAAAGGAATGTATTCCAGTTCTTCTATCTCAATAGGTAAAAAACCGATTCCTAGATCTAATTTATTTTCTAGCAGTCCTTTATGAATATCGTTTGTTTTCATTCCCAATATGGACAATTCAATATCAGGGTATAATCGTTTGAATTTCAATATAGCAGGTGGAAGGAGATAGTTGACACAAGTCAGGAGTGAACCAATCCTAAGCTTTCCTCTTTGTAATCCATTCAAATCTCTCAACGCAGCCTCCGCTTGCTCAAGTTCGTAAAATACTTTTTCAGCATGGGCCTTCATGATTTTCCCTGCTTCAGTTAATGCAATGCTTTTACCAATCCGATCAAAAAGAGGGATTCCCAGCTCAAATTCGAGTTTTTTTATTTGTTGGCTTAATGAAGGTTGTGAAATATGTAGTTTCTCAGCCGCACGTGTAAAGTGTAATTCTTTACAAATCATCATAAAATATTCTAATTGCCTTAACTCCATATCATATACTCCCCATTCTGAATAGCTTTTTCCTATCAATATTAACTAAATGATAACACAACCAAATACTTGCGACTATTGCTTTTCACTGAAAAATATATGACTGACATCAAGTTCATCTCCCAGATTCATCACTACAAAAGAATAATAGGGATGAGTTCGTTTATCTGTTGGTGAACCCGGATTAATAAGCAACCGTTTTTTAAAATAACGCAGCAGCGGAATATGAGAATGCCCAAACACAATAATATCAACGTCATCATTCATAAATGAATCAAAAGCACGTCTCTCGGTCGTTTTACCACTGCCATGACCATGAACAATGCCAATCGTATAGCCATTAAGTGTAAGCAGTTGTTTATCAGGGAATTTATCCATTATCCCATTTTCTTCTACATTACCATGAACACCAGTCACCGGAGCATATGATACGAGCTTTTCATATGTTCCTATCGTCGACCAATCCCCAGCATGAATAATATGGTCGGCCGTTTCCAATTCCTTTAATAGTTTCCCCGGAAGACTATTCCCTCTTTTAGGCATATGTGTATCAGATACAATAACCACCTTCATCCCCTTACCTCCTCATACAATCATCCCGTTTGATCGATGCGTTCTGATGACTTCCTTTCTCCAGGCCTCATAGTTAAAAGCACACCGCCCATAACAGCCACTGCACCTATAATTTGCATCATAGTAATTGTTTCTTCCAGCCAAAAATAAGCCCCAATCATTGTCGCCACAGGCAGGAAATTCAAAAAGATAGATGCTTGGGACGCGCCAAGATGTGACACAGCTTTATTATAAAATATGAGCGCAATGACTGACGGAAACACACCTAGATAGACTAAGCCGGCTAAATGCCTTACTTCAAATAATGGCGGAATGCCTAAAGTAAACCACTCTATTGAAACAAACGGTAACAGAATAATTACTGATATCCCGGACATAACGAACAAAGTCGCATACGTAGGAAAGTGATGCATGTATTTTTTGACCAAAATGGAGTACGTAGCCCAAGACACGACCGCTCCAAGCATAATGGCGTCTCCAACATTCCAATCTATCATTGCTAATTGAAAAAGACGCCCATCAAGCACAACCCAAACGGCACCTAATAATGAGATTAATACCCCTGCCCACTGCACAACTCGAAGTCTTTCTTTTAATAAAAATGCACTTGCAATCACAGTAACAACGGGTATAGACGCTTCTAATACTGCAACATTGGTTGTTGAAGTAAACTGAAGCGCCCCGTAGATGAATGTATTAAAAAAAGTCACTCCTGTTAAAGTCATCAGCAGAAACCCTTTTTTATACTTCCTATATGCTAACCGTAATTCTCCTATCTGGCGCATCCCAAACGGCAATAAAATAACCGTCGCTACAAATAACCGAAAAAAGGCAATCGTAAGCGGTGGTAATGAATTAATGTCGCTCCCCACCAGAATATTACCAGCATAAAAAATCACGACAAAAATAAGCAGTAACCGATAGATAAAATCACTCCTTTATACACGCACCTTAGTTATATATAGCGTACCAAATAGACGAGTTCAGGTCTTGGTTTTTGTCTAAGTGATTTCTATTTTGTGATTGCAAAGATAAGTTTTAGTGAGTAAAGTTATATTAACAACTCAAGTTTCGCAGAAGGAAATTAGCAAATAACTTTGAATTCATGGTAGCGAGATATAAATACACAGCTAAAAAAACTGGGATTTCCAAATACATAAAACCTTTATTACTTTGCATATGAGATATGATGTGTAGTAAGTCTATCTGAGATTATTTCTGATTTAGGATAAGTGCATGGCTAACGCTTCGGCAGAATGCTTCGCTTTCCGCGGGAGTCTTCGCATTCTGCCTACGCGATGAAAGACTTTCCACTTCAGTAGTTGATTGCATATTTTAGTAAACAGTATTAAACCAATCCTAGCAAGGCAGTGCTTTTAAAAAAAGTGAAAAAAATAGACTTAGCGGAGGAAATACGCTGAGACTCCTGTGGGAGCTGAGGCCTAGATGAGACCCCGCAGGGCCTTGCCCGAGGAGGCTCATCAGCCGCCCACGGAAAGCGAAGCGTATTTCCGCAGCGATGGATGTGCTCTCTAAAAGAGAGTAAATATTAAACAGTCCCATTTAAACTGATTGTCAAGAAGATGACTAGATGAACTATAAGTTTAGCGTTGTTCATTCAATTGATGCGAAAGTTGAATATTAATAACAGATATTACAAAAAGTCATGATAAAGTAAATTAAAATTAGGTTGGTGCTCGATGAGTAAAGATAAGATATATGAAGCCGATTTATATGAACCTGTACAACACTTGGCTATCAAGTTCAAGCTGAAGTGAAAGACTGTGATGTTGTTGCATTTAAGGATGATAAACTCATTATCGTTGAATTAAAATTAAATTTAAATATGACGGTGCTTACGCAAGCGGCGAAACGACAGAGATACACGCCAGATGTCTATATCGCCATCAAACGACCGAAAATGAGCCTTAGAAAACGGAGATGGCGCGACGTGGTGCATCTAGTTCGACGATTAGAATTAGGATTAATCCTCATCTCCTTTGAAGGAAAAAAGCCTAATCTCCAACTCGTGCATGAACCAGGTCCATTTGATAGAAAAAGTAGTACTCAGCACAGCAAACGCAAACGTCAAAGCATATTAAATGAAGCTCAAGATAGACGAAGCAATCATAATATTGGCGGAAGCAATAAAGTCACGACCATGACGGCTTATAAGGAAAAAAGTATTCAAATTGCCTATTATCTTGATCATTTAGGGCCACTGTCTGCAAAAGAGCTACGCGACCTGAGTACTGGCGAACGAACATACGGTATTCTCTATAATAATTATTATAAATGGTTCAAACGTGTTGGCAGAGGTGTTTATGATCTGACTGAAACAGGCAGAAAAGAATACAGGACCTATCCTGAAATTATTGAGCTGTACAGCAAATCAAAACTCAATGATTAACATAGAGAAAGCAAGGGGTTGGCCAAGGTTACATAACAAAACCCTTATTTAAGATATTCTTCCAACCCGGAAACAATGCCTTTTGCCGCTTTTTCTTGATAGTTATCAGTTTGGATAAGTTTCTGTTCCTCTGGATTGCTGATGAAACCAAGCTCAATTAATAAAGCCAACTGTTTATTTTCTCTTAACACTTTAAAGTTAGCTTGTTTTGTTCCACGATCTGAGAGGTTTGTGTGGTTAATCAGTGATGTTTGGATGGAATCGGCAAACTTCTGATTTTTATCTCCATCATTATAAAAAGTGTGAATTCCACGTGCAGGTGGATCTTCAAATGTATTATAGTGCAGGCTAATAAATGCATCGGTATCAGTTGAATGACTTATTCGGATCCGTTCGTCCAATGAAATATATGTATCATCCGTCCGAGTTAATGTGACTGAAGCTCCTTTTTCACGTAATTGTTTTTCGACTTTTTTTGCGGTGGACAGTGTGAGTTCTTTTTCAATTGCTTCTTGATTAACCGCACCAGAATCTTTTCCACCGTGACCCGGGTCAATAACGACATGATAACCAGACAGCGTTTCATCACTTTTCTCATTTTCTTTAGTATCTTGTCGTTCCTTCCTGCCTTTACTTTTAGCTAACTCTTCTTTTTCGACATCTTTTTGGCTAAGTCTTTCCTTTAAATCTTCCCATTCCCATTTGGATTTTTGATCTTTTTTTGCTTCTTCCTTTTCTGGCATTTTTGTCGTTTGTTCTGTCTCACTTTCTTCATCTACTTCTGAGCTCTCCGCCTCTTTTGATGCATTCTTTTCAACAAGCACGTCTAAAGATATCCACGCCTCTTCACCATTATAAAATGTTCTTCCCCAACCAGATGATTCTCCAAATATTGAAACCTTGTCCCCTTCTTGCAATTCGCTGATGATAGATGCATCTTTGTCTGGGCCATTGCGTAATTTTGCGGTACTTGCTTTAACCTTGTATAACTTTCCCTCTTCGACTGATTCACTAGACTCTTTATCTATGTTTGATAGTTCACTAACTTTTTCTTCTGGCTTTCCGACATCTTCTTTCTCTGCTTGTACATTCTCCTCTTGCTTAAGTTGATCTACTTCAACCCAAGCCTTTTCCCCCTTGAAAAATGTCTTACCCCAACCAGATGACTCTTCGAATATAGTAACCTTATCACCACTTGTTAGTTCTGTTAAAATGGATGCATTTTGATCTGGTTCATCATATAATTCTATTATTTCTGAATCGATTTCGTATAATTGACCACTGTCCGCATGAGCATGAACTGTTGGTAATATAAATAAGCAAATAAGAACACCAATTCCAATCATTATACTGTTTTTCATATTGAGCGCCTCCAATTAATAGTTTGCTATATTGATAGGCTAGCCAATAAATTCTAATATTATACACAAAACTATTAAATTAATAGTTTCAGAGATTAGCAACAAAAAATCCGCACCTATATTATAGGTACGGATGTTTTATCTTTAATGACCGGGAAATCTACTTAAACAAAAACGTTAACCTCCAAAAAAGGAGTGATTTTGGTATAAAAGGAAAAACGGTATTCCTAAAAGCAATCAGTAATGGATTATCCCATTGTGCCGCCCAACCGATTTGACGCGAAAGTTTAATGACCTTTTTCGTTTTTGCCACTCTTCTTTTATCATAAACATTAAATGCATCTTGCACCGTATTTTCACTCTTTAACGCGTTCATTAATTCATAAGCATCTTCAATCGACTGACCTGCCCCTTGCCCCATATTTGGCGTCGTGGCATGAGCCGCATCTCCAAGCAAACAAATTCGGTTATAAACAAATGTCGATAAAGGTTTAATATCATAAATATCATGGTGCAAAAAATAATCATCGTATGTTTCGTTAATCAGCCTCTCAACGGTTGACGAAAAGTGTTTAAATTGTTGTGCAACACCTGATTTATCCAAAGAATGATATTTAGGGTCGTTTGCTTTGGCATTTACGCAAGCGAACCAATAAACGTCACCATTATGAAGTGGTGCGAAACCAAATCGCCCGTCCTTTGACCAAGCTTCAGAGGAAAGATACATGGACACGTCATCTTTATTTTTAGTTATCCCGCGCCAACAAGTATATCCAGCATATCTTGGCTTACTTTTTGTCATTAATGTTTTCCTGAAAATAGAATGAATGCCATCTGCAGCTATTACATAATCAACACTCACTTCAGTTCCATCTGTAAAATGAAGTGTTACCTCTTGATTTGTTTGCTTAAAATGTTCTACTTTCTTATTGAAATGAACATAGGTCGGATCAACCGCTCGATATAAAGCCTCGTGTAAGTCTGCACGCTGAATCGTTATATTCTCTTCACCGAAACGTTTTTTCAACAATGTAAAATCAATCTTATTCATTTCTTTAAAATTCCCATTAAGGAAACGCTGCTCTTTTAGTGTCATCCCCGATTTTAAAATATCTTCACTCACACCAAGTTTATTTAAGGCAAGCATGACATTGCTGCCAATACCAATTCCAGCACCAAGTGGCTTAAACGAACTCGCTCGTTCATAGACATGGGCTTTAATCCCAATCTTATGTAATCCAACAGCTGCAGCAAGTCCGCCAATCCCACCGCCAATAATTGCAATAGTCATCATGCACCTCTGTGTCAAATTTAAATTAAATCGTATCTCACTTTATTTTAAACTACTCTACCGTTTATCAGCAATTTAAATGAAACATATTAACCTAATTAAGGAGAGTTGCATCACTATTTTCATTACTATTTTTTACAAAAATTGAAGATTATAGTTCAAACCCCTCACATAAAAGCCGTGCTGCTTCTTCCCCGTTTTCCGCATCAACGACATAGGAAATACTGATTTCTGACGTTGTGACTTGGTAAAATGAGATGCCTGATTCAATCAATGTGCGAAATACTCTCGAAGCCACACCTGTCATGTCGCGCATTCCTGACCCAATAAGAGATACTTTAACAAAACGGTTTTCAATTTTAAAATAAAGCTCGGGATAGTCTTGTTTTAAATGTGAGAAAATCTTCTGGATCTGATCCTCCTCTGTATCCTTCATTGTAAATGACAGTTGAAGACCTTCATTATTCGCTATTTGCGAAATCATATCGACATTGACTTCTTTTTGTTCCAAATTAATAAATAATTCATCAAGTAGCTGTGTATCATTTTCAGGGTAATTCAATGTCACATGAATCATATCCTCATCAAGCGCCACCCCTGTAACCGCCTTTTTCTCTAACATGTCTGTTGTCATAATCCAAGTTCCTTTCTCTTCTGATAGTGTTTTACCTAGATAGATAGGTATGTTATAGTTTTTTGCAATCTCAACGCTCCTGGATACGAGCACTCCTGAACCGAGCGCACTCATTTCCATCATTTCTTCATGCGATACGACGTCAAGCCGCTTTGCTTCAGAATAAATACGCGGATCCGTACTATAAACACCCGCTACATCTGTATAAATTTCACAAGGACACTGATGTGCTGCCGCAAGCGCAACGGCTGTCGTATCGGAGCCGCCCCGCCCAAGTGTCGTAATTTCGTTATCTCCATTAAATCCTTGAAATCCTGCCACAATCAACACATCATACGTACCAAAAAGTTGTTCAAAAAGATCGGTATTAATTTTAGATATTTTACTTTTTAAATGGTGCCCGACGGTTTCAATACCTGCTTGATAGCCTGTCAACGGCTTAGATTTTACGCCGAGATCATTGAGAATGATAGATAGATAGGAAATCGTCTGCTGCTCGCCTGTTGTCAGGAGTACAGCCAAATCTTGTTCATTCGGTGACTCCGTAATCGAATCCACTTGAGCCATGAGCTCATCCGTCGTCTTCCCCATCGCACTCACAACAACGACGAGCTGCTCTCCTTCTTCCACACGCCCCTTTAAGTAGTCCGCAATATTTTTTACTTTCTCCAAACTACTCACACTCGAGCCGCCAAACTTAAGTACACTGCTACTCATAAACTTTCTCCCCTTCTTACGCCTGTCACTTCCCTTGTTTTCTTAGAATTTATCTAACTACATGATTTAACAAACAAAAAACAAGCCGAGCATCCCGACTTGTTTTTAATCCACCCTATCTACAAGCGGAAGCACTCCATTATTCATCAGAATAATGACAGATTGCACACTATTAATATACAATCCAGTGACATGCTATCTGCAAACAGCATCCCACTTCGGCAAAGTCCCCTTTCACTTACGACTATTTGCAGCTTAACGTCGCAAGTTACTCATGACCTTTGCACCTCAACCAATGCGTATTTAATTATTGTTTATAAGTATACGAAAGTTTTAGAGAATTGTAAACTTTAATGGTGAAAAAAATAGCTCATCTATGAAAAAATGAGCTACTGACTACCTACCATACTTCTCTTCTGTTGCATCAAGAACACAAACACACCGACTAGAACAAGCACTCCACCAATCAACTGCCATACAGTCACTTGCTCACCAAGCAATATAGCTGCCAAAATCGTTGCTCCGACAGGTTCCCCTAGAATACTCATTGAAATCGTCGTTGAATCCACATAATTTAAGAGCCAGTTATAGATAAGGTGAGCAACGGTTGGGAATATAGCAAGCAGGACAAAAATCCCCCATTCACGGGCGGGATAGCCGACCATTGGAACACTTGCAATTATATTAAAAATCATTAAAAACAATCCAGCAAAGAAAAAAACACAAAAACTGTACACCCAATGAGATACTTTTTTCACGGCATTCTGTCCAATCAATAGATAACAAACAACCGCAACAACACATAAAAAAGATAAAACATCACCAATAATCGCCGTCCTACCAACGCCAATATCTCCCCAACCAACCAAAACGACACCTATAAAAGAAATACATATAATTAAAATAGTAGAAAGTGTCGTTCTTTCCTTATAGACGAGAAAGCCCCCCGCCAATGCCACTATTGGTTGTAATGCCAGAATAATAGTCGAGCTGGCAACCGTCGTTAATTCAAGTGATTTAAACCATAACGCGAAATGCGTGCCCAAAAACATACCAGAAAAAATAAGCAGTAGCCAGTTTTTCTTAGTTATCTTCTTAAACTCAGCTCTCTTCATCCACACAACAGGAATCAAAAAGAGACAAGCAATAAACATGCGGTACATACTTAAGATTGTTGATGGCGCACTTGACCACTTCACAAAGATTGCCGCAAAAGATATTACAATGATTGATATAGTAAATGGTAATGCAATCGGTGGTGTTGTATTAGTTTTCTGATCCATTTTTTCCTCCAAAAACAAGTTTAATTAAATAGCAAAATAAAAAAGGGCAATCGCCCCATTATAGTCTCTATTATTCTATCATACTTTTAATCAACCAAGGATATAGATAATATTCAATTGACATCGTGAGTTAATAATTAACCACCTGCTCCTTATTCACCAATGTCTCAAGTACTTTTTCGCTATACCCCAACGCAATTTGAATGACAGGGCCAAGACCAAACGCCATAATAACAGTTCCAATACCAATCGGTCCTCCTAATAAATAACCGACTACCGCGACAGAGACCTCCATCACAGTTCGTGCAACCATAATGCTGCAATTAAACTTTTTCACTGCTAAAAGCATCAACGTATCTCGCGGCCCTGCACCTAAATCAGCAGATATATAAACGCCACAACCAGCAGCCAACAACAGAACACCTAGAATAAAAGCAATAAGCTGCACAGTAAACGTAGATGGATCAGGTATAGCCCAATTAAAAAAGTCGATGAATACACCAACACAAATCATGTTCATAAAGGTACCAATTTTCGGGAATTCCCGTAGGCCAATCGAAGCAATCGTAATAATCAGGATCCCCATAATAATCGACCAAAGTCCAATCGATAATCCCAGATTTTTAAACAAACCAATATGGAGAACATCCCAAGATCCAACACCAAACAACTGACCTTTAATTGTTAACGTAACACCCAGCCCCATAATCATGAGACCAACAAAAAAGAACAGCCACCGGAAAATAAATGCCTTTCTCATCTGCATCCTTCTTTCTATCTATTAATACAGAAAAGCCATCCTATGCGTGAACATAAATGGCTTTTAGTTAATTAATATATTATAACGAAAAAAACTGGTTTTGGGTAGTTTTTAATTCATTGACTTAGGGTTCTAGAAAACTATACAAAGCTGACAATTTTAACCGATATATAATATAGAGTTAAAATCACTATGTGAAAGATTGGAGCATTTTATATGATAGATCAAAAGCAATTATTCCAAATTCAAAATATACTAGAAACTCTTATAGAAGCAACTGATCACTTTTCAAATCTAATCAAGAATAAAGAATTAAATCAAAGTATTTATATTTTCACTTCAATTGTTGAAGGATCTCAAGCTGTTACTAACATATTAAATTCAGCTAACAAGGACTACGAAAAGCATACTAAAAAGCTAGAGGAGTTTCTTGTTTTGATTGCCAATGAGCTTGAGAATGGACGTTTCATTAAGGTATCGGAAATTATCCAATTCTCATTACGACCACTACTAGTGAAGCTAAATAAAAGCTTTATTGAAGACCATGGAGATCAAAAGACTAAAGAAACTATTTCAATAGGCATGTTTCATAGCTGGAGAAACCCCAAGGACTTTTTATCAGAAGATCGACTACAAGCGACGTTAAACGAAGCAAACAATCAAAACACGGAATTATATTTCTTCACTTCTAAAGACATTGACTTTGAAAATGAACAAATTTCAGCCGATACTTTCCAGAATAATCAATGGAAACGTGTCACTGCCCCTTTTCCTACCGTTATTAATAATGTCGGGGCCGGAAGACGTTCACGAGCAGAAAGAAAGTTACAGAGATTCATTCCTTTTACAGGGTTCCATGTTGGTAATAAATTCACTTTGCCGCAGCGTATGTTAAAGCACAGAAAGTATGCTGAGCTTCTAGTGCCATTTACCGTTTGTTTAAATGAAGATAAAGTCTATCATTTTATGGATAAAAATAACAACGTGGTTTTTAAAGCATTAGGAAGTAACCGTGGTGAGAATATTTATTTTGTTACTAAAAAAGGAAGCCGCTACATCATGTTAGATCAGAAAAAAGAACGCATTTTAAACGAAGAGGAATTTAAAAACTTTATTAAAAACACTATTTTATCCAAAAAAGGAAGTTATATCATCCAACGCTATATCCATACAAGAACGAAAGAAGATGAACCATATCACTTTAGATCACATGTTCAGAAAGATCATAATGGAAAGTGGCAAATTACTCATATCTATCCACGAGTTGGTAATAAAAAGAGTAACCTTAGTAATATAAGCACAGAAGGACGTGTTGACGATTTCCCAGCTTTTTTACGCCGTGAATTCGGTAATAAACAAGGTTCCTACTACGAGCAGAAAATACTTGAGCTTTCTATGGAAGTCACACAACATCTTGATAAACTTTACGGTTTAGCTTTAAATGAATTAGGACTGGATTTTGCAATTGATGATACAGGTAGAATCTGGATGCATGAAGCAAATAATGGACCACAAACTGCTTATCATGAGGAAAAAAGAGCAGTTAATTTTATCGGCTATGCAAAATATATCGCCGAAAATGGAGTCATGCATGTTGGTCAGGCCAACAAAACAGCTATAGCTAATGGGCAATTTCAAGCGAGAAACACTGAATTGCCAATTGCTGAAGACAAAGATTCAACAAGCATTGGAATGTTAATCGGACAACAGAATAATGACAAAGTTTCTATACAATTAGCTCATACAGCTGCAGAAAGAAATCTAGCTTTCTATTCATTTACTCCTAAGGATATAGACTATGATCTCGGACTCATTCGTGGATTATTCTATGAGAATGATGAATGGGTACAAAAAGTAGCTGAATTTCCATCAGTCATTATTGATCGTTTGAAAATGCGTACTTCCAAAGAACAGATTATGATTTATGAAGAATTAGAAGATATACCATTTACGAATCAATGGGTGGCAGATGCCACGTCCCGCTCGACAATATATGAGTTGCTACAAGAAAATGATAGTATATCGGACATAGTGGCACCTTATCAAAGCGTGAAACGACCACTGCATGTTTTTCAGTTTTTAGAGAAATATGGACAGGTTCAATTGAAGCAAGAAGATATGTCCTATAGGAATCTAACTTACACAATTAGGACAAATGAAGCGAATAAATATGAAGTTTTAAATGGTAAAACAATAACACTATATACTGAAAACCAATTAAGAAATTACATTAATTATCTTATAGAAGAAAAGAAATATATTGTACAGCAATACCTATCGAATAGTGATAGCATATCGGAAATACACTGTCATTTAATGAAAGATGGAAATGACGGGTGGTCAGTAGTTAGCAAACATGCCGAGTTGCAAGATGTTGAGCTGAATGGAACAGTTACTTATTCACGACAAAGTTTAAGTGAATTTATGGAGTATCATAATGACGAAAAAGATATAGATGATAAAATAAATTCATTGGCTATATCAACAGCTTTAGGTTTAGAACATGAGACAAGTCAAAAGATAAGTGAACTCTTGCTAAAATTCACAATCAGGGACGATAATACTTTGTTTCTAATAGAGACGAATCCGAATGGGCCATATAGGATTTATGATAATAAGCTTTATGCAAATGCTGTGTTAAAATATGCAGAAATTTCAGCTAATAGAGGTTAAATAAGTGATAAGAAGAACCGACGCTGGACTTCGATTATTACTGAGTCCAAGTGTCGTTTTTCAATCAGGTTCGAACTGTATCTTTCAACAGATTTACGCCAAACAAATGTAAACTTATTCGCATTAGCTTCTATTTTTGTACCGTCGATAAAAACAGCTTCCGCATCTATTTCTTTTTCTTGAACAAGTTTAGAACGGAATTGTACAAAACATTGACGTAATAATTCCTCAACTAAAGGGTTTGTACGAAATCGATTAATCGTACGATAACTTGG
>Ga0209487_1001733_pt1 | contig 18147 bp, 21 predicted proteins | sample Poulit2012_FD_187524 | JGI IMG/M metagenome (GOLD analysis project Ga0209487, IMG submission 187524) | Agricultural soil microbial communities from Georgia to study Nitrogen management - Poultry litter 2012 (SPAdes) (version 2) | ecosystem: Environmental > Terrestrial > Soil > Agricultural land...
GCTACACCACTTCAACATGTAGTTGTATTGATTCGTTTACAACTACATACTGAAGGGGCTTCGCTTGTTACGATAATTATGAAATTCATTCTTATAATTGAATCAGTTCTTTTGTTGAATTCGTTAATCGTTGATTCCCTGATTTTGTGATGACAATATCATCTTCGATCCGGCAGCCACCGACTTGCGGGATATAAATACCTGGCTCAACGGTAACAACCATTCCTGGTTTCAGTACTTCTGTTGATGTTTTTGCTAAACTTGGTTGTTCATGCACCTCTAACCCTAAACCATGGCCTGTTGAATGACCAAAGAAGTCGCCATATCCCTTATCCGTAATATAATCTCTCGTAATCGCATCAGCTTCTTGCCCTGTCAGGCCTGGTTTTATCTGATGAACACCGCGTTCTTGTGCCGTCTTTACAGTCTCATAGATTGTCCTTAATTCATCACTAATTTCTCCGATAGCTAATGTGCGTGTAATATCTGAACAATACCCATTGTATAAGGCTCCGTAATCCATCGTGACCAGTTCACCCGTTTCGATCTTTTTATCTGAGGCTACGCCATGTGGTAGTGCTGAACGATAGCCAGAAGCAACAATAATATCAAAACTAGATGATGTAGCCCCTTGGTTTCTCATAAAGAACTCCAATTCATTGGCAACTTCTATTTCTTTCATCCCTGGTTTAATGAATGTTTGAATATGTTCATAGGCAGCATCCGCAATTTCACCTGCTCGTTTTAGTGTGGCAATCTCTTCTTCTGTTTTATACAGTCGAATGTTTTCAATCACACCACTTATTGGGACCATGTTTGCTGTAAACGCAGCTTTGTATTTTTCATAAAGTGCATATGTCACATCATTTTCCTCGAAGCCAACCGTTTGAACATCAAGTTCTTTTAATTGCTCATTCACTTCAAGTTCAATGGCTCGTTTATGCTCGACAACTGTGAAGTCAATTGCTTCTTCTGTCGCTTGCTCCGTATATCTAAAGTCAGTAACAAACCGTGTCGCTGTTTTGCTAATAATTGCAATTCCGGCACTACCTGTAAAGCCTGTTATATATCTTCGATTAATTGGATTCGTAATGATTATTGCATCGAGATTATTCGACTTAAGTGCTGCTTTCACACTGTTTATTTTCCCCATCAGATCATTTCCTTTCTATTTGAGCCCCTCTTCAATAAAGGCAAGAGCTGCTAATCGATAACTCAGTAAACCAAATCCGACAATTTGTCCACTACATGCGGGCGCTGTTACGGATGTATGACGAAAACTCTCGCGTTGATAAACATTCGAAATATGTACTTCAATAACCGGAGTTTCAATCGACATAATCGCATCATGTAAAGCAATGCTTGTATGTGTATATGCTGCTGGATTAAAGATGATTCCTGAGAAATTCCCATCTGCGCGATGTAGACAGTCCACTAGTTCCCCTTCATGATTTGATTGAAAACGGTCAAATTCATAATGGTGTTTTTTAAGTAATGTGCCTACATCTTTTTCGATGTCTTGTAATGTAAAACTTCCATATACTTCTTCACGTTTACCTAACCGATTAATATTCGGGCCATTTAGTAATAAGATTTTTTTCATGGATATTCTCAGTCCTTTACAACCTAAATGCATGAACACTACTAGTTTATCACATTTCCACTCATTTTAATAACCGTATAACTGAACTATCGTTCTTAATCGGTCGTTTATTTCGTTTTATTTTTATGAAGGATTTGTGTGTCATGATAATCATAAGAGATCGAATAACCAACAAACATACCATATATAATAAAGAGGGTTCCTGTCGTAATAATCGTGTCCAGACTAAGTTCCCCTACTTTTTGAATATTAGTAAAGAGCGGTTGGAAAAGCACAAATAAAAGAAGCCAAAGCAATACCCCAAATCCAATCCCAGACCAAATCGTACGCATCCTTTTACCTAATCCATAATATACGAAGGCAATTAAGATCGACAGTAGTCCAACAGCGAAAACCGAAAACAAATCACCTTTCCAGCTATCTACCCATTCCGCGGTTAGCCAAGACTCTAATACGTAGGTTTTCGGTGCGACTTCCGTGAAGTTAAAATAATAAAGCAAAGCTCCAAAGAAACCAAGTAGCATTCCACCAATCAAACCTGTTAGCAGCGATCTTAATAGCAACATTATTTTTTCATTTTTCATATCTGTTTCCATAATACCACATCCATTCCTTACTATCTTTCACAATTTAAGTAAAAGCAATTCATGTTATCGGTTATTTTTTTATAAGCATAGCCATTCACGCTTTTTCAAAATAAACTGATGGTTAGATTTAATATGGAATTCATTTTCTACTCTTTATATTCGATGTTGATATTGATTAATGATTAAATAAACTAGTTTAAATGCTCAATCTTTAGTAAAGTAGATAGAAAGATTGGTAGGAATATGAAAGACCGCATGCAACATAATTAGCCAACAGGAAATAAAATGCGAGGGCATGAATATTTACGCGTAGATTGGAAAGACTTTAGAATAGAACAAGATACCAACAGTCTCTTGATAATCTCTAACGAACTAAAATAAAAGTCAACTATGGATCTCCATAGAAAGGAGGATATGCTAGTGTTTCGTAATAAACGATCAATTTTAATGTATGCGGTCGTTGGGCTAGCTGTTATTGGCTTATTATCACAACTCTTTACAAATCCGTTATCATTAATTAAAAACGTTTTAATAATGCTGGGGGTTGCACTTGCTTTCTTTGCTGTCTTATATTTTATAACACAAAGAAAACAAAATCATTCAGATGATATGAAAAAATATAAACAGGCGGTTAAACAATCCCAATCAAAATATAGTCGGCAAACAACTGGTCAAGAACGCAAAGTCATTAGACCGAGTCAACAACAAATGAATAGTAAGCGGAACAAGCGTGCACCACATTTACGGGTTATTGAAGGAAATAAGCCAAAACGAAAAAACCGAGCCAATTTTTAAATGAGTTCGGTTTTTCCTTCTCCACCCGATCAAGCCCGTGCTTTTTCATGTCGGCCAATAAGTTAGGAACTCTTCTGCACTCTGATAACCGATCTTCATTAACTTTTCCTTTGTTGCATCATCAATCTGAAAATTCATCGTATCGACATCTTCCACAGGAATAAAAATAATGTTTTCTTGTTTACTTTTCGAGACGTAGCGAGCATCATGTGCTTGCTTCATTGTCGAAAAGAGTGCTGAAAACATATCATAGGCATTCTTTATGTTGCGCGGATGATGAGTACCCATTTCACCACTTAATTTCACCCCAAGAATTGGTCGTTTACTTTCTCCTGAATCGTTTTCGAATACCCAGAGGGGAAAATTACTTAATAACCCCCCATCAACGATTAAACTTTGTTCATTCGATTGATTAGGCAGTTTTTTTGGCATGAAAAAATACGGAAATCCAGCACTCATTCTGACAGCCTTTGATACGGGGAAGTGGTTCGGATCAATTTGATAGACACGTTTTAGATCATCTGGAATGACGATTAATTTCCCCAATGATAGGTCACTAACAACAACTTTAAGATACCCATCTTGAAGATCTTTGAACGTATATATCCCTTTACTTGCAAGTTGCTTATAAAGCCATTGCTCCAGTTTCTCTCCTTTGTTCAAGCCCATTCGAAAGTATAAAAACAGCCATTTACTAAACGGGATATACTGAGTTATTTTTGGGGCATCTAATAACTCTTTTAATTCTAATGAAGACAAAATATGTTCAATCTCTTCAACTTCATATTCAGCTGCGATCAATGCCGCGATGATTGCTCCAGCTGACGTTCCAGCTAGACGTTCAAAAGATAAGCTTTTTTCTTCGATTTTTTTGAGGGCACCTATAAAAGCATATGACTTTACTCCGCCACCTGAAAACACACCATCTATTTTCATGAGTCCTCTCCTTACTTTTTTTAGCCACCTCCTTCTTATTAATAATCACCAATATGAGAATTAGAACCGATCACAATAAAAAAACCCTTCGCGTTCGACTTTTGATCAAACTTGCGAGGGCTGGATATCTGTTTATTGTTTTTTATGTTTAATGAATTTCATAATTCCTATTTATAGCTATATCAGACACGTAATTGTATTGATTCGTTAACAACTACATATCGAAGTGACACAGCTGATTATAGTAATTATGAAACCATTCACGTTGTATTATCTTTTTGTTCGTTTTTCTTTTGTACATTTCTTAGATCATCTACACGTTGCTCTTTTTCTTTAAAATAGGCTACTAGATCACCAATACGATCAATTGAGTTCCAGCTAAGATGATGTTCAATTCCTTCCACATCATCATAAATCTTGTCCTCGTCAACACCAATCACTTCAAGAAACCGTTCTAATAATTCATGGCGAAAAACTAAGCGCTCTCCGATCTTTTTGCCTTTATCAGTTAGAATGAGGCCACGATACTTCTCATAGATTAAATAATCATCTTTATCCAGTTTTTGCACCATTTTCGTCACCGAGGACGGATGAACATCTAATTCTTCAGCAATATCCGAAACCCGGGCATATCCTTTTAGATCAATTAAAAGATATATTTCTTCTATGTAATCTTCCATTGTAGGTGTAGGCATATACTCTCCCCATTTCAAGAATCTTATTTTAGTCTATCCAACATTGTTGCAATTAAAATGATACAGGATATTTCATAGATAGACAAGTTAAAATACAGAATAAAAGTAGGACCCACAAGGTGAGTCCTACTTTTATTGAATGAATACGCAGATCATCAAACTGTAAATCTTGCTATTCGAACCTTAAAAACCACATTTTAATTGCGCTCCACAGCTTGTACATGTATTACAGCCAGCTATTTCGGCAATATGACCTTCTCTACAAACCGGACAGCGATCACCGATCTCGGATCCAATGGCTACATTTGTTTTTTCTAATTCTTGAATCGTATCCATAAGGATAACCGGGTCTGTTGATGCTTCAACAACTTCCGATTGATCTTCAGAAAAATTACTTTCTGCTTTTAATGTCAATACTTGCGAGTCCCGGCTACCATCTACATAAACGGTTCCCCCTTTAGCACCACCATCATACAATCGACGATAGACCCCCTCAACTTGCTCGACTGAGTAACCTCTTGGAGCATTCACTGTTTTTGAGATGGAACTATCAACCCAACGTTGGATAACGCATTGTGTATCTGCATGTGCTTCAGGCTTTAAATCCATTGCTGAAATAAACCAATGGGGTAATTCATCTGGATCTTGTTCAGGATGAGCATCTAAATATTCTTGAACAATGTCTGCCTTTACTTCAATGAATTTTCCTAAGCGACCACTTCGATAATAAGAAAAGGAGAAGTAAGGCTCCAATCCAGTAGAAACACCGACCATTGTTCCCGTTGACCCCGTAGGTGCAACTGTTAGAAGGTGTGAATTTCGAATCCCGTGTTCCAAGACCCCTTGCCTAATATCTTCAGGCATCGTCTTCATATATCCTGTATTAATAAAAGCATGACGTAGATTCTTCGTTGCTTCTTCTGTTTCTCCAACTAAGAAAGGAAAGCTCCCTTTTTCTTTCGCTAAATCAATGGATGTCCGATAGGCACTTGTTGCTATCGTTTCAAAGATTTGATCAACTACCTGATTACCTTCTGTCGATCCATATTCTGTTTCACAGTAGATCAGTAAATCATGCAAGCCCATCACACCGAGTCCAACCCGACGTTCACCAAGAGCTTGTTTTTTATTCTCAGCTAAGAAGTAAGGAGTAGCATCAATCACGTTATCCTGTAAACGTACTCCGATTTTAACCGTTTCTTTTAACTGTTCAAAGTTAACTGACTTTGTTTTTTTATCAACCATTTGCGCTAAATTAACTGCCGCTAGATTACAAACTGAATAAGGTGCAAGTGGTTGTTCTCCACAAGGATTTGTCGCAACAACTTGGTTACCATAAGCTTTCGCATTTGTAGCGTCATTTGCATTGTCGATAAAGAATATTCCGGGTTCCGCAGCATAGGTTGCACAAATATTAATCAAGTCCCACAATTCTTTTGCCCTGATCTTACGATGGACACGAATGCCATATCCCATCTCTTCCCATGCACGAACATCACCAACATTATACCATTCTTCGTTGTAATCTTTCATTTCTTCTGGTGTATAGTTTTCAACATCTGGGAAACGAAGCTCGTACATATCATCATTTTCCACGGCTTCCATAAAATCTTTAGTTAAACATACGGAGATATTAGCACCGGTTAAGAAGTCGGAGTTATGAACGGAATAGGTTCCACCCGTCTGTAGCTTCTCATCTGCTTCTTTAATGGCTTCTGTTGTGAACCCACCTAAACCTGGCATTTCCTGATAGTTCAAAATCCCTTGATAGAGATCTTTTTCTGTCTCTGTTAAAGGTGTGAATTTCAGTTTTTCCTGTGCTGCAATTTTAATTTGTTCATCCTCCGTATTTTCGATTAAATAACGAAGAATTCTTGGGTTTTGCATTTTCGAGATAATAAACTCAACAATATCTGGATGCGAGTCCACTAACATAATCATCTGTGCGCCTCGACGACTACCACCTTGCTCGACAAGATGTGTGAGCTTGGCAATATCATCAAGCCATGAAACAGAACCAGAGGATTTCCCGTTGACCCCTCTTGCTAATGTGTTGCGTGGTCTTAAAGTTGATCCATTTGTTCCAACACCACCACCACGGCTCATAATTTCCATAACTTGTTTACGATGATCGGAAATCCCTTCACGTGAATCTTTTATATAAGGCATGACATAACAATTAAAATAAGTTACATCTGTATCTGCTCCGGCTCCATATAGAACTCTACCAGCAGGTACAAAGTTAAGATTCGATAATTCATGATTAAATTTATCATACCAAGTTGATCGTTGTTCTTCAGTTTGTTCCACCCCGGAAAGACCGGTCGCATTTCGTCTAGCAATTTGTTCATAAAATATTTCTAACGGCTTATCGATGACATCTAATCCACGTTTTATAATTCCAGTCTCTATCTCGTCTTCCGTATCTAAAACAGCTACGAATTCTGGATCGACCTGAATCTGGGCCTCTTTTGTATCCCAATCAATCGAATAAATAAATCCCGTTCCACGTGCAGGAAAGTTTGGATCTGCTTTAACCGTTAAAACAACAAAATCGCCCACTTTTAATGTCTTCTTTTCTGTATCTTTGAATGCATAGCGATCCAGCATGACTAAACGTGATACTCCATTATGAGTTACTTTCATATCCTCAGTTATTTTATGTACTTGAGGAAAATGTTTGATGTCCTCATTGAGTGCCTTCGTATCAATTTCATACTTCTGTTCAACAATAGTGGTCACTATAATCGCCCCTTTAACTAAATGTATAAAAAATACCTTCCACAATATATAGTATATGAAAATGAGTATATATACTATATATTGTTATTTGACCAAATAAAACAGGTTCTGTCAATCAAAGTTACTTCGTCATAAATCTATAATCATACGAAAATAAGCGCTACCTCTTATGAATCGTACAAAAGACACTTCAGATATTTTATTTCGCTACTTATTAAAAAACCACCTTATAGAGATTAGCATATCCTACGTTGCATTGAAAGAAAAAAATCTCTTCTTAAAAACGATCTTGATTGGTGAAGAGAGGAGAAAATCCGGTTCTATTTATAGGATCAGCTCGACTGAAAGAAGTAAACTTTGAAATTAAAATGAATTAACCATATAATAGGAATGAATTTCATAATTACCGTAACAAGCGAAGTCACTTCTCTAGGTAGTTGTAAACGAATCAATACAACTACATGTTGGAGTGATATAGCCATAAATAAGGATTATGAAATTCATTAAATAGATAGTGGAATAAAAGTATAAATCGGGGGAATAATGATGATCTATATCTTAATAGCCGTAGTCCTACTAGTTGGCTTTGCTTTGTTTCGTTACTTTAGACAACGCGCCTTTTTAACAACCCTTTCAGAGGATGAGTTCCGTGAGGGGTATCGAAAAGCGCAATTAATCGATGTCAGGGAGCCTCAAGAATTCGAACGCGGACATATTCTTGGTGCGCGGAACATTCCTGTCACCCAAATGAAGCAACGGTTAATTGAACTGCGTACAGATAAACCAGTCTATTTATACTGTCAAGGTACATCTAGATCAGGACGTGCAGCTCACATGCTTCATAAAAAAGGCTACAAAGACATTAACCAATTACAAGGCGGATTTAAAAAGTGGACTGGAAAAATTAAATAGCTTTCTTTCTAGAATGAAATTCATTATCTAGACAAATTAAAACGCTGACCTAACACATTGTTAGGTCAGCGTTTTTCAATCTTTATCGTATCTTAAAATAGGCTTGCGGGCCGCCATTGTTTCATCCATCCGTTTGACAATGGTTGTATGAGGCGCCTCTTGAACCAGTTCTGGTTCATCTCTCGTTTCACGAGCAATCTCTAGCATCGTCTCAATAAAGCCATCAAGGGTTTCCTTCGTCTCTGTTTCTGTTGGCTCAATCATCAAAGCTTCCTCTACATTCAGTGGGAAATAGATTGTTGGCGGATGGTATTGATAATCAAGTAATCGTTTAGCAATATCCAATGTTCGCACACCAAGCTTTTTCTGTTGGTTACCTGAGATCACAAACTCATGCATGCAGTGTTGCTTATAAGGTAAAGTATATTCGCCTTCTAATTTACGCATCATATAGTTTGCGTTTAAGACTGCATATTCACTCACCTGTTTAAGGCCTTTAGGTCCCATAGATCGAATATATGTGTACGCACGCAAATAGATCCCAAAATTTCCATAATACGGCTTCACTCTACCGATCGATTGTGGTCGATCAGATTCAAAATGGTAATGATCTTTTTGTTTCTTCAGAACAGGTTTTGGTAAATAAGGTGCTAATTCTTCAGACACACCTACTGGTCCTGAACCAGGTCCACCACCACCATGTGGACCTGTGAAGGTTTTATGCAAATTTAAATGGACCGCATCAAACCCCATATCACCTGGTCTTGCAAAGCCCATTATGGCATTCAAGTTTGCCCCATCATAGTATAATCTTCCGCCTGCATCATGAACCACTTTTGCCATGTCCACAATATCAGTTTCAAACAGTCCTAACGTATTCGGATTCGTTAACATTAATGCCGCTGTATCTTGACCAACAATACGTTTCAAATCATCAAGGTCTACAAGTCCTCTTTCATTTGATTTTACGGTAACAGATTCAAAACCAGCAACCGTTACAGATGCCGGGTTTGTTCCATGTGCAGAGTCAGGCACGATGACCTTGGTCCGCTGGAAGTCTCCACGATCTTCATGGAAGTGACGGATCATCATCAAGGCCGTCCACTCTCCATGTGCACCAGCAGCCGGTTGCAAGGATAATTCATGCATGCCGGTTATTTCTTCTAGAGAAGTTTGCAAATCATACATCATTTCGAGCGCACCTTGGACTGTGTCCTCATCTTGATATGGATGGAGATGACTAAATCCTGGTAAGCGGGCGACATCTTCATTGATCTTCGGATTGTACTTCATAGTACATGAACCTAATGGATAAAAACCTGAATCAACACCATAATTACGATTAGACAACCCTGTATAGTGACGCATCAGTTCTAACTCACTCACTTCAGGTAAATCAGGTGCTTTCTTCCGAACATAGGCATTGCCTATGCTTGCCTCTAAATCAACGACTGGAACATCGAGTTCTGGTAAACTATAACTTATTCTATTTTCTTTACTGCGTTCAAATATAAGTGGAAAGTCTTGATTAGCCATTTATATCCCCCAATTCTTGTACAAATCGCTCTATTTCTTCTTTTGAACGTATCTCTGTTACCGCAATCAACATATGATTGTGAAGTGATGAGTATGTTTTTCCTAGATCATAACCACCAATGATACCTTTCTTCCGTAACTGTTTATTTACTTCTATCACAGGGGATTTTAGTTTTACAACAATCTCATTGAAGAAAGGTCCGGTAAAGACGATGGGTAGCTGGGATTCCGCTAATAATTGTTTTGCATAATGTGTTTTTTGCATATTTAAAATCGCCATATGCTTCATCCCCTGCTTACCAATCGAGGTCATCGCGACCGAACTAGCTAAGGCATTCAACGCTTGGTTGGAACAAATATTTGATGTTGCTTTATCCCTTCTAATATGTTGTTCTCTCGCTTGCAACGTTAGCACAAACCCTCGCACCCCCTCTTCATCTACCGTCTGTCCAACGAGTCGCCCAGGCACTTTGCGCATCAATTGTTTGGTAACGGCAAAGTAACCACAATGTGGCCCTCCAAATTGTGCCGGAATACCAAATACTTGCGTATCCCCAACGACAATATCCGCACCAAAATCTCCAGGTGGGGTTAAATAGCCTAATGATAAGGGGTTACTTGAGACAAGGAACATGACTTTTTTTTCTTGGCCGATAAGTTTTTCGACCTCTTCTAACGGTTCTATTTGTCCAAAGAAATTAGGGTATTGCATCACAACACTCGCTGTATCTGCATCCAATTCTCTTCGTAAGTGATCCAAGTCTGTCATTCCATCTTGATGATCAATCTCTACAATTTCTAGATTTTGTCCTCGACCATAGGATTGAATAACCTCTCTCGATTCAGGATGAATTGTTTTTGAGACGAGTATTTTCTTGCGCTTCGTATAGCCTGCACTCAGTGTCACTGCTTCGGCTAAAGCTGTTCCACCATCATACATCGATGAATTCGCAATTTCCATGCCTGTTAACTCACAGATCATCGTTTGAAATTCAAAAATAGCTTGTAATTCACCTTGTGAAATTTCAGGCTGATAAGGGGTATAGGCCGTGTAAAATTCTGATCTAGAGATGACATGATCAACAACCGATGGTATAAAATGATCATATACACCCGCCCCTAAAAATGAGCTGTATTCAGCTGTATTGATGTTTTTCCGGGAAAGTTCTGTAAGCTCTCTCTTTAATTCATATTCACTCGTCGGTTTCTTCAGTTCAAGCTCCTTGTTTAAACGAATATCAGCCGGAATATCGGAAAACAATTCATTTGTCGATTCAATTCCAATTGTTTCCAGCATTTCTTGTTTATCTGTCTCCGTCATTGGCAAATATCTAAATCCCATAGCGACTCTCCTCCTATTTATCTCGTATATAAAATGGTGTTGGTACAACCACTGCTCTTAATCTACGCTTGCGTACTTGAATAGCTAATTCCGTACCAATAGCCGTAAACTCTTCTCGAACAATCGCTCGGCCGATATTCTTTTTTAAGGTCGGTGATTGCGTTCCCGAAGTGACATAACCGATCTCATCATCATTTATAAATACAGCGTATTCATGGCGTGGAATACCGCGATCAATCATCTCAATTCCTACTATTTTACGGCTAGCCCCATTGGTTATTTGTGCAGATAACGCCTCCTTCCCAATAAAACTCATCGGCTTATTTACTTTTACTGCAAATTGTAATCCTGCTTCAACTGGAGAGATATTTTCCGATAGTTCCTGACCATATAATGGCAAATTTGCTTCAAAACGAAGTGTATCTCTTGCGCCTAGACCTACTGGTTCAATGCCTTCGCTTTTTCCTACCTCTAATATCAAATTCCATAATGCCGGTCCACTCGCTTGATCAATATAAATCTCAAAACCATCCTCTCCTGTATAACCTGTGCGTGACACGATTGCTTTTGCCTGAATGGAAGTAATGGATACAGCATCATCGAACGTAAAAAAACGAATCTCCTGCAGGTTCGAATCTGTGATCGATTGTAAAATTCGCTCTGCCTTTGGCCCTTGTAATGCTAAAAGAGCATATTGTGCTGATTCATCCTTAATCATCACATCCTCTTCTTTATACGTGTTGTGCTGATGAAGCCAAGCTAAATCTTTGTCTAGATTTGAAGCGTTTACAACTAATAAATAATGATCGATGTCAAGCTTATATATAAGTAAATCATCTACGGTGCCACCATCTTCATAACACATGAACGTATACTGGACTTGTTTTGGTGACAATGCTGCTACGTCATTTGTCACCATCTGTTGCAAAAAGGCTGTACTTTTTCGCCCCTTCACAACGATTTCTCCCATATGTGAGACATCGAATAGCCCTGCTTTTGTTCGGGTAACTTCATGTTCATGTTTGATTCCTGCATATTGCACAGGTAAATCCCAACCGCCAAAATCGATTGTTTTGGCGCCCCATTTTACATATTCAGAAAAAATCGGTGTTTTTTTAAGTTTACTCATTCAATCCTCTCCCCTTTTTTACGTTTATTTCAGATCAACTCATCCATTACTGCTAGACATACATAAAAGGACAGAGATTTCCCTATGAATGGGAAATCTCTGTCCTTTGACCTGAAAGTTGCGCACGGTTCATAAAGTCTCCAAATCAAACTCTACGAACGATGCTTGCTTCGTTGGTGGTCTACTTTCATAGACTCTCTCCAGAGTTGCGTCATACAAGAGTCTTTTTACCTGAGAGATTCGCTAATTGCTTGCTCCTTCGGTGTTATTTTAAAGGGAACCCAACATTTTAATTATTTTGAATTCTCTTTAAAAATAAACTCTCCCCTTGTATTCATTCGCTTCATGAAAAAACATATTGTTGGTTATACTACTAACAGTCAGTCATTTATTATTTTTAGTATACCATATCATCTCGTTTATTAAAGGGGAAATTTTGAACTGACTCCTGATCACCTACACATAAATATGAATGGCATAAGGAAGTGGCGTATGAAACATATCGATGTAAATAAAGATGAAGACTTTATCAATAACTTGCAAACTTCATTAGATACAAATAATGAATTGTCTACTTGGGATTTGTTTCGGTTAACATACCAAGCCGAATTGACAAATATGACACCCGATTTTAAAGGCCTACGAGCCATTGAGCATCTTCCACATGTTGATTTCTTACCACATCAACTTGATTCTGCCAAACAAGCAATCGAGGAGATGAATGGACGGGCAATATTAGCTGATGAAGTCGGTTTAGGAAAAACAATTGAAGCTGGGTTAATTCTGAAAGAGTATATGATTCGAGGTTTAGTCAAAAAGGTACTCATTCTTGTTCCCGCTTCATTAGTCAATCAATGGGTAAGTGAATTAACCGAAAAATTTTATATCCCAGCGATTGCCTTCCGCAAAAACTATTCCTGGGATCAATGTGATGTGATGGTTTCTTCAATTGATACAGCTAAGAGGTCCCCACACCGTGAGGAAATATTAGATATCGATTATGATCTCGTGTTAATTGATGAAGCACATCAGTTAAAAAACCATAAAACGATTAATTATTCGTTCGTAAAATCAATCAAAAAAAAATATTGTTTATTATTAACAGCAACACCGATCCAAAATAATCTCCTAGAGATCTTTAATTTAGTCTCTATTTTAAAACCAGGTCACTTAGGAAACTACGAGACTTTTCTAAAACAATATGGTAAAGATCGTAAGATGATTAGACAAGATGCCTACTTAAAACAATTGATTCAAAAAGTAATGATCCGTAATACAAGAAAAGACACAACACTAAATCAGGTCGAACGTAATATTAAAACAATCTGGTTAGATTTTACTCCAGATGAATTAGCCGTCTATAATAAGCTAGCAGAACTGCCTGATTCATTTTCTACTTTCTCTAAGATTACGTTACTCAGAGAAATATGTTCTTCCAGAGAAGCTTGCTTCTTATCTTTACAAAAAATGCAGAAGCACGAACAATTAAACGATATAATCAAGCCACTTATAACGAGCATTGAACAACTTCCACATCATATCAAAGCAAAAGAAACTGTAAAGTTAATTAAAGAAATAGGGAATGAAAAAGTAATTATATTCACTGAATATCGGGCAACACAATACTATTTGGAATGGTACCTCCACCAACACGACATTACATCTGTGCCCTTTAGTGGTGGCTTTAAGCCAGGTAAAAAAGACTGGATGAAACAGTTGTTTGAACATCATGCCCAAGTATTAATCGCGACGGCAGCGGGAGGAGAAGGGATTAATCTACAGTTTTGCAATCACTTGATTAATTATGATTTACCATGGAATCCGATGCGACTTGAACAAAGAATCGGACGTATTCATCGTTATGGACAAAAAAATGACGTACAAATTTATAATTTATCAATTCGAAAGACAATCGAGGAGCACATCATGAAGCTTCTATTCGAAAAAATCAACTTATTTGAGCAAGTTGTCGGTCAGCTCGACGATATCTTAGCCGAGTTAAATATCACTGATATTGAATCAGAGATTCAGTCTATTTTTAGTGAGTCAACTTCTCAGGGTGAAACTACGATTAAATTAAACAACCTATCCGCCATCATCAACCAAGCAGCGAGTCAGGATAGTGTAGAGCAGGAGCGATTCTATGAAAATTAATAGTGTCAATGATTTACATGAATTTCTGACAACATATTTCATGGCCCAGCACTGCCCCATTATTGACAGTCAGAATGGAGTGCTCACCGTGAAACTCACTGAAAAAATGGATCGTGCTCTGATGAATCGCCCCTTTTACTGGCATTATATTAAAGGTACAGGAAATCAAGGTGAACCCATGCAACTATCCTTCATTACAAATCCAAATAAACGAGACGAAGAAGGAGAGTGGATTCATTTCGGAAGCCCCCGGCTCCAACAAATCATTCAACACCTAAAGCAAAACCAGAAATTTATTAAAGTATTCCAACAGATCAACGTAACTCACAATACCCCCTTATATCCGTGGTTGCTGACCAATATAAAAGTTCATTATGAAGGCAAGCAAAATAAAGATGAACTATTTTCAATCGGCCTTCACCTTGTTAATGGAACGATGAAAACGGATATGATGAATCACTTACAACCGATCCAGTTAAACAATACGATCGCTGATTACTGTTATCCGATCTCCCCCTTAATTAAACTCCGCAGTGGGTTTAGTCGAATCGAGACCGTGATTGATCGGTATATTCATGATCAGCAACATCATTGGGCTAAAGAAGCGATGGATACGTTATATGAGGAGATCAAGATGGTGGAACACTTTTATATGTACAAGGAGGATAAAACAGAACTGGACAAGGAAATCGATGAACTAACAGCAAGATATACGCCAACAATATCGTATGAGGTGATCAATGGTGGTCTCATCTACTTAGCGGAAAACACAATTTAGTTTATAAATAAAGAAAAAGCCCTGCTCATCGTGTAGAGGCAGGGCTTTTTATGTTCGTTTTAAAATCCAGGTACGAGAATGAATTCTGAATACCATGTAAAACCAACAAAAAACAATGTACAATAAGCTCCGAACAAATACATATACATCCGTTCAGATAGTTTTAAGTAACTTACTGTTAGGAAAAATGCCGTTTGAACGAGGAATAATAATGCCGTTTTTTGCATATCTCCAACGTAAAACATTACTGTGAATATACCCGTCCAAAAGGCGAGCACACGAAACATACGATCCATGCTATTTTCCCCTCCTTCTATATAACCTTCTCAGCTTTTATTATAAACTAGGAACTGGATAATGTAAACGAATCATACTAAACAATTGAAAGTTTAGCAATATATTGGCAGTTTGAACAGTCCTTAAACATGTTTTCAGTTTCAATTAATTCAATATCGGAAAACAATGATTCGAACATTCCTTTTAAAAAAGCATGGTGCATTTTACAAATGCTTTCATGATCTTCTCCAATGACCTCTTTGAACGGACAGTTATTAATGCTAAAATGAACACTATTTTTTTCAGAATTGTAGTCAAAATCTGGATACATGCCTAACATCGTACTCATATCTTTTAAAAGTTCAATTTTTTCTTCGATATCAATCTGATCAGAATTTTCTGTTTCCTGGTAATTATTCATAACCTCTGCCCCATATTTCTTGCCTGTTGCGTATAGAGCTTGCCTACCCGGTTCTCCAAGGCCAACAAACGATTCCATAGCGATCGAAGCTAATAATTTATAATCACGACTTGGAAAATTTAATTCGATGACTTGATCTGATAGCTCATAGAGCCTACTTGGGCGTCCTCCCTTTCCTGTTCTTTCAAAATGCGATTTGATTAGGTGTATATCTTCTAATTTAGATAAATGAAGTCGTGCTACATTCGGATGGATTTCAAATTGGCGTGAAATATCCAGAACAGAGACTGTCTTATGCATACGAATCATATACTGGTAAATAGAAAATCGTGTTGGATCACTAATTACATTCGTTACTTTTAACGTCTTTTCCATCTTTAACCACCTCTTCATCATTGATACTACTATTATAAAGAAAAAGGATGGTAAAAAGGATCATTTCTTGATAATGTTAGAAACTCTACACAATTATTTAGTGGCATTTTCTATTGTTACCCAAGTTTTCATTGAGTATACAGCATTATCACTTGTATAAATTGTGAACAATAAACGATATTTATCTTTGGATACTGCACGATAAGTGATGTGAACGGCTCCGGTAGGGAAATTATAATCCAATTTCCCTGTATCTTCTTCCAGTATCTGAGCCTCCTTTTTAAAGGCAACATGCCCCATTTGAAAGAGTGTCTCAAATTGAATTTGGTCTGAATGCATTTTTGAAATAAGAATTTCCTTCTGATAGGTATTTATGTTCGCTGTTATAATTATAAAAATGAGTGTCGTTATAAATAATACATAAGGCAAGAAAAATCCAGCTTCATTATTCATAGAAAATGAGTACCTTTTCATAAACATCACCTTCCAAAGACGTAACCTCCGCTAAAATACCGTATGATAATTCCGTGAAAATAATGTCTTTTACGTCCCTTACGTATATTTCATGGCCTTGCCCATCTACTTGTCTACGGATTAAACGACCATACATCGAATAGCTTGCAGATTCTCCGTTTGATAACCTTAATTTAAGCGTATGCTCGCTAACCTGGAAAGCTGTTGCCTCAATTAAGTCATCCCTTAGAAAGTGATAAAATTGATGAATTGATAACTCACTATAATTCGTACGATAGCTAACTGTTTTCGTCAGTTGTACGAGGAGCGGTAATGTAGTAGAAATAATTATCAACGTGATTAAAAGAGATATGAATGTAAAGCCAGCATTATTATTCATCCGCTCCATATATGCAAAACTCTTCATTCGCTCTTCTCGCATTTTCCCATTGTACACACCCTTTTATAAGATCTCCTTTTCGTTCAAATCTAAAATGTAAGTGGATTGAATGAACGTCTTTGAAATAAGTTACAGGAAGTGCTAACTGATCTGTCCATAAAAATGCTTGGAGTTCATCATGCAATTGTGAATGAATGGTTCGCTGATCACTTAAAACAAGACGCTCTTGATAAAGTAGCAATGAAATAGGCAATAAAGTAGTGACCATCATCAAAATAATACTTGAGGCGACTAACACCTCTACTAATGTAAAACCATTATTTTTTGACAATATAGCATCTCCCTTTTCCAAACGGGAAAATGATATGATAGGTGTCATGTATTGTTTTAATTTCAATCGTTCCCGGCTGTCGAATCGTTCCTTTTTCATTAAATGAAATAGAGGAGAGGATTCTTGTATTTACTTGCCAATCATTCGGAATTTCTCTCGCTACTGTTTTATTCCTCCCCTGTAAAATAGAATAGGATTGATCATAAAACTTGATACGTACCTCCTCTTCCTTTGAAACCATTGCTAAACTTTGAATATATAAAACATCTGCTTGAAAGGTTTCAAAAAATTGATTCTCCTCTTGTTTGTCGATCTGCTTAAAAATGATTGGAGTTGTTAACAAGAGGAGCACAGACCAGATAGCGAGGACAACCATTACTTCCAATAATGTAAATCCGTTTTTATCCATTTTTTATGGTCTTGATACAACGCCGTCATTATATATCAATGAATCTCCATTGGAGCATTCGGTCTGATCACTCGTAATATACCCATTATTAACGAGCGATGATAGCGATGCAGGTAGTCTGCCCTCATCAAGTTGATATAAGTTGACCTGGGTCTGGACAACCCCTACTAGCGCATCACAGCCTTTGTCTTGCACATCCTTACTACTTCCTGTAAGGCTGGGGACAATTAAAATAATGAGCACTGAAATAATCAATAAGACGATTAACATTTC
>Ga0209487_1001734_pt1 | contig 18143 bp, 20 predicted proteins | sample Poulit2012_FD_187524 | JGI IMG/M metagenome (GOLD analysis project Ga0209487, IMG submission 187524) | Agricultural soil microbial communities from Georgia to study Nitrogen management - Poultry litter 2012 (SPAdes) (version 2) | ecosystem: Environmental > Terrestrial > Soil > Agricultural land...
AGTTCGGCGGCCAGCCGGACGTTGCGCGGGTCGAGCTCAACGAGCAGCCAGCTGCCCTCCCCCAGGAGCGGCCGGGCCTGCTGCAGCAGCCGCCGGTACACGTCCAGTCCGTCGCTGCCGGCGAACAGCGCGGCGGGCGGATCGCGCCTCACCTCGGGACTGAGTTCCGCTTCGTCACTTTCGGGCAGGTAAGGCGGGTTGCTGACGATCAGCTTTGCCTGACGGGCCGCTTCCTGCAGTCGCGGGTCCTTGAGCAGGTCGGCCTGCACCAGCTTGACATCAAGGCCGAGCCGCTCCGCGTTGTGCCCGGCGAGCTGAAGCGCCGCTTCACTCGTGTCACTGGCGATGACCCGGGCGTCCGGGCGTTCGCTCTTGAGCGCCAGGGCGATGGCGCCGCTGCCGGTGCCGACGTCGATGACGACTGGTGCCTGGATTCCTCTGAGCGCTCCCAGGGCGAGCTCGACCAGCACCTCGGTCTCGGGCCGGGGGATCAGCACGCCCGGCCGCACCGTCAGGCTCAGGCCCCAGAAACCGGCTTCGCCGGTGATGTACTGCAGCGGTTCGCGTCTCAGCCGGCGTTCCAGCAGTTCGCTGAAGCGGCTGGTGACAGCTTCGGGCAGCGGCTCGCGCTGCAGCAGCTGCTCGCTGCGGCTGAGTCCGCTGGCCGCCTCGAGCAGCTGCACGGCTTCAGCGGCCGGTGAGTCAACGCCGGCCTGCTGCAGCCGCTGCCGGGCTTGCTGCAGCAGCTCGCTGGTGGTCATGTCAGTCAGTCGGGGTAGATGACGACGCGGCGGTCGCGGGCTTCACCGGCGGATTCGGTGCGCACGCCCGGCACGTCAGCCAGGGTCATGTGCACGACCCGGCGCTCGGCGGCGCTCATCGGTTCGAGCTCGACGGGTTCGCCGTTCTTGCGCACCATGTCAGCCGAGCGGTGGGCGACCTGACGGAGCCGCTCGTCCCGGCGGCGTTTGTAGCCACCGACGTCGATGTTGACGCGCACGGGTTCGCTGCCTTCGCGGTTGATGACGGCGTTGACGACGTACTCGAGGGCGCCGAGCGTGCGGCCACCCCGGCCGATGAGCTTGCCGGGGTCGCCGCCTGCGATGTTCGCGTGGATCTCGCCTTCGTCACGTTGTTCGACCGTCACTGAGTAGGCGGGGTCGAAGTTGAGCAGCAGTGAAACGAGGAAACTTTCGGTGCGGTGCAAAGCGGGACTGTCGGGATCCAGCACATCCGGCATCACCTGCACTTCGTCAGCGGGATCGAACGTCTCCTCCAGCAGGTCGTCCTGCTGGACCTCGTCCGCGTCGCTGATGCCCAGGTTCTCCAGATACTTGCCGAGATCGTCTGCCATGCTGTTGCGCCCTTTCAGTTCCCTTGTCTGTTCACTTGGCCTTCGCCACGGCCGGTGCAGCAGGACGGTTCCTGCTGATGAGCCAGTACTGGAAGACCTGTACCAGCATTGATACCACGAAGTACAGGATCACGCCGGCGGGGAAGTTGACGATGATGAACACGAAGATCAGGTTGATGAAGATCTGCTGGCGCAGCATGCCCGGGTTGCCTTTGGTCGAGAAGTACGACTGGGCGAGCATCACGCCGACGTAGAGGATCGGCAGGATGTAGAACGGGTCGGGCGTGCCCAGGTCAGGCAGCCACAGGAAACCTTCGTTGAACTCGAAGTTCACGAACACGCGCCAGAGGATGATGAACAGCGGCATCTGCAGCAGGATGGGCAGGCAGCCGCCGGCGGGGTTGACGCCTTCCTCGCGGTACATCTTCATCTGTTCCTGCGCGAGTTTCTCGCGGTCGTCCTTGTACTTCTTCTGCAGCGCCTGCATGCGCGGCTGCAGCTGCTGCATCGCGAACATCGACTTCGTCTGGGTGTTGATGAGCGGCCAGATGAGCGCGCGGAACACCAGGGTCAGCAGGATGATCGACAGACCCCAGGAGCCGACGAAACCGTGAATCCAGACGAGCAGCCAGATCAGGCCGAGCGAGAGGCGGCCTAAGATGTTCGGGCTGAACAGGCCGGGCAGGTCGGCGTAGCCTTCCTGGTTGAAGCGCACCAATTCGTTGGGACCGGTGTACGTCTCGACCGCGAGGCTGGTGCTGCTGCCCGCTTCCGCGGCGAGTTCGGTCTCAAGCGCGATGCGCCAGTCACCGAGGCTGATTCCGTTCACCGGTCCTGAGCTGACCGGGGACTCCACGGCTTCGTCCAGGGTCAGCAGCGTGTTCTCGCCGGAGCCCGCGGGCCGCATCACGATCGCGTAACCGCTGCGTTCGTTCGTCTGCAGCGAGATGTAGCTGACGTCTTCGACCGAGGTGCTGATCGGGTTGACCGCGTGGCTGGTGCTCTGACCCAGCTTGACGATGGGCGGGTCAGCCCGGCCCACGCCGGGGAAGGCGAGCTGGATGGCCTGTGCCTCCTCCGCTTCGCCGCTGCGCTCCGCTTCGACCAGGGTGGTGATCGTGTGGGTGATGTTGCTGACCACGACGGTCTTGGTTATGTCGATGTCCGCGGCCGTGTAGCTGAAGGTGCCGCGTATCTCGGTGTCGCTCAGCACTTCCCAGTCGCCGCTGGCATCCTCGGGTTCGAAGTACTCGCCGTCGATGAGGACGGCGTTGCCAGGGATGGTGGCGCTGATCGGGATCAGGTTCTGGGCGTTGTTGAGCGCGTAGCTGTTGACCGCCTGCCCTTTCTGGGGCTTGGCGTAGACGACGTGCAGTTCGCCGGCGTCGTTGAAGAAGAAGTCGGCTCCCTTGGTGGGGATGCGCATGAGCGGCTCACCGGTACGGCCACACCAGAAGGAAGAAGCTGCGGGCGCAGCGCAGGCGTCGGTGACCTGGTCCAGCTGCCGGAATTCGTTGACGTCGAACTCATGCAGGCCGAAATCGACTCTGGCGGCGGCAGTGCCGGCCAGCAGCAGCGTGAGTGCCAGCCCGACTAGTCTCTTGATCTTCAAGGCGTCTCCATTCGGTGTTCCAGTTCTTCTGTCTTGTCGACCCGCCGGCCGCGTGCCTGCACGGGCGGGACCGGGTCAAGCCCTCCCGGGTGGAAGGGATGGCATTTGAGTATGCGTTTCACTGCCAGCCAGCTGCCCCTGAGGGCGCCGTGGCTGGTTATGGCACCATGCGCGTAGCTGCTGCAGGTCGGATGGAACCTGCAGGTCGGCTGCGTTTTCAGTGGTGACAGCCAGCGGCGGTACAGCCTGATGGGCTGCAGCAGCAGCCACTGGCCGGGGTTGAGCCGGGGCTGGCTCACTGCAGGAACTCCGCGCGAAGAAGCGCGCGTTCCAGCGAGCCTTTCAGCTGTGCGTAACTGGCGTCGGCAGCTTCGGGTCGGGTGATGACCAGCAGATCGGCGCCGCGGCCGGCGGGCCAGCGGGCGTCCTCACGGGCAAGGGCCCGGAGCGCCTCCCGCAGTCTTCTGCGGACGCGGTTCCTGGTTACGGCGTTGCCGACTTTGCTGCTCACCACTATTCCGACTCTTACCTGTCCGTGCCTGCGCGGGATCCAGCGGACCCCCAGGTGCTTCGCGCCTGCGCTGCGGCCCCTGCGGAGGCGCCGGAAGTCACGGTCGCTCTTCAGCGAGGTGACGCGTTGCGCAGGCGATCCCGGGATGTTCCGGCTCAGGCCTCGTCGGACACGCTCAGGCGCTTGCGGCCCTTGGCGCGGCGACGCTTGATGATGTTGCGGCCAGCGGGGGTAGCCATGCGGGCACGGAAACCGTGCGTCTTGGCGCGCTTGCGACGGTTGGGTTGGTAGGTACGCTTCACGGTCGACTCCTTTCGACTCCGGTTGGTATCAAGGCTTGCTCAGTACACGAAAATCCGCGGCCTGCCCCGTTTTTCGGGCAGTCCGCTGTCAGCCCAGGCCCGCTGCTGTTGTCATCAGACGTGGGCAGACAAGCCGTCAGATGATATCACACGCTGAGCCACTGTAGGGTGTGACGGCGTCAGGCAACGGGCGCGAAATCAGCACCGTAATGCTCCTCGAACGCCTGGCTGAACAGCAGCAGCGTCTCCTCCGCCAGCGGACGGCCGATCAGCTGCATGCCGATGGGCAGGCCATGTTCAGCGCGGGCGCCGGGGATGCTGATCGCCGGCAGGCCCGCCAGGTTCGCCAGGTTGGTGGAGGTGTCACCGCGGTAGGCCCGTACGCCGGCGGGTTCACCGAGTTCCCAGGCGACCGAGGGCGTGGTGGGGCACAGCAGCACATCGAACTGCTCGAGCGCGCCGGTCAGTTCCCTGCTGATCAGCTGGCGCGCCCGCACCGCCCGTTCGTAGTAGTCGGCGCGGTGTTCTTCGCTGAGCGCGAGGCTGCCGATGATCACCCGGCGGCGCACCTCGTCACCGAGTCCGGCGCCGCGGCTCAGCTGCATCACCCGTTCCTGACCGAGCGCGTCTTCGCCTTCGCGCAGGCCGAAGGTCATGCCGTCGTAGCGGGCCAGTGCGCTGGACGCCTCGACCGAGCAGAGCAGCAGGTAGGCGGGGGCGACGAGCTTCATGGTGCTGAGGCTGAAGCTGCCGACTTGAGCGCCGAAGCTTTCCAGCAGCCCGGTCGTTTCCCTGAGCGCGGCCTGGACGCCCGGGGCGTTCCAGTCGCCGCTGAGCTCTTCGATCAAACCGACCTTGAGGCCGCGCAGCTGCTCAGGGACCGGCGCTGCTTCCCGGCGGGCGAGGGCGACGGTGGTGCTGTCACGCTCGTCGGGGCCGGCCATGACGTTCAGTGCGCGGCGTAAGTCGCTGGTGCTGCGCGCGAAGATCCCGACCTGGTCCATCGACATCGCCAGGGTGATCGACCCCCAGCGGGACAGGCGCCCGTAGGTGGGTTTCAAGCCCAGGATGCCGCAGAAGCTGGCGGGCTGGCGGACGCTGCCGCCCGTGTCGGTGCCCAGCGCGATGGGCACGATGCCGGCTGCGACGGCGGCTGCGGAGCCGCCGCTGCTGCCGCCGGGCACGCGTGCGTGGTCGTGCGGGTTGCGGACCGGGCCGAACACCGATGATTCGTTGCTGGAGCCCATGGCGAACTCATCAAGGTTGGTTTTGGCGACGGGCACAGCTCCGGCGTCGAGCAGTCGCTGCACGGTGGTGGCGGTGTAGGGCGGTACGTAGTCACGCAGCATGTTGGAGGCGGCGGTGGTGCGCTGGCCCTGAATGCTGAGGTTGTCCTTGATGGCGACGGGCACGCCTTTCAGGGGCAGGTCGCTGGTCTCGGCATCGAGCTGCGCGGCCTGCTTAAGCGCGCTGTCAGCGAGTTCACTTATGAAGGCGTTGAGTTCCTTGCCCGTGGTGCGGACCCGTTCGAGTACCGCGGTCGTTGCCTGGGTTGCGTTGCTGGCGGTGGCTGGCATCCCGGGCAGCATAGCAAAGCGACCATCTTTGAGGCAGGCAGCCTTATATACTGTCCGTCATGTCGGGAAGCGCCCTGGTGGCTGATGATCATGCCACTGTCGAGTTCAGCGGCAGCAGCCATCCCGGCCGGGTCCGGACGCTCAACGAGGACGCCTTTCATGTCGGCCCGGGTCAGGGGCGGCAGATCATCGCGATCGTCGCTGACGGCATGGGTGGCCACAAGTCCGGCGAGGTCGCCAGCCAGAAAGCGGTGGCCGAGGTGCGCCGGGAGCTGGAACGCAGCCGCTCGCAGCCACCGGTCACGATCGCGCGGGCGATGCAGTCAGCTAACCTATCGGTGTTCGACCAGTCGGTTGAGAACCCTGAGCACAAGGGCATGGGCACGACCTGCACCGTGCTGGTACTGGATGATCAGGTAGGCCTGGTCGGTCAGGTGGGAGACTCGCGCGCTTACCTGCTGCGTGACGGCCAGCTGCGCCAGCTGACGCTCGATCACTCCTGGGTGGCGGACCGGGTGCGTCAGGGCATCCTCAGCGAGGAGGAGGCGCGGCAGCACCGCTGGCGCAACATCATCACCAACACGCTCGGTTCCAGCCCGGAGGTGCGTCTGGATCTGCTGCACTTCCAGGTGGAGCCGGGGGACATCATCATGCTGTGCAGTGACGGGGTGAGCATGCTGCTCTCACCCGAGCACATGACCCGGATTCTGTCTTCCTCGAGTCCCGAGCAGGCGGTCAGGCAGCTGATCGATGAGTCGAACGCGCGTGGCAGTCCCGATAACGTGACGGCGGTCGTCATCCGGGTGAACGCGGTGGAGCCGCGGCCGAAGAAGTACCAGCTGCCGCCCGACCGGGCGTTCGAGCCGGCTTCGATCAACCTGGGTGAGACGATGGGTGGCGTGCGGCAGGTCGAGGAGGATTACCCGGTGCAGGACCTGTTCAGCCGGCTGCGGCGCCAGCCGTGGTACCCGTACCGTTTCTGGCTGCTCGGTTCGCTCTACCTGCTGCTGCTGATCCTGCTGTTCAGTTTCTGGAGCTGACTGTCGCTGCTGTTCAGTCGGCGAGCAGTATGCCGGTGGTGCGGCCGTACTCAAGCGCGGGTTCGTCCTGACCGACGTAGATGTTGACGGTCAGCGAATGCGCCGGGTTCATCGTGTCACCGATGACGGCGTTCACGATGGTGTTGCCGCCGGTCTCGTCAGCGAGTTCGATGGTGACGGGCGCCCCGCAGCCCAGGTCGGCGAGCAGGTCGCGGCTGACCGCCACGTGCTGCCAGGCTTCCAGCTCGACACCGCAGGCGCCGGCGCCGCCGGTGACGAAGGAGAAACCGATGCTTTCGAGCTGCAGCTCGCCGGCCGCCAGTGTGCGGGGCGGGGCCGCTTCCTCTTCCTCGTCCGCTTCATCACTGTCAGCATCGGCGGTTTCGGTTTCGGCCAGCTCGTCCTGGGGCTCAGCAGCAGCGGCTGGCCCGGCGCCGGCGGGCTCATCTCCGCCGGGCAGACCGTCAGGGATGACCGGCAGGTCACCGAGGTCAGCCGGTTCGCCGGGAACGGCTGTGCTCTGGGGTGAAGGGTCAGCTGGCGTCTCGACCGTGCTGGGGCCGGGCTCAGGCGGGGGCCGTGTCTGACCCCGGTTCAGGGTCAGCAGGGTGTAGGTGATACCGAACGCTACCAGCAGCAGCGTAACGATGAGGAGTATGTCTACGAGTCGGCCCTTGTTCACTGATCAATCCCCCGCCGGAGCCCGGAATGGCTGCAGGTCGCCGGCCTAGTCCACGTAGGCTATCAGGTCGATCTCCACGAGAACGTCCATCGGCAGACGCGCGACCTCGACCGTGGTGCGCGCCGGCTTCTGATCCGGGAAGTAACTGGCGTAAACCTCGTTGAACGCCTTGAAGTCGTTCATGTCCTTCAGGTAACAGGTGGCTTTCACCACCTGCCGGAAACTGCTGCCGGCCGCACTCAGGATGGCCTGCAGGTTGCGGAACACCTGGTGGGTCTGCTCACTGATGCCGCCCTCGACGAGCGTCCCCTCGGGCGTCAGGGCCATGCTGCCGGAGGTGTAAAGCATGTTGCCGACCAGCACTGCCTGCGAGTAGGGCCCGATCGCGGCCGGTGCGTCGTCTGTGTGGATCTCGTTGCGGATCAAGGTTGGGGCTCCCTTTTATCTGCCGCTCAGTAGACGCGCGGCTTCGGCTCGTACTTGCCGAGCGTGACGGGCTTGTAGTCGATGCGGATCGTACCGTTCTCGCGGTAGACGAGACTGTGCCGCAACCAGGTCTCATCATCGCGCTCCTGGTAGTCCTCGCGGCTGTGGGCGCCGCGGGATTCGGTGCGGTTGAGCGCGGCATGCACGAGAGCTTCGGCGTTATCGATCAGGAAGCCGAGTTCGACCGCTTCCATCAGCTCGGTGTTGAACAGCTTGCCCTTGTCGTCTACGCCGATGCTCTTGAGCCGTTCGCGCAGGTCAGCGAGGATGCCGACCTGTTTCTGCAGCAGGTCGTGGGTGCGGAACACCGAGGCGTTGTCCATCATCGAGTCCTGCAGTTCGCGCCGCAGGGTGGAGACGCGTTCGGTGGCCGGGCCGTTGAGGATGCCGTCGAGCAGCGCGCGGGCGTTCTCCTGGAAGTCGATGTTCTCCGGCAAAGGCGGAGCGGAGTTCTCCGCGGCGAACTTCGCGCCGTTTCGCCCGGCGCGGCGGCCGAACACGAGCAGGTCACCGAGTGAGTTGGTGCCCAGGCGGTTGGCGCCGTGCAGGCTGACGCAGGCGACCTCACCCGCGGCGTACAGCCCGGGGATGATGGTGTTGTCGCCGTCGGTGATCACCTGGGTGTCGATGTCGGTGGGGATGCCGCCCATCATGTAGTGCGCGGTCGGCTGCACCGGCACCGGCTCGGTGATCGGGTCGACGCCGAGGTAGATGCGCGCGAACTCGGTGATGTCGGGCAGGCGTTCCTCGATGATGTCGCCGTCGATGTGGGTTAGGTCGAGCAGGATGTAGTCCTTGTTCGGCCCGGCCCCGCGGCCTTCGCGGATCTCCAGGTACATGGCGCGGCTCACCATGTCGCGCGGCGCCAGGTCCTTGATCGTCGGGGCGTAGCGTTCCATGAACCGCTCGCCGTCGGAGTTGCGCAGGATCGCGCCTTCGCCGCGGGCACCTTCGGTCAGCAGCACGCCGATGTTGGCGAGGCCGGTGGGGTGGAACTGGAAGAATTCCGGGTCCTCGAGCGGGATGCCGCGCCGCCAGGCGATGCTGGTCAGGTCGCCGGTCAGGGCGAGCGCGTTGCTGGTCGTCTTGAACATGCGGCCCGCGCCACCCGAAGCGATGATCGTGCTGGTCGCGTGGAACGTGTGCAGCTCGCCGGTCGCCAGCTCGTACGCCACCACGCCCGCGCAGACACCGTCGACCATGATCAGGTCCAGCACGTGGAACTCGTCGAAGAAGGTGACGTTGTCAGCGATCGACTGCTGGTACAGCGTCTGCAGGATCATGTGGCCGGTGCGGTCAGCGGCGTAGCAGGCCCGCTCGACCGCAGATTTGCCGAACTCGCGGGTGTGGCCGCCGAACTTGCGCTGGGCGATCTTGCCTTCGGGCGTGCGGCTGAACGGCAGGCCCATGTGCTCCAGCTCGTACACCGCGTCGATTACTTCGCGGGCGAACATCTCGGCGACGTCCTGGTCAGCGAGGTAGTCGCCGCCCTTGATCGTGTCGAAGGCGTGCCATTCGGCGTGGTCCTCGGTGACGTTGCCGAGCGCCGCACCGACGCCACCCTGGGCCGCACCCGTGTGCGACCGGGTGGGGTACAGCTTACTGATGACCGCGACGCTCACCCCGGGGTGCTGCGCCGCGTAGCGTGCCGCCATCAGGCCGGCACCGCCGGCACCGACCACGATGACGTCGAACCTGTGTGCTCTGCTCATGAATTGATCCAACCGTTCAGCAGTGAAGACACTTCGTCGTACTGCGAGTAATCGATTCCCCACAGGGAGATGAGGCCCATCATCATTACCGCGATGGTGAGGGTCCACAGCACGATCTTCCAGACGAAGCGGCGACCTGCCTTGCGGTTGTAATCCTCGATGCTGTAGCGCAGTCCGTTGGCGCCGTGCAGCATGCCGAGGACGAGCAGCGCGGTGTTGAAGATCTTGAGCCAGGGGGTGGACAGCCGGGTGGTGACGAACTCGAAGTCGACGGTACCGACGTCGATCATGATGTTGGTCATGAACACGTGGGCGCCGACGATCAGGACCATCAGCAGCCCGGAGACGCGCATGAACACCCACCAGGCGAGTTCACTGTTGGTGCTGTAGGTGGCGCGCGCTTCCGCCAGTGTGCGGGGTTTGGCAGCGTCCATCAGTTACCCATCCCTGCGATGATCTCCGGCACGATCTTGATGCTGAAGGCGATGAAGATGACGACGGACAGGATCATCACCAGGTACCACAGCTCGCGCTGGCGCTTGACGCCCCAGCCGGTGAAGTCCATTACAATGATGCGCAGCCCGTTCAGCGCGTGGTAGACCACCCCGGCCCCCAGCGCCAGCAGGCCGAACCGGAACGGCCACGAGTGGAACATGACCATCGCCCGGTTGGCTACTTCGGGACCGAACATCGCCAGGCTGATGTTCACCACGTGAATGAACAGGTACAGGGCGATGGCGATGCCGCTGGCCCGGTGCAGCAGGAAAGCCCACTGCCCCTCTCTGCCTCGGTACATGCGAAACCTCCTTGCAGGCGCTGCTTTCTGCCTGCGTTACTGATGGCGTCATCCTACCATGAGAGCCGCCGCCAGCACTTATGCTTGTCTGCATGGCAAGACGCAGATTACTTGCATTCGACCTCGATCAGACGATCGTCACCACCGACCATCAGTTACCTGAGCCGGTACGTGATGCGATCTTCCGGGCGCGCAACGCCGGCCACCTGGTGGCGGTGCTTACCGGCCGCCCGCACGCCACCGCCCTGCCGATCCTCGAGCAGCTGGAAGTACGCAGCCACTACAGCGTCAACCACGGCGCCCTCGTGTTCGGCGCCGATGAGCAGGTGCTCAGACGGGTCCGCCTGCCCTGGAACGACGTCGTCAACGTGCTCGACCCCGAGCTGCTCGTCGAAGGCCTCGAGTACTCGCTCGTCATCGATGACACCCTGTACGTACGCCAGCCTGATGACGCCCGCTGGAAATGGGCGCACACGAACAACCGTGAAGTGGCGAGCTTCCACTTCGAACTGAACAGGGACGCCGACAAGGTCGTGTTCAGCGCCGAGTCCGACCCGTTCCATCCCGAGAGCAGCGAGCTGCTTAGCCTGGCCGAGATGCTCGAGGAGCAGATCCTGGCGCGGCACCCGCACCTCGTCACCTACCTGTGGAACAACGGTTACCTGGAAGTGACCAGCCAGGGTTCAGACAAGGGCTCCGCCCTCGAACTGCTGTCGAAGGAACTCGGCGTTGAGCGCGAGGACACCGTCGCGTTCGGTGACGGCCTCAACGACCTGACCATGCTGGAGTGGGCCGGCCACTCCATCGCCGTCGGACCGCACGCGCATCAGCGGGTCATCGGTGTATCGGATGAGCACATCGCTCCACCCGAGGAAGGCGGCGTGCGCGACTGGCTGGAGCGCAACCTGGGCGTCTGACGCCTTAAGCTCAGCCGCCGTTCAGTGCCGCCAGGAACTCCTGCCTGGTGCGGGCGTCATCCCGGAAGCTGCCGCGCATCACGTTGGTGATGGTCTTGCCGCCCTGCTTCTCGACCCCGCGCATCATCATGCACAGGTGCGACGCTTCGATGACCACGCCGACGCCCAGCGGCTTCAGCGTCTCCATCAGCTGATCAGCGACCTCGGCGCTGAGGCGTTCCTGCACCTGCAGCCGCCGGGCGAACAGGTCCACGAGCCGGGCGAACTTCGACAGCCCCAGGATCTTGCCGTCCGGGATGTAACCGATGTGCACCCGGCCGAAGAACGGCAGCATGTGGTGCTCACACAGCGAGTAGAACTCGATGTCGCGGACGATGATCATCTCGCTGCCGGGCGCAGCGAACAGCGCGCCGTTGAGCAGTTCATCGGCGCTGGCACCGTAACCGCTGGTCAGAAAGCGCAGCGACCGGGCGACCCGCTCAGGTGTCTTGAGCAGGCCTTCGCGCCCGGAGTCTTCGCCGAGCAGCTCGAGCTGTTCCCTGACAAGCGCCTGCAGGCCGGAATCCCCATCAGTACGTGCATCCATGATGGCGCAGTCTAGCAGACAGTCTCCTTAAGCCCGGTGCACCAACTTGACCTGGCTCATAGTCTGGTCTGCGACCCCCTGTCTATAGTCGGGATCAGGAGGTAGCAATCAATGGCACAGACAGCGAAGAACAGCAGCAAAAGCAACTCGAAAAGCAGAACGACCCGCAAGTCAGCCAGCAGCAGCAAGGAAGCGATGTTCAGCACCGCAGTGGAGTTCGACGCGGACACCCGCTCGGAACTGATCGCAGCGCTGCAGCAGCACCTGGCGGACAACCACGACCTTTACGACCAGACGAAGGTCGCCCACTGGAACGTCAAGGGCGAGCGGTTCTGGGCACTGCACCAGCTGTTCGATGAGCTGGCCGAGATGGTTCACCCGTTCACCGATACGCTGGCCGAGCGCATCACCCTGCTGGGTGGTTACGCCCACGGCACGGTGCGGCAGACCGCCGAAGCGACCGGCCTGGAGGAGTTCCCCGAGACTCCGCAGGACGGCGAGACTTACCTGCGGGAACTGCAGCAGCGGTTCGCCGAGCATGCGAAGAACAGCCGGGAACGCGCTGAAGCGGTAGCCGAGCAGGATCCGAGCAGCGAAGACCTGTTCATCGAGATGTCACGGGTGCTGGACAAGGCGCTGTACTTCATCGAAGCGCACCTGCAGGATCCGAACCGCAAGTAAGTGCTTTGCGCCCTGAGCGTTTCGCTCAGGCTTCGAAGCCTTCGCCGCTCAGCTCATCGTCGGTGTAGGAGTGCTGTTCCATCACCTTGCGGGCGATGAGCACCGGGCAGTCCGCCCGGGCGGCAAGAGCCAGTGCATCAGACGGGCGGGAGTCGAGGTCGAACTCGACGCCCGCCCGTTTCAGCACCACCTGACCGTAGAAAGTGCCGTCTTTAAGATCGGTTATCTCGATCCGCTCGAGCGTCGCCCCCAGCATCTCGATCATGCTGAGCATCAGGTCATGAGTGTGCGGCCGCTCCGGCTTCTCCTCCATCCGGGCAGCCACCAGCGACATCGCCTGCAGATGGTCGATGACGATCGGCAGGATCTCGTCCTCGACCGTTCTGAGCAGCACCAGGAAATGCGTGCCTTCCCCGGACATGGCGATATCCTCGATCACTGCTTCAATCATGCAGACAGTGTAGCGGTAACAGCCGCGCTGCATCAGCCGCCATGGACCTTCGTCTCCGCGGCAGCGGATGCGGACGCGTGGCCCGGGGCGTTAAGCTGGGCGCCATGTACGAGAGCGTCATCGGGCTTGAAGTCCACCTGGCCCTGAACACAGCCAGCAAACTGTTCTGCGGCTGCCCCGCTGATTCGTTCCAGGCGGAACCGAACGCGAACACCTGCCCCGTGTGCCTGGGCCTGCCGGGCACCCTGCCCCAGCCGAACCGGGCGGCGGTCGAGAAAGCCCTGATGTTCGCCCTGGCGGTAGGCTGCCGGGTGCCTGCGGTGACCCGCTTCCAGCGCAAGCATTACTTCTACCCGGACGCTCCGAAGAACTACCAGACGAGCCAGGGTGACGGCCCCATCGGTGAGCACGGCCAGATCGAGCTGCGCAGCGGCCGGGTCATCGGCATCACCCGCTGCCACCTCGAGGAGGACGCGGGCCGCAGCGTGCATCCGCCTTATAAGGATCACAGCCTGATCGACCTGAACCGCGCCGGCAGCCCGCTTATCGAGATGGTCACCGAACCGGAGATCCGCACGCCCGACGAGGCACGCGAGTTCCTGGAGCTCGTCCGCGCGATCGCCCAGGCGCTCGGCGTGTCCGAAGCGTCACCCGAGGAAGGCAAGATGCGCGCTGACGTGAACGTCTCCCTGCGCAGACCGGGTGAACCGCTCGGAACCAAGGTCGAGGTGAAGAACCTCAACAGCTTCCGCAGTGTCGCCGCGGCGCTGGAGTTCGAGATAAAACGCCAGACCGACCTGCTGCAGAGCGGCAAACAGATTGTGCAGCAGACCCGCGGCTGGAACGAAGGTGGCCAGAAGACCTACCTGATGCGCGAGAAGGAGACCAGTGCCGACTACCGTTACCTGGTCGACCCGGACCTGGCGCCGATCCACATCAGCAGCAGCTGGCTGGACGAGATCCGGGCCGCCACCCCGGAACTGCCCGCTGCCCGGGAGGCCCGCTACCTGCAGGCCGGCGTGCGCGAGACAGAAGCGCATCTGCTTGCCATGGACAATAGCGTGGCGAAGTTCTTCGATGAGGCACTTACCCGGCTTTCAGCCAGGGGGTCGCAGGCAACTGCCCAGCAGCTGGCGAACTGGCTGGGCAGCGAAGTCATCGGCCAGCTGAACAGCAGCGGCCAGCAGCTGCATGAATCAGCGCTGAGCCCGGCGGCGCTGGTCGAGCTGGTGACCCTGGTGGCCGAAGGCAGCATCAGCGGCCGGACGGGCAAGGACCTGCTGCCCGAGGTGATGGACGGCGCCGACCCGGCGAAACTCGTCGAGGAGCGCGGCCTGAAGCTGATCAGTGACGACAGCGCCCTTCAGGCGATGGTCGATGAGGTGGTGGCCGCCAACCCGGAACTGGTCGAGAAGGTAAGTGAGAACCCCAACGCGATCAACGCGCTGCTGGGTCAGGTGATGCGGCAGAGCAAGGGCCAGGCGAAACCGGATGTGGTGCGCCGGCTGCTGGAGGAGCGCCTGCTGGTCAGCTGAGGCTGCTCAGTTGCTCAGCAGCGGCTGCGCCGGACTGCCGCTGCGTCGCGCCGGCAGGCGCGGCGCAGCGTCCTGCCCGTCACCGTCAAGCTGACAGCCGGGCACGAACTCGCTTAAGAGCGCACGGATGAGCTGCCGATCGTGCGCCAGAGCCGCCGAAGTCAGTTCGGCGACGACGCCGTCCAGCACGTCACTGTCCAGCGGCTGCAATGCAGCGGTGAAGATGTTCTCGTGCTCCGTCACCCGGCTGCGTTCCTCCTCGGTGAGCAGCTCCTCGAACAGCTTCTCGCCGGCCCGCAGTCCGGTGAAGCGGATCGGTATCTCAGTGTCCGGTTCGAACCCGCTCAGGCGGATGAGTTCCCGCGCCAGGTCGACGATGCGCACCGGTTCACCCATGTCGAGTATGTACGCCTCGCCGTTACGCCCCTGGCTGGCAGCCTGCAGCACCAGCTGCGTCGCCTCCGGGATCGTCATGAAGTAACGCACCACGTCCGGATGCGTGACCGTCACCGGTCCACCCGCCTGGATCTGGCTCTTGAACACCGGGATCACGCTGCCGCGGCTGCCGAGCACGTTGCCGAAACGGACTGACACGAACACCTGTTCCGGATCCGCGGCGCGGGCCGCGTCCTGCACCAGGAACTCGACCATGCGTTTGCTGGCACCCATCACCGAGGTCGGGTTGACGGCCTTGTCGGTCGAGATGTTCACGAAGTGGGTGACACCATGCTCGCGGGCGAGATTGACGAGGTTGCGGCTGCCGATGACGTTGTTGAATATCGCTTCCTCGGGGTTCAGCTCCATGAGCGGCACGTGCTTGTGCGCCGCCGCGTGGAACACCACGTCGGGCTGCAGCGTGCGGAAGATGAACTCGAGCCGGGAGCCGTTCTGGATCTGGCCGATGACACTCTCGTAGGGAACCTCGGGCCAGTCGCGGTCCAGCTCGCGTTCCAGCGCGTAGATCGAGTTCTCGCCGTGGCCGAACAGGATCAGGCTGGCCGGCCCGTAACGGCATATCTGGCGGATCAGTTCACTGCCGATCGAGCCGCCCGCGCCGGTCACCATGACCCGGCGGCCATGGAGGTAACCGCGGATGCCTTCATCGTCGAGACTGATGGGCGGCCGGCCCAGCAGGTCGTCGATCTCGACGTGGCGGATGCGGTTCACGCCGACCTTGCCGCTCAGCAGCTCGTACATGCCGGGCACGATGCGGTACTCGACATGCGGCGCCTGCTCACGCAGCTCCTGAAGCACGCGGTGGATGACCCGGCCGTGCTGCGACGGCATGGCGATGAGCGCGTCACTGATGTCGAACTGTTCGGCGACCGCGCCGATGTCGCTGGTGCTGCCGGCGACCGGTACACCCTGGACGCTTGTTCCGACCAGCGCGGAATCATCGTCGATTACTGCAACGGGCCTGAGACCGGTTTCCGGGTGGCGCAGCAGCTCGCGGATCACCATGTGGCCGGCCTCGCCGCCACCGATCACGAGCACGCGGCGTGGGGGACGGTTCCTGGGGGACTCGGTTTGCACAGTGAGCTGATTAAAGCAGCTGATCGCCCAACGGTCTGTGACAGCTGCCCGGGCTCAGGCCGATCCTCAGTCGCGCTCCACCCCGTAATGCTCCAGGTACCAGTCAACGAAGCGCCCCACACCCTCTTCGATGCCGGTGACGGGCCGGAAGCCGGTCGCCTGCTCCAGCGCCCCGATGTCGGCGTAAGTGGCGTAGACGTCCCCGGGCTGCATCGGCAGCATCCGCAGCCGGGCGCTTTTGCCGAGCTTGCGTTCGAACACGCTGATGAAGTCAAGCAGTTTCACGGGTTCGGAGTTGCCGATGTTGTAAAGGCGGTACGGTGCGGCGCTTGAGGCCGGATCGGGATCAGCGCCATCCCAGTGAGGGTCCGGCGTCGCCGGCTGGTCCAGTGTGCGCACGACGCCTTCGATGATGTCGTCGATGTAGGTGAAGTCCCGCATCATGTCGCCGTGATTGAACACGTTAAGTTCGCGTCCCTCGAGGATCGCCCGGATGAACAGGAACGGCGCCATGTCAGGCCGGCCCCAGGGCCCGTAGACGGTGAAGAAACGCAGGCCGGTGACCGGCAGGCCGTACAGGTGCGCGTAGGCGTGGGCCATCAGCTCGTTGGACTTCTTGGTGGCGGCGTACAGGCTGACCGGGTGATCCACCACGTCAGCGACGCTGAACGGCAGGCTGGTGTTGGCGCCGTACACGCTGCTGCTGGAGGCGTACACCAGGTGGCCGACCTCAGCGTGCCGGCACGCTTCGAGGATGTTCAGGAAACCCGTCAGGTTGCTGTCAGCGTAGGCGTGCGGGTTGGTCAGCGAGTAACGCACGCCCGCCTGGGCGGCGAGGTGGGCAACCGCGTCGAAACCGGCGCCGGCGAACAGCTCAGTTACGGCCTCACGGTCCGCCAGGTCGCCCCGCACGAACTCGAACCGTTCGTGCTTCAGCAGCCGCTCAAGCCGCGCTTCCTTGAGGCTCACCTCGTAGTAGTCGTTCAGGTTGTCGAAGCCGACGACCTCATCGCCCCGCGCGAGCAGGCGTTCGGCCAGGTGGTAGCCGATGAAGCCGGCGGCACCGGTCACCAGGACGCGTTTCATTCGTCCTCCGCGGCGCGGCCGCCGATGAAGATGCCTTCGACCTCGGGCAGGTCGATGAACCGATCGACCGCGTCCAGCAGCTCCTGAGCGACGGTGTGGCGGAGGGCCAGCACCTCGACGCGTTTGCCCTGCTCCTGCACGAGCTTCACCAGCGGCACGAAGTCACCGTCGCCGCTGGCGAGCGCGAGCACGTCGAAGCCGTCCCAGGCGCGCACGATGTCAGCGGCGATGCCCATGTCCCAGTCGCCCTCGAGCACGGCACGGCCCTGCTCATCAGCACGGTGGACGCGCAGCTTGCGGCGGTTGACGCGGTAACCGAGGCTGGTGAGTTTGGTGATGAAACCGAAGGCGGTGCTGTCCCCTTCGCGCTCCACGGCGTAGGCGGTGGCCTGCACCAGGCGCCGTCCGCGCGCCGCCGCGCTCAGCAGCGTCTCGTAGTTGACGTTGCTGCCGTGGCTCTCACGGGCTGAGTGGTAAAGGTTCTGGGTGTCGACGAACAGCGCCACCCGCTGCTCCGGCCATTCAAAGGCTGCGGCCTGCTTATCGCTCATGACGGTCAGTGTACCCGTGGCAGTGACGTAAACTGGCTCCATGGCAGCGTTCGAAACGGTGATCAGGGGGGCGCGCCCCGCGGACGCCAAGCAGCTGGTCGTGCTGCAGCAGGGCATCTACTCCGAAGGCCGCTGGTTCGTCGGCACGACCGCTCCGTCGGTCGACACGATCCGCCGGCGCCTGCAGTACCTGAACCCACACAACTCGCTGTACTTGGTCGCGGAACGCAACCGGCAGCTGCTCGGCTGGCTGGAACTGAACCGCCTGCAGCCGGAGCGGATGCAGCACGTGGCGCTGCTGACCATCGCCATCGGTGCGCCCTGGCGCCGTCAGGGGCTGGGACGGCAGCTGCTGGCCGAGTCGTACCTGTGGGCGGAGCGGGTCGGCCTGCGCAAGATCACCCTGAACGTCCGGGCCAGCAACAGCGGGGCGATCGCGCTTTACGAAGGGGAGCAGTTCCGGCTCGAGGGCCGGGAGGAGAAACAGTTCGTCACTGACGACGGTTTCGAGGACAACCTGATCATGGCCCGCAGCATCGGCTGAGCCGCCCGGACTACACCGGTGGCGCAGGGCTGCGTTACACTTCTCTGGCTTCAGGAGGCTCTCTGCACGTGCGAAAGCTCATCTCAGCCGAATCCGTCACCGAAGGACATCCGGACAAACTGGCTGACCTGATCAGCGACAGCATCCTCGACGCGATACTGCGGGTCGATCCCGACGCGCGCGTCGC
>Ga0209487_1001736_pt1 | contig 18131 bp, 14 predicted proteins | sample Poulit2012_FD_187524 | JGI IMG/M metagenome (GOLD analysis project Ga0209487, IMG submission 187524) | Agricultural soil microbial communities from Georgia to study Nitrogen management - Poultry litter 2012 (SPAdes) (version 2) | ecosystem: Environmental > Terrestrial > Soil > Agricultural land...
TGCAGTGAAACCAGCGACTTTGCAATGAAACCAGCGACTGTGCAATGAAACCAGCGACGGAACCTGCCCTGCAGGTTTGACGCATGATATACAGCTATGATAACCTCTTCAGCAGCTCCTGAGTATGTTCTGACATTAGCAGTTCAGCGCTCTGCTCTGCACTCCTCTCCAGAAGCGCGGACCAGTCGCCCTCATCCTCCCGGATTGCACGCTTCAGTGCAACAGTCGCGAAGGGTCCTGATGCAGCCAGATCTTCGCTCAACTGCTCCACCACCTGGTTCAGATTCTCCTCTTCCTCCACAACCCGGTTGTAGAGACCTCTGCCCTCAGCCCAGCGGGCACTGTACCAGCTTCCGGAGTCGAGACTCAGCGTGCTGAATGCTGAGAGGCCAGCTTTACGTATCACCGAGGGTCTGATGACAAAAGGACCAATTCCGAGGGAGATCTCCGAGAGTCTGACCGATGCATCATCCCGGGCACAGACAAAATCTGATGCTGCAATCAGACCGACACCTCCGCCAACGGCCCGTCCGTGGACTTTGGTGATGATACAGCCGGGAAAATCATTCATGGCTGTCAGAAGTTGCGCTATTCGCATAAAATAGGCTTTTCCGCTTTCGAAGTCTCTGATGGCCTTCAGTTCATCGAGATTGGCACCCCCGCAGAATGCCCCCGTACCACGGCTCTGCAGAACAACGACTCTGAGACCGGGTTCAGCAGCTGCCTCCCGAAAAGCCCCGATGAGCCTATCGAGAACCCGGGTTGGCAGTGAGTTGCCTTTCGGATGGTAAAACTCGATATGAGCTATCGGTGGTTCAAGGGTATAGTCAACGGTTCCGGGTGTGCTCATGGTCAGGATGGGACTAGCTGTTCAGAATGTGTTCAGAGTGTGTGCAGGGCTGAACCGTGGGTGTTCATCCATCTGTAAAGAGTGATGCTGGCTGAACCAGGCGATCTTCTTCCATTCAAGATGTTAGCTAAACCGGTAATGACCTTCATCCATTCAGAAAGAGATGGCAGCTGTACCGTCGTTTATCGTCGGATATCTACGATGGCCAGAGTGCCTCTTGATATACAGATAAGCTTCTCACTCTCATCGGTCACCCGGGTCTCCCACACCTGTGTGGTCGATCCGATGTGAACCGGTCGGGCAGTTCCGGTGACAAGCCCACCCTCTGCTACGGATCTCACATGATTCGCATTGATCTCGAGACCCACGGCAGTCTTCCCCTCTGCCTCAATGTTGAGTATTGCGCCAAGAGAGATCATGGTTTCGGCCAGTGCGACAGAGGCTCCGCCATGAAGAAATCCCATGGGCTGAACTGTCCTGCTGTTGACCGGCATTGTCGCGATCAGCACATTTCGGGTGACGGTCTGGAACTCAATGCCCAGCATCTGGTGCAGACCCGCCTGATCCATCCGGATCAACCGTTCCACCTTCCCCCGGATATGCTCTTCAATATGCATGTATACCTCACTTGTAGGCGTTCAATAGTCGTGAAAGAAGATATCGTATGGTGATGGTAGCAATATTTCTCTGTCCTAAAAAACCTGAAACGCAATTATCAGAACACCGGATCCATTTTGTCACAGGATATACCACAAGTAATTCGTAAGAAAGGCTACTTAATTTAGAAACGGTGTTTACTATTATAGGATCAGAGCATAAACCGGTTCCGGAGGTAAGTTTGCTCTCCGGACTTCTTTTATCAGGGTAACGCTGGCCGCTAAACGTCACGTTCCGGTTCGTCACTAGCCAACCTTGCCAGGTTCATCCAACCACACAGAATGAATGGATAACGGATATGTCTTCACCGCAGCTACTCTTCGGAGGAGGATGTACGGCCAACAATCGTTGAACAAGTTCAAGAGCTGAGTCACCATGGCTGATATATTCATAGACAGTGAGAAAAGTGTTGAGAAAAAACATGATGTCACCTTTGTGATCCGTGGCAGTAAATATGCGGTCAAGGCGCGGAAATATGGAGAGGAGCTGGCGCTGCAGTTAGGTTTCCCGGACAATCAGCAGAAGATGATAGCAACAGCGATCTGGGAACTGTGCTGCCATATCATTGATCATGCAGGCCGAGGCAAGATATCAATCGCCCTGGTTCAGACGAAAGATGAGCAGGGCATCTTGATTGAAGCCAGGGACAAGGGTGAGGTTCTGGATGAACCCAAAACATTAAAGTTGGGTGGTCGTGAGAGTGATGAGTCACTTGGCCTGGGTCTGGAAGGGATGCAACGGTTTATGGATGATTTTGAAATTTTTACTGACCCGGTAAAGGGTACGGCGGTCATGATGTCCAAATGGACGGAACATGCAGCACACGGCTCTGAGTGATAAAATAATATCTGTTCTGAAGGTTTCATCATCTGGATTGGTCATACTGGCAAGAATCGTTGGAGTGTGAACCATTCGACGGCTGGCTGCAGTGCTGACTTCGCATAGCAGCGGTAACATCAAACAGAAAAAATACCCTGAACCCGGTATGTCAGTGTAGATCCGGAGCCGCCCTTCAAACCGTGTATAACAGTCTTAAAAGATGTGAATATGGAAGAGTCCGGGCTGGATGTTAAAAACTGGTTCACCCTTATGCTGGAGGATTATCTGGCAGACGAGAGTGAATTGGCAAAGACAGAAGCGTATCGGATCGGCCGGAGAGCGGCGAGTGAGGGGATAGATGAACTGCAGATCGTCGAGCTGTTTCACAGCTTTGTCAGATCACATCTGGCACGGACAGATGGAATTCTGGAGCCAGAGAGGTTGAAGAGTGCTGTAGATTTTCTATCTGGGTGCCTCACCCCCTATGAGGCGCGCAACAGGGAGTACCTGCGGATTAATGACAGACTGAGTCGTGAGAACAGGCGCCTGAAGAGTGAGCTGGAGATGTATAAACGTACGGAGTTGAGCCTGAGACGCAGCAAGGATTACTATCAGAAGTTGATCGATAACAGCCTGGATATTGTCGCGGTCCTCAATCGTGATGGAGCTATCCGTTATATCAGTCCTTCACTCAAGCGGGTGATGGGGTATGAGCCAGACGAGCTCGTCGGGCAGAAGATAGTGGACTTCATCCATCCCGATAGCAGGTCACTATTCAACATCCACTTCGCCAGGCTTCAGAAATCGCGCAGCCGGATCCGGCTTTCCGAATTCCGGTTCAGAAGCAGAGACGGATCCTGGCGATATCTCGAGAGTAACGCCAACTACATCAACGACGACAGTCAGGGTTATATCATTGTCAACTCCAGGGATGTCACGGAGCGGGTGCTGGCTCGTGAAAAACTAAAGAAGAGAGAGCAGCAGCTCTCTACAGCTCAGGCCATTGCAAGACTGGGCAGCTGGGAGTGGGACTTTAGGAACGACACCCTGAAGTGGACACGCGAGCTGAGCAGAATTTATGATATTGATCATGAAGAGGCACCGGCCTCTATCCGCAACAACGATCGTGTGATCCATCCGGATGATCGTATAAAAGCGACGAACGAGTTCAGAAAAGCGGTGACAGATAACGGAGAGATCGATTTTGAAAAACGGGTTCTCCGACCCGACGGCGAGGAGCGCATCCTCCATGTGCGGGGAGAGGTGATCTGGGACAAGGACCAGCGGCCAGTGAAACTGGTAGGTACAGGGCAGGATATCACCGACCTGAAGAGAGTGGAGAGGAAGCTTCAATCGTATAGTGATCTACTCCGGAAGCTCTCAGCCAGGCAGTCCCGGATACGTGAGGAGGAGCGGATCAGAATCTCGCGGGAGATTCATGATGAACTGGGCCAGATGCTGACGGTGCTGAAAATGGAGCTCTTCCTGTTCAAGGAGCGGGCCGGTGATGAAGGGAACAACCCGTTTGCCCGAAGGTGCGTCATTGAGATCGGTGAGATGATCAATCGTTTTGACTCGATCATAGAGTCGGTACAACGAATCACCACGGATCTCCGGCCGGAGGTTCTCGATACGCTCGGCCTGATCGAGGCCATCGAGTGGCAGTCCCGGATGTTTGAATCAAAAACGGGGATCCGGATAAACTTTTCCAACAACTTCGAGTCGAGCCATATCATCGATGATGAGCGCTCGACAGCCGCCTTTCGTATTCTGCAGGAGACTCTGGCCAATATCGAGGAGCACTCAGGGGCGACACGTGTCGAGGTGCAGCTGTATCGTGAGGCACAGTTTGTCGTACTGGTTGTTCAGGATAACGGCAGCGGAATCCCGGCTGAGAAGGTCACATCTTCTGAATCTCTGGGCATTATCGGTATGAATGAACGCAGTCAGTTTCTGGGGGGCGAGATCACTTTTCAGGGTGACAGCGATACGGGCACAACAGTTACTCTTAAAATCCCTCTTTAGTTGTTGTGTAATGAGAGACTTTTTGTGTAATTAAACGTATAACGAAAACGTCAACACTGTACGGAGATGAGCATGATTAAGGTAATGATCGTTGATGATCACCCACTGGTCAGAGAGGGACTAAAAAAAGTGGTGTCCAAAGGGTCGATGGACATTGAGGTGCGGTATGAGGCGTCGAACGCCGCCGAGATGCAGGAGATGCTCTCCAATGAGCTGCCGGATATTGTCATTCTGGATATCGCCATGCCGGGCAGAAGTGGCATGGATGTACTGAAGGATATCAAAAACCTGTATCCGGAACTCCCGGTGCTGATGTTGAGCATGCATCCGGAGGACCGGTTTGCCGTCAGAGCCATGAAAGCCGGAGCAGCCGGATATCTTACCAAGACCAGCATTTCGGATGAACTGGTCAAGGCCATCCGGATCATTGTTACCCAGAAGAAACGATTCATCAGCCCTGAAGTGGCTGAACAGCTTGCGATGCAGATCGACAGCAGTGGCCAGAAGTCACTGCACGAGACGCTCTCTGACCGGGAGTACCAGATACTGTGTATGATCGCTTCCGGAAAAAAGATCGGAGATATCGCCAAAGAGCTGTCACTGAGTGTTCAGACGATTCACACCTACCGCGCCCGTCTGAAGGACAAGATGAACATGAAGTCCAATGTGGAGCTGGCACGCTACGCCATTCAACAGGATCTCATCGACTGATCTGCCGGGCCTCTCGGAAAAACAGTGCAGAGCAGGACCATGAACTGCATCTGAACGGACTCCTTCTACCTGATTTTCATAGTTTTTATGATTTAACTCTTCAGTGAGATGGGGTATGTTTATTTCCAAAAAGGCTATCAGCAGATCATGAAAGAGATTCTTATTGCCGCTTACCATCCGCTGGTTTTGAAAGGCATTCATCAAACAGTCAAAGAGCAGCTTCCTGAGTCGAAGATAATCGGCCAGGTCACATCTATTCAGAAATTCATCCATCTTCTTGAAGCATTGAAACCGGACGCAGCGGTTGTAGATGTTGCAGTGACCTGGAAGTGTGGAGTGGATCTTCTGGAAGAAGTGGAGCGGGTTCATCCCGAATGTGTTTTGCACTTCATCAGCATTCACCCCCTTGATCAGCATGTGCTCGACTACCTTGAGGGCCAGGTGAGAGGGGATCGTCAAGAGAGTATCAACGGTATGAGTGGCAAACAGCCGGTCTTCTGAGCAGCCGGTCTTCTGAACAGCCGGTTTTCAGGTGGTCTTCTGTACTGCCGGTCTTCTGAACTGCCAGTCATCTGAACTGCCGGTCTTCTGAACAAGTGGTAGCCATACAACACATGGTACCTACACTTCGATACACACCCTGCGTATAATCGTCCTCTTCTTATGATACCTGTAAGACGATAATACCTGCTGACCGGTACTGCCGTACGCCTCATCGGCAACAGGCTGGTAACGAAAAGCACGACATAGCAAGCTTCAAAACCCTGTCAACGAAATTTCAAGAAGCTTGTAATAATGTGCGAAACCGTCTATCAGCTAACGGCTACATGAGTTTCAGACTTCATTTTATTTCTCTTCATCAGGATTTCGTATAAGTTGAAACAGCATGAGGAAAAGGTTCAAATAGAGAGAGATGATCAAGATCGTTATTGTCGATGACCATCCGCTGGTCAGGGAGGGACTAAAGAAGGTGCTGAGCAGGGAGAAGTTGCCAATCTCTGTAATTGGCGAGGTGTATGACGGGGAGAGTCTGTTTGAGTTGATGGAAGATCAGGAGCCTGACATCGTAACACTTGATATCGAGCTGCCCGGAGAGAGCGGACTGGACGTTCTGAAACAGCTCCGGAAAGAGTATCCTGATCTGCCTGTCCTGATGCTGAGCACCTATCCGGCTGAGCGTTATGCTATCCGCAGTCTGAAAGCGGGTGCCGCCGGTTATCTTTCAAAGCGCAGCATCCCTGCAGAGATAGAAAATGCTTTGAAAACGATCGTCTATGAGAAGAAAAGGTACATCACTCCCGAGGTGGCCGAAGTTCTGGCCGAACAGATCGACGACCACTCCAAAAGCAATCAGCTGCACAAAAGTCTCTCGGACCGGGAGTTTCAGGTCATGTGCATGATTGCGTCCGGAATGGAGATCCGGCAGATTGCCCGGAATCTGAATCTCGGTGTCCGGACGATCCACACCTATCGTTCCAGAATGCTGGAGAAGATGAAATTGGAGACCAATGTAGATGTCGCCCACTATGCGATCAATCATAATCTGATTAATGAGTTCAGTGGTCGGCAGATCGGATAATAGCTAACTGTAATCTGGAAAAACTGGAAGTGAATCATGAGAGAAACCGTAAAGGAAGTTTCAAGGGGACGACAGGTTAAAAAACCGGTTTTTATCACCCGGAACGAGATCATGGAGGACCTCCTTCACAAGATCAAGCTGGTGGCCAGAACTAAGGCTACGCTGCTGATCACGGGTGAGAATGGAACCGGCAAGGAGGTGCTTGCCCAGCTGTTTCACTACTACAGTATCCGAAAGGAGAAGCCGATGGTGAATGTCAACTGTGGTGCGATCCCTTCGGAGCTTGTCGAGAGTGAACTTTTCGGGCACGAGAAGGGGGCGTTTACAGGGGCACACGCCAGAAAGGAGGGCTGCTTTGAACTGGCCAATAAAGGAACTCTGTTCCTGGACGAAATCGGTGAGATGCCGCTCTCGGTCCAGGTCAAGCTCCTTCGTGCCGTTGAAACCAGCTCTTTTCGACGAGTGGGTGGAAAGGAGGAGGTCAAGGTGGACGTCAGCCTTATCTCTGCAACGAACAAGATTCTGAGCGATCAGGTCAAATCCGGCAGTTTCCGGGAGGATCTGTTCTATCGGATCAATGTCATTGAGCTCTACGTACCGCCATTGAGACATCGGAAGGAGGATATCCCCCTTCTGGTTGAGTACTACGCCAACCATTTCGCCGACCAGTACGGAGTAGAGGGTATCGAGTTTGACAGAGAGTGCATGGATCTTTTTCTGGCTTATGACTGGCCAGGAAACGTCAGAGAGCTGAGAAATGTGGTGGAGCGCTCTATTGTGCTGACTGAAGGTAATGTGGTGAAGGCCGAGATGATTCCGCCTCCGATCAACAAGAAGGACAAGACATTCTCCACCGGGTCGGGACATCTGCAGGATTTTATCCAGATTCCTATCGGTACAACACTCGAAGAGGTGGAGCGCAAGGTGATTCAGCAGACCCTTCACTCTGTCGATAACAACAAGACTGAAGCTGCCAGGCTTTTGGGATTCGCCCGTAAAACGCTGCACAACAAACTGGACAAGTATGAGGAGGGTTCTGTCGCCTGATCCTTTCGGGGTCTGAACCGATATACCTTCCAGAAATGAAAAATGGCTGCCCCGTTTCGGGAGCAGCCATTTTTGTTCAACATGTGAAGGGTTGAGGAGAGATGCCTAGTCTCCAAGATTCTTCAGGTTCTGGATGTGTTGGATGAATCCGTTATAGAGGTTCACATCATTTCGGCCACCTGGGTAGCAGATGTTTCCACCGAACTCGTAACACTTGGTTCCATCGGCGGTCAGCTGCCAGATCAGGCTACCGTCAAGCTTGATCTCCTCGGCAAACGCCCAGAGATCTTCATAGTTCCGCAGTACACTGCTGTCACCCCAGCCCGGCTGGCCATACTCGTCCAGTACGAACGGTTTGCCATGGCTGGCTGCGATATCGGCATGATCCTTGATCCATGCTCTCTGTGCACGAAGCTGATTATCGGTCACCCCGTGGTCGAATCCGAAATCACCGGCATACCAGTGGGCGTTTCCGTAGTCAATTTCAGGAATTGCCACGTTCATCACATAGCTGGTTCCCTCCTGGGCACGGAGTACATAGGTATTGCTGTACTCACCCCGGCTGTATTCAGAAGGAGTTCCCTCATCGAATCCATCTTCTCCGGTTGTCAGCAGGTGATTGGAGTCGATCGACTTGATGTACTGTGCGATCTCCTGGTACCAGTCCCGCATATCTCTGGGGTCTCCGCCGCGGTTACGGCCTTCGTTCATGATCTGCCATGCAAAGATAGCAGGCTCATCCTTGTAGGCAATGCCGGTAACTGTGTTGACCCGGTTGAGCAGCATGTTGATGTAGTCCTTGAACCACTTCTGAGTCTGCTCGTTGTTCATGAAGAACTCCATGTTGGTGCTTGGCCTGGAGGCACCGGCCCATGTGTTGTACTGGCAGATTCCACCCAGCTCATCCCAATAGTTGATGAAGGGGAGGATGAAACGGATGCCCCGCTCTTTTCCTTTGGCAATGACCCGATCCAGATCCTGCAGTGCAGACTCGCTATACTCACCCGGTGCTGTCTGGATGACGTTCTCGTTGGGGTCGTTGCGGCTGTAACCACAGTCATATCCATCATAGAAAGCCCACATTCTCACCACACTCACACCGGCCTCTTCGAAAGCGTTGAAGGCGCGGTCAACTACTCGCGAATCGAGCTTTTCGTAGTTGGGCAGGTAGTAGGCATTGGTTCCTGCAAATCGGAAGGTCTCCCCATTCAGGACAAATTTACTGTTCTGAACCTGAACAAATTCACTGTTCACAACCGGTGGGGCAGGGGCGGCTGTTTCAGTTTCGAACTGACGGATCTCCGACCAGCCCTCATCTGCAAAACCATCTGCGCGCACTCGCCAGAAGTAGATCTGTCCTGCATCGAGACCGTCGATGTCAAATTGGGGTGTATCCACCACTTCGTCAGCCGTGAGATCCGTAAACTGCTGATCTGACGCAACCTGAATCTGATAGAGATCAACCCCCGGCAAAACAGTCCATTCAAATGCGAATGAAAGAGGCTGATTGTCAGCAAGGTCGGCGGGACTCACAAGTGAGACAGGAATAACGGGTGCTCCGCCATCTCCCGGTTCACCACCGTCACCGCCATCTGGTCCACCCGGACCCCCTGGAAGGGCTGAACCATCACCGGCACCTATAGAGCGGATTTCTGACCAGGCTCCGGTCCCTTCATTTGGAACAGGTGAAACTCTCCAGTAGTAGAGATATGTGTTGTCAAGTCCCTCTACCTCGATCTCGTTGGTGGTCACAAGTGAGTCTTTGATCGGATCAGAGAATTCCGGTGTGAAAGAGAGCTGGTATCTGTAGGTATCGATACCGGTGATCTCATTCCAGATGAACTTGAGAATCTCCTCTTCTACCTCGACACCATCTTCGGGAGCAAGAAGATCTGCAATAATCGGACTGCTCCCGCTCTCTCCAGTCGTAAAGCTGAAGGTGGGTGCCCATTGACGGTCGTCGCTGTTGTCGCTGGCTACTGGTGAGACTCTCCAGTGGTACGTTGTTTCAGCGGAGAGCTCTTCTACCTCAATAGAGTTGCCATTGACCACTTCGTCTACGATCAGAGTGTCGGTTTCACCGTCGAATGACTCTGATCCAGCCAGCTGAATGTGGTATTGATCAATACCGGCGGCTTTACGCCAACTCAGTTCCAGTTGTGTTGACTGCCCTGTGGCCTGATCCTTGGGTGAGATCAGCTCAAGCTCATTGGAATTATTGTTATCGCCCGGAGGTGTACCCGGACCCGTAACAGGAGGTCGATTCGGTCCGGAGTCGGTTACGCTGTCGCACTGTATAAACGCTGCGACTATGAAAATCGTCGACAGAAAGTATAATGCTTTACGTTTCATCGTGTGTGAAAGAGTGTTAATTGAGAATGCACTGCCGCTGCTGAGTGCACGGCAATGATGTGTATGGATTGGTAGATGATTTATAGATGGAAGCGATTGACAAAAGACGGGCCTGGATATCCGGGGCCGGTTGTAGAGTTAATGCATTCGCTTTATGTAGTAATCACTGTGTCTGCCGTGTCATCATATTTGCGACAAACTTGTACTACATACTTTCTGTCACACGTAATGTTCCGCGAGATTGGCTGCTAACTGACTGTTTTTTAGGTATATGAGGGAAGGTTTGCTCAGTAATTATATGGCCGTCAACAGGTTAGCTGGTGTGCATTTTTTTCATTAAAAAGAGAGGCCGGTGTAGTAGTTTTTGCTACATATTTTGGGGAAGGAGAGGAGAGAGGGGGTGCGGGTGCTCCGGTATGGGAGGCAAGGAGTTGGGACCGGAGAGCATCTTACCACAGCTGATTTTTGAGATCGGGGTTGTGCAATTTGCCACCCTTGAAAAAATGAGACAGGAGGAACGACATCTATGCCCTGATTCGTCAGGTTACATAGGGGAGGTAACATAGGGGTTACATAGGGAGAGAGCAGCCATTATCTCTCCAATACAGCAGAGGCAGGACCCGCAGCAGCAGTTCCACACGTTCCTCCTGAATAAGCCGGGTCATCACATTAACGGGCAACCTGGCTGACGTGTCGGCGGAAGCTGTCAAACAGCTCTCTGTCTTCACGACCTCCGGGGAAACAGATGTTGCCACCAAACTCAAAGCATTTGGTGCCATCGGCGGTCAGCTGCCAGAGCAGGCTGCCATTCAACTCTATACTCTCTGCCAACTCCCAAAGGTCACCGTAGATCGCGATCATTCTCTCATCTCCCCATGCGGGAAAACCATATTCGCCCAGAACAAACGGTTTACCCTCTTCCTGCGCTATCTTTGCATGATCGTGGATCCATGCTCTCTGTGCACGCAGCATATTCTCGTTGACTTCATGGCCAAATCCGAACTCTGGCGGGTACCAGTGCGCCGATCCGAAATCGATCTCCGGGATCGAGATATTTCTGATATAGCTGGTTCCCTCACCAGCACGAAGAGCGTAGGTATTGCTGTACTCTTTAACTGAGTAGGCGGTGGGGGTCCCTTCATCAAAGCCCTCCTCCCCGGTACTCACCATATGATTTGGAGCAATGGATTTGATGTAGCGTGCCATCCCGGCGTACCAGTTCCGCAGAATCATTGGATCCTCACCCGGGTTTCTGCCTTCATTCATGATCTGCCAGGCAAAAATGGCCGGTTCATCTTTATATGCAATACCTGTAGCCGTATTGACACGGTTCAGCAGCATACTGATGTAGTCTTTGAACCACTGTTGGGTGTCGGGATGGTTCAGAAAGAACATCATGTTCCGTTCCGGATTTTTTGCACCGGCCCAAGTGTTGTATTGGCAGATTCCTCCCAGCTCATTCCAGTAGTTGATAAACGGGAGAATGAATCGGATCCCCCGCTCCTTGCCTTTGGCAATCACCCGGTCAAGGTCGCGAAGTGCAGATTCACTGTAGGATCCCGGTTTTGTCTGGATTACGTTTTCACTGGAGTCTTGCCGACTGTATCCGCAGTCATATCCATCGTAGAAGGCCCACATCCGGACAACCGTTATGCCTGCATCTTCGAAGGCGTCAAATGCCCGGTCCACTACGCCCGGATCGAGTTTCTCATAATTGGGGAGATAGTAGGCGTTGGTGCCTGCAAATCTGAAAGGGCTGCCGTCGAGATAGAAGCTCCCGTTCCTGGCGATGACAAAGCCCTCTTTCATAATCCTGTCGCTGTTGGAGAGGGTAGAGGATGGGTCGCTGTCATCCCTGGCATTTTCAGTGAGGGCAGTGGATGGGTCGCTGTCCTCCCTGGTATTTTCGGAGAGGGCGGTGGATGGGTCACTGTCATCCCTGGCTTTTTCGGTGAGGGCAGTGGATGGGTCGCTGTCACCCATCTCTTTCCCGGTAAAAGCAGGTGATGAGATGCTGTTATCCGCCATGACCTTGCCACTTCCGGAGTGGGAAGATGTGTTGACGTCTATAAGCGGAATAGTTTCGAAAACTGTGAAAGTGATCACAAAAAACGTGATCAACAGGGATATGGTAGATCTGTTCATAGGTCAGTTCTGCTGCCTGCCGTGGTCTCCGGATTTCCGGCCACACAGCGTTAGCCTCTCTTGGTTAATGTTTGATGAAGGTTGCACGCAGGAGACAGGCAACCCGTACTGCAGTCTCTCACCTGCCTGACGGGTTGGCATTAACATTAATACGTGTCATAGGCCATAATGGAGGTGTCATAATTATGATGTCAAATCTATACCTCTCTCGGGTATTGCAATCACGGCCGATAATATTGTATTATCTTCTCTCCTGATCCTGCCGGTAGTGGTTCAGATACCGCAAACGGCAGGCGTTCAATCCTTTATAAAAATGGAAAATTTGCTGCAAACGGTCAAATTAAAATGGTAGCGGATCTGTTTTACGTAGCGCCTGATCACCTCAGACTCTGATATGTCCCGACTAGCCGATCGATCCCATACTGCCTCCTGATCTATGGAATTATCGGGAATTGTACTCATTCTGTTGCTCGTCCTTGCATTGTGGGCACTGGTCGTCCGAAACTATCCGGCTGATCTCGTCTTTATTACACTGCTGACCGCCATTGTGGTCAGCGGGATTGTCACACCGTCCGAGGCTCTGGTTGGCTTTTCCAATGAGGGTATGCTGACGGTGGCTGCACTCTATGTGGTGGCGAATGGTCTGAGGGAGACGGGTGCAATCCAGATCATCATCGACAGGCTGCTGGGGAAACCTGGCAAGCTCTGGAAAACTCAGCTCAAGGTGATTGCTCCAGTAACGGGGATGAGCGCTTTTCTGAACAACACCCCGATCGTTGCTTCATTTATCCCTGCTCTGCAGGACTGGGCCAGAAAGTATAGGGTTCCGGTCTCCAAGCTTCTGATTCCTCTCAGTTATGCAGCGATATTGGGTGGCACCTGTACGCTTATCGGAACCAGTACGAATCTGATTGTCAATGGTCTGCTGATCTCGGAGCAGGGTATCTCTCTGAGTATGTTTGAACCTGCCTACGTCGGTATCCCGCTGGCTGTGGCAGGTATGGCCTACTTGCTGCTGGTGGGGCGGCGGCTTCTGCCAGACGGGAGATCTGCTTTCTCTACGTTCGAGAATACCCGTGAGTACACGATCGAGATGATTGTAAAAGGTAAGAGCCCGCTGGTCGGCAAGTCTATCGAGAATGCAGGCCTACGAAATTTGCCGGGCCTCTTTCTTGTGGAGATCTATAGGGAGGAGACGATTCTGGCCGCTGTAGAGCCGGACGAGCTGCTTCAGGCTGAGGACCGGCTGATCTTTACGGGCCTGGTGGACTCTATTCTGGATCTGCAGAGCATCAAGGGACTGGAGCCGGCAACTGATCAGGTTTTCAAACTCGACACCCCACGACGGGACCGGCATATCGTAGAGGCGGTGGTCTCTGCTTCGAATCCGCTGAATGGCAGAACTATCAAAGAGGGTGAGTTCAGAAACCAGTTCGGAGCGGTCATATTGGCTGTCTCCAGAGGAGGTGAGAGGATCAACAAGAAGGTGGGGGACATCCGACTTAAAACAGGGGATATTCTGCTGATGGAGGCGCCGCGGGACTTCGCCCAGAGATACAAGTATTCGAGTAACTTTCTGCTGGTGAGTACCCTCCTGAGCCGTGGCAGTCCCGATTACGAGAAGGGGTGGGTCGCCTGGAGTATTCTGGCAGGGATGATTCTGCTGGTGGCTACCAACATACTTTCGATGTTTCAGGCCTCTTTTCTTGCGGCTGTCACCATGATATTTTTCCGTTGTACGCACGCCAACGAAGCACGGGAGAGTATCGACTGGAAAGTACTGATTGTCATAGCAGCTTCACTGGGAATCGGCAACGCGATGCAGATCACCGGAGTCGCCACAGCATTTGCCGGCACTTTCATCGGACTCGCCGGGGATTACCCCTGGCTTGCACTCATCGTCACCTATCTGATCACCTGGGTGTTGACGGAGATGATCACCAATAACGCGGCGGCCGTCCTTGTGTTTCCGTTTGCACTTTCGGTCTCAGCAGCTCTGAACGTGGATTTTATGCCGTTTGTTATGACCATCATGTTCGCAGCCTCTGCAAGTTTCGCTACACCGATCGGCTACCAGACCAATTTGATGGTCTATGGTGCGGGGGGGTATGAGTTCCGCGATTTCCTCAGGATCGGTCTGCCGCTGAACCTGCTGGCTGCCATCATAACCATTTCGCTTGTACCGGTATTCTGGCCGTTCTGATAATCCGTGAGCTGGTCTTTATAGCCGTCATGATTCTTAAAATTCTGGAAGTCATACCATTTTATACTGATTCTTTTAAAAGTAACATACTGACCCTTTTAAAAGTAACTGACCAAGAAAGCTCCGGTAGTTTATGATTGAGAACATCGTCGATATTGCAGAGAGAGCTGGCAAGATCATCCTCTCACACTATGAGGAGGTGACGCCGGGAATCATCAGAAAGGAGGACAATTCACCACTCACGCAAGCCGATCTTGCTGCCCATGAGCTGATTCTCTCCGGGCTGAAGGAGTTGACTCCGGAGATTCCGGTGATTTCCGAAGAGGGGGAGATCGCCGGTTATGAAGAGCGCCGCTCCTGGAAGCAGTTCTGGCTGGTTGATCCGTTGGACGGCACCCGGGAGTTTATCAAGAAGAATGGTGAGTTTACGGTCAACATCGCTCTGATCAGGGAGAGGGTCCCGGTCTTGGGTGTGGTGCATATCCCTGTTCAGAAACTGACCTATACCGGTGAAGAGGCAAGAGGCTCCTTCCGGATCGGTTCAGACGGTGTAGAGAGACGGATTGTCTCCTCAAAGCCTGACAGAAGCCGACCGCTTACCATCGTGGCGAGCCGATCTCACGGTTCAGATAATCTGGAGGAGAAGCTCGCCAGCCTGCAGGTCACGGTAGGTGAGACGGTCAGAGCGGGGAGTTCACTGAAGTTCTGTCTGGTGGCTGAAGGCCGGGCCGATCTATATCCCAGACTGGGTCCAACCATGGAGTGGGATACAGCGGCAGGGGATGCCGTCTTCCGATATTCCGGCGCCGAATCAGTGAGGCCCTCACCCATACATTATAATAAGGTGGATCTGAGGAATGACGGGTTTATTATTGGACTCGATTAAACGTGGAGAAGATGGGCCATTATCTGTAAATTTATCAGATTCCCCGTCGTCAGAGACGTTGCCGGGTAACATCAAGTTCTCTCTACAGATGAACGCATGCTCTGCAGGGCCGGCAGGGCTCCGGTCTCCTGGTTTATATCCGGTAGATGTAATAACAGTTTTTCAAATATTCCGCAATCACAACGCAGGTTGTAAGGTGATATGACTTCAAGAAAAGTGAACAACCACCTCAAGGAGCTGGAAGATGAAGCGATCTATGTCATGAGAGAGGTGGCTGCCCAGTTTGAGCGGCCCGTTCTGCTCTTTTCGGGTGGCAAGGACTCTATCTGTATGTTTCATCTGGCCCGGAAGGCGTTCTACCCGTCTAAAATTCCGTTCCCGCTGCTGCATGTGGATACGGGGCACAATTTTCCGGAGACTATCGCTTTTCGGGACAAGCTGGTAGAGGAGCACGGGGTCGAGCTGCTCATCGGAAGTGTGCAGGAGTCGATCGACAGTGGCCGGGTCAAAGAGGAGACCGGCCCGGATGCCAGCAGAAATGCTCTGCAAACCGTGACGCTTCTGGATGCACTGGAAGAGTTTCAGGTGGATGCTGCACTCGGCGGCGGGCGCAGGGACGAAGAGAAGGCTCGCGCCAAGGAGCGATTTTTCTCACATCGCGACGTGTTTGGTCAGTGGAATCCCAAGATGCAGCGACCGGAGTTGTGGAATCTGTTCAACGGTCTGAAAAATCCAGGAGAGAATTTCAGGGTGTTTCCGCTCAGCAACTGGACAGAGATGGATGTCTGGCAGTATATCGCACAGGAGGAGATCGAGATCCCCTCTCTCTACTTTGCCCATGAACGCAGGGTGTTCAACCGCCGTGGAGTCTGGCTGGCTGATACCGATTTTGTAAACCGGCAGGAGGATGAAGAGCTGGAGACGCGAGTAGTAAGGTTCCGGACGATAGGCGATGCGACCTGTACTGGTGCTGTCTTGTCGGAGGCTTCCAGCCTGAAGGAGATTATCCAGGAGGTGGCTTCGGCCCGACAGACCGAGCGCGGGAACCGACACGATGACAAGCGCAGCGAAACAGCCATGGAGGATCGCAAGCGTCAGGGGTATTTCTGAACCGATTGCCCGGAGGTTTGCACAGATCCGGTTGACTACTCCCGGGGTCTGCCTTTAACCGCAGAGCCTGTAAGACCAGCTGCTCTGGCCACAGTTAATTTATCACACTCAGCTTCAGAGAATCACTTTTGAACAATCAGAACGGTACATCGGACACTAACTACCTGGAAATGGATCTGCTCCGGTTTACGACAGCCGGAAGTGTGGATGACGGGAAAAGTACGCTCATCGGAAGATTGCTGTATGACTCGAAGTCCATTTTTGAAGATCAGATGGAGGCGATCGAGAAGAGCAGCAGGAGCAGTGGAGAGGAGGATGTTAACCTGGCGCTGCTGACGGATGGTCTGAAGGCAGAGCGTGAACAGAAGATTACGATCGACGTCGCCTACAGGTATTTTGCAACTCCGAGGCGAAAGTTCATTATCGCTGATACCCCGGGTCATATTCAATATACCCGGAACATGGTCACCGGCGCCTCGACCGCTGAACTGGCTGTTATTCTTGTGGATGCCACCAAGGGGGTTCAGACCCAGTCCAGGCGGCACGCATTTATCTCCTCACTCTTGCAGATTCCTCATCTGGTGGTAGCTGTCAACAAGATGGATCTTGTGGACTACAGGCGGGATGTGTTTGAGAAGATCACCTCGGAATTCAGATCCTTTGCCAGAAAGCTGAATGTCAAGGATATCACCTACATCCCGATCTCTGCCCTGAAAGGGGATAATGTCGTTGAAAAAGGCGACAACATGCGGTGGTACAACGGAACCACGCTGCTTCACCATCTGGAAACAGTCAAGGTGGATTCGTCGAATAACATTGTCGATTTCCGCCTTCCGGTTCAGTACGTCATCCGGCCGAACCAGAACTTCCGCGGATTCTCCGGACGGGTGGCGTCAGGACGAATCCGTCCCGGTGAAGAGATCATTGCACTGCCCTCCAGGCTGACCAGCAGGGTGCGTGAGATTGTCACCAGTGACGGTAATCTGGATGAGGCCCATCCGGGAGATTCCGTCACCCTCACGCTTGAAGATGAGATCGACATCAGTCGCGGGGATATGATTGTGCGCAGCAAGAACATCCCGCACATCAGCAGTGAGTTCGAGGCCTACCTCTGCTGGATGAATGAGGAGCAGATGGAGCTGGGTAAGTCCTACGTGATCCGGCACACCACCCGGGAAGCCAGGATGTACATTGACAGGCTGATCTACCGTATGAATGTGGACTCAATCAGCCGGGAGATGGATGCGGAGACATTGAAGCTCAATGAAGTGGGCCGGGTGAAGGTGAAAACTTCACAACCGATCTTCTTTGACCCCTATCAGATCAACCAGAAAACCGGCAGCTTTATTATCATCGATCCCGACTCCAATGTGACGGTCGGAGCCGGTATGATACGGGCGGGTTCGACAGCATCCAGAAATGGTTCAGGTGTTGATGCGGAGAAGCAGGAGGTCTCTCCCGACGTGGTCTGGGAGCCGTGGAACGTACCGCGCGAGGAGCGTGAGAAGCGAAACGGGCATCAGGCAAAGGTTCTCTGGTTTACCGGTATTTCGGGTGCAGGAAAGTCGTCGATCGCCAGAGCCCTGGAACGCAAGCTCTGGGAGGAGGGGAAACAGACGATGCTTCTCGATGGTGACCAGGTCCGCCATGGATTGTCGGGGGATCTCGGGTTCTCACCCTCAGACAGACAGGAGAATATCCGTCGGGTCGGTGAGGTGGCCAGACTCTTTTTCGAGCATGGCAATAT
>Ga0209487_1001737_pt1 | contig 18129 bp, 17 predicted proteins | sample Poulit2012_FD_187524 | JGI IMG/M metagenome (GOLD analysis project Ga0209487, IMG submission 187524) | Agricultural soil microbial communities from Georgia to study Nitrogen management - Poultry litter 2012 (SPAdes) (version 2) | ecosystem: Environmental > Terrestrial > Soil > Agricultural land...
CCGCCGATCTCCGCGCGGATCGCGGTGTCCAGGCCGTGGACCCCCAGCTGGGCCTCGATGCCGTGAGCGGCGAGCACATCGACGATCGCGCGGGCCGAGCGGTGCTCCTCGAAGGCGACCTCGGGATGCTCGGCCAGGTCCAGCATCAGCGTGGTCATCTCCGCGGCCCCGGCGTCGATCAGGCTCTCGAGACGGTCGTGGAGGGGGGCGGGCGCTCCGTCGAACTCGGACCCGGGATGGGTGGCGGTGCGCATCGCCGCCTCCCGTTCGGCATCGAGTTGCCGCGGGTACGCGTCGGAGACCGGGCGGGGCAGCGGCGGGGGCGAAGAACACGACTGTGTGGTCATGCAGACGAGAGTAGCTATGCAAGGCGCTCCCGCGAGTCCGGTGCGCCGGTGTGTTCCGCGCGGCTCCATCCGATGGTGCGGGTGAGGAGCCATCCGATCGGTGCGGGAGGGGCGCCATCCGAAGGTGCGGGTGGAACCTTGCCCGGATGGTGAGGCCGCGGCGCCCTCCGAACAGCGCGGGCGGGGCGTCCTCCGAACAGCGCGGGCGGGGCGCCCTCCGAAGGGCGCGGGCAGGGCACCACCCAAAGGTGAGCCCGACAGTCGTCGATGGCTGGGCGGCAACGCCTGCTCTAAGCTGCAGACCTCCCCGCAGATGACGTCTCTGCGCCCCGATCCTCACGCCATGATCCGTCCCCCCCCGCCCCCGGAAGAGGTCTCAGGCATGTCAGAACTTCACGACCTGGTCGACCCCTCGGCCGTCCGACTGGATGTCGCGGCCACCGACTGGCGCGAGGCGATCCGCGCCTCTGGTGACCTGCTCGTCGACACCGGGGCCATCGGCACCTCCTACGTCGAGGCGATGGTCCGCACTGTCGAGGAGCACGGCCCCTACATCGTCATCACTCCGGGCTTCGCCCTGGCCCACTCGCGGCCCGACGAGTCCGTGGCCCGCACCGCCATGTCGTTCGTGCGCCTCGCGGAGCCGATCGCCTTCGGCCACGAGTCCAACGACCCGGTGCATCTGGTGATGGCCCTCGCCGCCGCCGACAGCGCCGCCCACCAGGCGGCGCTCGCCGCCCTGGCCGGGGTGCTGGCCGACCCGGACGGCCGGCACGCTTTGGAGACCGCCTCCTCCCCGCAGGAGGTGCTGGCCGCCCTGGGCGCCCAGGACGGCCCGCGGCCCGGGACCGACTCGACCGCCCAGGCTCCCGCCACCGGCTCCGAGGCCCCGCCACCCTCTGGCACCTACGGCGCCTCACAACCGGCTGACAGCACCCAAGCCCCGGCACCGACCGGCGGCACGGATGGTGCGCCCGCGGACTCGGCCGCCGGCATGGACACCGCGGCGAGCGCCGACACGGTCCCCTCCCGGCAGCTCATCCTCACCGTCTGCGGGAACGGACTGGGCACCAGCCTGTTCCTGAAGAACACCGCCGAACAGGTCCTGGACCGCTGGGGCTGGTCGCCGTACCTGAGCGTCGAGGCCACCGACACCATCTCCGCCAAGGGCAGGGCCAAGGATGCCGACGTCATCCTGACCTCCGGGGCGATCGCGCAGACCCTCGGCGACGTCGGCGTGCCCGTCGAGGTGATCGAGAACTTCAGCTCGCAGCCGGAGATCGACGCCGCCCTGCGACGTCTCTATGCCATCTGATCTATGCCATCTGAGCAGCCGCACCGTCTGACCAGCGGCCTCACCTGAGCCCTCCTCTCCACACTCACGCCTCGCCACCCCTTCGTCGCCCCATCGGCGCCGACCCGATCCCCACGGAGCCCGATATGGACATCCTTCTCGCCCTCGCCCAGTTCCTCGTCAACGAGATCCTGAGCGTGCCCGCCTATCTCATCGGTCTGATCACGGCCATCGGCCTGATCGCCCTGCGGAAAACCGCGGGCCAGGTGATCGGCAGCGCCCTCAAGGCGGTGCTCGGCTTCCTGCTGATCGGGGCCGGTGCCACGCTCGTGACCGCGTCCCTGACCCCGCTGGGCGTCATGATCCAGGGGGCGCTGGGAGCGCAGGGCGTGGTCCCCACCAATGAGGCGATCGCCGGGATCGCCCAGGAGGAGTTCGGCGCCCAGGTGGCGTGGCTGATGATCCTGGGGTTCGTGGTCGCGATCCTGCTGGCCCGGTTCACCCCGCTCCGCTACGTGTTCCTCACCGGCCACCACCTGCTGTTCATGGCCACGCTGATCACCATCGTGATGGCCTCGGCCGGGATGCCCGGTCCGATCGTGGTGGTCCTCGGCGCCCTCCTGCTGGGCATCCTGATGGTGTCCCTGCCCGCCCTCGCCCATCCCTGGACCCGCCGCATCTCCGGGGACGACTCGATCGCGATCGGGCACTTCGGGACCGCCGGGTACATCGCCGCCGGTGCCGTCGGCCGGTTGGTCGACCCGCGGGGCAGGAGCCGGTCCACGGAGAACATCAAGGTCCCCGAGTCGCTGCGGTTCCTGCGCGATTCGATGGTGGCCACCGCCTTGTCGATGGTGCTGATGTACCTGGTCGTGGCCGTCATCTACCTCGCGCGGGCCGGTCAGGTGACTGCGTTCGAGGCGTTCGAGGAAGGAGCGAGCGACGTCGGCAACTACCTGATGCAGTCGGTGACCCAGGGCCTGCAGTTCGGCATCGCCGTGGCGGTGATCCTGTTCGGCGTCCGCACGATCCTCGGCGAGCTGGTGCCCGCCTTCCAGGGCATCGCCGCCAAGGTGGTCCCCGGCGCGATCCCCGCGCTCGATGCGCCCATCGTCTTCCCCTACGCCCAGAACGCGGTGCTGATCGGTTTTCTCTCGAGCTTCGCCGGCGGTCTCGTGGGGCTCCTGGTCCTGGGCATGTGGCTCGGCCCGGTGCTCGGGCTGGCCCTGATCCTGCCCGGGCTGGTGCCGCACTTCTTCACCGGTGGCGCGGCGGGCGTCTACGGCAATGCGACCGGCGGACGCCGTGGTGCGATCGCAGGCGGCTTCGTCAACGGCCTGCTGGTGACCTTCCTGCCCGCGCTGCTGCTGGAGGTGCTGGGAACCTTCGGAACTGCCAACACGACCTTCGGGGACACCGACTTCGGGTGGTTCGGCATCCTGATCGGCTACAGCGCGCGTACCGGTGTCCTGCCCGGCGTGGTGCTGCTGACGGTCATCGGCGCCCTGATCCTGGGCACGGCGATCCTCTTCCAGCGGCGCGTGGTCGATGCCGGCTGGGACCCCGCCCCGGGGCGGCCGGCCGGCTCCGCAAGCTCTGCTCCGGGCGAGGCCGACGCGGCCGACGACGGCGGCGAGGCAGGAGGCGGCCCGTCCGATGGCGGGTCGAGGCAGAGCGTGCGGAGCTACCCCCGCGTGGCGCCCCCGCCCGGGGCACCCACTCCCCCGCCTCCGCCGCGGGAGTGAGCGGCGCGGTCCGTGCGCGACCTGCGCGGTCCGCGCCTGATCCCCACGGTCCCCCAAACGTGCGATCACGGTCCACGGGGGACCTGCGAACCGGCGCCCCCGGGCGTATCCGAACCCGCTGCAGGAGCGGTAACATCACAGGGCAGCGCGGCGCGGAGACCCCGTCGGCCGCGCGGCTCCGGGCATTCGTGGCGGCGCGAGCACCCTTCGCCCCTGCGTGATCCGGACGGAGGGCCCCACCAGCGGTCGGATCCGGCGCAGAACCCCTCAGCGGCACCGCCCTGCCCCTCGCCCCCACCTCTTGTCCCCCACCTCGCGGTGGTTACCCCCAGCTGCCGCCCCACAGCACTCCCTCGGAGGCGAACCTTGAGCGCATCGACCCAGCCCCCACCTCCCGGCGCGACCCGGCGCGCGAACCGCGGCGCCTTCTCCGGACGCACTGCCTTCATCTTCGCGGCGATCGGCTCGGCGGTAGGTCTGGGCAACATCTGGCGCTTCCCGGCCGTGGCCTACGAGAACGGTGGTGGCGCCTTCATCCTGCCCTACCTGGTGGCCCTGCTGACCGCGGGCATCCCGCTGCTGTTCCTGGACTACGCGATCGGGCATCGTTGGCGCGGCTCGGCGCCGGCTTCCTGGCGGCGCTTCCGCCGCTGGACGGAGTTCATCGGCTGGTGGCAGGTGCTCATCTGCGTGATCATCGCCTCCTACTACGCGCTGATCCTGGCCTGGGCGCTGAACTACACGGTGTTCTCGGTCGACGTGCGCTGGGGCGATGACCCAGCCGGATTCTTCGGTTCCTTCACCCGTTCGCTCGAGGGGGCCGACGCGACCGTCGCCTTCGACTACGTGCCGGCCGTGCTGATCACCTGTGTGCTCGTGTGGCTGGCTGTGATCGCCGTGATGGTCTTCGGGGTCCAGAAGGGCATCGCGGGGTCGGCGATGGTGTTCATCCCGCTGCTGGTGATCATGTTCATCATCCTGGTGGTCCGCGCCCTGATGCTGCCCGGCGCCCTCGGGGGCCTGGACGCCTTCTTCCGCCCCAACTGGGAGGCGCTGCTGAGCCCTCCCGTATGGGTGGCGGCCTACGGCCAGATCTTCTTCTCCTTGTCGGTGGCCTTCGGGATCATGCTCACCTACGCCTCGTACCTGAAGAAGAACACCGATCTGACCGGTTCCGGCCTGGTGGTCGGCTTCGCCAACTCCGGCTTCGAGATCCTGGCCGGTATCGGGGTGTTCTCCGCCCTCGGGTTCATGGCCCAGGCCCAGGGCGTAGCCCTCGACGAGGTGGTCGAATCCGGCATCGGCCTGGCCTTCATCGCCTTCCCCGCCATCATCGGCGAAGCCCCCGGCGGCGCCGTGATCGGGGTGCTGTTCTTCGGCTCCCTGGTGCTGGCCGGATTCACCTCGCTGATCTCCATCGTCGAGGTGATCATCGCCGCGATCCAGGACAAGTTCGGGATGGGCCGCATCGCGGCCACTCTGGCGGTGACCGTGCCGCTGGCCGTGTTCTCCACCATCATCTTCCCCACCACGATGGGCATGGCGGTGCTGGACGTGTTCGACAACTGGGTCAACCAGTACGGCATCGTCGCCGCAGCTCTGATCTCGACGGTCGTGGTGGCCTATCTGGTGCGCGGCCTGCCCACTCTGCGCGATCATCTCAACCATCGCGGCAGCTTCAAGGCCGGCGGCGAGTGGACGGTCAGCATCGCGGTGATCGCGCCGCTGGTGCTGGGAGTGACGCTGGTGCTGACCACCGTCGAGCTGATCGGCGGCGAGGGCACCTACTCCGACTACCCGGGATGGTTCAACCTGGTGTTCGGCTGGATCATGGCCATCGGCCTGGTGGTGGTGGCGATCGCGCTGTCGCTGCTGCCGTGGCCGAGCCGCTCCAACCTCGAGCGGCCCGACTCCGACGGTGACGAGATCGCGCCGCCCGCCCGGCCCGGCGTGGGCCTGTCCGGTCCCCACGCCTCCACCCCGCACGCACTGCGCCCCTCGCGCTGACCCCGCCCCCTCGCCCCGTCGACCCCTGGGAGGACCACATGTCCATCTCCGCGCTCATCATGATGATCATCGCGATCGCCACCGTCTGGGGCGGCCTGCTCGCCGCGATCATCAACATCGCCCGCCACCCAGAGCACGAGGACTGACACCGGGCGCCGCGCCGGGCCGCGCGGCGCCCCAGCCCGGTTCCTGCTCATCGAACAGCTCCGGGGCCGCGATCGCCGCTGACGCCCCGGACGAGAAGCCGACGAAGGACCACACCCCATGGCGGACACGCACATGCTGGTCGAGAACCTGCTGTCGATGTGGTGGATCGCGCTGGCGGCGGTGCTCGCCCCGATCCTCGCCATCGTCACCCGGCGCACGATTCCCGATGTCGTGTGGCTGCTGGGGTTCGGGGTGCTCATCGGGCCCCACGCGGTGGGCCTCGCCGAGCAGACGGAGCCGGTGGACTTCCTGCGCGAGCTGGGGATGGGGTTCCTCTTCCTCCTCGCGGGGTTCGAGGTCAACACCTCGGACATGCGCGGCAGGCAGGGGCGGCAGGCAGCGCTGACCTGGATCATCTGTGCGCTCCTGGGAGTCGGTGCGGGCTTCCTGCTGCTCCAGGGCGACTGGCATGTGGCGGTCGTGTTCGGGATCGCTTCGACCTCGACCGCGCTGGGCACGCTGCTGCCGATCCTGAAGGATTCGGGCACCATCAGCACCCCCCTGGGTCGCGCCACCATGGTCCACGGCGCCTACGGGGAGCTGCTGCCCATCGTCACGATGTCCTTGTTGCTGTCCACCCGCGGCACCTGGCAGGCGGCACTGATCCTGGTGCTCTTCGCCGTCGCCTCCGTCGTCATCGTCGCCCTTCCCGGCCGGTTCTTCCGCCGGATCCCCCTGCTCGGACGCGCTTTCAGGGCCGCCTCGAACTCGACCATGCAGACCACCCTGCGCGGGACCGTGTGGGTGCTGATCACGCTCATGCTGCTCACAGCCGTGCTCGAGCTGGACGTCGCCCTGGGCGCGTTCACGGCCGGTCTGCTCCTCAACGCCGCGTTCTCGGCCATCTCCCCGGACCACGCGGCAGAGATCATGCACAAGGTCGAGATCGTCGGGTTCAGCCTGCTGATCCCGGTCTTCTTCGTCACCAGCGGCATGAACATCGACCCCGGAGCCGTCTTCGCACAGTGGCCGCTGCTCCTCGGCTTCGTGGCCGTGATCGCCCTGGTCCGAGGGGCGCCCGTCGTGCTGCGCGAGTCGATCTCGACCACCCACTCCGGACTGCGGACACCACGGCAGCGGACCGCCCTGGGCCTGTACTCCGCCACCGGCCTGCCGATCATCGTGGCCGTCACCCAGATCGCGGCCTCCTCCGGTCTGATCTCCACCACCATGGCGTCGACGATGGTCACCGGCGGTGCGGTCACCGTCCTGGTGTTCCCGCTCATCGCCTCACGCCTGGCGGCGCGGGAGGGGATCGCGCAGTAGAGCGGCCACCGCTGTGGCAGAGCAGCCATTTCCCGTCACATAGCTGGCACTTGCGGGAGCGGGGCGTCCACAGTGGAGGTGTCCGCCTCGTCGGTCGTGGTCCCCAGGACACCACGACGACCGCCCCCGCCAGGAGGTATCCACCGCATGACTCAGACGCCCCTCGCCCGCGAGGAGTTCACGGCCGTGTTCCGGCAGCACCCCGCCGGGGTCGCCGTGGTCACGTTGCTCGATGGCGACCGTCCCGTCGGTTTCACCGCGACGTCAGTGATCTCGGTGTCGGCGGAGCCGCCGATCTTCGCCTTCTCGATCAACAACACCTCCTCGTCCTGGCCCGCGCTCGAGCGCGCCGAGAGGGTCACGGCGAATCTGCTGGCCGACGATCAGCGGGCCGTCTCGACCACCTTCGCGACCTCGGGCATCGACCGCTTCGCCGAGGCGGAGTGGGAGCAGCTTCCCAGCGGCGATGCGGTGCTGACCGGAGTGGCGGGCCGCATCAGCGGACGGGTCCTCCAGCGTGTCCCCGCCGGCAGCAGCCATCTGGTCCTGGTCGAGGCCGATGCCGCCGAGGTCGGGGGCAGGGAGCCGTTGGTCTACCGCAATCGCGTCTACCACCAGCTGCTCGAGTACGAGATCTGAATGCCCCCGTCATCGGCCCGAGGGGCAGACCCCGGCCAGGACGCTCAGGCGCGCCCCGGGCTCGACGGTCACGGCGTAGGGGTACTGGACGGCATCGGTCGGGATGGCCGAACGGATCACAGTCACGGCGCTGGCCACAGGGGCATCTCTCGGCCGCGGACGGGTCGGGCCGAGTCTGTCACGCCTCCCCCGCTCCATCCGAAAAGCGGCCGAGTGTGACGTGGGCCCAGCTGGTTCGCGCCGTCCTGGAGCGTCGGGTACCCTAGCTACCGCTCATGATGAGCACTGGAGGATTCGCCTAGCGGCCTATGGCGCACGCCTGGAACGCGTGTTGGGTTAACGCCCTCGGGGGTTCAAATCCCCCATCCTCCGCCGTGGGGAAGCCCCCACCTGCAGATTCGTCTGCAGGTGGGGGCTTTTCGTTCGTCGGCCCCACGATGATGCGCCCGGGGGGATCGACCGCCCCGGGCCACCGAGCGCGGCCCGGACTGCCGAGCGTGCCCCGGGACCCTGCGCACCTCCCCGTTCCCTGCACCGGCCGCCGCCCCGACGCGCGATCGCACCATCCGGCTCGCATTCGCACGATCCGGCGGAGCCCCGTGCGCGGGATCAGAACAATGCTGGCTGCGGCGCGAGCTCCAGGGCAGGCGCGCCCGCGGGTTCATGAGCCGCCCGGCTCGCTGCGCGGCGCCTCTGCTCGGGTTGGTCCTCGTCCTCCTGGGCGTCCAGGCCATGCCGGGTCAGCAGCGGACGCACCCGCCGGGCGAGGTTCCTGCGGTAGGAGGCCGGGGCGTAGGAGGCACTCCCGTAGAACCGGCGGTACCCGGTGGCCAGCTCGGGGTGCTCGCGGTCGATCCATTCGAGGAACCACTCCTTGGCCCCGGGCCGCAGGTGCAGCGCCCCGAAGACGACCCGCGCGGCGCCGGCATCGGCGATCCGGGCGAGGGCATCGTCGAGCTGGGCGTCGGAGTCCGTCAGCCACGGCATGATCGGCATGACGAACACGGTCACGCGGAAGCCGGCATCGGCCGCGGCCCGCACCGTCGCCAGGCGCGCGGCGGTGGTGGGCGTTCCGGGCTCGATGGACTTCTGCAGCTCGTCGTCGAACACGGCGATGGACATCGACAGGTCCACGGGGACACGGTGCGCGGCCCTTTCGAGCAGCGGCAGATCCCGGCGCAGCAGGGTGCCCTTGGTGAGGATCGAGAGGGGTGTGCCGGAGTCGGCGAGGGCCTCGATGATGCCCGGCATGAGCCGGTAGCGCCCTTCGGCCCGCTGATAGGGGTCGGTATTGGTGCCCAGGGCGACGAGGCTGCGCTGCCAGGAGCGCTTGGCGAGCTCGGCCCGCAGCACCTCGGCGACGTTGATCTTCACGATGACCTGCTGGTCGAAGTCGGCCCCCGCATCGAGCTCGAGGTAGCGGTGGCTGCTGCGCGCGAAGCAGTACACGCAGGCGTGCGAGCAGCCCCGATAGGGGTTGACCGTCCATCCGAAGGGCATGGAGCTCGCGGCCGGCACGCGGTTCAGGGCGGATTTCGCGGTGACCTCGTGGAAGGTGACACCGTGGAACTGCGGGGTGCGGACGCTGCGCACCAGGCCCGACAGCCCCAGCAGCGCCGGGGCGCGCTGCTCGGCAGCGACCTCCCGACCGATCTCCTGCCCACTCCATCGCATGACACGCAGTCGAACACGCGTTCGACTCCGCGTCAAGCCTCGCCGCTCGGGCACGGCGGCCCTTCGCCGTCGCCGATGTCCCGCCGGCCCACGGCGCGAGTCTCCATCTCGTATCGACCTGTGCCCCACGCCCCCTCGCCGGCGGGCCCCGATATCCTTCGTGGGACGTGCCGGGGGAAACGGCGGATGCTGCTGAGAGGGGAGTCAGGATGTCGAGTGCGGGGATGGGCGGCAACGGCCCGAGGCCTCCGGAGGGGGACGGCTTCGCCCCGAAGACCTTCGGCGGCCCCGCTGCGGGCGGCGGTCGAGATCCCTACGGCGGGCACCCGGTCGGCGCCCCGACAGGCCACTTCGGAGGTCCGTCCGGGCCGAGGGGGCCCTCCGGGCCATCCGGGCCGACCGGTCCGACCGGCCCGAACAGTCACGGCTCCGGCCCCAAGCGGACCTGGGCGCTGGCGCTGGTGGCGCTGGGCTGCATCGGCGCGATGGTGCTGGTGGTCGGAGGTGGCATCACCTTCCTCGCGCTGAACCAAAGCGGCGGCGAGGAGGTCGCGGCGCCCCTGGAGAGCGAGAGCGCCACCACGGAGCCGACGAGCGCCACCGAGACCGACAGCGAGACGGACTCGCCCAGCTCCAGCGCTGCGGAGACCACGGAGCCCCCGGAGTTCGAGGTCCTCTCCCCGATCGACCGCCCCCAGGGCGACGCCGACGACATCTGGGCCGTTTTGGAGGACAACCCGCTGACCGACGGCTCGCTGCCGGCGCTGGGCTCCTGCGATCTCCCGGAGACCCCGGTCGAGCACAGCGCCGAGGAGCTGCAGGCGGTGCTGGATGCCGCGGGCGACTGCCTGAACCAGCTGTGGGCGACGGCGAGCTCCGATCGGGGCCTGCCCTGGCACAGCCCCGAGATCGTGGTCTACTCCTGGCCGGACGTCCCCACCTCCAGCTGCGAGGAGGACACCTTCGAAGAGGACTTCCCGCGGGTGTGCAATCTGGACTACACCATCTACTGGCCCGAGGACTACGGTCGCGGCGCAGAGCAGACCGACCCCGAGCTCGTGGCCCCCGCCTACCTGTGGGACCTGTCGTACATGTACATGATCCGGGTGGCCTGGGACAGCTCGGTGGGTGCCTATTACAGCGGGCTGGACGGCCTGGTGGGCAAGGACGAGGACCTGGGCCCCGAGGTCTGGCGTCGTTACAACCTGCAGATGCACTGCCTGTCGGCCGCGGCGACCATGCAGGTGCCCGAGCAGTCCCGGCCCCCGCAGGAGTTCCGTGACGCACTGACCGATGAGAACAACTGGAGCGCCGGCGATCCACCGCGCAGCATCGAGCCCTCCTCCAGAGTGCACTGGCTGGCCGAGGGCTTCGGGTCCGACGGGGAGCTCAGCGTCTGCAACACCTGGGAGGCCGACGCGGACCTGGTGGCCTGACGAGCGCGGGCGCCGACCCGATCCGGCGTACCCTGAGGCCATGGCGGACGAATCAGCGCTGTACACGGCCCGGGTCGACAACGTCGGCGGCACCTCCGGGCAGGTCCGGCTCCCCGGTGAGCCGGAGGCCGTGCTGCCCACGGCCGGTCCGGTCGAGGGCGCCGACGGCTACAACCCGGAACAGTTCCTGGCCATGGCCTGGAGCACCTGCCTCGGGCAAACGCTGCGCGCGGTCCTCGCCGAGCAGGGACTGGACCATCCCAGCCACGTGAGCGTGGAGGTGGGGCTGCACCGTGATCCCGCCGGCGGGTTCCGCTTCGCGCCCCGCGCGCTGGTCACGATCGATGGCCTGCCCGCCGCGCAGGCCCGGCCGCTCATGGAGGCCGCCCATCGCCGCTGCCCGGTCTCGAAGCTGCTGACCGGCCAGGGCGCGCCGACCGTCGAGCTGATGGGGGCCGAACCCCGGACCTGAACACAAGAGCCGCGCTCGGGACGGCCGCCACGGCGACCCCTCGTCACGGCGGAACCTCGTCACGGCGGCCCCGCCGGCTCGTCAGCCCGGCCGCCCGTAGCCTCCTCGGCCCCCGCACCTGCCCACTGGGGGCACAAGCTGGCGTGATGCACGGCATAACCCCCTGACCTGGGTGCTCTGTAGGCTGACAGCACGATGATCGAGTTCCGGCACGTCACCAAGACCTTCTCCCAGGGTCGCTCTGCCGTGACCGCCCTGGACGGCGTCGACCTGACCATCGGCGACCACGAGATGGTCGGCGTGGTGGGCGAGTCCGGCTCCGGGAAGTCGACGCTGCTGCGCCTGATCAACCACCTCGAGGCCCCGACCTCCGGGACGGTGCTCATCGACGGCGAGGACCTCGCTGCCCTGCCCGCCCGGCAGCAGCGGATCCGTCGGCGCGGCATCGGCATGGTGTTCCAGCAGTTCAACCTGCTGGCCAACTCCACCGTCCACGACAACGTGGCCATGCCGCTGCGGCTCCAGCGCCGCCGCGATTCCGAGACCGTGATGCAGATGCTCGACTTCGTGAAGATGTCCCGTCATCGCGACAAGCACCCCAGCCAGCTCTCCGGCGGTGAGAAGCAGCGCGTGGCGATCGCCCGGGCCCTGGCGACCCGGCCGCGGATCCTGCTGTGCGATGAGCCGACCTCGGCGCTGGACTCCGGCCACAGCGAGGAGGTCATGGCCACGCTGCGGGAGGTCCGCGAGCGCTTCGACACCACCATCGTGCTGGTCAGTCACGAGCTGGACGTCATCAAGTCCTCCTGTGACCGGGCCGCCGTGCTCGAGGAGGGCCGTCTGGCCGCGCTCACCGAGGTGTCCCCTCCCCCGCCGCTGCGCCGCTACGACTCCTATGCCGAGCGCGCTCGCGAGTTCCTGACATGACCCAGCTGCTTCAGCGCCTCTCCGAGTACCGCGGGGAGATCATCACCTCGATCGTCGAGACCGGCGTCATGATGGGCAACTCCCTGCTCGCCGCCATCCTGGTGGGCCTGCCGATCGGCACCCTGCTGCACCTCGCCCGGCCGGGCGGCCCCTATCCCCGGCGCTGGCTGTACCGCGCGCTGAACGTGTACGTGAACGTGGTGCGCTCGGTGCCGTTCCTGCTGTTCGTGGTCGCGCTGATCCCCTTCACCCGCTGGCTGGTGGGAACCTCCTTCGGCACCACCGCGGCCTCGGTCCCACTGGCCTTCGTGGCCGCCGCTCTCTACGCCCGCTTCTCCGAGCAGACCCTGCTGGACGTTCCCGAGCAGACCATCGAGCTGGCCCGCTCGCTGGGCGCGAGCCCTCTGCAGCTGGTCACCCGCTTCCTGTACTCCGAGGCCCGCTCCGGGTTGGTGCTGAGCCTGACCACGGTGACGATCTCGATGGTCAGCTACTCCACGATCATGGGCGTGGTCGGCGGGGGCGGCGTGGGGGACTTCGCGATCCGTTACGGCTACCAGACCTACGAGTACGACCTGATGTACACGACCATCGCGATCATGATCGTGATCGTGATGCTCATCCAGGGCGCGGGCACCCTGCTGGCCCGGAGCCTCGATAAACGGGCCCGCTGAGCGCGCCCCTCTCATGAAGGAACACATCACGCATGAACCATCCGACGCACGCCCGACGGCCCCTCCCGACGAACCGGCTGAACCGGCGGGCCTTCGCCCTCACGGCCCTGACCGGCTCTGCCGTGCTGGGCCTGGCCGCCTGCGGCGCGGGCGGCTCCGGCGATGACACGCTCATCAAGGTCGCCTCCCACCTGCCGCCGATGACCGACGTGGTCACCACCGCCGCCGAGTCCGCACAGGAGGAGGGCTACACGGTCGAGCTGGTCCAGGTCAGCGACAACGTGCAGTACAACCGGCTACTCGCCGACGGGGAGGTCGATGCGAACTTCGCTCAGCACGAACCGTACATGCAGGCCTTCAACGAGGAGAACGACGCGGACCTGGTGCTGCTGGACAAGATCTACGACGCCAAGGTCGGCTTCTATTCCCAGGCGTACGACGATGTCGAGCGGATCCCCGAGGGAGCCCAGGTGGCCCTGCCCAATGATGTCTCCAACGAGGGCCGGGCACTGGCCATGCTCCACGACCAGGGGCTGATCACCCTGCCCGAGGACGCCGGCTTCGAGGGCCGCGTCGACGACATCGTCGACGACCCCCTGGGCCTCGAGTTCGTGCTGATCGACCTGCTGAACCTGCCGTCGGCCTACGAGGAGGACGGGATGGCGCTGGTCTACAGCTACCCCTCCTACATCGAGAAGGTCGGGCTGACCCCGGCCGACGCCCTGTTCCTCGAGGAAACGGTGGACCAGCGCTTCTCGATCTCGCTAGTGGCTCGCGAGGATAACCAGGACAGCGAGAAGATCCAGGTGCTGCGCCGAGCAATGACCAGCGACGCGATCCGCAGCTTCCTCGAGGAGGAGCACAGCGACACGCTGCTGCCCTCCTTCTGACAGACGCGGGCCCCGCCGTCAGCGTCGACAGGCGGTACCGCCGTGACAGATCAGGACGAGACTTTGACAGGAAGGCCTTCCCGTGCGCTATCGGCCTGAGGCTGCGCAGCTGGGAAGCACTGCCGGTACGCACACCGGCAGCCCTGTCACCCAGAGGTGTCCGGCCAGGTCCCGACCTCAACCTTCGGGGGGAGCACGCCCCAGCAGGTGCGCGAGGTATTCGAGGGTGGACCGGCCCGGCGGCGAGTCGCGTCCCGAGGTGATCATCGACCTGGTGCGCTCGGGCCGGTTGGACGAGGCACGGACCAACGCCTCCGCACGCCGCCTGCTGACGGTGACGTTCCAGCTTTGCCTGTTCGACGATCCGTTCGTCGACCCCGACGAAGCGGGGCGGCTCAAGGAATCTTTCGAACCGCGCGGTGACCTGTTCCTCGAGAAGGCCTTCCATCAGCACTCGTCGTGCCCTCACCGGCCAGGCCCCGCCCGTGGGCACGCTGCCGTTCGAGATCCCCTCCTCGATGGACAACGTGCGGACCCTCCCCAGCGATGTCCCCGGCGGGTCAGCGGGACCGACGTTCCCGGCGCGAGCCGGGCTCCGACTGGAGCCCTGAGCGCCCGTGCTCGGGCACCCGGCCACTCACGGACTCCCCCTCCAGAGGCACCGGGCCTCAGGCGCCGCTCGGGCCCTCAGGGCGTAGGGCGACCTCGAGCTGGTCGACCGTCGGCGGCACGGGGGCGAGCAGGCTGCTGAGCTGCAGGCCGTCCGCGGTCGCCGCCAGGCGCGCCGCGATCTCGGCGGCCAGATGGGCGGCCAGCGCCTCCCGCAGGGCGTCGCTGACCGAGAGCGAGATGCTGCGGAAATCCTCATCCCGCAGGCCGAGGATGTACAGCTCGTAGGCGATGACGGTCACCGCGCGTCCCGTGGTGATCTGTGCGTGGATCTGCTCGGCCAGGCAGCGGATGATCGTCTCGGCCGTGATCTGGGCAGACCAGCTCCGCAGACCCTCGGTGCGCAGCGCGGCGACGCGTCGACTGGCCTCCAGCAGCAGCTCGCGCACCGAGGGGAAGTGGTAGGAGACCGAGCTGAGGGGGACCTCGGCGCGTGCCGCCACCGCCCGTGCTCGCACGCCCGTCACTCCCTCTTCCTGCAGGATGCGCATGGTCGCGGCGATGATCCGCTCACGCCGCTGAGGATCGTTGGGAACGTTCTTCGCCCTGGCCATCAGCTCTCCTCGCCGTCGCCGTTCGGGCCATCCTCCCGCACCGGCGGCCGCTGCGTGACGCCGCGCTGGGCTCCGGTGCCGCCCCGGCGGCCGGCCCACCAGCTCAGCAGGGATCCGATCACAACCAGCACGACGCCGAGCCAGAACGGCAGCCCCAGCGTGGTGCGCAGCAGGATGGCCGCGACCGCCGAGGAGAGCAGCGGCGTCGTGTACGAGACGCTGGAGAGCATCCGCATGTCACCGCGGAGGATGCCCACGTTCCACAGCGCATAACCTGCCGCGACCGCAGTGGCGGCACCGACCAGCGCCACGTACCCGGTCCACGGCACGTGGTCGGGGGTGGACGCGCCCGCGACCAGGTGAATGATCCACAGGGCCAGCCCGACGCCCGTGAAGAACATCGTGATCCCGTCACGCCCCTTCGCCAGGGCGGGCGAGAACACGTTGTAGCTGGACCATGCCAGCGCGGCGGTCATCGCGAGCAGCGCCCCGGGCAGGACGAGCCGGAACGCGCCCCGTCGGCCCACGACCAGTGTCGACAGCAGCACGGTCAGGGTCGGCCACAGGTAGTGGACGATGCTGACCTCGACCGCCTGATCGGCATCGGCGGCCAGCGCCACCGCTAGTCCGGCGCACACATCGGTGGTGACGAACAGGGTCCCGCCGATCAGGAGGTAGCGTACGGGGAAGCCTCGCACCGCGCGGGGGCGGCGAACGATCCACAGCATCGCCGCGGAGAGGCTGTAGACCAGCGCCATCCCCAGCGTCGCACCGAAGTCGTCGGAGACCAGGCGCAGCAGCGCCACCATCGCGCTCCACACCACGATCGCGCCGAGACCGGCCAGCGTCGCGCGGCGCATCAGCAATCGGTCCTGCGCTGCGCCGGGCGTGCTCGGTGCGGGTTGGGTGGCAAGTGGGGTGGGAGAGGTCTTCACACCCCAAGTATGTACAGATGTCCATAGATCTGTCGTGGCCGCTCGCCGGTGGCCTCGATCACGCCTGAATGGGACACCGGGGCGCACCGGAACCACGCACACCGGCGGACGTGGCTCACCCGAGGACCACCGGCCGCTGCCACCGCTGCTCGCGCACGTGCTCGTCGAGGAAGCCGAGGAAGGTCTCGTACCAGATCTGCGCATTCCCGCGGCCGGTGATCCAGTGGCCCTCGTCGGGGAAGTACAGGAAGCGGTGACGGGTGCGGCCCTCGGTGTCACGCGGGGTCTTCGAGAACTCGTGCAGGTCGTACCAGAGGGCATGTCCCTGGGCGATCGGGACCCGGTAGTCCTTGTCGCCGTGTATGACCAGCATCGGCACCTCGATGTCGGCGACGAAGTCCTTGGGGTTGTAGCGCCGGTTCTGCTCGCGCATCGGCCGCTCCCAGGCCGCGTTGTCAGTGGTCGAGCCCATGGTGGCGGTGTCCCACAGGGAGGCGTGGGTGACGATGCAGCGGAACCGGTCACCGGTGTGCCCGGCCACCCAGTTGGCCATGTAGCCGCCGTAGGATCCGCCTGCGAAGGCGGTGCGCTCGGCGTCGATGTCGTCGCGAGCCACCACCGCGTCGGTGAGCGCCATGATGTCGGTGAAGGGCGCTCCGCCCAGCTCGTGCTGGCCGCGGTCGATCATCGACTGCCCGTAGCCGGTGGAGATGGCGGGGTCGGGCAGCAGCACCGCGTAGCCGGCCGCAACGAAGGGGCCGGGGTTCCAGCGGTAGGTCCAGGCGTTCCAGGAGCCCCAGGGGCCGCCATGGGCGAACACCACCAGTGGGTGGGGTCCCTCGCCCTCGGGCAGGCGCAGCCAGGCGCGGACCTCGGTGCCGTCGGCGGCGGTGGCGGTCAGCTCCGTCAGGGAACCGGACTGCTCGACCGGGTCGGCTGGGTTCGGCAGGTTCTCCAGGGTGCAGGTGGCGGGGTCGATGCGCACCGGATGCGGGGCCTCGGTGATCGAGGAGGCGACGGCGATGACGGCGCCGCCGGCCACGGAGACCTCGCCGAAGGCCAGCTGCTGCCCGGGTCCGCCGGCCAGCCGCACCGGCGCGGGGTCCTCGGCGCCGCCGATCCACAGGGAGCCGCGGCCCTGGTCATCGCTCGAGGCGATCAGCGTGGCGTCGTCCAGCCAGACCGGTGAGATCCAGTGGTCCAGTTCGGGCCACAGCTGGGCGGACTCACCGGTCCTCAGGTCCAGCACCTCTGTGGTGGAGGCGAGGGTGGCGCTCTGGGTCCAGGTGCGGCTGCGACCGATCAGGGCGCGAGTGCCATCGGGGCTGAACTCGCCGGGGCCGTAGCCGATCTCGCGGGTGGACTCGCGCAGCAGCAGCGGCGGCTGCCCGCCGAGCAGGTCGACCAGGTAGAGCTTCGTGACGGCCAGCAGCTCGTCATGGGAGTCGGACATCGCCACCAGGGCACGCTCGCCCTGCCGATCGACGGTCCAGCCCACCAAGCGCCCTGCGGGCATGGTCACGTGGCGGAAGTGCAGCACCTGCTCTGCCCCGGAGTCCTCGTCGCGCTCAGCGGCTGAGGAGCTCCCATCGGCCGACGAGCCGGACGACGAGCCCGCGGTGCCGGCTGACGAGTCCGCTGGGCCGGCCCAGGAACCGCTCGAGCCGGACCAACTAGCCGCAGCGCGGCTCGTCGCGGGCCCTCCGGCCGCGCCCGGTGCGGGGGTCTTCTCGGCCCAGTCCAGATCCTCGGGCAGCGCGGCGATGGCGAGCACGCTGCGGGAGGGGCCCAGGTCGTGGTCCCAGCGACGGGTGGGGAAGCCGGCGTGGAGCACGCCGCTGACCTTCGCGTCCTTGCGCTGGGACGACAGCTTGGCGTGCTCGGTCTCATCGGAGGCCTGGGAATGGACGGCGAGCTCGGCGACCAGCCGGCCGCCGGCGAGCCGCAACCCGCCGAAGCCGCCGGGCCGGGAAGCGAGCTCACGGGCCTCCCCGCGGCGGGGCAGGGCCCACAGCTGGGCGTCGGTGGCCTCCTCGCCGTCCTCCCCCAGGCGTTTGGCGGTGAAGAAGGTCGTGCCGTCCTCGGCGGCGGCGACCGCTCCGACCGAGGCGGCCCCGCGGGTCAGCGGCACGTTCCTCTCACCGTCGATCTCGACCAGCGCGGTGCGATAGGCGGTGCCCTTCGCGTCGGGCCGGGAGATCGTGGCCAGGATCCGACCGCCCTCGGTGGTCTCCAGCCCGGCCAGCCGGGTCGCGTCCAACAGGGTCTCGATGCTCTCGCGTGTCATGACCAGTCATCCTGCCACCCCTGCCGGGGAGAAGGGGCGGGCTTCGGTCAGACCGGCCGGATGCGCTCCCCGCGCTCGAGGCACCCGACTCCGCGACTCCGTGACT
>Ga0209487_1001738_pt1 | contig 18124 bp, 16 predicted proteins | sample Poulit2012_FD_187524 | JGI IMG/M metagenome (GOLD analysis project Ga0209487, IMG submission 187524) | Agricultural soil microbial communities from Georgia to study Nitrogen management - Poultry litter 2012 (SPAdes) (version 2) | ecosystem: Environmental > Terrestrial > Soil > Agricultural land...
CAATAACCGAGCCGATAATCATCGCAAATGCTGCTGTCCGGTAACGTTCCAAGAAGAAATGGATTACTTTACTCATAGATAGGATACCTAAGAAGATCCCCATACCCGTAAACAGAATGAGAAGCCAGTCCAGATTACTCAGCCCGTCCATGATCGTTGGGTAGACACCCATAATTAAGAATACGAGCGAACCACTGATCCCTGGCAAAATCATAGCGGCACTAGCAAAAAAACCTGATACAAACAACAAGCCATACGTTGCCATTGTTTTATTTGTAATAATCAATCCTTGATCAGGATCTTTAAAAAAGACTAAAGAGCCAACTGCCAGGAAACCAACCATTAATAAAATGATATGTTTTCCTTTAAATCGTGTTCGAGCTTCAGCTTCACGGAATAAAAATGGTAGAACACCAATAATTAAACCAAGAAAGAAAAAGTAAGTTGGTCCTGAATGCTGTTCAAGTAGCCAGCTAATAATATGGCTAAGTGATAAGATAGCGATGGCTACACCGATAGCTAAGGGAATTAAAAAGCCAATATGTTTTTTCCATTCCTTGCTAAATATGCCATTGATCGCCGCAATAAACCGATCATAAATTCCAAGCAAAACAGCAATCGTTCCGCCACTAACACCAGGAACGACATCACTCGCTCCCATAATAATACCACGATATATATTTTTCCATTCCATATTCAAAAATCTCCCTTTCGTTACAGCTTGTGTCTAATCCCTGATAACAAGCATAACGATATCATACCAAAATTAGTTCTTGATTAATAAAGTTACCCTCGAAAAATATAAATATGTGATATGATCTGTGAACAAGTCAAACGACGCACATAATCACGGACTTGCTACAAACCTAAGTTTTTAGATATGATAACTTTCATGACTTCATTCGTCCCTGCATATATAGCTGCTACTGGCGTATCACGATAACGGCGGGCTATTTTATATTCGTCCATATATCCATAACCACCATGCAATTGCATACATTCAGATGCTATTTCTTTTGATGTATCTGTTAACCAATATTTCGCCATGGATACTTTCGTAACAATATCTTTCCCTGCCAAATGATCTTCAATAACCGACTCCAAAAAGGCTCTTCCTAACTCGACTTTGGTGGCCATTTCAGCTAATTTGAATTGTGTATTCTGAAATGAACCGACTGGTTTTCCAAAAGCTGTTCTCGTTTTTACATAATCCAATGTCAGATCAACCATATCCTCAGAAGCAATTTGGGCGCCAATGGCAACGACAAGTCGCTCTTGCTGCAACTTTTCCATTAGAAAACGAAACCCATCCCCTTCTTCACCAATTAAATTGGTAGCTGGAACACGACAATCCTCAAAATACAATTCTCCCGTATCTTGGGCATGCATACCAACCTTTTTTAAAGCTGGACCACGAGAGAATCCAGGCATCCCGTCTTCAATCATGAGCAAACTCATCCCCCTATGCCTTGGTTCTGCATGGGGGTCCGTTTTAACAACGACTAAAACAAGATCTGCGTGTAAAGCATTCGTTATAAACGTCTTTTGCCCATTAACGATATAATGATCACCTTCGCGAATAGCAGTCGTTTTAATACGAGCTAAATCCGAACCTGTTCCCGGCTCTGTCATAGCGATTGCTGTAACTTGCTCTCCTGTAACACATGAAGGGAGCCAACGTTCTTTTTGGGATGTCGTTCCAAATGATTCGATATAAGGAACGACAACATCAGAATGCAGACCAAAGCCAATTAAACTGGTACCCACCCGTTCCAATTCTTCCAAAATAATAACTGAATAACTAAAGTCGAGACCGAGCCCTCCATATTGTTCATCCACATGTGGACATAAAAAACCCATCTCACCAAATTTGCGCCATACCGATTTTGGGATCAAGCGGTTTTCTTCCCATTCTTCATAGTATGGTTCGACTTCATTTTTGAGGAATGTGCGAATTGTCTTTCTAAATAACTGGTGTTCATCGGTTTCAAAACGATACCTCTCCATTCAATCGATCCCCTTATCGTTTATTCATATTTGCGTTTCAATGAAGTATTATTTCAGCCGTTCAATGATCGTCGCATTGGCCATACCCATTCCTTCACAAATTGCTAACAGACCATATCTTCCATCCATTCGTTCCAATTCAAATAATAATGAGGTCAGTAGTTTTGTCCCTGTCGCACCTAATGGATGGCCTAGCGCAATCGCCCCACCGTTGACATTCAACTTGGTAGCATCTGCTTTCAAATCGTTCAACCATGCTAATGGAACGGGTGCAAAGGCTTCATTCACCTCATACCGATCCATTTGTTCAATCGTCAGATTTGCTTTTTCTAACGCTTTTCTTGTCGCTGCAATTGGACCTGTCAACATGAGTGTTGGATCAGATCCTACAACAGCCCGTGCAACAATTCGTGCTTTCGGCTGTAGTCCGAGTTCATCTGCCTTTTCGCGTGACATCAAGAGCTGCGCACTTGCACCATCACTCATTTGACTCGCATTACCTGCCGTTATCTTTCCATCTTCTTTAAAGATCGGTTTCAATTCAGATAAGGCTGCCATTGATGTGTTCTCTCGTGGCCCTTCATCAACAGACATCAGCCGTGTTTCACCATCTTCACCTTGAACACGTACAGGCACAATCTCTTCATTGAAATGACCTTTCTGAATAGCGTTTAATGCACGCTTATGGCTGTTTAATGAAAATTCATCTAAATCCTGGCGCGAGATCTTCCATTGTTCCGCTATTTTCTCTGCGGAAATCCCTTGATTAACGATCTCATATTTGGCGGTTAATTTGGGACTTGGTTTAATGTCACCGACATTGGAAAACATCGGTACACGGGTCATATTTTCAACTCCACCAGCAATCACAACATCCATATCTCCTGAGGCAATAGCTTGGGCTGCAAAGTGAACGGCTTGCTGACTTGATCCACATTGCCGGTCAATCGTTACTCCCGGTGTATCTGTTGGGAAACCTGCGATTAAGGCTGCTGTTCGCGCAACATTCATAGCCTGTTCACCAACTTGGGTAACACATCCTAAAATAACATCTTCAACAAGCCCCTTATCCACATGAGCACGCTCCATTAACTCTTCTAAAACAACGGCTGCTAATTCATCTGAACGCTCGTTTGCTAACTCTCCTTTTCTTCTACCAACTGCTGTACGACAACCTTCTATAATAACGACTTCTCTCATCATGACACCCCTCATGGATCAAATTGTAGTTCATTTAAGTATACCTTTGAACACCTGATTACGAAAGGACTTCTTTTGATACATCGCAATCTTCAACCAGAAGCCAGACGCCTCGAAATCCCTAAGATCATACATATTTTAATTCATTAATCGGTGAAATACAATCATGATTAGCACTTTTTGTATACATCTAAAAAAACAGCTATAAATAAAGGATATAAACGATAATGTATCGAATAACATAAGGTTGCAAGATCTTTTTTATTCAGATTAAGCACAAACATTTTTTAAGTGAATGAATGTCATAATTACCATAACCAGCTGTGACACTCCAACATGTAGCTATAAATAGGGATTATGAAATTCATTAAAGTATGTACAAAATTTATGAATGGGGGATCACAAGATGTCCGAAACAGCGATAGAATTAATTCATGTTAAAAAGACAATTGGCAAGAATGAAATCATTAAAGGTTTAAATTTCTCGGTTCACAAGGGCGAAGTGTTCGGTTTTATTGGTCCAAACGGGGCGGGTAAAACGACGACAATTCGCATGATGGTCGGGCTGATGAGCTTGACAGAAGGGGATGTCCGAATTCTCGGAAAGAGTATTAAGACAGATTTTAAAAAGGCTGTTCAGGAAGTTGGTGCGATCGTTGAAAATCCTGAAATGTATCCGTTTATGACGGGGTGGCAAAATTTAAACCATTATACGCGCATGATACCTGGCATTACAAAAGCTCGCATTCAAGAGGTCATTCAGCTTGTTGGGCTTGAAAAGCCAATCCATGATAAGGTCGGGAAATATTCACTAGGTATGCGGCAGCGCTTAGGTATTGCTCAAGCTTTACTTCATTCCCCAGCTGTCTTAATACTAGATGAACCGACGAATGGTTTAGACCCTGCTGGCATTCGAGAAATACGACAATATATTCGCCGCTTAGCGATTGAAGAAAATGTTGCCGTTATTATTTCAAGTCATATGTTATCTGAAATCGAACTCATGTGTGATCGCATTGGCATTATTAAAAACGGCGAAATAATTGCCATTCAAAGTGTTCAGGATGATGGTGTACAGCAAGACTTAAGACAAATCCAAATAGAAGTAAAAAAGGTGGATCAAGCAATTGATATTTTAAAAGAGGATCATGGTATAGAGGCCACCATTTCTAATGGATCCTTATCATTTCAAGGTAAAAAAGACATCATTCCGGCAATTATCCAAACATTTGTCAAGCACGACGTCCCTATCTATCAAGTAGGTATATCGAAAACAACATTGGAAGATAAATTCTTTGATCTGATTGGAGAGAATACCATTGAGTAATCTATTTAAGCTCATTTATAATGAGCAAATCAAAATGTATATTCGAAAATCAACATGGAGCATGTACATTATTTTAGCTATCATCGTCATTGTAGCGGGATTCCTAACCAAGACTTTTGATGAGACGAATGGAACTTATGAGGAAGATCAATGGCGTGGACAATTGGAGGAAGAAAATGAAAAGTTGATCAAAGAGGATGAAGAAATTCAACAAAAAATGGAAGAAGATGAAGATGCTTTTATTGTTGGACCAGATATGAGTATCGTTGAGAAAAACAATTATTATTTAGAACATGATATTCAACCTACAGCATATGGGGCCTGGGAGTTTGTGATGGAGAATGTTGTCTTACTGTCAATCGTCAGTTTGTTCACCATTATTATCGCGGCAGGCATCGTCGCCAATGAATTCAGATGGGGAACGATTAAACTCTTACTCATTAGACCCATCTCAAGATCGGTCATTCTGTTAGCAAAATATATTTCTGTATTAGTTTTTGCTTTCTTTACGTTGTTATTTGTTTTATTATTTGCTTGGATTGTCGGCGCCCTACTTTTTGGCGTTGAAGGAGCAAATCCGCACACTTTAATATACGCGAATGATTTTGATATGGATAGTGGCTATCAGTATGTCTCGGTTATAAGTGAAATTATTTCGGGCTATGGCTACCAATTTGTTAATTTAGTAATGATGGCAACCTTTGCCTTTATGATTTCTACCATATTTCGGAATAGTGCGCTAGCCATCGGGATTGCTATTTTCTTAATGATGGCTGGAAATCAAATTGTATTCTTCTTTTCTGAACATGCCTGGGCTAAATATATTCTCTTTGCCAATACGGACTTAAGTCAATATGTAGATGGAGCAGAGCCCATGATCGAGGGAATGACATTACCCTTTTCGATTGGCATGCTGTTTCTTTATTATAGTGCCTTTATGACCTTATCATGGGGATTCTTTACGAAGCGTGATATTGCCGGGCAGTAATTAAGGTTGAACAGAAGCGTGTCGAATGGCATAATATAAGATAAGGGGTGATTATATTTCCCCCTTATAATTGAGGTGCTAATCATGAAACGCTACTTAACGCTCACCTTTTTACTTTTAAGTATCATCATTCTAATCGTTGGTTTTAGATTAGATGTTCGTTGGAACGGAATTCTTTCATGGGGTTTGGCACTTATTTGTTTTATCTTTGCGGCATATTTCGCTAAATATATTCCAAATGATCAGGATAACAAAAAAACATAGTTCGCCTTACAGCGCACAATATAAAGATAGCGCCCAAACTTTTTCAAGTCGGGCGCTATCTTTCATGTTTTTTATTACTTTAATGAATTTCATAATACCGATTTAGTGCCACATCGATACAATATATAGTTTCGTTAAACCGTTCTTAACTACATATTGTATCGATATTACTGGTTTTGGCAATTATGAAATTCATTCACTTATTACTCTTATTCTTCGCAGCCTTTTCCCGTTCATTTTGATTTAAAATCTTCTTACGTAAACGGATAGATACTGGAGTCACTTCGCAATACTCATCATCACTAATATACTCAAGTGATTCTTCGAGCGACATTTCTTTTGTTTTATTAATCGTAGCTGTTTGGTCCTTATTAGCTGTACGCATATTTGTTAAGTGTTTCTCTCTTGTTACGTTAACAGTTAAATCATTCTCACGGTTATGTTCTCCAATAATCATTCCCGCGTATACCTCTACACCTGGTTCAGTGAATATGGTCCCACGATCTTCCAACTGCATAATGCCATAAGTTGTCGTTTTCCCATTTTCTAGTGCTACAAGGACACCTTGACGACGACCACCGATTTGGCCTTTAACTACAGGCTCATACCCATCAAATGTATGGTTCATGATTCCATATCCACGTGTTTGTGTCATAAATTCGGTTGAATAACCGAGTAAGCCACGTGAAGGAACTCTGAATACTAACCGGACTTGTCCATTTCCTTGGTTCACCATATCAAGCATTTCGCCTTTTCGACTACCCAAAGCCTCCATAACAGGACCCGTATACTCTTCGGGAACATCGATCTGAACTCGTTCCACAGGTTCACATTTTTCACCGTCAATTTCCTTGACAATAACCTGTGGTTTAGAGAGTTGCATTTCAAAACCTTCTCTACGCATATTCTCGATTAAAATCGATAAATGCAATTCCCCACGACCCGATACAATGAATGCATCTGGTGATTCTGTTGGATCAACACGTAAACTAACATCTGTTTCAAGTTGTGTCATTAATCGATCTTGAATTCTTCTTGATGTTAAATACTCACCTTCTTTACCTGCAAATGGACTATTATTTACTAAAAACGTCATTTGTAAAGTAGGCTCATCAATACGTAGAAGTGGCAAAGCTTCTGGATGTTCTTTCGGACAAATTGTTTCGCCGACATAAATGTCTTCCATACCTGTAACGGCAACAATATCTCCAGCTTTTGCTTCCTGGATTTCGATTCTATCTAAACCGATAAAACCGAATAGCTTTGTAATTCGGAATGATTTTTGTGTTCCATCTTCCTTCATCACGACAACATGTTGTCCGACACTCATTTTGCCTCGAAAAACACGCCCCACTCCAATTCGACCAAGGTATTCACTGTAATCAAGTAAGGTAACTTGAAATTGTAGTGGTTCATCTTGATTGTTAATCGGTGCTGGAATATAGTCTATAATCGTTTTAAATATCGGATCCATTGTTTCTTCTAGCTGATCCGGCTCCTCGCCAGATGTACCATTTATAGCAGACGCATAAACGACTGGAAATTCAATCTGTGCATCGCTTGCGCCTAATTCAATAAATAGATCCAATACTTCATCCACAACTTCTGTTGGACGTGAATTCGGTCGGTCTACTTTATTTACAACGACGACTGGTGTTAAGTTTTGTTCTAGCGCTTTTTGCAAAACAAAACGCGTCTGTGGCATGGTACCTTCATAAGCATCAACGACAAGTAAAACTCCATCAACCATCTTCATAATACGTTCTACTTCCCCACCAAAATCTGCGTGACCTGGTGTATCAAGAATATTAATGGCATTATCTTTAAACTTAATTGCCGTGTTCTTTGATAATATTGTAATTCCACGTTCCTTCTCAATATCATCTGAATCCATAGCACGGTCAGCGACTTGTTCGTGATCCTTGAAAGTCCCTGAATACTTTAGTAACTGATTAACAAGTGTTGTCTTCCCATGATCAACATGGGCAATAATAGCAATGTTACGAATATCTTCTCTTAATTGCATAACTTACGCTCCTCTGTATTGTGCGAGTTGAATCAAACTATCACATTATAACACATAAATCGCATTTTTACGAATCCTTTTTTCTGTAATCTTCTTTATTTTACAAAAGTCAGGATGAATTTTGCTCCACCTAGGTCTGAAGCAGCCACCGTAATCTTTCCGCCTGATTGCTCGATGATCGCACGTGAAATAGCTAAACCAAGACCTGTTTCTCCATCCTTACCTTTTACAAAACGGTGAAAAACATGCGGTTGCAACTCTTCTAGTATACCATACCCATCATCTTCAATCATTATCAGGATGACCTGACTTCTCTTTTCGACAGATATTTTTACCGTTGACTTCGCATAGCGGATTCCATTCATTGTAATATTTAATAATGCTTGTAATAACTTCTCTTCATCCGCAAATAGTTCTATTTCTTCCTCTTGTTCACTGAAAAGATCGATGTTTTTTTCATTAACAAATGGTAATGTTCGATCAATTACTTGTTCGATAAGTTTTGAAACACTTACTTTTTTAGGGTGATAAGCTTCTTGTTCACTATCAAGCTTCGCTAATAAGATCATTTCATTGATGATCTTTTTTAGCCTTTTTACTTCTGTCACCATTATTTCTAACCCTTTATCACTATCCTTCTCATCAAATACTTGATCCCTTATTCCTTCAGCATATCCTTGAATAGTCATGAGTGGAGTTTTTAACTCATGACTCGCATTTTGAAAAAACGCTTGTTGTGATTTCATATAACGTTGTAGTTCACTCGCCATGTCATAAACGGATTGTTCTACTTCCTTAATTTCGCCCGTCGCTTTTATTCTTTCGATATCATCAAATTGACGTTTTTCAACTTTCTTTAATTGGCCTTTTAAGCGTGTTAAGGGGGTGACTAATTTATTCGTCAAAAAGTAACTCAATACGACCGCTGCAATTGCCCCAATGAGGAACACGATAAGTAAACGAAAGATAAAGTTTCCCTGAATCGCTTGCAAATCATTTAATGGCGTTAATAAAATGAGTTCAATCCCACGACTTTGTGGGTACAGCAATATTCTTGATGTTACATATTTATCATCTTTATATTCCCATAAAGCTTGTTTATCCTCTAAATGGTTAGGACTTGATAGGAACCCTTCAACAACACCAGTTGGCATTGTGGATAGCAGTAATTTTCCTTGCCTGCGATCAAACATCAATAACTGTAAATCTTGCTCTTGTAAGAAGTCATTAAATTGATAAACTGTTTTATACTCTTCATTCAATACATTGACGAGTAGCTCCCCTTTTTGCTCCAATTGGCGTTGCTCGTCTTCAATTAATAAATCAAGGATCATTGAATAAATAACGAAACCAGTAACGGTAAGCGTTACGAGTAGCAAGGTTGTAAATGCAATGTTTAGTTGGGATTGGAGTTTCATGAATGGCCCTCATTCATTCGTAATCGGTAACCAAAGCCCCAAACCGTTTCGATTAGAAGGTTAGGGATTTTTTTACGGATTCGCTTCACTAAATCGTCTACAGCCCGATCACTTCCGAAATAATCATCCCCCCATATTTTTGTTAATAATTCTTCCCTTGAAAAAGCCCTGTTTGGGTTTTGGGCGAATAACAAAACAAGATCAAATTCCTTTGTAGTCAAATCTTGCTCTTCCCCATACCAAAAAACGCGACGTTCGATTCGGTAAATAAATAAATTACCAAGCTTCACCGTATCCGTGGGCTCATGAATCTGATTTGGCTGGGTGCGTTTGAATAATCGCTTGATTCGGGCAATTAATTCACGCGGACTAAATGGCTTTGTTAAATAATCATCCCCACCTAGTTCAAGGCCTAATATTTTATCTACTTCCTCATCCTTCGCCGATATAATAATGATTGGCACTTCACTTTCATTGCGAATCCTTTTGCAAAACTCGTACCCATCCATACCTGGGAGCATAATATCAAGAACCCACATATCTGGTGGATTTGTTTTCCATAGTTCCCAGGCGGCTTCTGCTGAACCAAGTACAGTAACAAGATAACCGGCTTTTTTTAAGTAGGCAGAGACAATGTCTTGAATATTAGGATCATCTTCGACAAGACCAATCTGTTTGTTCATTCGACACCCTCCTCCATAGCGTACATGTATAGTTCAGTATATTTTTACACAAATGACTGAATTGAACAATGAAAAGGGCGTTTTTACATACATTTTATACATTTACTCCATATTATTACCAAACATTATCGATATACTGTAATGAATTTCATAATGACCGTAAACAGCTATAAATAGGGATTATGAAATTCATTATTGTAATAAAAAACTAATATAAAGGGTGATGACTACATGGATAAGTATACAGATGATGATATACAATCGGATCACAATAATCAGAACAAGCCAGATCGTTCCTCTAATAAATCGAGCCGTACTACTTTTTTCCTAAGTGCGCTTGGTGGTGGGATCATTTCGGCAATAATCGTTGTTTTATTATTTACAAGTGATTTTATTCCTTTAAATAATAATAATAATGATGATGCTTCACAGACACATGCTCAACCGGATTCCAACATCACAACGGTTGCGCAAACAGATCAAGAAATTGATCATACAGTCAAATCTTCAAATATAGCTGAAACATCTGAAGCGATTGTCGGGATCATTAATCTTCAACAACAAGATGTTTGGAAACCGAGTCAGGAAGTTGGTGCCGGATCTGGAATTATTTATAAAAAGGAAGACGGTAAGGCCTATGTTGTAACGAACCAACATGTTGTCGAGGGGGCCAATGAGATTGATGTTTCTTTATATAATGATGAAAGAGTGAAGGCAAAATTATTAGGTACAGACGAGTTAACAGACTTAGCCGTACTGCAAATTGATGGCGAATCGATTGAAACAGTCGCCGATTTAGGTTCCTCCAAAGATCTAAAGGTAGGCGATACCGTAATGGCCATAGGAAATCCACTTGGAATGGACTTTGCTAACTCTGTTACAAGAGGCATTGTCAGTGGCCTTGATCGCTCGCTCAATATTGATACAAACGGGGATCAGCAACCAGATTGGATTACTGAAGTGATCCAAACAGATGCAGCGATTAACCCTGGGAATAGCGGTGGGGCGCTCATAAACATCGATGGGGAAGTTGTCGGGATTAATTCAATGAAAATTGCTCGCCAAGAAGTGGAAGGAATTGGGTTCGCCATCCCAATCGATGCAGCTATACCGATCATGGAGCAGTTAGAATCTACAGGGGAAGTTGCGCGTCCCTTCATTGGAATCTCTACCGCTTCGCTCCATCAAGTTCCTGAACAATATAGAGAACATATTCACCTACCTGAAGGTGTCGAGGGAGATGTTGTAATTGCTGAGGTCCAACCGGGGTCGGCTGCCGATGAAGCTGGTCTGAAGCAATTTGATATCATAACAGCTATCGATGGCCAGGAGATCACATCGATTGTCGATTTAAGAAAATACATGTATTCAGAAACAACGATCGGTACAACTCTTCATATGGAGATTATTCGAGATGGGAAGCAACAGTCTGTCGAATTAGAGCCCTCAGATCGGCCAGATGGACAATGAAAAAGGAGGGAGTTCCCTCCTTTTTTGCTATCCATTTATTCTATTGATTGATAAACCCCTCACATTAAATGATCATCTTCTTCAATCTCTGCGGAGATAAAACCAGTATATTTCCCTTCCATATTTGCGGCCAGGACCTCTTCCACTGCTTCTGTCGCTCCGATCCGTTCATCACTATTTATATACATTTCATTATAATCATCATGATTTTCGATAAAGTCGGAAGGAGTGTCTGACGTTCCATAGCGGGCTACATCTTGCCAGGAATCTTCCGCATCATAGCCAACATGATCGTCTCCTTCATGATTGGAGGTAATACTTGGACTAAAGACCTCTTCTTCGATTGGGTGATCTCTCGTAAAGGATTGCTCATTGGCATGTGTCATGCAACGATCTGTCGTTGGGACCGCTTCAAGTCGTTCAAAAGGAATATCAACTCCACAGACAGAACAGATCCCATACGTGTCCTCATCAATAGCGTGAAGTGCCTCATTGATCTGTTTAAGCTCTTCCTCCGCATGTTCATTGAGGGCTTTATCTTTTCCCCGTTCAAATAATTCGGTCCCCATATCTGCGGGATGGTTATCGTAAGTCGATAATTCCCCGACTGATTCTGCGTAGCTCATTTCCATACCGAAATGATCTTGCACTTGCCGAATCAATTTAAATTGGCGCTGTAATAATTGTTCTTTACATATCTTTTTTTGCTCATTCGTAATCATCTTAATCTCCTCCATATAAAAAGCAGTAACAAGATCTGCTCTTCATACTATGTGTAAATGCGCGTAGATGATTCTTGCTTTTCACTCCTAAACGAGGCAATATTTGGCTCTCTACATGTATGGATGAATATCATTAGAACGTTGTCGTTATGTATGCAATCATCTATAATAAACGAAAGGAGCTGGTCAATGATGAAGACACACCCAACAATCGGGTTCATTGGAATCGGTGTCATGGGACAAAGCATGGCTACCAACTTACAACTCAATGGTTATCATGTAAATGTGTTCACAAGAACGATGGCAAAAGCAAAGCAACTCATTCAAAACGGGGCAACATGGAAAAATTCAATTGCAGAACTTGCCGTGGCGTCTGATGTTATTATCACAATGGTCGGCTATCCGAATGATGTTGAAGCAGTTTATTTTAATGAAGATGGGATACTTGAAAATGCCAGAGCCGGTACATTTGTTGTCGATATGACAACTTCTAAACCAGCTTTAGCAAAAGAGATTGCTACTATAGCCGTGAATAAAGGCTTATATGCTCTCGATGCTCCTGTATCTGGGGGTGACATCGGTGCCAAAAATGGCACATTAGCCATAATGGTCGGTGGTGAACAACGAGCTTATGATCAGTTGTTGCCGATCTTCCAAGTCATGGGTGAGAACATTATTTTACAAGGTGATGCTGGTGCAGGGCAACATACAAAACTCGCGAACCAAATTACAATCGCAACGAATATGATTGGTGTCTGTGAGGCCATTGTTTATGCTAAAAAAGCGGGGCTTAACCCTGAGCGTGTACTGGAGAGTATTACTACCGGAGCAGCAGGGAGTTGGTCACTATCTAATCTTACCCCACGCATGATTAAAGGTGATTTTGCTCCTGGATTCTACGTGAAACATTTCATTAAAGATATGACGATTGCGATCGAGTCCGCCGAAGAACTAGGTTTTTCTACCCCTGGTCTCGCCTTATCCCTCGAGCTTTATCAAGAGCTTGCGAGCATGGGAGAAAAGGATAGTGGTACACAAGCACTCATTAAACTTTTCGATTCGTAGACGTTATCCTGTTGTAAATCCAAGTAGGAAGCGAAAGACGGTTACTCTTTTGCTTCCCGCTTCTCAATCATATTCTGCACCATAAAAGCTAAATCATCATTCCCAAATAATTGCAGAACTTGTAGAACAACCCCGTCATCTATAACATCAGCCACTTCTTTTGGGACGGTTTGTTCCATTGCATCGATTAATTCTTGATTTTTCATTTGCTCGGGATAGGTTTCCTCGTACAACTGCCTTGCATTAAGATCGTGATTTATACACCATTGTGCAAAAATTAGAATCATTATCTTTTCATCACTTTGGTAATTTTCAATAACCTTCTTTTCCCTTTCACTCTTATTCATTCTCTTCCCCTACTTTCTTAAACATAAATACCCACATAAAAGTAAGTGATTGCTGCAGTTCTAATGACAGATCTTTATACTGTTCTTTCGTCACTTGATTCTTATACACACCAAATCCATCCACATACTCAAAGCCATTTTCAGTGGCAAGTTGTTGGAATTCCCACGGCATCATTGTATTGCAAATGGCACCCTTTTTATAAAGTCGATCATAACTATTTGCACGTGGACCAGCCGTTGGACCAAGGATTCCAACAAAAAGTAAGCCGCCTATTTTCAATACACGTTGGAATTCATGAAGGGAATCGATTGGATTTTCTGTCCACTCTAATACATTGATGGACATCAGGGAATCAAAGCGTTGTTTTTCAAATGGCAACTGGCTACTATCTGCTTGCATGAATGGAATCGATTTATCAGCCATTCTGTTCTTTGCCTTTTTTATCATTTGCTTAGACAGATCGACACCGATTACCTTATAGCCTGACTGATGTAGTTTATAGGAACCATAGCCATCACCACAACCAACATCAATAATTTCTTTGTTGATGTCAAGATGTTCTTGAATAAAAGGTATAATCTCTTTTCGATTGCCTTCTTCCCACAATTCCTGACTTCTCGCATTCCAGTTGGGAGCACGTTCATCCCATGCTTTTTCAGCTTCTTTTTCCCAACGATATGACTTACTCATCATTCTCAACCCCACATCTATAAAATCATCATAAAAACCCCGACTAATACAAGAGTATATCATTTTTCCAAAAATATACGTTAGTAATGAGTCTCTATATTCCTTATTTCACCCTAAAATTAAAAAAGGGCCTATCTCAGTAATGAGATAAACCCTTCTTTAGAAATTATAGACCTACAACATTTGCTGCTTGTGGTCCACGCTCTCCTTCGACGATTTCAAACTCAACATCTTGACCTTCTTCTAGAGTTTTGAAACCTTCTGCTTGGATAGCTGAAAAGTGAACGAATACGTCGTCTCCATCTTCACGCTCGATGAATCCGAAACCTTTTTCTGCGTTAAACCATTTTACTTTACCAGTCATTTAAATGACCTCCTTATACAAAATATCGTGCAAAGTAATTGAATCAAAATACTTTTACACCACTTTGATAAAGAGATCGTAAAGTATTATTAGAGCTTCAATTCCCATTTGCTACTACCTACTTTACTAGTAAATAATAAAAAATGCAAGCGTATTTATTGTTTTTAATCAAATAGTCCAAATAATTACTTTAAGCTGTTTTAATTTTATAAAAAAAGATGATAATACAACATAAACTGGCAGTGCCAAGAGTTTTCCTGTTATTATATGCTAATGAATGATTGGTCATTCATTGACTTGCCCCGATATTATGAATACAATAGAATCAATTTCATAAATAACATAACAAGCTATTCTACCTCGACATGGGGTGATATAGCTATAAATAGGAATTATGAAATTCATTAAATAATAAACAAATCTTCACTCTGCAAACATATTCTTATATTCATATTAAAATGGGGGAATCGGAATGAGTGTTCTGCAAATAAGTACAGATAATGGAGTTCGCGTACTAACGTTAAATCGACCCGAGCGATTGAATGCTATTAATGATGAACTAAGCACACAATTAGAAATCGCTATAACGGAAGCTTCGTCAGATGATGATGTAAGGGTTATCGTTTTGACTGGGAATGGTAAAGGTTTTTCGTCGGGCCTTGATTTAGCTGATCTAGCTAACCAGGAATCACCTGCCAATCCACGAGCTAAACAATTAGATGATTTAGATTGGGTTGGTCGACTGGCATTAGGTATTGCTCATAATGACAAACCTGTGATTGCCGCGATAAATGGAATCGCCGCTGGTGCTGGTTTTGCATTGACGCTTGCTTGTGATCTTCGCTTTATGTCGGAGAGAGCTATGGTAACGAGTGGCTATATTCGCAGAGGGCTTAATCCTGATGCTGGAATGACGTATTTTTTACCAAGATTAATTGGCCAAACTAGAGCTACAGAATTAATTTTAACGGGACGAGATGTGGTGCCAAGTGAAGCCAAGCAAATAGGATTAATTAATGATGTTTTTCCTGATGATAAATTCCATGAAAAAGTTATGGAGTTTGCAAAACAATTAGCTGCGGGTCCACCGATCGCGATGACTTTTTCGAAGCGATTATTAGTGGCTAGCCAGGATAACGATTTAACGACTAGCTTAAAACAGGAACTAGCTTCCATTAAAACCTGCTTTGGTACGGATGATGTAGCAGAAGGTATGATCGCATTTTCTGAAAAAAGAAAGCCACATTTTAAAGGGAACTAAATATAAGCGTAGAAATAAGCACAAGAAGGACCTGATTGATAGGGATCACTCTGTTTTATTCACTTAAATAAAATGAGCCACTATCCTAGGATAGCGGCTCCAAAAAATAAGGACTCAACGTCTTCCTTATAGCTGTTAGGCTAACTTATTAACATACTGGCGCATATGATTCGTAATCCCTGCTAAATAGATTGGTGCAGGATCATCGTTGATCGCCAATTCTACTGTTGAACCGTCTATTGGCAATGTTTGTTCATATATCTTTTCATACTCCGAAACGGTTACTTCTGTTCTTGACGAGAGTAACTGCTCATGTGCCACCGTATTTAAATGTTCTCGATAGCCTGGTTGCAGAATGCCTGTAAAGAATTCACCTACTGCACCAGAACCATAACTAAATAGTCCAATACGTGAACCTGCTTCTAGATCTTCCTTCTGTTCAAGAAGTGATAAGAGGCTTAAATACAATGAACCTGTGTAAATATTCCCTACATCTTTATTATAGTGGGTACTCTGTTCATAATTTGCTAATAAGCGCTCTTTGTCAGCTTCGGATCCTTCATCTAAAATAACTCGCAATGCTTTTAGTCCCATTTTCGTATAAGGGAGATGGTAGCACATCGCCTCAAAATCTTTTAGTTCAAACCCGGTTTTCGCTTTGTATTGTTCCCAAACTTTTGAGAAGAATAATATATATTGTTCATTCGAAAGCTTTCCATCCACAATAGCGGTTTCCGAATAATTAGGACGCCAAAAGTCCATGATATCAGAAGTTAAATAGGCACTTTCTTCTTCCAGTGCGAGCAGTTTCGGATCTGCACTCATCACGATGGCCACTGCTCCTGCACCTTGTGTTGACTCACCTGACGTATGAAGACCATATCTGGCTATATCTGAACCTAAAACGAGTACTCGACTATTCGGATGAAGAGCAATATGTCCTTTTGCCATTTGGATTGCTGCGGTTGCCCCGTAACAAGCCTGTTTCACTTCAATCGTTCTGGCCTCTGGATTCAATCCTAATAATTGATGGACGTAGACGCCGGCTGATTTAGAACTATCAATGCCTGTCTCTGTTCCAAAAATAACGAAGTCAATTTCCTGCTTGTCCTGCTCATCTAAAATTTTCAAAGCGGCATTTGCAGCAAGTGTCACTGGATCCTGTGTAATCGGTGCAAGTGACATTTTTTCTTGTCCGATTCCGATCGTAAATTTCTCTGGTTCTACATCTCTGGCTATTGCCAGGTTATTCATATCCAAAAATAAATCTGGGATATAAAATCCAAGTTTATCTATACCTATTTTCAATTTCATTCTCCTTCACTGTCCTTTATGGATTTAGATGATTGTAGATTACTCAAATTGCGAAGCTAAATAAGGACTGGGGATATAAAAAATCCTTCTCAAAAAAGTGGGCATTATTCACTTCGACTTCTTAAATGATAATATAACCAATCATTAAAGACAATAAATGAAGAGTTATTTCGACATATTTTTATAATCTCCATCCTTAACAAGGAGATCTTCCTTTAGATTCCGATCCAACATCTTTTAACTCTTTCTGAATTAATTCAGTTTAGTGGTGTCTTTTCACTTAATCAACTTGCCTTGAATAATCAATTATGACTTGTTATAATAGCTTTTGTGCAAGAGTATAAATTATAAATAACCCAAACATTTGTATCTTGTAAATATCGATCCCAAGTTAAATGGTGATTAATGGTGTACAAAACAAATGGATAAAGGCATGATATCAATGAAGTTAAATGAAGATGCTTTAATAGATGATAAATTAAGATGGTCATTTCGTTGTCATTACGTAGACTTTGTGGTCAAAATGTAGACAATTATAAATACACACTAAACCCCTTCCTCAAACGATCATAGTCGTGGGCAGGGGATTTTTTCGGTCTATTTTTTTATTAAAAATAACCCCGAACAGAGTTATGATGATTTACTTCTATAATATGTTCAAGATCTGAGTGCGGTCATAAGAGTGAACCAAATTCATGCGAAAAATCAAGCCTATAACTCCAACAATTGCGCCCTTTAGTAGAAAAACCCATCATCAAAACATATTCCCTGTCCATTGTTCATTCCACTGAAAATATACTTCTTTACTTTCCTTTTGTTGAAATAAATATTTTGGATATTGTATAGTCAATTTAGGCATATCCTCGTAACTAAAATACCGTAATTCAGTGGTTTCACTATCTATTGGATTTATACTACCGCTTTGGATTTCACAGTCAAAAACATAGACATTATACTCAACTTTATGACCATTTGGA
>Ga0209487_1001739_pt1 | contig 18111 bp, 14 predicted proteins | sample Poulit2012_FD_187524 | JGI IMG/M metagenome (GOLD analysis project Ga0209487, IMG submission 187524) | Agricultural soil microbial communities from Georgia to study Nitrogen management - Poultry litter 2012 (SPAdes) (version 2) | ecosystem: Environmental > Terrestrial > Soil > Agricultural land...
TGACATTTGTAAGGCTTCTTCGAAGTGATTTGTAAATAATTTGATGATTTTTAGCAGGTTGCTTTGTTTCGGCATTAATAAGAATTAATTTTGCACACGAATTTAGAATCTAACATAAAACGAAAAATGAGATTTTCAAAACTATTCACCTTAGTGTTTTTTTTAGTGTATGGTCTTTCATATGCAACTGGAGTTTCTGAAACTTCAGTGGAAACATTTCCAGAACTCGTTGAAAAAGAAATACAAGCAAATGCAGAAGAAGCTGCAAGAGTTAAAGAGGGAATAAGCAAATATAATCCAGTTCCCGTAATTATGAATCACATAGCTGATGCACACGATTGGCATTTGTGGGGTGAAGGAGAAAATAGTTTTACTATTCCTTTGCCAGTTATTCTAATTGATGATGGATTGAAATTCTTTATGTCATCTGCTTTTCATCACAACGAGCAAGTAGCTGAAGTAGGTGGAAATCACTATTTTAATTATGGAGGAAAGATTTACAAGACAGATGCTGAAGGCACGATTGAAAGAAACGCTGAAGGGAAAATAGTTAACGAAAAGCCTTTGGATTTCTCTATCACTAAGAACGTTGCTTCTATGTTTATGTCAGTAATTCTAATGATTCTTATTTTTGGTGCAGTTGCAGCAAATTACAAGAAAAAAGGAAACGAAGGATACGTTCCAAGAGGGATTGCAGGATTTATGGAGCCTATCATTATTTTTATACGTGATGAGGTTGCAGTTCCAAATATTGGAGAGAAAAAACATTCCAGGTATATGCCTTATTTACTAACCTTGTTTTTCTTTATTTGGATCAACAACTTATTAGGTTTGATGCCAGGTGCCGCGAACTTGACAGGTAATATCGCATTTACATTGGTTTTAGCTGTAATCGCTTTATTGGTGATTAATTTCTCGGGTAACAAAGGTTATTGGGGCCATATGTTATGGATGCCAGGAGTACCAGTGCCAGTTAAATTATTATTGGCACCAATAGAATTGATTGGAGTAATTACTAAGCCTTTTGCTTTGATGATTCGTTTGTTTGCGAACATTACAGCAGGGCACATTATTATATTTTCTTTGGTTTCATTGATATTTATTTTCCAGACAGAAGTTGTGTCATTAGGCGCATTACCATTAACTTTGTTCATTTATGTTTTGGAATTGTTAGTAGCTGCTTTACAAGCGTTCATATTTACGATGTTGGTAGCTTTGTTTATTGGAACAGCAGTAGCTGATCATGAAACTGAAATGAGTTAAAAAATTAATTATTAATATATAAAATGTTATTATTATGACAGGAAGTATTGCAGCAATCGGAGCAGGTTTAGCAGTTTTAGGAGTAGGTCTTGGTATCGGTAAAATCGGTGGATCTGCTATGGAAGCTATCGCTAGACAACCAGAAGCTACATCAAAAATTCAAACAGCGATGATTATTGCAGCTGCTTTAATTGAAGGAGCTGGATTATTCGGTATCGTTGTAGCGTTATTAGGTAACGGCTAAGAATTTGAAAAGTAAATCATGCTTCTATAACGGTTGGTTGTAGAAGCTGATTTTAATTATTGCATACAATTAATTTTATATAAATTACGATATACTATGGATTTAATTACTCCTTCTATAGGTTTGATATTTTGGACAACATTAACCTTTATCATTTTATTAGTGATATTGAGGTCTTATGCTTGGAAACCAATTTTAAAAGCGGTTAAAGATCGTGAGAAATCAATTGAAGACGCTTTGAATGAAGCGAAAAAGGCCAGAGAGGAAATGTCAAACTTAAAGGCTGAAAATGATAAGATTTTAAGAGAAGCCAAAATAGAGCGCGATGCGATTTTGAAAGAAGCACGTGAAATGCACGAAAACATCGTATCAAAAGCTAAGGATGATGCTAAAATCGAAGCGGATAGATTGATTGAAAACGCTAAGGCTGCCATTCAAAATGAAAAGTTAGCTGCAATGACTGAATTGAAAAATCAAATTGCAACGCTTTCAATTGAAGTAGCTGAAACCGTTTTGAAGCGTGAGTTGGCAGAAAAGTCAGCACAAGAGAATTTAGCAAAAGAAATGATTAACGAAGTTAAATTGAACTAAAATGTCAGGAGTTAGAGCAGCAAGACGTTATGCCAAAGGGTTAATGCTATTTGCGAACGAAACCAATCAGGCGGAGCAAATCAATCGAGAAATGATTGATTTGAGAGAGTCGATTAAAGAAAGTCGCGAATTGGCTGCATTCTTAGCATCACCAGTTTTAGATTCAAAAAGAAAGAATGCTATTGTTGCAGAATTGTTTAAAGACTTTTCTCCAGTAGTTCAAAACTTTATAAAATTAGTAGTCAATCAAGGTAGAGAAAGATATCTAAGAGATATTTCTTCTCAATTCACTCATCTTTATAATGCCCAAAATAGAATTAGCATTATGGAAATTACTTCTGCTGTAAAGCTTGAAGATGAAATGGTGAAAGAAATAATTGAAGCTGCTAAATCCAAAATTAATACAACTGATTCATTTGAAATCGAAAGTAAAGTTGATCCTGAAATTTTAGGAGGATTTATCTTAAGAGTAGGCGACAAACAAATCGATAGTAGCGTAAGAAGCAAATTGAATCGATTGAAAAAAGAATTTGATAAAAACGAATACATTCCCAAAATTTAAATAGATAGAAATGGCAAAAATAAAACCAGCTGAAGTTTCAGCAATATTAAAACAACAACTTTCCAATTTCGATGTAAATGTAGAAATGTCGGAAGTTGGAACTGTATTGAGTGTTGGAGACGGTATTGCCCGAGTTTACGGACTTGATAACGCTCAATATGGAGAGTTAGTTGAGTTTTCTAATGGACTTGAAGGGATGGTGTTAAACCTTGAAGAAGACAATGTCGGAATCGTATTGTTAGGTCCTTCAAACGAAATCAAAGAAGGAGATACTGTCAAACGTACCAATAGAATTACTTCTATCAATGTAGGAGAAGGAATGTTGGGACGTGTTGTAGATATGTTGGGTAACCCAATCGACGGTAAAGGTCCTATCGAAGGAAAATTGTACGAAATGCCAATCGAGCGTAAAGCTCCTGGTGTTATTTATCGTGAACCAGTAAGTGAACCTATGCAAACTGGTATCGTAGCTATTGACTCTATGATTCCAATTGGACGTGGACAACGTGAGCTTATCATCGGTGACCGTCAAACAGGTAAAACATCAGTTGCTATTGATACTATTTTAAATCAAAAGGAATTTTACGACAGAGGTGAACCTGTTTATTGTATTTATGTAGCAGTTGGTCAAAAAGGATCAACAGTTGCTCAAATCATGAATACTCTAAAGGCTTCAGGTGCTGACAAATATACAATTGTTGTAGCAGCAAACGCATCTGACCCTGCACCAATGCAAGTTTATGCGCCTATGGCTGGAGCAGCTATCGGTGAATATTTCCGTGATACAGGTCGTGCAGCTTTGGTTGTTTATGACGACTTATCAAAACAAGCGGTAGCATACCGTGAGGTTTCACTTTTATTACGTCGTCCTCCAGGGCGTGAGGCTTATCCAGGAGACGTTTTCTACTTACACTCTCGTTTGTTAGAGCGTGCTGCGAAAATTATTGGTGACGATAAAGTAGCGGCAGAAATGAACGATTTACCAGAATCTTTGAAAGATGTAGTAAAAGGTGGAGGTTCATTGACCGCTTTACCAATCATCGAAACACAAGCAGGTGACGTATCGGCTTATATTCCTACCAACGTAATTTCGATTACAGATGGTCAGATTTTCTTAGAATCAGATTTGTTTAACTCAGGTGTTCGTCCAGCGATTAACGTAGGTATTTCAGTATCTCGAGTTGGAGGAAGTGCACAGATTAAACCAATGAAAAAAGTTTCTGGTACTTTGAAATTAGACCAAGCTCAATATGCAGAATTAGAAGCTTTCGCTAAATTCGGATCGGATTTAGACGCAGCTACTATGGCAGTTATTGGAAAAGGTGAAAGAAATGGTGAATTGTTAAAACAAAACGTTCATTCACCTATCCCAGTTGAAGAGCAAGTAGCAATTATTTTCGCTGGTACTCAAGGTCTTTTGAGAGATGTTCCTGTTGAAAAAGTTAAAGAATGGCAAGAGTCTTTCTTATCTTTGATGAGAAACAAACACATGGATACTTTGACTCAAATTCGTACAGGAGAATACAATGATGGGATAGTTAAAGTGTTGGAAACAGCAATTAGCGATACAGTAGCAAAATACAAGTAAAAAGTGTACACAAGTACATTTATAAATTAAAGAATGGCAAATTTAAAAGAAATACGAAGCAGGATTTCGTCGGTAGGTTCAACTATGCAGATCACCAATGCCATGAAAATGGTGTCGGCTGCAAAATTAAAAAGAGCCCAAGACTCAATTGTTCAACTTCGTCCTTATGCAGATAAATTGCGTGATATTCTTCAGAATATTAGTTCAACACTCGACAGCAATGTGGGAGGTGAACTAACGGTTCAAAGAGAGGTTCAAAAACTTTTGTTGGTGGTGTTGACTTCCAATCGTGGTTTGGCAGGTGCTTTTAACTCAAGTATTGTTAAAAAGACAAATTCAATAATTGAAGAAGCTAAACAGAAAGGTATTGAAGTTGAAGTTTTGACCATCGGTAAAAAAGGTTTCGACTTTTTGAAAAATACTTCAAAAATTTATAGAAACGAATCTCATCTTTGGGACGATTTGAAATATGAATCTGTAGCAGCTATTTCAGAAGAAATCACAGAGAAATTTATCAATGCTGAATTCGATGAAGTCAGAATTGTTTATAATCAATTTAGAAATGCTGCCAATCAAACCGTAATTGATGAACATTATTTACCTGTTCAAATCAAAACCGGTGATGAGGTCGATGCAAATGTTTCTACTGTTGATTATATATTTGAGCCATCAAAAGAAGAAATTGTTACCGATTTGATTCCACAAACGCTGAAAACTCAATTGTATAAAGCAGTTCTCGATTCGAATGCATCTGAACACGGTGCGCGTATGACAGCAATGCATAAGGCAACTGACAATGCAGATACACTCAGAAGAGAATTAATTTTACATTATAACAAAGCGAGACAAGCGGCAATTACCAATGAGATATTGGAAATTGTTGGAGGTGCTGAAGCGTTAGATTCATAGAAGAAAAAATTATATTGATAAGAAAGGCGAGGTTAACTCGCCTTTTTTTGTTTCCTAAAAAAATATTGATTATCCATCTTAAATATGGATATTTGTCAAAATATTTAGAATGGTTTGGGCAATATTCATATCGGTAGTAGTCTTTCTTTTAGCGCTCGATTTAGGTGTTTTCAATCGTAAAGCACACGTTATATCGCAAAAGGAAGCAGCAAAATGGACTACATTTTGGGTGACACTTTCACTCTTGTTTTCTGTGATTCTTTATTGGTTATTCGATAATCAATACGTTGATAACCCTCAAAATTATACTCCAGAAACTGCCTTTTATAAATACATCCAAGGTTATCTTTTGGAATTGTCATTGTCAGTTGACAATGTGTTTGTCATCGCAGTGATTTTTAAAGCTTTTAGCATTCCACAAAAATACCAGCATAGGGTTTTGTTTTGGGGAATTGTAGGTGCAGTGGTGTTTAGAGCATTGATGATTTTCTTCGGAATTTGGTTGATCAACAAAATTGATTGGATCACTTATATTTTCGGTGCTTTTTTAATTTATACCGCTTATAAAATGGCATTCGCTGAAGAAACCATCAATATCAATCCAAGAGAAAATAAGGTGTTTAAAATTATCAGAAAAATAATGCCTATCACACAAGAATTGCACGGTCAAAAACTATTCATAAAACGAATGGGAATTTTGGCAGCTACTCCTTTATTTTTGGCATTGGTCATCATTGAATTGACAGATGTTTTATTTGCTTTGGATAGTATTCCTGCAATTTTAGCAATTACCGAAAATCCATTTATTGTGTTTTCTTCGAATATTATGGCAATTTTAGGACTTAGGTCAATGTATTTTTTCTTGGCCAATATTATGGATAAATTTGCTTACTTAAAATACAGTTTAGCCTTTATTTTATTGTTCGTTGGAATCAAGATGACATTGCATTCTTATATGAAAACCAATATGATAGATTTGCCTGAGTGGATTTCATTGAGCGTAATTGTAGTGTCACTAGCAGTTGGAATTATTTATTCATTTTATAAAAAACCGAAACTTGAAAATTAAAATTTAGGCTTAAGAACTAAAAAGAATTGGATAAGTCCGAAATTTTCGTTAAAATTGACTTAAATTTAAAAAATAATTTACAAAGAGAATATCAAATTTGTTTTACTTATGAGAAAACTTTTACTCGTAATTGTTTTTCTGCAATACTTATTTAGTGCAAATGCATTGTCACAAAGTATAATTGTGAATGATGCGTCTGACCCGGAATCAAGCTATAATGCAGAGCAATTACTTACCGATGTGTTGTTGGATGGAGGACTATGTTCTACTTCTTCAAATTTTCAACTAAAAGATAATCCATCTGAGCAATTCCCAAGTGCTAATCGAAGTTGGGGATTTTTTAAGAGAGGAAATACCGATTTCCCTTTTGAACGTGGAATAGTGTTAACCACTGGTTATGCTAAAGATGCTGAAGGACCAAATTCTGGTAATGTTTCTAAAGGGGACATGTCATGGACTGGTGATGCTGATGCTACTCAGTTAGCAGGTAATTCAACTAATAACGTAACTATTTTTGAGTTTGATTTCGTTCCTCAAGCCAACGAAATCTCATTTAATTATATTTTTGCTTCAGAAGAATATCCAGGCTTTGCATGTTCATCCTATAATGATGTTTTTGGATTTATAATCAGTGGACCTGGTATTACACCAGATCCAGGCTTAAGCGGAAAGAATATCGCCCTTCTACCAAATGGTTTACCTGTAACTATCAATAATGTAAACGATAGTTATTGTGGTGACGATACCTATTATGTAGGTGGTCCTTTCCAAGACATAGAATATGGAGGTAGGACAGTTGCTTTGACAGCACATTCTGAAGTTATTCCAGGTGAAACTTATCACATCAGACTTATCGTAGCCGATACTACAGACTATTTGTATGACTCGGCTGTATTTTTAGAAGCAGGTTCATTTAACTTAGGTTCAGTAATCGTTGACGAAAACGGAATTGACTTAGGAAATGACTTGCAAGTTTGTGGTCAAGATGAATATACTTTGTACGTAAGTGTTGATGATCCTAACTTCACTTTACAATGGTACAAAGATGGAAATATCATTCCAGGTGCAACCGAAGATTCTTTAGTTGTAACTGAGAGCGGTGTTTATAAAGTCGAAGTTGCTAATCAAGATTGTACGGCTGAAGATTCAGTTGAAATTACTTTTGGAGAATTAGAAACCAATGCTGACACATTTATATTAGAAGAAACAGATTTTGATGGTGATGGATTTGAAACATTTGATTTGACGGAAATCGAACCTTTGGTAGTTGATAATTATGAAGAAATGACTTATGACTACTATTCGACTATAGAAGATGCCGAAAATCAAAACAATCCAATCGCTGATCCAACTGCTTTTGTTGCAAGCGACAATACTGTTGTTTATGCAAGAGTTGCAGATTCTGTGGCTTGTTCGAAGATTGTTCAAATCATTTTGAAAGTTAAAGAAGATTGTATAGATCCTGAAGCAGCTTGTCCAGGTCCGGAATTTGGATCTAACATTCCTTTCCTAGGAGATGGAGAGATTCCAACTTCAGCACCTTCAGGTCCAAACTATGGATGTTTGTACAATCAACCTTACCCAAGATTCTACTTTTTCAAAATTGCTGAATCTGGTGATTTGTACTTTGATTTGAACCAATACACTCAACCTGATCAAGAAGGATCTGAAATTGATGTTGACTTTATCGTATGGGGTCCATTTACAGAAGTTCCTTGTGATTACGAAGAATTACAAGATGTAGTAGATTGTAGTTATTCTGCAAGTGCTATCGAATATGTTTCTATCGAAAACGCTCAACAAGGAGAAATCTACATCATGATGATTACTAACTATGCTGGTAGCTACAACCAATTTGGTTATGTAAACTTGATATTTGACGAAGAAAATTCAACCGGATCATTTGACTGTTCAATCGTTTCTGGCGAAAGAAATTACTTTGCTTGTGATGATGAGCAAAATGGTTTTGTTGTATTTGACTTAGAAGATGTTGCTGAAGATATCCAAGAAGGAGACAATACTTTAGGTGTTAAATTCTACTCTGCAGAAGAAGATGCTGTTGAGGATACTGAAAACAACGTAATTCCAACAGGACCATTTACTGTGAACCAAGCAGATACTCCAGTTGAAATTTACGCTCAAATCAAAGATGTTACCGGTCAAGTTATTCAAGTGGTAAAAGTAACCTTTGAAATTTATGAAGGTGTTACTGGAGCTAATGATGCATATTTCTTCACTTGTGATATTGGTGGTGATGGATTTGAATTTGTTGATTTAACAGCTATAGATGTTATTGCTGATTCAGAGAATTATGAGATTAGATATTATGAAACTCTCGATGATGCAACCTCTGGCAATATGGCATTCATTCCAAACCCTACGAACTATGAAGCTGAGAGTGGAATAGTGTACGTAAGAATTGAAAATGAAAACGGATGTTTTACAGTTGTTCAAATCGAATTAGAAATTAGCGGACTTGAAGTAGATTTAGGAGAGCCTTTCTCTATGTGTGAAGGAAATATTGAATTGTTTGCCGATGGAGACTTCTCAGGCTATACTGATGTTCAGTTTACTTGGACAAGGAATGGAACTGTAATAGAAGGAGCTAACGAACAAACATTGAATATTACAGGACCAGGTACATACAGAGTAACTGTTACTACAGCAGAAGGCTGTGAAGGTAGCGATGTGATTGTAGTAACACCAGGTGAGCCTGCAATTATCACTGACATCACAGTTGGACCAGACTATGTAATTGTTGAAGCTGAAGGTGGTGAAACTCCATATCAATATTCAACAACAGGTGTAGTGTGGCAAGACAGTAACCGCTTCAACTATCTTCCAGCAGGAATTCATACCATGTATGTAAAAACTGCCGAAGGTTGTATAACTACACAACAATTTGCTGTGTTGGCTATTCCTACCATGTTTACACCAAATGGTGACGGAATCAACGATACATGGAATATTCCAGGTCTGGAAATTTATCCAGGTTCTGAAGTAGTGATTTACGATAGAAGCGGTAGATTGGTTTATCAAGCTGAACTCACTTCGAATGTAATTTGGGATGGTTACTTTATGAATGGACAGAAAGCTCCTACCACAGATTATTGGTACATCATTAACGTAACTGATGGTCGAAAGCTAACTGGACATATTACAGTGAAAAGTAGAGGCGAGAAATATTAATAATTTTTTAGCAGAAAAAATTCAATACTCCTAGAAATGAAAAAACAAAATATAATTTTTACAATCGTAATCGGGCTACTGTCTATGTGCTCTTATGCACAGTCGAGTTTGCCGTTTGATGAACAATATTTTCTGATGGATAAATTCCTTATCAACCCATCTTTTACTGGGGATTCAGATGATATTGTTTTCAAAGCGACTCATAGAAGGCAGTGGGACAACATGCCAAACGGTCCCGTAACAACGCTTGCTAGTGCACATGCCAACATAGTAGATAGGCTCGGAATTGGTATGTACTTTATGAATGATCATAATGGTAATACCAAAACCAATAGCTTTAATATTTCCGCTGCTTATCACATTCCAATTGGGAACAAAAAGAATAGACAAGATGGTCAATTCTCTTTCGGTACCTCTTTGAGCTTTGCTGGAATGCACTTTACCGGTATGACAGAAATGCCAAATGACCCGGTTTATAACGATCAGGAAACCAGAGTTTATATTCCTTATATCAACTTCGGTGCTTCTGCAACTTATCACGGATGGATGATAGGACTTTCAGTATTAGATATTCCTTTGAGCTACAATAGCCCAATCGTAAATCAATACGAACCAAGCCCTACATTCTACTATGGTATGCTCGGAAAAAGAATCGATATCTCTTCCCAATTTGAACTTGAACCAGTAGTGGCATATCGCTCAAATTTTGACGAAGACAGTAGATTCGATGCAAATCTTAGAGCTAAATATAAGTTCGATGATAATGCTGTTTGGTTAGGTGCTAACTATCGTATGGATTTCTTCAATGAAGAAAGTAAAGCGCTGACAGTTTCTCCTATGTTAGGGGTTGAAATTGGAAGAATGAACATGGGATTCTCTTATAATATCGGATTGAGCGATATCAAATACGAAGGTAATGATGGATTTACCGCTGTGCTTGGTTTCGATATAGAGAACTTCTTCAAACCAGGATTTGAATAAATATTCATAATCTAAATATTGATAAAGGACAGCAATTGCTGTCCTTTATTTTTTTATATTCATTCAACCTTCTAAATCAATTGTTGTAATTTTGACAAATGTTTCTGAAAACGATTTTACTGAGAAATTTTAAAAACTTTGAAGAGCTTGAACTTGGATTTTCTCCAAAACTCAACGCTTTTGTTGGACACAACGGAATTGGTAAAACCAATCTTTTAGATGCAGTACACTACCTCGCATTGGCGAAATCTTATCTGAACTATTCAGATGCACAAAATATTAGATTGGGTGAAGAATTCTTCTCTTTAGAAGGAAATTTTCAAATCGATGAAGAAGAAAATGTGATTTTCTGTGGTGTTCAAAAAGATAAACCTAAAGTACTCAAGAAAAATGGTAAAACATATCCAAAAATAGCAGACCATATCGGTCAGTTCCCTTTGGTCATGATTTCACCCTATGATAGTGACCTCATTCAAGAAGGAAGCGCAGTGAGAAGACGATTTGTTGACAATATCATCTCTCAGTCCAATAAAGAATATTTGCAGAAATTGATTCGATACAATAGAGTTTTGTTGCAAAGAAATACTTTACTGAAATATTTTTTTCAAAATCAAACTTTCGATAAAACTTCCTTGGAAATTTATAACCAAGATTTGATAAACTTAGGGAAATTCATTTATGAAAAGAGAAAAGAATTGCTGAGTCAATTTCAACCTATTTTCCAAGAATACTATCAAACCTTGTCCAAAGGCAATGAAAAAGTGAGCATAGTGTATCAATCACAATTGCATGACAAAAGCTTTGAGGAACTTTTAGAAGAAAATTTACACAAAGATAGAATGGCTCAACATTCAACCCAAGGTATTCATAAAGATGACTTGGATTTGAATATTATGAACTATCCAATCAAAAAGTTTGGGTCGCAAGGACAACAAAAATCGTATCTAATTGCTCTGAAACTGGCACAATTAGAATTGATCAAACAAAACCTAAATGTCACTCCTCTTTTGTTATTGGATGATATTTTCGATAAATTGGACGAAAGTAGAGTCGAACAATTGATTTCTTTGGTCAATGATGATCATTTTGGACAAATTTTCATTTCAGATACTCATCCCGAAAGAACCGAAGCTATAGTCACGAAAATCAATTCAGAAAGTAAAATATTTAGGCTGTGAAAAAGAGAAAAAATGAACAAAATTTAGGAGAAGCCATAAGATTGATGATTTCTGAACTTGGACTTGAAGAGAAAATTTTGACGGTTCAAGCCGAAGAGGCTTTCCAAGATATGATGGGAAAATATATCATGGGCTATGTAGAGAATTTTTATGTGAGAAATAAAATATTGTTTATCCATATAAACTCACCTGAGTTAAAGAATGAATTGAGCTTTGGGAAATCCAAAATTATCGAACATATCAACGAAGATATCGGCAAACAATTTATAACTGATGTAAGATTTTTATAATGCCAATTGTAAAAAAATCAAAATATAAAACTCCCAAATTCTGGTATAGAAATCCACACATATCAACCATCTATTTCGGAAGATTTTTGAAAACAACACCACCAATTTATCAAAGAGAAAGATTGGAATTGAGCGATGGTGATTTTTTAGATGTAGATTTTATCCTTCAATCACCCAAAAAAGCGGTGATTCTTTGCCATGGATTAGAAGGTGGTTCAGTCAGAACTTATAATAATACAAGTGCAAACTATTTTATCGAACAAAATTATTCTGTTTATGCTTGGAATAACAGATCTTGTAGTGGTGAGATGAATCGTTTGCTCAGAATGTATCATCATGCAGTGATAGACGATTTAGATACAGTTGTCAAATATGTAATTGACAAAGGTTTTGATGAAGTTTATTTGCTCGGCTTTTCTATGGGTGGAGCTCAAATTATCAATTATTTGAGCCGTATGAATATCGATCCAAAAGTCAAAGCAGCCGTTGCAGTTTCAACTCCAATTGAACTAAAAGATAGTGCTGAGTCGTTGAAAAAAGGTTTTAATAAAGTTTATCTTCAAAACTTTATAACCAAGATTTCAAAGAAATTTGAATTAAAAAAAGAACAATTTCCCAATGAAGTCGATTGGCGAAAATTGGAGAAAATCAAAAGTTTCGATGAAATCGATGATCACTTTACTGCACCCGTTCATGGATTTTCTGACAAAGATGATTATTACAAAAAAGCATCGCCTTCCTTTAGTATGGACGCCACCAAAACTCCTGTTTTAGTCATCAATGCATGGGATGATCCGTTTTTAGGTGAAAATTGTTTTCCTATGGATTTCGCCAAAAATCATCCTTATGTATTTTTAGAAACACCAGAAAATGGCGGACATTGTGCCTTCCCGACTCATTTGCCTAAATTATCTTATCCAGAAATTAGAGCATTGGAATTTTTTAAGGAAATTAAATCTTAAAACCATTCTCAGCTTTGGATTTTAAATTTACATATGAAAGAATAAAAGATAAATCATAGCAAAACTATGACATATAATAGTTTTTTTTATCTTTGGAATCTATCTCAAATGAAATAAGCAAGAAATGGAAAGGTTATTCCTGTTGATTGGCATTTTTAGTATGCTAACTCTAAATGCCCAAAATATTACTTTGGAAAATATTTGGAGTGGAAAATATTACGCTCAAGGGCTATGGGGAATTAACTCCATGAACGATGGAGAGCATTATACCCTGAACGAAAGTGATGGAATTTATAGTTATGCTTATTCTTCATTTACCAATCAAACCAATTCAAGAAAACTGATTGTTCAAGGCAATTTTGATGATTATAGTTTCAGTTCCGACGAAAAGTTTTTATTGGTTTCAAATAATACACAACCGATTTATAGACGTTCTTCAACTGCTCAATGGAAAGTTTATAATCGAGAAAATAAATCCTTTGTTGATGTTTTTCAAGGAAAACCTATTCAAGAACCAACTTTTTCGCCCGATGCGACCAAAGTGGCTTTCGTACACGAAAACAATATTTATTACCAAGATTTAATCCTAAATCAAATCTTTCAAGTGACTACCGATGGCAAAAAGAATGAAATTATCAATGGAATTTGCGATTGGGTTTATGAAGAAGAATTTGGTTTTGTTAGACATTTCGATTGGAGTGCCGATGGAAAATATTTAGCTTTTGTTCGTTTCGATGAATCTGAAGTTGAGGAATATTTCATCCCGATTTATCAAGGTCAATTGTATCCTGAAGAAATGAGATTTAAATATCCAAAAGCAGGAGAAGACAATTCAAAGGTTTCTTTGCACATTTATGATTTAAACAAAAAAAACACTTTTGAAATCGATTTAAAAGATGCACACAAGCATTATATATTTCAAATAAAATTTACAAACGACAACAATACTTTAGCAGTTTTGAGCGCAAATCGTCATCAAAATCAAGTCGATTTAAGTTTTGTAAATACTGATAATAGAAAATCAAAAAAGATATTTTCAGAACACGATCAACGATGGATAGAGACAGATGATGTTACTTTGGAGTTTTTGGATGACAATAGTTTTATCTGGGCTTCAGAGCGTGATGGCAATAGACATCTTTATCATTATGATTCCTCGGGTAAATTGATTCGTCAAATCACTAAAGGCGATTGGGAAGTAACTTCATATTATGGTTACAATGCAGATGATAAAACCATTTATTTTCAATCCAATGCTTACAATGGAAAGAGAGTTTCTACCGAAAAACAAATTCATAGAATCAAACTAAACGGAAAAAGTCTAACTTCTTTGACAGATAGACATGGAATAAATTCCGCTCAATTCAGTAAAACTTTTGAATATTTCATCAATACATTTTCATCCATTGATCAGCCAACTACTTATTATTTGAGAAGTGGTGAAAGTGCACGAGAATATGGAGTGATTTTAAATAATTCTATCATTGCTCAACGTTTGAAAGAAGATGGAATGGGAACCAAAGAATTGACCACAATAGATGTCAATGGAGTTGAGTTAAATGCATATGTAATCAAACCAAAAGACTTTGATCCCAACAAAAAATATCCAGTTTTGATGTATCAATACAGCGGACCTGGTTCTCAAACAGTTTTAAATACTTGGCATAACACCAATGATCAATGGCACTTTATGTTGGCACAAGAAGGATATCTGGTGTATAGTGTAGATGGACGTGGAACCGGTGGAAAAGGAGTTGAATTTAAAAAACAAACTTATTTGGACTTAGGGAAATTAGAAGTTGAAGATCAAATCGGTGCAGCCAGAGAAATTGCAAAACTACCTTATGTCGATGAAAATAGAATTGGAATTTGGGGATGGAGTTATGGAGGTTATATGTCGAGCAATTGTGTTTTTAGAGCAGGTGATGTATTTAAATTAGCGATAGCAGTGGCTCCGGTAAGTAATTGGCGCTATTATGATACGGTTTATACAGAGCGATTTATGCGAACGCCTCAAGAAAACCCACAAGGATATGATATGAATTCGCCAATCACTTATGCGAGAGATTTTGATGATAAAAAAAATAAGTTTTTATTGATTCATGGAACAGCTGACGATAATGTACATGTTCAAAATACTATGGATTTGGCAGATGCGTTAATCATGGCCAATAAGCAATTTGAAATGATGATTTACCCAGATAAAAACCATGGAATTTATGGAGGAAATACACGTCTTCAGTTATATACATTGATGACCAACTATATCAAGAACAATTTATAAATAAGAGAATTCAAAAACTAAATAAATGTAATGGAAAGAGATGAACAACTAATTTCGCACCTGAAAAAACAAGGTGTAGATGATAAAATGGTGATGGGGCATCCAGCTGGTTTGCTTGTATTGTTCTTCACCGAGATGTGGGAGCGATTCAGCTACTATGGTATGCGGGCATTATTGGTAATTTTTTTAGTAAGTACAATTGCTGATGGTGGATGGGAATGGACAAGACAACAGGCAACACAATTATTTGGGTTATATGGTTTTTTGGTTTATTTAACTCCGATTTTGGGAGGTATTATCGCCGATAAATTGACGGGTTATCGAAAAGCAATTTTGATTGGTGCTTTGATGATGACTTTAGGACATGCTTCCATGGCATTAGAAGGGGCTCATAAATATTTCTTTTATATAGGTCTGGGCTTAATGGTATTGGGGAATGGTATGTTTAAACCCAATATCTCAACGATGGTGGGTCAATTGTACCCTGATAACTCATCTAAAAAAGACGCGGGATATACGATATTTTATATGGGTATTAATGCCGGAGCTTTCTTAGGAATGATGCTTTGTGGATACATTGGAGAAAAAATTGGATGGCATTATGGATTTGGGTTGGCTGGTGTTTTCATGTTCTTTGGTATGTTGCAATTTTATTTTGCAAGAACTTATTTTGGTCGAATTGGATTAGACCCGAAATTACTTACCGTAGAAGGTGAAGTACAAGATGAAATCGAGGAGATTGGCGGAAAGAAAGAGGTGAAAGAAGGAGAAGTTGATGAAGAGAATCCAAAAGTGATTCGTGACCGATTGATTGTAATTGGCGTATTGATTTTCTTCAGTATATTTTTCTGGTTGTCTTTTGAACAAGCGGGAGGCTCGATGAATATCTTTGCTTTGGATTATACCCAAAGAGTTTTGGAGGGCAATGCGGCTGTTGTGTTTAAATGGGTAGATGCGGCTTTGACGCTATTTCCTTTAATTATAGTTACTGTTGTTTTATTAAGATTGGCAAAACAATTATTTAAAAAATATCCGGCTACTATCATTGCAACCGCAATAAGTTTTGTAATTATTTGGTATTTAGGACTTTGGAAAATTATCAGAGAGTTTACGGCTTTGGAAACAGAAGTAGCAGCGACTTGGTTTCAAGTTTTAAACTCATTTTTTATTATAACCTTGGCAGCAACATTTAGTAAGATTTGGGAAAAAGTATGGAATCCATCAGGTCCAGTGAAATTTGCCATGGGTCTTTTCCTTTTGGGAATTGGCTTTGTGGTTTTGGCGTATGGAGCAAGCTCTATTCCCCAAGGTGCCGCAACCGCATCTGTAAGTATGGTTTGGTTGATTGTAGCGTACTTCTTCCATACAACGGGAGAACTTTGTTTATCTCCCGTAGGACTGTCCTATGTAAGTAAATTGTCACCTAAGAAATTTATTGGGTTAGTATTTGGTCTATGGTTTGCGTCTTCGGCAATTGCTCATCTACTTGGTGGAGTTTTGGGAGGGCTAATTGACAAAATTACAGCGGAATATTCCATGATGCACTTCTTCGGTTTATTTGCAGCTCTTCCATGGACAGCAGCTTTGATATTATTGTTATTGACTCCTATGTTGAAGAAAATGATGCACGGAATTAGATAATTCATTTTTATTAGTATATATGAAAGGACTTCTTAATTGAAGTCCTTTTTTTATGGATAAACTTTTGATCGATGAACCAAATTTACTTTCCCAAACTCATTTGCTCACAATTGATTTTGGGAAATTTTATGAATTCATGGTTTTTAGAAGATTGTTATTTAAGCAAATGATAATTTATGAAAGTGTGAATTTTTGGAAAATAACATCAAATAATTGCTTAGATAAGCCTTAACTCTCAACTTAATTTTTAAATTTGTGAGTTATGTCCAATAATTTGGACAAAAACTTTCAAATACTTAATTAGCGAAAGGTAAAAAACACATTTAATGGCGGAAAATAAAAAGTCCTTTTTACAAACCATAGGCTCGCTGAATAATAATTTCTGGTTAGCCAGCGTGATGGAGTTGTTTGAGCGTTGGGCGTGGTATGGTATATACGGGCTCTTCAGTATTTATTTGGTGGGGTCAACCGATACCGGTGGATTGGGATTTGACCATATCCAAAAAGGGATGATCATGGGAGATATAGTAGCAATACTGTATTTGTTACCATTGATTTTTGGAGTGATTGCCGATAGGATCGGATACAAATTATCATTGATCATTTCTTATGTCATCATGATTGCTGGGTATTACCTTTTAGGAGAGGTTACCTCATTCACACAAGTTTTTATGGTGTTTTTGTTGGTTGCTATAGGTGCCGCCTTTTTTAAACCTGTAGCATCGGCCATAGTCGCAAGAAATACGGATGAAACCACTGGAACACTTGGTTTTGGGATTTTTTATGTAATGGTAAATATCGGTGGATTTATTGGTCCATTTTTATCTTCTGCATTAAGAAATTCTATGGGATGGAAAATTATTTTCATCCAAGCTGCTGTAGTTATTACAATCAACTTAATCATACTTCTACTTTTCTATAAAGAGAAAAAAGTAGAAAGACCTAAAGATTCGATTGGAGCAGCGATTAAAGATTCTGTTGTAAATATTTTCATTGCACTAAAAGATATACGTTTAGGATTATTGTTATTACTAATGGTTGGCTTCTGGACAATGTTCAACCAACTGTTTAACACTTTACCCAACTTTATAGATGATTGGGTGGATTCGTCTGCAATCAGTTTATGGTTCAATGAAAACATTCCTTTTTTAGGAAAGATACTTTCATTGGATGGACAAATTAAACCAGAAATGTTTACCCAAATCGATGCATTGATGATTGTACTTTTCCAAGTCTTCATCTCTTTCTTCGTTACCAAAATGCGTCATATAAGCGCAGTGATTAGAGGAGCTGTGATAGCAACTTTGGGAATTGGTTTGACGTTTTATTCAGGAAATGTATGGTTCACCATCATTGGAAC
>Ga0209487_1001740_pt1 | contig 18109 bp, 14 predicted proteins | sample Poulit2012_FD_187524 | JGI IMG/M metagenome (GOLD analysis project Ga0209487, IMG submission 187524) | Agricultural soil microbial communities from Georgia to study Nitrogen management - Poultry litter 2012 (SPAdes) (version 2) | ecosystem: Environmental > Terrestrial > Soil > Agricultural land...
CCGTTGATCTCGCTGACCGTGGTGCCCGAGCCGCGGGCGATCCGGGAGCGGCGGGAACCGTTGATGATCTTCGGGTTGGCCCGTTCCGCCGGGGTCATCGACTGCACCATCGCCTCGATGCGGGTGACGTCGGACTCGTCGAAGTTCTCCAGCTGCTCGCGCATCTGCCCCATACCGGGCAGCATCTCGAGCATCTTCTTCATCGGGCCGAGCTTCTTCATCTGCTGCATCTGCTGCAGGAAGTCCTGCAGGGTGAAGTCCCCGTCGCCGGCGATCTTGTTGGCGATGTCGGCGGCCTGGTCCTCGTCGAAGGCACGCTCGGCCTGCTCGATCAGGGTGAGCATGTCGCCCATGTCCAGGATGCGGGAGGCCATCCGGTCCGGGTGGAACCGCTCGAAGTCGCCGAGCTTCTCCCCGGTGGAGGCGAACAGCACCGGAGCACCGGTGACCGTACGGATGGAGAGGGCCGCACCACCGCGGGCGTCGCCGTCGAGCTTGGACAGCACCACCCCGGTGAACCCGACACCGTCGGCGAACGCCCGCGCAGTGGTGACCGCGTCCTGACCGATCATCGCGTCGACCACGAACAGGATCTCGTCCGGGGTGACCGCGTCCCGGATGTCGATCGCCTGCTGCATCATCTCGGCGTCCACACCGAGGCGACCGGCGGTGTCCACGATCACCACGTCGTGGTACTGCGCGCGGGCACGGTCCACACCGCTGCGGGCGGTGGCCACCGGGTCCCCGACCCCGTTACCGGGCTCGGGCGCCCAGACCGGCACCCCGGCCCGCTCGCCGACCACCTGCAGCTGGGTGACCGCGTTCGGGCGCTGCAGGTCGGCAGCCACCAGCAGCGGGGTGTGCCCCTGCTCCTTCAGCCAGGCGCCCAGCTTGCCGGCCAGGGTCGTCTTCCCGGCGCCCTGCAGACCGGCGAGCAGGATCACCGTCGGCGGGTGCTTGGCCAGGGTGAGCGCCCGGGAGTCGCCACCGAGGATCTCGATCAGCTGCTCGTGCACGATCTTCACGATCTGCTGGGCAGGGTTCAGCGACTGGGAGACCTCGGCCGAGGAGGCGCGCTCCCGCACGGCGGCGGTGAAGGCACGCACTGCGGGCACGGCCACGTCCGCGTCCAGCAGGGCGCGCCGGATCTGGGAGACCGTGGTCTCGATGTCGGACTCGGACAGCCGGCCCTTGCCCCGCAAGGACTTGAAGGTGGCCGAGAGTCGATCGGAGAGGCTGGCGAACACTGGGAGAATCCTCGGGCAGTCGGTCAGGTGCTCCGCCCAGGATATCTCCACCGGGCCAGAGCGTTTCGCGTCAGAGTGTGCACCAGGCCCGCTCGCCACGGGGTCCAGGCCCTCGGCCCGGCGGCACGGGCGTCCGCCTCGGTGAGGTGACCCAGCGCCGTGACCAGGTCCGCCCGGTACCTGAGCGTGGCCGCCACGTGCTCAGCGGCAGCCTCGCCCCGCACGTCCCACCGGGTGGCCGTGGTGGCCAGCAGCAGGTGGTGGCGCACCAGGGTGCACACATCGGCCCGGTCCGGCGGGCTCAGACCGAGCCGCCGCAGCACCTGCTCGGCGATCCTCGCCCCGGTCAGGGAGTGGTCGACGGCGCCACTCACCTTGCCGATGTCGTGCAGCAGGCCCGCCCACAGCAGCAGGTCCCGCCCGGGCAGGTGGGCCGGGACCGCGTGCAGGTTCGCCACGGTCTGCACCAGGTGGTGGTCCACGGTGTACAGGTGCACGGGGTTGTGCTGGGCACGGCCCCGGACCGCCACCCACTCCGGGAGCCAGCGGGTGAGGATCTCAGCGTGGTCGAGCGCGTGCCACAGGGGCAGCAGTGCCGGTCCGCAGCGCAGCACGGTGAGCAGGTGCTCCCGTGCCGTGGCGGGCCACGGAGCAGGTGGCACCGGGGCGCGGCCGAGCGAGGTGAGCATCACCGGAGAGAGCGCGAGCCCGGTGCGGGTGGCCACCGCGGCCGCACGCAGCGCCAGCTCGGGGTCCGTGGTGACGTCGGTGCCGGCGGCGAGCACCACCTCCCCGTCGTGCTCGGCGAGGCCAGCACCGAGCCGGGGCAGCCGGGCCGGCCGCCACCGGCCGCGCACCAGCGTGGGCTGCAGTCGTGGGCTGGGCCGGCGCAGCCTCTGGCGGGCGTGCCGGATGGTCGTCTCCAGCGCGGTGGTCACCACCCGGCCGCATGCGCCGACCTCGGTCAGCAGCGCGTCGGCATCCGGCAGCCCCATCCGGTCGGCCACCTCCTCGGCGTGCGCCCGGAGCAGCAGGGTGGTCCGGCGGCCGGCCGTCGCCGCGAGCGCGTCTCGCACATCGAGCAGGTACCGGTACGCCTCGTCCAGGTGGCCGTGCGGTCGGTCGGCGAGCCAGCTGGCACTCAGCGCCGTGCAGACCAGGACGTCCCGGAGCCCACCGCGGGCCTCCTTCAGGTCCGGTTCGAGCCGGCCGGCCAGCTCACCGTGGGTGCTCGCCCTGGTCCGGACGGAGGCGAGCAGGTCGGGCAGGTGGCGCCGGGCGGCTGCCCGCCAGTCGGTGAGCACTGCGGCACGCGCACGGCCGAGCAGGTCGGCTTCACCGGCCACGTACCGCAGGTCAAGCAGGGAGACGGCCGCCACCAGGTCGGCCGAGGCCACCCGGCGGCACTCGACCAGGCTGCGCACCGAGTGGTCCAGCTCCAGGCCGGCGTCCCAGACCGGGTACCAGAGCGCGGCTGCCAGACCGCCGAGCTGCTCCGCGTCGGCCGCTGCAGGGTCGTGCACCAGCACCAGGTCCAGGTCGCTGATCGGTCCGGCGTCCCGTCGACCGTGGGAGCCGACCGCACCGAGCGCCACCCCACGTCCCGCCCCGGTACGGGCGGTGGCCTGCAGCCACAGCTCGGTCAGGGCGGCGTCGGTGAGGTCGGCGAGGCTGCGCCGGTAGCCAGGCCCGGTGCCGGGCAGTGCCAGCCGGGCGGCGGGCAGATCACGCAGCGTGGTCTGCCCGCCGCCGGGGGCGGTGGTCAGCACCTAGAGCGCATCCGGCCCGTTCGCTCCGGTGCGGACGCGGATCACGTCCTCGACCGGGGAGAGCCACACCTTGCCGTCGCCGATCTTCCCGGTGCGGGCGCTGCGGACCACCAGCTCGGCCAGGGCGCGGGCCTCGTCGTCGGCCACCAGCACCTCTACGCGCACCTTGGGCAGCAGGTCCACGGTGTACTCCGCACCCCGGTACACCTCGGTGTGCCCCTTCTGCCGGCCGTAGCCGCTGGCCTCGGTGACGGTCAGTCCCCGTACCCCGGCGGACTGCAGGGCGGACTTGACCTCGTCCAGCTTGTGCGGCTGGATCACGGCGGTGATGAGCTTCATGACTGGATCCCTTCGTAGGCGCCTTCTGCGTGCTCGGCAAGGTCGATCCCGCCGATCTCTGCCTCGTCCGTGACCCGCCAGCCCATCGTGGCTTTCAGGACCAGGCCGAGCACCAGGGTGACCACCCCGGAGAGGGCGAGGGCCACCGCGGCGATGATGATCTGCACCAGCAGCAGGTTCAGGCCACCGCCGAAGAACAGGCCGCCGTCGGTGGCGAGCAGACCGATACCAGTGGTGCCGACCAGACCGCCGACCAGGTGCACGCCGACCACGTCGAGGGAGTCGTCGTAGCCGAGCCGGTGCTTGAGCCCGACCGCCAGCGCGCACGCCACCCCGGCCACGGCGCCGAGCACGATCGAGGTGAGCGGCGTCAGCGCCCCTGCGGCGGGAGTGATCGCCACCAGACCGGCGACCACCCCGGAGGCGGCACCCAACGAGGTCGCCTTGCCGTACTTGACCCGTTCGGTGGCCAGCCAGCCGAGCACAGCAGCGGCCGCAGCCGTGGTGGTGTTCACCCATGCCAGGCCGGCGGTCTCGTCGGCGCCGTAGGCGGAACCGGCGTTGAACCCGAACCAGCCGAACCAAAGCAGTGCAGCACCGAGCATCACCAGCGGCAGGTTGTGCGGGCGCATCGGTTCTGCACCGAAGCCTTTCCGGCGGCCGACCACCAGCGCGAGCACCAGGCCGGCCACACCGGCGTTGATGTGCACCACGGTGCCACCGGCGAAGTCCACCGGTTCGGCGATCGCGGCGAACGGACCGTCGCCGGAGAGCAGTCCGCCGCTCCAGACCATGTGCGCCATCGGGAAGTACGCCAGGGTGACCCACAGGCCGGCGAAGACCAGCCAGGTGGAGAACTTCACCCGGTCTGCGATCGCGCCGGCGATCAGGGCCACGGTGATGATCGCGAACGTGGTCTGGAAACCGACGTCCACGATGGTCGGCATCGCCGCCCCGGTCGCCTCGTCCAGCACTGCGAGCGTCTCGAAGCTGCCACCGAGGCCGAACTGGTCCAACGGGTTGCCGACGATCCCGCCGATCGACGACCCGTAGGACATCGACCAGCCCCACAGCGGGTAGATCACGGCGATCAGGGCCAGCGCCCCGAAGCACATCATCATCATGTTCAGCACGGACTTGGACCGGGTCATCCCGCCGTAGAACATCGCCAGACCGGGAGTCATCAGCAGCACCAGGGACGCCGAGACCAGCATCCAGGCGGTGACACCGGTGTCGATAAAGGGTTCCATGCACTCTTCTCCACACGCCGGATCGGGCGTCCGGCCTGGGAAGACTGTGCTGGCCGCGCGTTACGGTGCGTGCGCGGTGGTGTTACGCGCGGGTGACATCTGCGCCCCGGGTGTGAACGTCAGGTTTCGGCGGGCGCTTCCAGCAGGGCGTCCACGAACGCCTCCGGGTCGAACGGGGCGAGGTCGTCCGGCCCCTCCCCCAGTCCGACGAACTTCACCGGCACACCCAGCTCGCGCTGCACGGACACGACGATGCCGCCCTTGGCGGTGCCGTCCAGCTTGGTCAGCACGATACCGGTGATCTCCACGGCCTCGGCGAACACCTGCGCCTGGCGCATCCCGTTCTGCCCGGTGGTGGCGTCCAGCACCAGCAGCACCTCCGAGACCGGGGCACCGCGGGAGACCACCCGGCGGATCTTGCCGAGCTCGTCCATCAGCCCGGCCTTGTTCTGCAGCCGGCCGGCGGTGTCCACGATCACCGCGTCCACACCGGACTCGCGACCCGTCTTCACCGCGTCGAAGGCCACTGACGCCGGGTCGGCGCCCTCCCGCTCGGAGCGCACCACCTCCACCCCGACCCGCTGTCCCCAGGTGGCCAGCTGGTCGGCAGCCGCGGCGCGGAAGGTGTCCGCGGCGCCGAGGAGCACGTCCCGGTCCTCTGCCACCAGCAGCCGGGCGAGCTTGCCCACTGTGGTGGTCTTGCCGGTGCCGTTCACCCCGACCATGAGGATGGTGGCCGGGTGCGGCTGACCGTCGTCGCCGACCACCGGGCTGGCGGCCAGGCGCCGGTCCAGGTCCGGGTTGACCAGACCGAGCAGCTCTTCGCGCACCATCGCCCGCACCTGGCCGGGCTCGGAGGTGCCGAGCACCTTCACCTTGGTGCGCAGCGCGTCCATCAGCTCATCGGTGGGTCCGGCGCCGACGTCGGCCAGCAGCAGCGTCTCCTCGATCTCCTCCCAGTCCGACTCGGTCAGGTCGCCGCGAGAGAGCAGGTTCAGCAGGGTGGCACCGAGCGCTCCGGAGCGGGCCAGACGCGCGCGCAGCCGCACCATCCTCCCGGCAGCGGACTCCGGCTGCTCCACGGCCGGGGCCGTCTCCACCTGGTCGGCGGTGACCGGGGCCTCGTCCACCTGCTCGGCCGGTGCCCTCTGGTCCGGTGGTGCTGCAGTGGCTACGCCACCGTCGTCGTCCTCAGCGCCCGGCTCCGGTGCGCCCGCACGTGGGGGTGCCTCGTCGATGGTGCCGGTCCCGCCCCGCCGGCGGCGGGTGGTGACCAGGGCGGAGAGGCCACCGATCAGGATGACAGCGGCGATGACCAGGTACAGCCAGATGTTCTCGAGCACGTGCTCCAGTGTGGCCTACGCCGCCAGGGTGAGGCGAATCGTTCTCAGCGGGTGCTACGGCGCCGCTCGAGGCGCTCCAGCAGGTCGGGCGGGCGGTGGTAGGCGGGCCCGTCCTCACCCATCTCCAGCAGGTCGGCGACCCGGGCCCGGGGCTGCTCGTCGACGGCGGAGCTCGCCGTGGTCTGCGGCTGGTCACCGTGCTCGGCACGCACCGAACGGTAGGACTCCCGGAGCCAGGCCAGCAGTCCCTCGGCCGGCACGTGCCGGCGCACCAGAGCGAGCAGCAGGGTGCAGGCGGCTGCCATGGCCGCGAGCACTGCGACGAACGGTCCGGTCATGTGCCTATTGTCGCCCGCGTCCTACGGGACGCGACTCGACACGCCGAGGCAAGACACGCCGTCGGGCATGAGATGGACCACAGCCCCCACCGCCCGCGGCGGGCGGACCAGCTGGCCTGCAGCGGGCGATGCGTGCTCAGACCGCTTCTTCTTCCAGACGTTGGGAGATCACAGTGGTGACGCCGTCACCGCGCATAGTCACCCCGTAGAGCGCATCGGCGATCTCCATGGTGCGCTTCTGGTGGGTGACCACGATCAGCTGGGACTCCTCGCGCAGCTCGCGGAAGATCTCCAGCAGCCGGCCCAGGTTCACATCGTCCAGGGCTGCCTCGACCTCGTCCATCACGTAGAACGGGCTGGGCCGGGCCTTGAAGATGGACACCAGCAGCGCCACTGCGGTCAGCGACCGCTCCCCGCCGGAGAGCAGGGACAGGCGCTTCACCTTCTTCCCCGGCGGGCGGGCCTCCACCTCGATCCCGGTGGTGAGCATGTCCTCGGGGTCGGTGAGCACCAGCCGGCCCTCCCCGCCCGGGAACAGCCGGGCGAACACCTGCTCGAACTGGGCGGCGGTGTCGTGGTAGGCCTCGGTGAACACCTCCTGCACCCGTTCGTCGATCTCGGCGACGATGTCCAGCAGGTCGGCGCGGGTCTTCTTCAGGTCGGCGAGCTGTTCGGAGAGGAACTGGTGGCGTTCCTCCAGTGCGGCGTGCTCCTCGAGGGCGAGCGGGTTGACCTTGCCGAGCAGCTTCAGGGCACGTTCGGCGGCGCGCAGGCGCTTCTCCTGCTCCGCGCGCACGTACGGGCGCGGCGGGCCCGGGTCCTCCTCGGAGCCGGGCGGAGGCACCTGCGGTACGAGCTGGTCGGGGCCGTACTCGGCGGTGAGCACCTCCGGTTCCAGCCCGAGCTCGTCGATAGCGCGCTGCTCCAGCTGCTCCACCCGCAGCTTCTGCTGGGCGCGGGCGACCTCGTCGCGGTGCACCACGTCGGTGAGCTCGGCGTGCTTGGCGGACAGCTCGTCCAGGTCGGTGCGCAGCCCGGTGAGCTCCTCCTCCCGGGCGGCACGCTCGGCCTCAGCAGCCTGCCGGCGGCGCTCGGCCTGGGCGAGGGAGTCCTCGATCGCCACCAGCGCGCGCTGCGCACCGTCGCGCACAGCGGCTGCCACCTGTGACTGCGCGGCCCGGCGGCGGGCCCGCTCGGCAGCAACCTCACGGGCTCGGCGCTCGGCCTGGGCGGCCCGTTCCAGGGACTCCGCACGCCCGGTGATCGCCTTCAGCCGCTCCTCCACGGTGCGCAGCACCAGGCGGGCATCGGTCTCTTTGGCGCGGGCGGCGGTGGCAGCCTCGGCGCGGGCGTCCCGGTCGGCGGTGGCCTGCTCCAGGTCGACACCTTCGTCCTCCGGCTCGTCCTGGGCGGTCTGCAGGCGCTCGGTCAGCTCGGCCAGCTCCGCGGCGCGGGCGTGGGCGGTCTGCTCGCATCGTTCGATCGCGGGCCGGATACGGTCGGCCTCGGCGCGGGCGGCGCGCATCGCCGACCCGTGCTGGCCGAGCTTGTCCGCCACGGCGGCCAGGTTGGCGTCGGAGGCGTGCAGCGCCTCCAGGGTGGAGTCCACCTCCGCCTGGGCGGCCTGCACCGCTTCGCGGGCGGGGCCGATCGCGAACCGGGTGCGTTCGATGCGGGCGAGGGCGTCGGCGAGCTCGGCCTCGGCCTCGTCCCGTGCGGCGTGCAGCTCCAGCACGCTGGGGCCGCCGGCGGCGCCGCCACGGGCCTGGGTGGCACCGAGCACGTCACCGTCGGTGGTCACCGCGACCAGATCGGGTTCGGCGGTGCACAGCTGGCGCGCAGCGTGCAGGTCTTCGACCACCACGACGTCGGCAAGCAGTCCGGCGATGGTGGCGGCTACCGATTCGTCCGGGCGGACCAGCTCGGTGGCCCACCGACCGCCGTCCGGCGGGTCCCGGCGCTCCGGCGCGGGCCGCTCGGTGGAGATCAGGACCCGCGCCTGACCGGCGTCGGCCTCCCGCACGTGCCGCAGGGCGTCCACGGCCACGTCCACCGACTCGGCGGCCGCCGCATCGGCGAGGTGGCCGAGCGCAGCGGCGATCGCGTTCTCGTACCCGGCTTCTACGGTGAGCAGGTCGGCGACCGAACCGAGCACCCCAGGCAGCTCCGCAGACAGCAGCGCACCGGTGCCGTCCTTGCGGGCCAGGGACATCTGCAGGGCGTCCAGCCGGGCGGTCCAGGTGGCCTTGTCCCCCTCGGCGGCCCGTTCGGTCTCGGTGAGCTCGGTGACGGCGGCACTCGCCTCCTCCAGGACCGCCAGCGCCCGCTCGTGCGCCTCGTCCAGGCCTTCTTCGCCCTCCTGGGCGCCGACTGCCTGCTGCTCCAGGGCGACGAACTCGGCCTCGGCAGCCTCGGCGCGCTCCTGTGCGTCGGTGAGGTTGTGGCGCAACCCGTCCAGCTCGGCCTCGCTGGCCTCCACCTTGGACCGCATCGCAGCGACCTGCCCGGTGAGCCGGGCCAGCCCCTCGCGCCGGTCGGCCACGCCCCGGTGCACCGTGGCCAGCGCGCGCTCGGCCTCGGCGGCCTGCTGCTCGGCGTAGGTGCGTTCGGTGACCATCGCCTCCAGGTCGGCGCGGGCCTTCTCCGCCTCGGTGAGCAGCTCGGCCTCCGCCTCCCGGGCGCGGGCGGCCTGAGCGTCCAGGTCGGCCGGATCCCGGCCGGGGGTCTCCGCCTCGGTCTGCGGGGTGCCGAGCAACCGGCACCGTTCCGCTGCGAGGGTGTGCGTGCCGCGCAGCCGTTCGGCCAGCGAGGACAGCCGGTACCACATCTCGCTCGCCTCCTGCAGGGCCGGGGCGGCCGCGGCAGCGTCGGTCTCCACCCGGGTGAGCCGCTCCCGTGCTTCGGCCTGGGCGGCCTCGACCTTGGCGCGTTCTTCGCGCAGGGCGGTCTCGTCGGCGATCTCCTGGGCGAGGGAGGAGGTGAGCTGGACCAGGTCGTCGGCCAGCAGCCGGGCCCGGGCGTCCCGCAGGTCGATCTGCACCACCTGGGCGCGGCGAGCCACGTCCGCCTGCTTGGCCAGCGGACCGAGCTGCCTGCGGATCTCGCTGGTCAGGTCGGTGAGCCGCGCCAGGTTCGCAGCAGTGGCCTCCAGCTTGCGCAGCGCCTTGTCCTTGCGCTTGCGGTGCTTGAGGATCCCAGCGGCCTCCTCGATGAAACCGCGCCGGTCCTCAGCAGTGGCGGACAGCACCGAGTCCAGCCGGCCCTGCCCGACGATCACGTGCATCTCCCGGCCCATACCGGAGTCGGACAGCAGGTCCTGGATGTCCAGCAACCGGCAGGAGGTGCCGTTGATCGCGTACTCCGAGCCGCCTCCGGAGAACAGGGTCCGGGAGATGGTCACCTCGGCGTACTCGATCGGCAGGGCGCCGTCGGTGTTGTCGATGGTCAGGGAGACCTCGGCGCGGCCCAGCGGCGGGCGGGAGGAGGTACCGGCGAAGATCACGTCGGCCATCGCCCCGCCGCGCAGCGACTTGGCCCCCTGCTCGCCCATCACCCAGGCGAGCGCGTCCACCACGTTGGACTTGCCGGACCCGTTCGGACCCACCACGCAGGTGATGCCCGGCTCCAGGCTGAGCGTGGTCGCAGACGCGAACGACTTGAAGCCGCGCAGCGTCAGCGTTTTCAGGTGCACGGTGCCCAGGCTAGCGGCTCGGTGGCGCCCGGATGCGGACCTCGACGGACTCCCCGGGCCGCCACAGCCGGCCAACCGATCGACACAGACCCTCCACCGGCAAACCATTGACTCCCGACCGGACACCTGGTCGGCTGGCACCGATGACAATTGCACGGTTCGACCGGTGGCTCACCGTCCGCGACCAGATCCGCGAGCGCTACCTCGAGGTGCCGTTCGACGTGCCCGCCACGGCCGGCAGCATCGAGGTGCGGTTGGAGGTGGCCGACCCGGCGGCGGTGATCGACCTCGGCTGCATGGCTCCGTCCCGGTGGTGCGGCTGGTCCGGCGGGGCCAGACGCCGGTTCGTGGTCCGCCCGGAGCAGGCGACCCCGGGGTTCCTCCCCGGGCTGGAAGCGGGCACCTGGCAGGTGGTGCTCGGCCTGCACCAGCTGCCCGCCGACGGGGTGCAGGTGCAGGTGGAGATCGAGCTCGACGGCTCCGGCGAGGTGGAGGCCGAGGCCCAGGCGCCGGTGACCGACACTGTCCGGGGGCACACCCGCGGGGTGCCGGCCGCTGCCGGCCTCACCTGGTACGCCGGTGACCTGCACGCCCACACGGTGCACTCCGACGGCACGGAGAGCATCGACCAGCTCGCCGCCCGCGCGGTGGCCTCTGGTCTGGACTTCGTGGCGGTCACCGACCACAACACCACCAGCCACCACCGGCTGCTCGACGGTCCGGCGGCCCGGCACTCGGTGACGTTGCTGCCCGGTCAGGAGGTGACCACGGCGCGCGGGCACGCCTGTGTCTATGGCGACATCGGTTGGGTGGACTTCCGCCTGTCCGGGCAGGACTGGCTGGACCAGGCGGCCCGCCGCGGCGGGCTGCTCTCGATCAGCCATCCGATGGAGGGTGACTGCGCCTGGCAGCACCGACTGGACCGGGCCCCGCACGCCCTGGAGCTGTGGCACATCTCCTGGTTCCGGGACCTGACCGCGACGGCACCCTGGGCGGTCTGGCAGCTGATGGAGCACCTGCCGGGCAGCGAGGGCACAGCGGTCGTCGGCGGTTCGGACTTCCACACCCCGGGAGGCGGGTGGACGCTCGGCACCCCGACGACCTGGGTGGCGGCCGAGGACCCCTCACCGGAGGCGATCCTGGCCGGGATGGCGGCCGGGCGCACGGCAGTCAGCCTGGGTGTGCGCCCGGACGCCAGCCCGGATCCGCTCGGTTCCCCGCTGCTGGTGCGCCACGGCGGCGATCTGCTCGCGCTGGCTGCAGCGGGGGCGGTGCTGGTCGACTCCGACGGTGCTCGGCGGCGCGTCCTGACCGACAAGGAGCGTCTCCCCGCCGACTGGGGTCGGGCCCCGTATCACCTGCAGGACCCGGTGCGGCGAGTGCTGGCCGTCTGCCGCTGAGCGGCCGAGAACTCCTAGAGCTCCTCCTCGTCCTCGTCCTCCTCGGGGACGAGGACCGCCTGGTCGGCCACATCCGCCTCGTCGGCCTGACCGTCCCGGTCGGGCCGGGCGGTACGAGGCTGGTAGTCCTCACCGCGGTCTAGCGGCTCGTCGTCCTCGGACTCCTGCACCAGGTTGACCGGTTCCTGCTCCGGCTCGTCGAGCAGTCCGGTGTCCTTCCAGGAGTCCGAACCGGGCCGTGTGCTCATCGTTCCTCCTGTGCTCGGGGTTCCTCCTGTGCTCGGAGTTCCATCTTCACCCTCGCAGTGCGGATCCGCTACCGCACGAGGCGAGGCACGGTGCAGGAGGTTCAGGCCGGCGACCCATACTCCAGCCGGTACCGGTCCGCGGGGTAGACACCGAGCACGGTCAGCTCGGTGGTGAAGAACTCCAGCTCCTCCAGGGCACGTTTCAGCGGCAGGTCGTCCGGGTGCCCGTCCACCTCGGCGAGGAACATGGTGGCGACGAACTCACCGCCCACCATGTAGCTCTCCAGCTTGGTCATGTTCACCCCGTTGGTGGCGAACCCACCGAGCGCCTTGTACAGCGCAGCGGGCAGGTTGCGCACCTTGAACACGAACGTGGTCACCACGGGACCGGCCCCGGCGGGGGCTCGCCGCGCCTCCGGGGACAGGGTGACGAACCGGGTGGTGTTGTGCTCGGCATCCTCGACATCGGTGGCGAGCACCTCCAGCCCATAGATCTCGGCGGCCAGAGGTGGGGCGATCGCCGCCTGACTCCGATCGCCGAGCTCGGCGACCTCGCGGGCTGCACCGGCGGTGTCCCCGGCGACCATCGGGGTCAGGTGCAGGTCGCGGATCACCTGGCGGCACTGGCCCAGGGCGTGCACGTGCGAGCGCACGGTGGTGACCTCCTCGAGGGTGGCACCAGGCACACCCATCAGCACGAACCGGATGCGCAGGAAGTGCTCGGCGATGATGTGCAGGTTGGAGGTGGGCAGGAAGTGGTGGATGTCGGCCACCCGGCCGGCCAGGGAGTTGTCGATCGGTAGCAGTGCCAGCTGTGCTTCACCGCTGGCCACCGCGGCGAAGACATCCTCGAACGAAGCCCTTGGCAACGGTTCCCAGTCCGGATAGTGCTCCCGGCACACCATGTCCGAGTTCGCGCCGGGCTCTCCCTGGTAGGCGATGCGTCGTCTCACCCGTGCATCCTCCCACGCCGCCGAACCCTGGCCCCCACCACCCTCCCCTGGTTCGCGAAGGGCGCCGCGGGGGCCAGGGTGAGACCGGCAGGGTCAGCGCCCGGCGGCCTCACCACCGACGGCACCACCGGCCAGTCGCGCGAGGATCTGCTGAGCGACGACCAGGTCCGCGCGGCCCTCCGCGGCCTGCGCGTGCGGGGGCAGACCGTCGGTGACGAACTGATGGAAGGCGAGCAGCTCGTTCTCGAACGCCTCCTGCTGCGCCCACCGGTGCTCGGTGCGGGTCTGGCCGTCATCTGCGGCCGCCAGCACGGTCAGCACGGTGGGCGCGTTCAGCAGGTACGGCACGCCGAAGGTCAGGCTGGCGCTGCCGGCCTCGTGGTGGAAGGTGACCGTCTCGGTGTAGTCGGGGTAGTCCGGCAGGTAGTGCCAGCCCAGGTGCAGCCGAGCACCGCCGGCCAGGGTCCCGGTCACCTCCACCGAGCCCGGGTCAGTGCCCTGCGCGCCCCACCGGTGCGCGGTGTGCACCTGCTCGATCGGGTGGCCGAGGGACCGCAGCAGGGCGATGTCGTGCACGATCGAACCGATCACCACGTGCGCGTACAGGTCGCGCCACCCACGCTCGGTCCCGGTGCCGAGCGCCACATCCAGGGCGTCCTCAGTGGCCCGGGCAGCCGCGGCGAGCCGGTCGGCGTCCAGGTCAGCCGGTGCGGGCAGGAGGTTGGCGAAGCTGAGCTGACGGGCAGCCGAAGGATGCAGCACCTCCACGGTGACCGCACGCACAACGCAGCCGTCCAGGACCCGGGCGAGCTGCGCCGTCGCCGGGTCGTACTCCTTCATGTAGCCAAGCTGGACGCGCGCCCCCGCCGCCTCGATCCGGGCGATCTCCGCCTCGGCGAGCGCGAGCGGCTTCTCGCAGAACACTGCGATACCGGCTTCGGCGAGGGCGAGCACGTCAGCGCCGTGGGTGCCGGAGGTGGCCACCAGGACTGCGTCCATCCGGCAGCGGCCGCTGGTGTGCGCGGCGATCAGCTCTTCGCGGGAGGAGAACACGCCCTCGATACCGTACCGGCCGGCGATCTGGGTGGCCCGCTGGGCGGACAGGTCCGCCACGGCGACCACCTGGAACTCGGCCCAGCGGCGCAGCAGCAGCGGCAGGTGCACGCTCTGGGTGACCGCGCCGAGACCGAGCACCCCGATCCGCAGCCTCACGGGAACCACCGGCGCAGCATCTCGCGGTTGTGCACCTGCTCGCGCTGCGAACGGTCCTCCTCGTCCCCGATCTGCGGGATGACGTCCTGCTCGACCACCAGCCACCCGGTGTGCTCGCCGCTGGTGATCACCTCCATCACCGCGTCCAGGTCCAGGTCTCCCTCGCCGAGCGGCACGAACGCCCGGCCCGTCCACACCGTGCGCATCCCGGCACCGGTGGCGACCGCCTCCTCCAGCACCCTACGGCGCACGTCCTTCAGGTGCAGGTGGTCGATCCGCCTCGCCCAGCGGCGCAGCCCGGTCAGCGGATCCCCGCCACCGAGGATGAGGTGGCCGGTGTCCAGGGTGAGGCCGACATCGGTGCGGGCGAGCAGCTCGTCGATCTCCGCAGGGGTCTCCACGTAGGTGCAGGCGTGCGGGTGGAACGTGGGTTCCAGTCCCGCGTCGCGGGCCCGGTCGACGGCGGTGGCCACGTTGGCAGCGAGGGTGTCCCAGCCGCGCTCATCCAGGCTCAGGCCCGGGCCGCCGCCCGGGTGGGCGCGGCGTGCTTCGGAACCGGAGTCGGCCAGGGTGGGCCGGGCCGGCCGGGCCGGGTCGTTGCCCTCGGTGAAGAACGCCAGGGCGTCCTGGTAGCCGGGCAGGGCGGCGGCGAACGCCTCGGCATCGGACAGCGGCAGGTCCACCCACCCGCCGGCCAGGGCCAGAGAGTGCCGTGCCAGCCGGTCCCGCAGCTCCTGACCGCGGCCGAGCATGCCGATCGGGCCGGAGTCGATGCCCTCGTAGCCGGCAGCGGCGATCATGCGGGCGAGCTGCTCCGGGCCGGGCAGAGCCACCCCCTCCTCGGCGCCGAGCTCGAAGACGCCGTAGGAGACCGGGGCGTTCGCCAGCCGCAGGCTCATGAGTGCTGCTCCGAGGGGAAGGCCATCGAGGCGGACCGGTGCGCTGAGGCTTCCGGCCAGCGGGCGGTGACTGCCTTGGCGCGGGTGTAGAAGGACACGCCCTCGCTGCCATACACGTGCGTGTCGCCGAACAGGGAGTCCTTGCGGCCGCCGAAGGAGAAGGAACCGACCGGTACCGGGATCGGCACGTTGATCCCCACCATGCCGGCTTGCACCTGACGCTGGAAGCGGCGGGCGGCTGCGCCGTCACCGGTGAAGATGGCCGCCCCGTTGCCGAACGGGTTGCCGTTGACGATCGCCAGCGCCTCCTCCAGATCGGCGGCGCGCAGCACCACCAGCACCGGACCGAAGACCTCCTCGGTGTAGGCGACCGAGTCCTGGCTCACCTGATCGAGCAGGGTGGGGCCGAGGAAGTAGCCGTCCTCGGCGCCGGACACCTGGTGCTCGCGACCGTCGAGGAGCACCCGGGCACCGCCAGCCTCGGCCTGGCCGATCAGCGAACGGATCCGGTCCCTGGCCTGGGCGGTGATCACCGGCCCCATCTCAGCAGCCTGGTCCGTGTACGGCCCGACCACCAGCTGGCCGGACTGCGCTGTGAGCTCGGTGAGCAGCGGTTCGACCTCGTCGTCGGTTCCGACCGCCACGACGGCGGAGATCGCCATGCACCGTTGGCCGGCGGAGCCGTAGCCGGCTGCTACCAGGTGGGCAGCCGTGCTGTGCACGTCGGCATCGGGGAGAACCACGGCGTGGTTCTTCGCCCCGCCGAGCGCCTGCACGCGTTTACCGGCCGCCGAGGCCCGTTGGTAGACGTGCCGGGCGATCGGGGTGGAGCCGACGAAGGAGACAGCCGCGATCTCGGGGTGGTCCAGGACCGCATCGACCAGCTCGGGGCCGCCGTGGAGCACGGTGAAGATGCCGTCGGGCAGACCCGCCTGCTGCCACAGGTCGGCGAGCACGAGCGAGGCGGAAGGGTCGCGTTCGGAAGGCTTGAGGATGAAGGCGTTGCCGCACGCGATCGCGATCGGAGCCATCCACAGCGGCACCATCGCGGGAAAGTTGAACGGGGTGATGCCGGCGACCACGCCGAGCGGCTCCCGGTAGGAGTAGACATCCACCCCGGTGCTCACCTGGTCGGCGTAGGCGCCCTGCAGGTGCTGCGTCAGCCCACAGGCGAACTCGATGTTCTCCAGTCCACGGGCGACCTCGCCTGCCGCGTCGGCGAGGGTCTTGCCGTGCTCGGCGGAGATGGCTGCGGCGATCCGGTCGGTGCTGGCGGCGACGAGCTCACGGAAGGCGAACAGCACGGCGGCGCGTTTGCTCAGCGACTGCTGCGACCAGCCCTCGAACGCCGCGGCTGCCGAGGTCACGGCCTCAGCGAGCTCCTCCGGACCGGCCGCCTGGATCCGCCCGCTGACCTGACCGGTGGCCGGGTTGCGCACCTCGATCGGCTCGCCGGTGCCGTCTCGGAGCCGGCCGCTGACGAAGTGCTGGATGGTGGGCGTGGCCATGGTCCTCCTGACGGGTCGTCCGCGGCTGCCCGGGCGTCCGGCGCTGGCGTCGGGCGGTTGCAGCGGGTGCAGCCATCGTCCCACCAGGACCTACCCGCGCGCAACCTTTGTCCGGACAAACCGACCCACCGGGCCCTACATGTCAGTCACATACCGGCGGGGTGCGCAACGGGCGGACGTGCCGCTGAGGCCGCCGCCGCACCGCGCGGGCCTCAGCGGCCGGGGAACCAGAGCGCGATCTCCCGCTCGGCGCTGTCCACCGAGTCAGACCCGTGCACCAGGTTCTGCTGCACGGCCAGGCCCCAGTCCCTGCCGAGGTCACCGCGGATGGTGCCGGGTAGCGCTGCTGTGGGGTCGGTGGCGCCCGCCAGCGCCCGGAACCCTTCGATCACCCGGTGCCCCTCGGCTATGGCAGCCAGCACCGGGCCGGACTTCATGAACTCCACCAGTGGGGCGTAGAACGGCTTTCCCTCGTGCTCGGCGTAGTGCGCGGCGAGCAGCGCATCATCTGCAGTGCGCAGCTCGACGGCGGTCAGCGTGTAGCCCTTGGCCTCCACCCGGGCGAGGATCTGCCCGGTCAGGCCACGGCGGACCCCGTCCGGCTTGATCAGGATCAGGGTGCGTTCGCTCTGTTCGCTCATGCTCCGAGCGTACTGGCGCGGGCGTCGCGCTCGGCACGCTCCCGGTCGATCTTCAGACCGAGCCACACGCCGAGCGCCCAGATGATCGTGAAGATCCCACCCACCACGAACATCATCGGCACCAGCAGCCCGCCGAGGAGCAGCAGCACCTGCACGGCTGAACCGATCGCGATGCCGGCACGGCTGCGTTGCAGCCGAGCGGCCACCGCGCAGGAGACCATGCCCACCCCGGCGAAGATGCTCAGCGAGGCCGGTTCGGCCACCCGCAGGCCGTAGGCCACGAGCAGCGCGAAGAACACCACGAGCACCTCGGACCAGAGCACCGTGCTGCCGAAGACCACCCGTGCAGGGCGCTGCTTGCGCGGGGCCGCCGGGGCGGCGTCCGGTTGGTCGGCGGGAGCTCCAGGACGGTGCTCGGCCTCGGGCGGAGTGTTCACCGATCCAGGGTAACTGTTGCCTCGCGGCCCACCGCCCCGCCTGACGCCGGTGCGCGAGGTCCCGCCTGACGCCGGTGCGAGGTGGGGTGTCCCACCCCCTGCGGCCAGGCTGCCATGATGGCGCGATGAACTTTTCGGAACCCAGCATCTCTCTCGCAGTCGTCGGCTGCGGCGCCCGGGCCGGGATCGCCGCGCACGCGATCGCCGGCGGCCGCGCCCAGATCGTCGCCTACGTGGACCCCGCCCCGGGCGCGGCGCAGAGGGTGGCGCAGCGGATCGACGCGCCGGCGCCGGAGTTCTCCTCGGTGACCGAGCTGCTCAGCTCCACCGCCGCACCACAGGCCGCCCTGGTGCTCAGTCCGGACGACACGCACGCTGCAGTGGCCACCGAGCTGCTCCGCGCCGGGGTAGCGGTGTACCTGGAAAAGCCGATGACGATCTCCACCACCGATGCCGATGCGGTGCTGCAAGCAGCCGCGAGCAGCGGCACCCCGCTGTACGTCGGGCACAACATGCGGCACATGGAGGTGGTGCGCACGATGCGCGAGATCATCGACCGGGGCGAGATCGGGCAGGTCAAGGCGGTCTGGTGCCGGCACTTCGTCGGCCACGGCGGGGACTTCTACTTCAAGGACTGGCACGCCGACCGGTCCCGCAGCACCGGCCTGCTGCTGCAGAAGGGTGCGCACGACCTGGACGTGATCCACTACCTGGCCGGCGGGTACAGCACCCGGGTGGTCGGTATGGGCGCGCTCACCCTCTACGACCAGGTCAGCGACCGGCGGGACAACTCCGATCGCACCATGCCGGACTGGTTCGACCCGACCGGCTGGC
>Ga0209487_1001741_pt1 | contig 18099 bp, 14 predicted proteins | sample Poulit2012_FD_187524 | JGI IMG/M metagenome (GOLD analysis project Ga0209487, IMG submission 187524) | Agricultural soil microbial communities from Georgia to study Nitrogen management - Poultry litter 2012 (SPAdes) (version 2) | ecosystem: Environmental > Terrestrial > Soil > Agricultural land...
AGATCACTTGGGCAATCAAGGGGATCTCAAAGCAGGAGGGGTGCAGTGGATGACAGCGGGACGGGGTATTATTCATGAGGAAATGCCCCAGCAAGAAGATGGCCTGCTACGGGGGTTTCAAATTTGGTTGAACTTGCCCGCTGCCGAGAAAATGCAAACCGCCAATTATCGTGATATACCTGCCGCCGCCATGCCGCTCGCCGCGCTTCCCAAGGATGGATTTGTGAAGCTGATTGCTGGCACGCTTAGCGTTGATGGTCAGGTTCTTACCGCGCCGGAACAAGGTTCCCGCGCCACCCAGCCCATTATTGCAGACATTCGTGTGGCAGCCGGCCAATCGCTTGCCGTGCCGATTCCTGCCTCCCATCAAGTGCTGGTCTATGTGTTTGAAGGCGCTTTGCAAGCCGGGGATCAGGCCGTTACCAGCGGTCATTCGGTCTGGTTCCATCAAGAGGGTGATGGCATCGTATTAACACCCGCGACCAGAGCATCCGTGCAACCGGTTCGTGTGTTATTGCTGGCCGGCAAACCGCTGCATGAGCCCATCGCCCAATATGGGCCTTTTGTCATGAACACCTCGGAAGAAATTGAGCAGGCGCTACGCGATTATCGTGATGGTGTGCTAACCGAGTAATTCAGTTGCCGCAAAAGGTTGTTCAGGGCGTTATCGCAAGGCTGTTCAACTTTAAGACTTAGCAGCGCATCGGCGCGGGTGTGGCCCATGTTTATCGCTGCAATGGGGCGGTTTAATTCTGCGGCTGCCCGTACAAAACGGTAACCGGAAAACACCATTAACGAGGAACCCACCACCAGTACGGCATCACACTGTTGAACAGCCGCCATGCCTTGTTCCACGCGCATCCTGGGTACCGGCTCACCAAAATACACCACATCGGGCTTTAAAATTCCCCGGCAAGCGGGGCAATCCGGCACGAAAAATCGCGCAAAGTCCACCCCGTCCAAGTCAGCATCGCCATCGGGTGCAATGGTGGCGTTGATGTGGGCCCAGCTCGGGTTATGGCGTTTCAAGGCAGCTTGAAGGCTGTGACGCGGGTAACGTTGCTCACAACCCATGCAACGTACCCTATCGAGGCGGCCATGCAGATCAATGACATGTTGGCTGCCAGCTGCTTGATGCAAACCATCAACGTTCTGTGTAATCAGGCAGTGAACCTTGCCGTGAGCCTCTAGCGTTGCCAGCGCCGTATGGCAGCCGTTGGGCGTGGCCTGGTGAAAATGTTCCCACCCTACAAAGCTGCGTGCCCAGTAGCGTTGACGGGCAATACGGCTGTGCATAAAGGTATCAAAATCCATGGGCGGTGGACGCTTCCACTGACCATTTTGGTCCCGATAATCGGGAATCCCGGAGGAGGTGCTACAGCCGGCGCCAGTAATAATAAGCAAGCGCTGGTGTTGGTCGATAAAATGGGCAAGAGCAGGCAATTCCATGAGGATACTTTACACTATTATGATGCGTAAATCCTTATCATTTTGGCACTGGCTGTTGTTGGCAATCGTGATTGTGAGCCTTCTGTCCCTATTGGCCTTGTGGTCGTGGGGAACCTTTGCCCGCAGTGCCTACGGGGACAACTCGACCACGCTTCCCACCCATGCCAATGCCACGGCCTTGGATCGCCTGATTCAACCATTATTAGATGCGCAAAAGCCAACGGCCAGCGGCGTGGCGTTGTTAGAGGATGGGGTAGATGCGTTCATTGCCCGTGGTCGTAGCGCTCGTTTGGCTGAGCGTAGTTTAGACATTCAATATTATATTTGGCGTCACGACACCACGGGCCGCTTGTTGGAGCGCGAGATCATGCGCGCGGCGGAACGTGGGGTACGGGTACGTTTGTTGCTGGATGACTACAGTGTCGCCGGGCGCGACGATGAGTTTCTAGCCATGGATGCCCATCCCAATGTGGAAATTCGCCTTTTTAATCCGGCGCGTAACCGTACAGGCGTCTTTCGTCGGGCGACGGAAATGGCACTGCGCTTCATTAGTTTTAATCGTCGCATGCATAATAAGGCCTGGATTGCCGATAACCGCATGGCCGTGGTGGGCGGGCGCAATATTGGTGATGAGTATTTTGAGGCCTCGGATACCACCAACTACCGCGATACCGATTTCTTGCTACTGGGTCCGGCGGTTGCGCAAAGCAGCCGTATTTTTGATCGCTTCTGGAATGCGCAAGAGGTCATTCCGTTGCAGGCACTGCATGCCAAAGGCTCACGCTGGAGTGCGGAGGAGTTTCATGCGCGCCAGCAAGCATGGTTGCATGATCATGCCGCACAGCCGTGGCTGGAAGCCATGCGGGCGCGTGAACGACTCATTGATGAAATGGGCAGCGATAGCCTGACCTTCCATTGGTCCTCCCGTATACGGGTGGTGTCGGATCCGCCCAGCAAGGCCTCGGCGCGGGCGAGTCAGCGCAATGTTGCCGATTGGCTACTTTACGATATTAGTGCGCTGCTATTTTCCGCGCAGCACGATACCTGGATGATTTCGCCATACTTCGTCCCCGGCGAAGGGGGAACTTTGTTGCTGACAGGGCAAGTGCGACGAGGGCGCCGCGTGCGCATATTAACAAATTCACTGGCAGCCACGGATGTCGCGCTGGTCCACGCAGGCTATACGAAATACCGATCGCGGTTATTGGCAAGTGGCGTAAAACTATATGAGTTAAAACCTGATCATGCCGCTTCACAGCAGAAATTTCGAGGCTCTAGCGGTGCCAGTTTGCATTCAAAAGCCTTTGTGGTCGACAATGCCCGCGGGTTTTTGGGGTCGTTCAATTTGGATCCGCGTTCGGTGCAATTGAATACGGAAATGGGGGTACTATTTGAGGATGAGGCCATTGCCGCTGAATTAACGGATTTCTTTGAACGCAGTATTCAGTACCGTGCGGCGTGGGAATTGTCGTTACAGGCCAAAGATGGTGGCTTGCGTTGGCACGGCAGCGATGAAGAAACTTTCACCCAGGAACCCCACACCCGTTGGTGGCAACGTTGGCTGGTGCGAGGCCTGGGCTGGCTGCCCATAGAGTCGCAACTTTAGTCTTTCCAGTAATCGTTCGCTTGGGCGATGGTTTGAAAGTGTGTCGCAATAACGCCGGAGATGGCAATCAGGCTATCGGTATCCTGAGCATAGCTGCCCCGTAGGCCTTGACGCACTTGCGCATCGGGTTGCGTGGTTGCCACGCCTTTTTGGGAGAGCTTAACGGCCAGTGCAAACCCTTCTTCCGGGGTCTCGGTAATTAAGCTAAGATCGGATCCTTTATCTTCCGCAAAGGCAAGGTTGCTCATGCCAAGACTAAGGGCCAGTGCCAACAAAATGCCAAATGATAAGCGGATCAAATATGCCATTGACCTTTGGCTACGAACGTGAGTAGTCATTGTGATGTCTCCGGTAACAAGAAATAACAGGAACTGCTTTTGCTTGTCTTTTATGCTACGGGGAATCGCGCTATCGTTAACGGATACCTATGTTGTCAGTAGGGAATTTTTAACCTTAAAAGAGTTGATGCCTTTTCATGTCACTGATTAAAAAACCGCTTGTTTTATTCACCAGTCCCATTGATCAAGCGGCGATGGACGCCATTGCCAACCATGCTGAAATTCGTGTGGCAGCCGATACGGACCCGCAAACACTTATTGAAGCGGGTCGGGAGGCCACTGCCATTGTCGTAAGAGCATGGCTACCGGAGGATTATTTCGATCATACGCCACAACTGCTGGCGGCCGTACGTCAAGGTGCCGGCATCGACATGATCCCTTTTGATAATGCGTGTAAAAATGGGGTTGCCATTGCCAATGTTCCCGGGGTAAACGCTCAGTCAGTAGCCGAATACGCGATTGGGCAAATGCTGAGCCTGGGCCATAAGCTCACGCAGGTGGATCGCACGGCGCGTCAAACGGGTTGGGCTGAATCGCGTGAGCTTGCCTGGAACAAGGTGGAGCTTCATCAAAAAACGCTCGGCGTTGTGGGCATTGGGAATATTGGTCAGGCGGTCGCGCGTATCGCCCATTGGGGCTTTGGATTAAAGGTTTTGGGATATCGGCCCAGTGGGCAGGCGCCCAACTCCTGGATTCAGATGGTGGACTTGGCCACCTTGTTTGCGTCTGCGGATTTTATTGTTCTGGCGTGTCCATTAAATGCTGACACACGGCATTTGGTGAATGCGGATTTGTTGGCACGCATGAAATCCAGCGCGTTTTTAGTGAACGTGGCCCGGGGCCCCGTGATTGATGAAGCTGCGTTAGTCCAGGCGTTGCAAGATCAGACGTTGGCAGGCGCGGCGCTGGATGTCTTTGAAACCCAGCCCTTGCCACCAGACTCGCCGCTGTGGACGTTGGACAATGTCATTATCGGCAATCACACCGCTGGCATGACTGCCGAAAGTGTGGCACGCATGGGGGCGGGCGTGGCCCAACAGATTGTTCAGGTGCTGCAAGGGCAGCTGCCTGAAAACCTGTGTAACCCCCAGGCGAAGGAAGCTATACGCACCCGCTTTAGGCGTACGATACCAGGCTCTTGATTTTTTCTTGATCGTAACCCGCCCAGGTTTCGTGGTCCGTCTGCACCACGGGGGCGCTACGGTAGCCTAAGCTTGCCAAATGCTCAAGCGCTTCTTGTTCTTGGGTGATATCCACCGTTTTGTACTCAATTCCCAGGATATCCATGTCGCGCTTGGTGAGATCGCATTGTGGACAGTCGGGTTTTGAATAAACAGTAATGGACATATTGTCTTCCTTTTTTCGTTGGTTAGTGAATAAAATTGGGTAGCGCAGGTGTTAGAAGTCCACGTCAAAGACTTCGTCCTGGTCGTCTCGGCGCATCACGCCAACCTTGTACTGAGCGGTGTCTTCTTCCTGGTTAGACGCTTGAACCTTACTCATGTTGAGCCAGTTCTCCATGTAGCGTAGGGGGTTTTCTTCAACCAGGGGGAAGTTCACCTTGTCTTGCAAGCTAAAGAATTTGGCAACGTCGGTAGCGCTAAAGTACACCCAGTCCTTCATCATTTCACAGGTAACACCAGTGAGTTCACGGCCTTCCGAGAAGGCATATTCGGTCCACTGCACTTCGCTTTCGGTGACCTCGTTAATAAGATCAACAATTTTCCCTTGGGTTTGCTCAAACGCTTTACGGCCACGGTCGGTTTTAAACAGGGCACGTAAGATTTCCTTGCCATATTGCACGTGAATTTCAAATTCATCCTGCGCAATTTTTTGAACCGCCTTACCAATGGGCTGGAACAAGCCGGTGCCATCGCAAATGCCAAAGGTCACTGCAAAAGAAGCCATGAACTGGATGCGCTCCATGCACAACAGCCCAACAATAAACAGGTAGACCGCGTTATAGGTTTCCTGGTCGTTGGGGCGTGCACCACGCGCATAGTCGTAGCTCACTTCAAAAGCTGTGTTAAAGATTTCGCTCACCACCCGCAAGCGGCTCAGCGACTCTTGAACGGCCAGAATTTCATTGAGAATGTCGTCCGGGCTATCAAAGCTGTTGCGCACAATTTCTGAGTAAGTGGCCGCGTGAACGATTTCGTTTTTGGTGATTTCTACCCAACCGGCCCAGGCTTCACTACTGGTACATACGGGGGCCAGCACACCAGCGATGGATCGGGCGGCCACGCTATCGGCTTCCCACTGCCAGGCCAGTGTTTTAATCATCATGTCGTAGGTATGCTTGTCACAGGTTTTAAACTGGACATTACAGCTGGAGTAATCGAACTCATTTTCATCCCAGTCCTGGTTTTTCTGGGTTTTGTAGAGTTTCCAGAGCTCTGGGTAGAACTTGTTAATGGTGTCAAACAGGCCCACTTCTTCGCCGAGAATAATTTCGGGAAACGCGTAATCTGTTTTCTCCGTATTAAATACTTTGGTAGGTAAAGATTGTGTCGTCATGGTGAACCCTATAAAAGAGGTGATGAGGCCAGGCTTGCCAGCAAAGGCAAGACCTGGCGCAACAGGGAATTACATGGTGCAGGCTTCGCAGGCGGCATCTTCTTCTAAAACATCGTCATGGATGCTGCCGGAGTCTTCTAGTGTTCTGTCTGAAGCCACGTTAGAGTTGTAGTAGTACCGGGTTTTCATGCCATATTTCACCATGGTGAAATAGTGGGTGAGGAGTTCCCGGCTGCCGATATTGGCATCATCTTTGATGCGACGCCAAAGGTCGGCGGAAATTGCCTGATCCGTGAATTTCTGAAAGATCGCATAGACCTTAATCATGTCGACTTCACGGATATCCCAGGCCGATTGGTAGAACATGTCGTCATCGTCGCTGTCAGGGGCTGCCCAGCGTACCGTAACGAAGTTGTCGGTCTTGTTCAGGGTGACATCGCGTACGGGATAGAGGGCATTTGGGGTGCCAAGTGCTTTGGAGGAGGATTCTCCGGGCATGTAGGCAACCAGACAGGAATGCCCGATACCGCCGTTATCGATAATTTCCTGGCGTAACGCTTCCCAGTCGTAGCGGTATTTAAAGTTCCCCAGCTCATCGACGTTGCGGTTGTAGGTATCGATGGGGAGCCAACCGGAGGGCCAGCGCGTTTTATGCATCCAGCGTGCCACGCCCCGTTCTTTACTAATGCGTAGCGAGGCGCGAATGGCGTGATACATATGGCGCTCAGCAATACGGTGCAGCTCTTCCAACCCTTCCTGGCTGTCGTAACGCAATTTTTTGCGTGCCATGTGGGTGGCAACCCCCATGAGGCCAATCCCTGCGTTCATACGGGCTTTGGCGGTAACTTCCACATGGGGCAGCACGTAGTCAGAGTTGAGAATGCAGTAGTCAATCATTTTGAGGGTGAGGTACATGGCTTCTTCATAGGCCTCGTCGTCATCCTCATCGATGGCATCGTAATTCAAGGCGCCCAGTGAGCACAGGGCAATTTCTGGTTCTGCGTACACCTCCAGGATTTCCTTGATGGTGTAGGTTTTGCCATCTTCCTTGCGGGTGACCACATCACCGGCTTCCAGCATGCCGGCAAAAATCAGCTCGCCGGAGTCACGCGTGAGGGCTTCACTAAAGACAAAGCGCTGCGTGCTGTCATCTTCCAGGCGTGCATCAACAAAGCCCACTTCTTTGTTGGAGTACAGGTCCTGCATATTTTGGTAAGGACGTGTTGGCTCGCAGATTTCCAGACACAGGTTACTGGAATGGATGGGCTCGCGAAACGGCGTGTGCCGGTTCATTTCGTCAATATTCGCAAGATAGGCAACCCCGGTTTCCAGCGCTTCATTTAACGCCGTCAAGATGAGATCGCGCGGACTAAACATTTCCTTTTTAAAGGAAGGGTCGTTTTCCAGGCGCTCATATTCTTTACGAAAGCCTTCAATGTCGTTGCTAAAGAAGAGCTCGGTAAGCTTGGGGGCAGTAAATACGTTAAAGGAGAAGGCCTCCTCGTTGCGTGCCACTTTTTCTGCGAATACCTTGTTGGTGACCAGGGCGTAGTGCAGGTCGCGGTTGCGCCGGTCTTCCGTACTGCGCGGGTTGCGCAGGTAGGCGATTATTTGGGCCTCAGGATCAAAGCCCGAGTAATAAGTGGTGCACGCACCGCCCCGTCCGGCTTGCATATTGGCGTGTACCGCCTTACCCAGGGCAGCCAGATACGGTAATTTGCCCTGGTGTTGGATGAGCCCGCCCCGCACGGGGTCGCCTTTACTACGGGTAATCAAATGGCTGCCGATTCCCGCCGAGGCCGCAGTCATGCGGTAGGCGATATGGTCCCCAACGGCCAAGGAGGGCTCGCTATCTCCCACAGCATATAAGCAGCAGGAGGCAAAGCCACGCAAGCGGGTGCCCAGATTGACATAGTTAGGCGTGGGGGCAGAAAGCCGCTTGCCCGCAAACTCGGTGTAAAAGCGTTTGACCAACGCCATGCGTTTGTCTTTTGGCTCGTATTCCGCCAGTGCCATTGCCAGTCGCATGTACACAAACTGCTGGGTTTCATATTCCTGGTGGGTGACCCGGTTTTGCAGGCTGTACTTACGGCGAATGTAATGCAAGGAAAAATGCGGGGTATCGTGGTCACGTTTGTGGTCGATCCAGCTTTCAATTTCCGCATACTCTTCATCGGAGTAGTCAAGCGCCACCATAACCCCATCGGCCACCATTTTGCGGTGCAGCTCCTGCACCGTGGGAATGGTGGGGCCGTGAATGATTTTGTGGAGGTGGGAGGCGTACAGCCGACCTGCCATCAAGTAGTAAGACCAGGTATCCTGATCCAGACAGTTTTGAATCAGCCTTTCCTGGAGCTCGGCCGTTGTGACGGTTTCCGACATGGTGCTGACGGCCTGAATGACAATGCTACTCCAGTCAACTTTGTTTCCTAACTTGGCGGCGGCCCAGCGCCCCCATCCGTTTAATTTGCTAGGAATGTAGGGCTCGGTCCGACCATCGCGTTTAATGATGTTTTTAATCACTTTTTGGACTTCCTGTAAACGGCATCTTGCATGGAAAATCAGCCACTTAGCTGAATTCTTTAATGCGCAAGATAATGAGATTTGTCTATATGTGGTGTTTATCTACATCATAAAACACTATATGTGGTGTAGGCAAACACTTTTTCATAAAATCTCATCAGGATGTCCCGTAAGCCAGAGTTCACGTGGCCTGGACCGAGTTGTAACGAGTTATACCGGTAGCGCCACCAAGGGATTATCTACCATGGGATCGTCCTTTTTTGACGCCAGGGCCTCTTCCAAATCCAATCCGAGTGCTTTGGCAACGCCCGCCCCATAGGCCGGGTCTGCGGCATGGCAATTGCGGATATGGCGGAACTTGATAAACGTTGGCGCATCACCCATGGCGCGCGCGGTGTTGCCAAACAGGGCTGCTTGCTGCTCGGCATTCATCAAGCGAAACAAGTCGCCTGGTTGCTGAAAGTAGTTGTGGCTGTCCTCATGAAAGGACCAATGCCTGGCCTCGCCAGTAAGCTTTAATGGGGGCTCTGCAACGTCTGGTTGGCCTTGCCATTGACCGTAGCTGTTGGGCTCATAGTGCGGCAGTGCACCATAGTTGTCATCGACCCGTCCCATACCATCGCGATGATTGCTGCTAACGGGGCAACGCGCCCGGTTTACCGGGATTTGGTGGTGATTGGTGCCGAGCCGGTAGCGCTGGGCATCGGCATAGTTAATTAACCGCGCTTGCAGCATGCGATCGGGGCTCACGCCAATGCCTGGAACCAGATTGCTGGGCGAAAAGGCAGATTGCTCCACATCCAGAAAAAAGTTCTCCGGATTACGGTTGAGCTCAAACTCGCCTACCTCAATGAGGGGGTAGTCGCCATGGGGCCATACCACCGTCAAATCAAAGGGATGATAGGGCACGGTTTCAGCTTCTAATTCAGGCATGACCTGGATGTACATGGTCCATTTAGGGAAATCTCCGCGTTCAATGGCGTCATACAAGTCGCGTTGGTGGCTTTCGCGGTCTTGCCCGATCAGCTCAGCGGCCTCGGCATCGGTCAGGTTTTTAATGCCTTGCTGGGTTTTAAAGTGCATTTTTACCCAGAAACGCTCGCCTTCGGCGTTCCAGAAGCTGTAGGTATGCGAAGAAAAGCCATGCATGTGACGGTAGCTGGCAGGGATGCCGCGGTCACTCATGGTGATGGTGACTTGATGCAGCGATTCGGGAAGCAGGGTCCAAAAGTCCCAGTTGTTACGTGCCGACCGCATGTTGGTTTTTGGATCACGTTTTACGGCCTTGTTGAGGTCCGGGAATTGACGGGGATCGCGCACAAAGAATACGGGGGTATTGTTGCCCACCATGTCCCAGTTGCCTTCCTCGGTATAAAACTTTAGCGCAAACCCGCGAATGTCCCGTTCGGCATCGGCCGCGCCCCGTTCCCCCGCAACAGTGGTGAAACGGGCAAACATTTCCGTTTGCTTACCCACTTCACTGAAAATCGCAGCGCGGGTGTATTGGGTGATGTCCTGGGTGACGGTAAACGTTCCAAACGCTCCCGAGCCCTTGGCATGCATGCGGCGTTCGGGAATGACTTCGCGCACAAAGTTGGCCAGCTTTTCATTGAGCCAGTTGTCTTGGGCCAACAAGGGGCCACGTTGGCCAGCGGTCAAACTATCACGGTTGGTGGATACGGGGGCCCCAAAGTCCGTCGTGAGATGCGTCACGGGGCATTGGCGATTGTGTTTGCTCATAGGTATTTCCTAAGGTGTAGTAATGAAAATTAGCATGTTCACTATATTAGAAGTATTTAATCCATTAATCCATTGAATTATTTTTATGGTTGTTATACATCAAAACTATCAATCTGCCCTGCGCTAAAACCCTCCTATTGGTGGCTAGATAAACACGAATCCCCCCTTATAGTGACATTCTCATGAGTTGTGGCACTAGACAAGGAGGAGCGGTGATGACAACGATGGCTTTTGAATGGGGGGAGGGGGTCGTGTTCGGGGTCCTGGGCTTGTTGTTGGGGATCCTGTTTGGGCGCGTCATGTTACGGGCCCTGCAAGCGCTAGAGGCCACGCCGCTGCCATCGGGCCGCGCCAATGCCATCATGGGGGTTGTCTTGGCGTTATTTTGTGTGGCGGCGTTTGCCAACGGACCATTACGTCTGGCGGCATTGGGCTTTGGGCTCAGTTTATGGGTACTTGCGTGGGCGGATTGGCATACCGGTTTTTTGCCAGACACGTTCACCTTGCCCTTAGTGTGGGCAGGCCTATTGGTAAATCTTTACGCTGGCTATATTCCGTTGGAGGCGGCTGTGTTAGGGGCGGTGTTGGGCTATGGGTTGTTGTGGGTGTTGGTGCAGGGGTTTTATTGGACGACGGGGCGCCACGGCATGGGCTACGGGGATTTGAAATTAACGGCGGCATTGGGAGCCTGGCTGGGTTGGCAGGCGTTGGTGCCAGTGCTGTTAATCGCGTCGCTATCAGGGTTGTTGTGGGTGCTGCTTTGCAAAATCTTCTACTCTGGGCGTTGGGCGCGCGTAATTGTATTCGGGCCATGGCTTGCTTTGGCCGGGTTTATACAGTTTTTGGTTTATCATAAGTAACTGGAGTTTTCACCCCTAAGGGGATGGTTAAGGAGGAGATGTGAATTTTCAGCCCAGCGAAGCCCAGGTATTAGCCGTTGATTCATGGCGTAAAGCCATTGTGAATGAGGTTGTCCCCATTACTCGTCAGTACCTGGACCGCATCATTCCCAAACACGAGGTAAAAAAGTTACTTAAGATCACAACCCAGTTTGGCGTGGGTAATGGCTGGGTTGCCGCTGCCGATGGTGGGCTGGGCCTGGACTTTGTTACATCCGGCTTGTTGTATGAGGCCTTGGCAGAGTATTCAGCGGATCTGGCCGGCGTGTGTTTTGTGAACGAGGGGGCCGCGGCCAAAATCGCCAGTGCGGCGTCACCTGCGATTCGGGAGCGTTACTTACAGCCAACACTCGCGGGCGACTTAATCGGTTGTTCCGCCATTAGCGAGCCTGATACGGGCTCCGATGTACGTGCCATGCGAACCACGGCGACCGCAGTCGATGGCGGCTACCGTCTTAATGGCGAAAAACTGTGGATTTCGAATAGTTCCGTGGCGGACTATGTGGTCGTGACGGCGGCGACGGGCGACAACGCCTTTACCATGTTTTTGGTGGATCGCGAGGAACATGGCTTTGATGTCCGGGAAATTGATAAGCTAGGGTTAAACGGCTGGAGCTTAGGTCAGATCAGCTTTTCAGATGTGTTTGTTCCCGATGAAAATCGTCTGGGTGACGTCGGTGCAGGCTTGCGTGAAACCATGAAGGGCTTTGAGCGCTCACGGTGCTTTATTTCATTGCTAGGGTTGGGTTTGGGACAGGCCGCACTTCATGCGGCCATTGATTACGCCCAGCAGCGGCGCCAATTTGGCAAGGAAATTGGCAAGCATCAACTGGTGCAACAATTATTGGCGGAAATGGCGGTGGAACTTGAGGCCTCTCGTTTAATGGTATTCAAGGGGCTGTCGGCTTTAGACGTGGGAACGGGTTCGAATATTGAAGCCTCCATGGCAAAAATGTTTGCCACTGAAGCGATGGTGCGGGTTACCCATAAAGCCATTCAGGTCCATGGAGCGTTTGGTATCTCCCAAGAGTTTCCACTTGAGCGCTATTTTCGGTCGGCACGCATGTTAACCATCCCCGATGGCACCACACAAATTAATACCTTAATTGTGGGTCGGTATCTCACAGGATTTTCTGCATTTTCCTAAGCAATTCCCGCTTAGGGTTCTTTTTAACAGGAGGAGTTTTATGAGAGACAATTCTGATCACAAAGGCTTTACCCGCCGACAAATTTTAACGGGGTTGTCTGCCTTGGCAGCCAGTACGGCCTTTCCTGGTTTGGCCATGGCCGAGATGGCCAAACCCAAGCAGCAATTCCTTACTTTTGGTTCATCTAGCATTGGAGGAGCATGGTTTTCTATGGCTGGAGCCATCTCCGATTTAATTACACGCGCTTATCCGGAGCTGCGCATCACCACGGAAGCGACGGGCGGCACGCGTGACAATATTAACTTGATGAAAGCGGGGGAAATTGAGCTGGGGCTTACCAGTAACGCTGAAGCGTATCAAGCAATGAACGGCCAAGAGCCCTTTAGTTCTGTGATTGATAACTTTAGCGTGGTCATGAATGGTGGGAGTATCAACTGGCAAATGTACACCCTGGATCCCACTATCAAAACCATTCATGATTTAAAAGGTAAGCGGGTCTCGCTTGGGGCGCCGGGCTCCGTTGGGAATAAGGTAGGGGAAGCGGTCATTGAAGCCCATGGTTTGAAAATGGGAGAAGACTGGAAGGCAGACTATTTATCTCATGGTGGCGGTCCCGATGCGCTGCGAGATGGTTCTATTGATGTCGTATTAATTATCTCCGCGATTCCAACGGCACCCATTATTGACATCACCAGCAGCCATGGTGACGAGGTCTACTTTATTATGCCCGATCCGGAAATCATTGAGGAAATGAAAAAGGATGCGCCTTACATGCTAGATGTCACCATCCCTGGCGGCACCTATAACGGGCATCCGGATGATATCCCGGGCACCTTTGGTTATGCCACCATTTTAATCGCTTCTAATGAGCTGTCCGATGAAGCCGTTTATGCGGTGATTAAAACTATTTGCGAGAATCCGAAAAAACTGGAAAGTGCCCACGCTAATGGACGCGATTGGAAGTTGGAAACCGCGCTGGTGGGGGTTGAGGGGGTATTGCCCATCCATCCTGGCGCTGAAATCTATCTCAAGGAGCAGGGGCTTCTATGAGCGTTGCAGGCCAGGACACCGCTCGGGCGGTAGCACGCCCGGGCTTTTTAGATAAAACAAGCCACGTGACCATGGCTATCCTGGCGGTGGTGCTTTCCGGTTTCCACGTTTATACCTCTTTTACCGGTCTGTTGCCATCCATGCAGCAGGCGTATTTTCACCTCGGTCTGGTATTGGCCATGGTGTTTTTATTTAAACCATTGCTGGGGACTGAAAGTGGTGTTGGCAAAGCCTCCCGGCTTCTTGATATGGGGCTGGCCCTGGCGTCCCTGGCGGTGTGTGGCTACGTGGTGGTTAATTTCTTTGACATTGCCGCCCGCGGTTCGGGAGATCCGTCAGAGCTGACCGTAATGTTGGGGTTGGTGGCCACGGTGCTGCTGCTGGAGGCCACGCGTCGCATGATTGGTTGGGCGCTGCCCATACTGGCCCTGGTGTTTATTGCCTATGCTTTCCTGGGCCCGTATCTGCCGATGGATATTGCCCATCGCGGCTTTAGCATTAAAAAATTGTCGTCATCGCTGTTCGTGTCAACGTCAGGCATTCCGGGAACCCCGCTGCAGGTATCGGCCACCTATGTTGCTATTTTCGTAATATTTGCGGCGTTTTTAGAAAAGTCTGGCGCTGGTAAGTTTTTTATTGACTGGAGCTATGCGAGCTTGGGCCGCCTACGCGGCGGACCTGCCAAGGTGGCCGTGGTGGGAAGCTCGTTAATGGGGACGATTAATGGCAGTGCCGTGGCCAATACGGTTGCCACAGGGACATTTACCATTCCTTTAATGACGCGCTCTGGCATGAAGTCGGAAGTGGCCGGGGCCGTTGAGGCGGCCTCTTCATCGGGCGGGCAAATTATGCCACCGGTGATGGGGGCGGCAGCATTTATCATGGTAGAAATGCTGGGGGTACCCTATGCCAAGATTATGGAAGCCGCAATTTTCCCGGCCATTCTTTATTATCTGTCCTTGTTTTTAATGATTGATTTTTATGTGGCACGCCAGGGTTTAACGGGGGTACCGCGGCATTTGTTGCCCGATGCGCGCCAAATATTCCGCCAGGGGTGGTATTTAACGCTGCCGCTCTTAATGCTGATCGCCTTAATGGTGTTTGTTGGTTTTACGCCTATACGCTCTGCGTTTTATGCGTTGTTGGCCACCATTGTGGTGAGCTGGGCATCGCGTGAGTATCGCATGGGGCCAAAACGTATCCTCGAAGCCTTGCAAGCTGGCGGGCGTGGAATGCTAGAGGTGGCCGTAGCGTGTGCGACGGCCGGTATTATTATTGCCGTGCTGGTGGTGAGCGGCTTGGCGCTCCGAATCTCCAGCCTGCTGATTGATCTTTCAGGTGGCTCCCTCATGTTGCTCATGGTGTTAACCATGATTGTGTCCTTAATTATGGGGATGGGATTGCCAACCAGTGCGGTTTATATTGTGTTGGCCACGCTCGTGGTGCCTGCCATGACAGAGCTCGGTGTCAATCCTCTGGCAGCACATTTCTTTGTGTTGTATTTTGGTGTGATGGCTAACGTCACCCCGCCTGTCGCCCTGGCGGCTTATGCTGGCGCAGCGATTGCCAAAGCCAATGCGAACCGTACCGGGGTGGTGGCTTTCCGCCTCGCCTTAGCAGGCTTTATTTTGCCGTTTTGCTGGGCTTATAACCCCGCGTTGGTGTTGCAAGGCAGCTGGACCGAGGTGGTGCCAGCGGTATTGACGGCGATCGTGGGCATTGTCGCCCTGGCTGCCGCGGTGCAAGGCTATTTGTTTAAGCAAGGGGCCACTGGCATACAGCGGCTATTGTTAGCGGCGGGGGCTATTTTGGTGATTTTGCCAGACCTCGCCACCGATGGCATTGGTATTGCCTTCATTGCATTCGCGGTGGTGTTGCGCTACACCCTTGGGGGCATACCGATTGTGCAGCAGGAGGCGGCGGCATCCTCTCATGAGTAAATTACCAGGTTTTTTGAGCTGTCACGAAGTCGATGTGCTGGTTCTGGGTGCTGGCATTGCGGGCACCCGGGCGGCGCTGGCGGCGCAGCAGGCGGGGGCACGGGTGGCCCATGCTTATTTAGCACGTGGTGCGTCGCCTTTTGTAATTGGTGCCAATGTTCCTTTGGGACATGAAGGCGTGGGTGACACGGCAGCAGCGTACGCGGCTGATATGTTGGCGGGTGGCTATCACCTTGGCGATCATGCACTGGTGCAAACGCTGGCGCAGCAATCGGTGCCGGCTTTTGAGGCGCTGGCGGCTTGCCATATTCCCTTTGTCCGCAATGCCCAGGGCTTTCGGCAGCGCCATTTGTCTGGAAACCGCTACGCCCGCTCCGTTTATGTTCCTCAGGGCACCGGCCAGGCGTTATTGGCGGGCTTGGATCAGGCGTTGGCGGCGTCTGCTCGCCTGTCGTTTCCAGGCCATGAGGTCGTTAGCTTGCTGGCGGATGGCAACCGAGTGGAAGGGGCCTTATTGCGCCCCCGTCATCAGGAACAGGTTGTGGTGGTGCGCGCGCGAACTACCATTATTGCCTTGGGGGGCGTCGGGCGTTTGTATGGGGATACCACCTATCCGGCAGATGTTCATGGCGACAGTTTTCGTCTGGCATTAGAGGCAGGGGCGCGACTGATCGATATGGAGTTTATGCAGTTTGAGCCGGTGGTTACGGTGGCACCGGAAGGCGCGCGAGGAATGGAGATGCCGACTGCCATGTTGGGGGATGGCGCGCAGCTACTTAATCGCCATGGGGAGCGCTTTATGTTTCGCTATAACCCTGAGCATGGTGAAAAAAATATTGAAAAAGCTCGTATGGCGTTGTGTATTGCCGAGGAGGTCGCGGCGGGGCGCGGTTTGGAAGGCGGCACCGTGCGCTTTGATACCACCGTATTGGCCCCTGAGGTGTTAGAAAGTTATGTCCAGCACTGTAAACGTTTACGCCATGCCGGCTGGGACCCCGCGCAAATCGGTCCGTTAGTGCGTCCGACGGCGCACAGTATTATGGGGGGCATCCAGGTGGATGCCACGGGCTTTACCCAGGTTGCTGGTCTTTATGCTTGTGGGGAAGCCGCAGGAGGTTTTCATGGCGCCAGTCGTATTGCTGGCAACGGGGCGGGAGAAGCCATGGCAATGGGCTGGGTGGTGGGGCGTCATGCGGCCCAGGATGCCCTCGCAGCAGGCAATGACCGGTCGTGGCAGGTGGATGCTACTGCCCAGCTATCCCGTTTGTTGACGCTATCTGAGCCGCTGTCTGCGAGGTCCGGCGCATCTGCTGATGCCGCCACAGTCACGCAAACTATTCGCCATATTATGGATCAGCATGCGGGCTTGTTTCGTGACCAGCAGGGTTTGAATCAGGGTTTGCAGCGTCTTAAACCATTGTCATCAAAAATTGCCCAGTTGCCGACTACAACGATGGATCACTGGATGCAGCAACGTCGGATCCAGGGGTTATGGTTGCAGGCGCAAATTATATTGCGGGCGGCCCGCCTGCGTACCGAGAGTCGCGGGGCCCATCAGCGTTTGGATTATCCTGAGCAAGCGGATGCTGACTGGCGGGTTCATTTGGTGTGGTCACTGGCACCGCAATCTAGATTTCCTGTGGTGTCACAGGTGGACGTTTATACGGAGTAAAAGTAATGTCACAAAAACCCTTGAGTGGGATTCGGGTAATCGATTTTTCACGGATATTTGCCGGCCCTTTTTGCACCATGCTGCTAGGGGATTTAGGGGCAGATGTGGTGAAGGTGGAATCTTTCCAGGGGGACTCCATTCGTGATCAGGGGCCGCCGTTCTACCAAGGGAAAAGTATGGGTTTTATGGCCGCCAATCGCAATAAGCGGTCAATATGTGTTGATCTTAAAGATGCCGAGCACCTTGCCACGGTAACAGCGCTTGTGCAACAGGCTGATGTGCTGGTTGAAAACTTCCGACCCGGTGTTATGGAGCGCCTTGGTTTGGGGCCGGATGCAATGCGCGCGCTGAATCCGCGCTTGATTTACACTCGTATTTCCGGCATGGGCGCCACCGGCCCGCAAAAAAATGACGGGGCGTTTGATCTGACCATACAAGCATTGGGTGGCTTTATGAGTATTACAGGTGAGCAGGATGGGCCGCCCATTAAGCTTGGTACCTCAGTATTTGATTTGGTCACCGGGCAATATGCCATGGGGGCGATCACCACCGCTTTATACCAGCGTGAACAAACCGGCCAAGGCACGCTTATCGAGACCAGCCTTTATGAAGGCGTTATTAGCTTTTTAGTAGACGCCGGCATGCAGTGGTTGCTTATGGGCGAGTTACGCGACAAATTGGGTTCAGAACATGCCAGTCTGGTGCCGTACCGTGCATTCCAGACGGCCGACGGCTGGTTGGTAATTGCGGCGGGGGTGCAGGCACACTTTGAAGAGTTTGTGACCCTACTCGGATTGCCGGAGCTGGCACGCGACCCACGTTTTTCTGCGTTATCAGCCCGGGTAGCGCATCGCAAGGCCTTGGATGCGTTGTTAAATCCTGCCGTGGCGGCGTTTACAACGGAAGACTTGTGTGACAAGCTGGAACAGGCAAGCATTCCCTGTGCCCGGGTGAATACATTGGAGCAGGTGTTTGCCGCCAAGCAGACGTTGGCACGTGATATGGTGGTGCCATTAGTACAGGAAGATGGCAGCCGCACGCCTATGATTGGGCCCGCAGTCAAATACAGCCATTTCGATATCACCCAGGGCTGGACGGCCCCACCCGCATTGGGTGCTCACACCGATGATGTCATTGCCGATTGGCTAGAGGGTCAGCAGGGTTTTGCCAACCAACAGCAATGCGGTGAGCGCACAGAAAATTAACAGCCAACGCCG
>Ga0209487_1001742_pt1 | contig 18097 bp, 14 predicted proteins | sample Poulit2012_FD_187524 | JGI IMG/M metagenome (GOLD analysis project Ga0209487, IMG submission 187524) | Agricultural soil microbial communities from Georgia to study Nitrogen management - Poultry litter 2012 (SPAdes) (version 2) | ecosystem: Environmental > Terrestrial > Soil > Agricultural land...
CAGGACCAGCCCGATGCCGATGAGGCCGCCGGCGATCTGGTACTCGATCGGGTCCTGCGCCCACGGCCCCACGAGGAAGGCGCCGGTGAGCGCGCCGACGTACGGCAGCACCCGCGGGGCGTGGAAGTGCTCCCGGTCGGCCGGGCGCCGGCGCCCGCCGGCGACGGCGCCGGTCAGGGCGTACACACCCGTGCCGAGGATGTCCCCGACGACGAAGAGCAGGAGGAGCCGGGGGCCGATCGCCCGCTTGAGCTCCGGCGCTGACACCGACGTGCTCATCCCGCGTCCCCCCTCGCCCCCGCGTGACGCGCGTCCTGACGGACGGCCCGTTGGGGGAAGGGTCACCCCCGCCCTCGGGCCGCGCAACCGGAGCTTGCGGAGTCTGCCTCGTCGACGCCCGGATCGGGCGCGCGGTGCGCGGCCTGGGGGTCACCGCTCGCTGGTCGACGGCCGCGTGGACGAGCCGTCGTGCCGGTGGCCGCACCACGCGCCGCGCTCGCTCGGAGGCGGTCGGACAGCGCGCGGACCTCGTCGCGCAGGGCGTCCGGCGTGACCACCTCGAAGTCCCAGCCGAGCCCGGCGAGCATGCGGACCATGCCGTCGAGGCGCTCGGCGCGCGTCTCGAGGAGCACGCCGTCGTCGTGCTCGCTCAGCCGTCCCGCGCTCAGGGGCAGGCGCTCGCGCGCTTCCGCCAGGGTGGTGCGGAGCACGACGGAGACCTCGTGCGTCCACCCGACTGCCGCGATGCCGGACACGACCTGTGTGGTGGCGTCGAAGTCGGTGGGCACGGTGTACGAGCGGTCGCGCTGGTCGACGGACGTAATGCGGTCCAGGCGGAAGGTCCGCACGTCGTCACGGCCGTGGTCGTGCCCGGTGACGTACCACCGGCCGGAGTGGAAGACCAGGCCGTAGACGTCGAGCTCGCGCCGGGACCGCCGCCCGTCCCAGGAGGTGTACCCGATCGCGACGGTGTGCCGGGCGTGTGCGGCCGAGGCGAGCGCGAGCAGGGTCTCGGCGCCGGCGGGTGTGCCGGTGCGCGCCGAACTGGTGAACTCCGCGGTCGACAGCAGACTGTCGAGCCGCCGGCGCAGCGCCTGCGGCAGCACGCGTGACACCTTGGCCAGCGCGCTCTCCGTCGCGGCCTGGGCGGTGGTGGTGAGCCCCGCGTGTTCCGCCGCCTTGAGGCCGAGGACGACGGCGAGGGCCTCGTCGTCGGTGAGCATGAGGGGCGGCAGCTTGTAACCCGGTGCGATCCGGTAGCCGCCGTACCTGCCCCGCTGCGCCTGGACCGGGATGCCGAGGTCGGCGAGGTGCTCGGCGTAACGCCGGACGGTGCGCTCGTCGACCCCGAGCCGGGCGGCCAGCTCACCGACGGTGCGCTGCCCGCCCGTCTGGAGCAGCTCCAGCATGGCGAGCACGCGAGCGGTCGGGCGGGTCATGGCTGGCCCTCCTCCTCGCTCGTGGAAGAACCGGGACGCAGGCCGGTAAACCGGGCGGGTTCTGTCCGCAATCGAGTCTAACGTCGTCCCCATGACCACCACCACGTACGTCCTCGTCCCCGGTTTCTGGCTCGGCGCCTGGGTCTGGCGCCCGGTCGCAGACGCACTGGAGGAGCGCGGCCACGCCGTCCACGCCGTCGACCTCACGGGCATGGGCGAACGCGCCCACCTCGCCACCCCCGAGACCGATCTGACGACCCACATCGACGACGTCGTCCACCTGCTCGAGGAGCAGGACCTGCGCGACGTCGTCCTCGTGGGGCACAGCTACGGCGCCCTGGTGACCACCGGTGCGGCGGACCGCGTGCCCGAGCGAGTCGCGCACCTGGTCTACATCGACTCCGGGCCGCTGCCGACCGGCACGGCCCAGGCCGACTTCGAAGGGCCCGAGGCACGTGCGGCCGAGGAGGAGCTGGTCCGGACGCACGGCGGGGGCTGGCAGCTGCCGGCGCCGCCGTGGGCGGTCCTCGCTGCGGAGGTGCCCGGGGTCGACCACACCGCGGTCGCCGCGCTGGTCGAAGGTTCCCGTCCGCAGCCGTGGCGCACGGCCACCCAGCCGGTCGCGCTGACGGGCGCCTGGGAGCGGCTGCCACGCACGGGTGTGCTGAGCAGCTTCAGCCTCGAGCAGCTGCAGCAGATGGCCCCGCACGCACCGGTCTTCGCGCACATGGCCGACGGCGACTGGACCTACGTCGAGCTCCCGACGTGGCACTGGCCCATGGTCAGCCGGCCCACCGACCTTGCCACGGTGCTGGCGTCGGTCCGGGTCGGGCGCCTGGACCACACGTCACCCTCCTCTGCCGGTCCCCGGCACGGGCGGTGACCGGCGGCCTCACCCGGGATGCCCGATCGCCGTCGAGGGTCGCCGAGGGAACCCGCAAGGAGCGTCTGTGCTGCTCGGACCGACCCCTTCCGGTAGGAGCCGCCAGGCCGTAGGTTGGCGGGAGCGACCCGCCGCCACGACGGCCCGGGGTTCCCAGGAGGTCCCCATGGACACCTCACGCGCAGGTCTCAAGGGGATGGTGGCCGGCCTCGTGGCCGCCGTCCTTCTCGTGCCGACGGCGGCGCTCGCCGGCGAGGGCGGGCCTCGGTTCACCCCGGGCGACGACGGTGCGGGCGACGACTACTTCCCGTATGCGGGCAACGGTGGCTACGACGTGCAGCACTACGACCTGGACCTCACCTACCGGCCCCCGCCCGTCACGACCCCGCCGACACCCGAGGACGACCTGCGGGGCCGGATCGACGCGGTGGCGACGATCGACCTCGTGGCCACCCAGGACATCGACGCCTTCAGCCTCGACCTGCGTGGCCTGGACGTCGAGTCGGTCACCGTCGACGGCAAGCCCCTGCGGGAGCGGGCCGACCGGGGCAAGCAGGGCAGCACCGGCGGCCCGGTGTGGTGGCAGGAGCAGGACGAGCAGGCCCGCCGGTGGGAGCTCGTCCTGCAACCGCGGCCCAAGCTCAAGGCCGGTGACCGGGTCGAGGTGGTCGTGACCTACGGCGGGCAGACCACGCGCCCCCGGGACGTCGAGGGCACGCTCTACGGCTGGGTCACCACCCGCGACGGGGCCATGGTGGCCGGCGAGCCGGACGGCGCGATGACGTGGTACCCGGTGAGCGACCACCCCACCGACAAGGCGAGCTACAGCGTCGCGATCACCGTGCCCGAGGGTCTGACCGCCGTCGCCAACGGGCTGCCCGTGGGCCCGCCGACGACGGCGGAGGGCTGGACCACGTGGCGGTGGGACGCCCCGGACCAGCAGGCGAGCTATCTCACGACCGTGACGATCGGCAACGTCGACGGCCTCCCGGTCGACTACTCCTCGAGCGGGGTGCCGATCCTCAGCTTCGTCGACCAGGACCTGACCCCGGCCGACCGCGCGACCACCCTGGCGAGCCTGGCCCGGCAGGGGGAGATGCTCGACTTCTTCGAGAGCCGCTACGGGCCCTACCCCTTCGAGTCCTTCGGCGCCGTCGTCGACGACGACGACATCGGCTATGCCCTGGAGACCCAGACCCGGGCCCTGTACTCGACCGTCGCCGACGAGAGCACAGTGGCCCACGAGACCTCCCACATGTGGCTCGGCAACGCCGTCAGCCCCCAGCGGTGGCAGGACATCTGGCTCAACGAGGGGTGGGCCACCTACTCCACCTGGCTGTGGAACGAGCACCGCGGCATCCGCACGGCGCAGGCCGCCTTCGACGCCTGGTACGCCCCTGCCCGCACCCCCGCGTACTGGTCGCTACCCATCGGCGACCCGGGGCCGCTCAACCTCTTCGCCACGCAGGTGTACAACCGCGGGGCCGGCGCCCTGCACGCGCTGCGCGTCAAGATCGGCGACGAGGCGTTCTTCACGGCAACCCGGGAGTGGGTGGCCCGATACGACGACTCCACCGCCACGACCGAGGACTTCGTCACGCTCTACGAGGAGGTCTCCGGCCAGCGCCTCGAGGAGTTCTTCGACATCTGGCTCTTCCGCCCGGAGAAGCCCGTCGGCTGGTGACCCGCTCCGTCCGGGCCGCGAACGACCACGATCATCGGGGACCTGCGTCCCGGACGCCCTGCTCGCGCCCGCGTCGGGGTGCGGCCCTCGGCTGGGCTCCCGTCACGACGGCGTGTCACCCGGCGGGGAATAATCCGCCGCCCGCAGGGTTGAGCCTAGTAGACTCAAGTCTGGCTCCCCCGATTTGGACATGACGCCGTCACGGCGCAGACTTGAGCGCGGACGACTCAAGGGTCGGGCTGCCGACCCGCGTTAGGACAGGAGAGAGCACATGGCACGAGCGGTCGGAATCGACCTGGGTACCACCAACTCCGTGGTGGCCGTCCTCGAGGGTGGCGAGCCCACCGTCATCGCCAACGCCGAGGGCGCGCGCACGACCCCGTCGGTCGTCGCCTTCAGCAAGTCCGGTGAGGTCCTCGTCGGTGAGGTCGCCAAGCGGCAGGCCGTCACCAACGTCGACCGGACCATCACGTCGGTCAAGCGCCACATGGGCACGGACTGGAAGAAGCAGATCGACGACAAGACCTACACCGCGCAGGAGATCTCCGCGCGGGTGCTCGGCAAGCTCAAGCGCGACGCCGAGGAGTACCTGGGTGAGCCGGTCACCGACGCCGTCATCACCGTGCCCGCCTACTTCAACGACGCCGAGCGGCAGGCGACGAAGGACGCCGGCCAGATCGCCGGCCTCAACGTCCTGCGCATCATCAACGAGCCCACCGCCGCTGCGCTCGCCTACGGCCTGGAGCGCGGCAAGGAGGACGAGCTCATCCTCGTCTTCGACCTCGGTGGCGGCACGTTCGACGTCTCCCTGCTCGAGATCGGCAAGGACGACGACGACTTCTCCACCATCCAGGTGCGGGCCACCAACGGTGACAACCGTCTGGGCGGTGACGACTGGGACCAGCGCATCGTCGACTGGCTCGTCACCCAGGTGAAGAACAAGGACGGCATCGACCTGTCGAAGGACAAGATCGCCCTCCAGCGGCTGCGTGAGGCGGCCGAGCAGGCCAAGAAGGAGCTGTCCTCGACGCTCACCACGAACATCTCGCTCCAGTACCTGTCGATGAGCGAGAACGGCCCGATCCACCTGGACGAGAAGCTCACCCGCGCCCAGTTCGAGGAGATGACCAAGGACCTCCTCGACCGGACCAAGGGCCCCTTCCAGGCGGTCATGAGTGACGCCGGGATCAGCGTCTCGGACATCGACCACGTCGTCCTCGTCGGCGGCTCCACCCGGATGCCGGCGGTCACCGAGCTCGTCAAGCAGCTCACCGGCGGCAAGGAGCCCAACAAGGGTGTCAACCCGGACGAGGTCGTCGCCGTCGGCGCCGCGCTGCAGGCCGGTGTCATCCAGGGTGACCGCAAGGACGTCCTGCTCATCGACGTCACGCCCCTCTCGCTCGGTATCGAGACCAAGGGCGGCGTGATGACCAAGCTCATCGAGCGCAACACCGCGATCCCGACCAAGCGCTCGGAGGTGTTCTCCACCGCGGAGGACAACCAGCCCAGCGTGCTCATCCAGGTCTTCCAGGGCGAACGCGAGTTCGCCCGCGACAACAAGCCGCTGGGCACCTTCGAGCTCACCGGCATCGCCCCCGCCCCGCGCGGTGTGCCGCAGATCGAGGTCACCTTCGACATCGACGCCAACGGCATCGTCCACGTCTCCGCCAAGGACCGTGGCACGGGCAAGGAGCAGTCGATGACGATCACCGGTGGGTCCGCCCTCCCCAAGGAGGAGATCGACCGGATGGTCAAGGAGGCCGAGGCGCACGCCGAGGAGGACCGCAAGCGGCGCGAGGAGGCCGAGACCCGCAACAGCGCCGAGCAGCTCGTCTACTCCACCGAGAAGCTGCTCAGCGAGAACGCGGACAAGCTCCCCGAGTCGGTCTCCGGCGAGGTGCGCACCGCCGTTGACGACCTGAAGAAGGCGCTCGAGGGCGAGGGCAACATCGAGGAGGTCAAGGCCAAGCAGCAGGCCCTCCTCACCGCCTCCCAGAAGATCGGCGAGGCCCTCTACTCCACCCAGGACCAGGGTGGTGCGCAGGGTGGCGCCGCCGGCGACGGGGCGACCGGTGCCTCGACCTCCTCGGACGAGGACGTCGTCGACGCCGAGATCGTGGATGAGGACGAGACCAAGTGACCACTGACAACACCACCCCCGAGGACCGGGCCCAGGCCCCGCCCGAGGGCGAGCAGGAGAAGCCGGTGGTCCGGGACAAGCGACGCATCGACCCCGAGACGGGCAAGGTGCGTGAGCCGGCCGACGCGCCGCCCGAGGGTGCGCAGACGCCGGACGAGGCGGGTGACCAGCCCGCGTCCGACGGCGCCCTGGCCGACGCCAAGGCCGAGATCGCCCAGCTCAGCGAGCAGCTCGCCCGCCGCAACGCCGACCTGTACAACCTCCAGCAGGAGTACAACGGGTACGTGCGGCGCTCCAAGGCGGCGGCCGGCGAGCAGCGGGCCCAGGGCCAGGCCGACGTCGTCGAGGCGCTGCTCGGCATCCTCGACGAGATCGAGCTCGCCCGGCAGCACGGCGACCTCACCGGCCCGGTGGGCGCCATCGCCGAGAAGCTCGAGACGACGCTGGCCCAGCGGTTCGGTGTCGAGCGGTACGGCGCGGAGGGCGAGGAGTTCGACCCCGAGCTCCACGACGCCCTCATGAGCACACCGGACCCGGAGGCGACGTCGACGACGATCGCCCAGGTCATGCAGCCCGGCTACCGGATGGGTGAGAAGGTGCTCAGGGCCGCCCGCGTGGCGGCGACCAGCCCCGAGTGACGACAGCCCAGCGCCGGCCGCACCGCGAGGTGCGGCCGGCGCCGCAGGACGAGACCCGCGACAGAGAGCGCGACAGAGAGGATGGAGGTGAGGCGCGGTGACCGGGCAGGACTGGCTCGAGAAGGACTTCTACAAGATCCTCGGCGTCTCCAAGGACGCCGACGACGCCACGATCAAGAAGGCGTACCGCAAGCTCGCGCGTGACCTCCACCCCGACCGCAACCCTGGCGACGCCGCAGCCGAGAGCCGGTTCAAGGACGTCGGGGAGGCGTACGCGGTGCTCTCCGACCCCGAGCAGCGCAAGCAGTACGACGCGATCCGGGCGATGGCCGGCGGCGGGGCCCGCTTCTCCGCGGGTAGCAGCGGGGCGGGGGCCGGCGGCTTCGAGGACCTGTTCAACGGGATGTTCGGCGGCGGGGCGCGCACGCGCTTCTCCACGGGTGGGGGCGGCGGCTTCGAGGACATCCTCCAGGACATGTTCACCGGTGGCGGGGGCTTCACCTCGCGGCGACCCCAGCGCGGCGCGGACGTCGCGGCCACCGCCACGCTGCCCTTCCGCAGCGCGGTCGAGGGCGCCACGGTCCAGCTGACCACCAACGGGCGCTCGATGAACGTCAAGATCCCCGCCGGGGTCAACGACGGGCAGAAGATCCGGCTGCGCGGCAAGGGCCAGCCCGGCCGCGGCGGCGGGGAGCCCGGCGACATGATCGTCACCGTCAACGTCGAGCCACACCCCGTCTTCACCATGGAGGGGCGCAACCTGCGCATCACCGTGCCGGTGACCTTCGCCGAGGCCGCCCTGGGCGCGACCATCGACGTGCCGACCCTGTCCGGGGAGACCGTGCGCGTCAGGGTGCCGGCGGGGACGCCGTCGGGACGCACGCTGCGGGTCAAGGGCAAGGGGGTGGCGACCCCCAAGGGCACCGGCGACCTCCTCGTCACCGTCCAGGTGGCGGTGCCGACCCACCTGCCGCCCGACGCCAGGAAGGCGGTCGAGGCGTTCGCCAAGGCCACCGAGGGGGAGGACCCGCGCGCGGACCTCAAGGCCCGCGCCCTGCGCTGAGAGGGAGGTGAGGAGGATGTCGGGACAGCTCGATGACGACGCACCGATCTACGTCATCTCCGTCGCCGCCCAGCTCGCCGGGATGCACCCGCAGACCCTGCGCCAGTACGACCGCCTGGGCATCGTCAGCCCGCAGCGGGCCCGGGGCCGGGGGCGCCGGTACTCGCGCCGGGACGTCGAGTCGCTGCGTGAGGTGCAGCGGCTCTCGCAGGACGAGGGCATCAACCTCGCCGGGATCCGCCGGATCATCGAGCTCGAGCGCGAGCTGGACCGGGCACGGGCGGAGCTCGAGCGGCTGCGTGCCATCACCACCGCCCGCGTCTTCGCCGCCGACCGGTCCGGTGAGGTGAGCGAGCTGCCGCCGGGCCGCCGCCCCCGCCGGACCGGCGGGGCACTGGTGATCTGGCGCCCGCAGCACCGTCCCTGAGGCAGACTGCCCGGTATGACCGGGTCGTTCGACGTGCTCCGCGAGCTGCACGCCACGGGCGTGCGGTACGGGCGTCCCCCCGAGCCCGTGCCCGAGGCGGACCCCTGGGAGGAGCCCGACCCCTACGACCACCACCGGTCGGTCATGGTGGTCTTCCCGGGCTATCCGCGGGTGCGGGTCACCGTGCACGACGACGGTGAGGACGCCGTCGAGCTGGACTCCGGCGTCGCCTTCGACGTGCCCCGCCGGCACACCGCCGCCGTCGTCGAGGCGATCCTCTCCGGCCGGGGCTGCTACATCCGCGAGACCACCGGCTGGCGGGCGTGGCTCGCCCCGTTCCTCTTCTCCGACGAGCTCATCGTCGAGCTGCCCGACGCCACCTACAGCCAGTACGTGCCCTGGCGCCCGGACGAGCTCAGCGCGTGGGTCACCGGCCTGCCCCGGCGCAGGCCTCAGGAACGGCGCTGACCCTCCGACCTGGCATCCTGGTATCTGCGCGCACCGCGCAGCAGGAGCCGGACAAGGAGCCCCACGATGACGACCGACGGCGCGAACCCCTCGGACGAACCCCGCTACGGACGCCGCCTGCCCGAGGGCGAGCGGCCCGCGGACTCGTCGTCGGGGCAGCCGCCCTACGGCGCGCAGGGCCCGTACCAGCAGCCCGGTGCGCAGCCGCCCGGGCAGTACGGCGCTCCGGCCGGGTACGGCCAGGGCGGCTACGGCGGGCAGGGCGGCTACGGGCAGCAGCCGTACGGGGCGCCCGCCCAGTACGGGCCGCAGGGCGGCTACGGATACGGGACGACCCCGAGCGGCCCACCGCCGAAGCGCACCGGCCCGGTCGTCATGATCGTCGTCTCAGCGATCCTCATGATCGCCGCCCCGATCGTCGGCGTCGTCGCCGGGGTCGCCAACGCGGTCGACTCGGTGGACGGGCTCCGCGACAGCGTCACCATCACCAACGGGGGCACCGTCGACCTCCCGGCGAACACCGAGCGCGCCGTCTACTTCAACCGCTCCGTCTCCGCCGGCGCCGTCGACTGCGAGGTCACCGACCCCGCCGGCCGGTCGGTCCCCACCAGCCCCGCGACCCTCGGCTTCGACGACACCGCGATGGGAGCGACCTTCCGCACCGGCGACGCCGGGACCTACACCGTCGAGTGCGACCTGCCGTCCGACGTCTCCTCCACCCTGACGGTCGCGCCGCCGATCGTCGCCTCGGACGTGGTGGGTGCCGGCGTCGCCGTGCTCGTCGGCCTGGGCGTCGGCTTCCTGGCGTTCGTCACGCTCGTCATCGGCATCATCTGGCTCGTCCGGGTCAACAAGCGCATCCGCACCGGCCGGTACTGAGCCTGCCGGCCGGCCCCGGTCTGCCCGTCAGGACGAGCCGAGCCGCTGCCAGAGGAACTCGTAGGCCAGCGCGCTCATGAACGCGGCCTGGGCGTTCGTCGCGGCCCCGCCGTGGCCGCCCTCGATGTTCTCGTAGTACGTCACGTCCTTCCCGGCCTCGGACATCAGCGCCATCATCTTGCGCGCGTGCCCGGGGTGGACGCGGTCGTCCCGGGTGGAGGTCGTGAACAGCACCGGGGGCGTCTGGGCGTCCGGGTCGAAGCGGTGGTAGGGGGAGAACGTCTGGATGAACTCCCACTGCTCCGGGTCGTCGGGGTCGCCGTACTCCGCCGTCCACGACGCCCCGGCGAGCAGCCGGTTGTAGCGCCGCATGTCGAGCAGCGGGACCTGGCACACGATCGCCCCGAACAGCTCGGGGTAGCCGGTGATCATGTTCCCCATGAGCAGGCCGCCGTTGGAGCCGCCCTGGGCGCCGAGGTGCGCCGGGTCGGTGACGCCACGGGCGATGAGGTCACGGGCCACTGCGGCGAAGTCCTCATAGGCGCGGTGGCGGTTCTCCTTCAGCGCCGCCTGGTGCCAGCGCGGCCCGTACTCCCCGCCGCCGCGGATGTTGGCGACGACGTACACCCCGCCGCGTGCCAGCCAGGCACGGCCCACCGCCCCCGAGTACGCGGGCAGGCGGGGGATCTCGAAACCGCCGTACCCGGACAGCAGGGTGGGCAGCGGCCGCACCTCCTCGTTCTCGGCCGACGGGACGGGGCCGACCTGGAAGTACGGCACCCGGGTGCCGTCCTGCGACGTCGCGAAGTGCTGCTCCACGTGCAGCCCCGCGGTGTCGAAGAACTCCGGCATCGACTTCAGCGGCTCGAGCTCGACGACGTCGCCCGCCTCGTCCAGCTCCAGCCGGGCGAGCGTCGTCGGGGTGAGGAAGCCGGAGACGGTGAGCCACAGCTCGTCGGACTCGTCGCGGTCGATCGCGTCGACCGCGACCGTCGCCAGCCGCGGCGCGTGCCACCCGGTGCCGGCCGTCGACAGGTCGAGCGGGCGTCGCCGCCACTGCCCCTGGCCGCTGGGAGGGGTGTGGACCTCGAGGCGGTTGGTGACGTCGTCCAGGACGTTGAGCACGAGGTGGTGACGCGTCCACGTGGCCCCGACCAGCGCCGTCGTCCCCGTCGGGGTGTAGAGCACCGCGAAGTCGCGTGAGCCGGCGCGGAAGTCGGCGAAGCGGATGGCGAGCAGCGAGCCGCCCGGGTAGGTGCGGCCCGCGACCGCCCAGTCGTCGCGCAGCTCGACGGTGAGCCACTCGCGGTGGAGGTCCGGCTCCGCCGAGCGCGGCACGTCGATGCGGGTCAGCTCGCCGTCCTCCAGCACGTAGACGTCGGAGTCGTAGAAGGCCCGTGCCCGCCACACCAGGTCACGCTCGAAGCCGGGCGTGAAGTCGTGCGCCGCACCGACCGACAGGTCGGTGGCCTCCCCGGCGAACACCTCCGGGGCGTCGGCCAGTGCGGTCCCGCGCTCCCAGCGGCGCACCGTGCGCGGGTAGCCCGACGTCGTCATCGAGCCCTCCCCGACGTCCGTGTAGGCGAAGACGACGTCCCCCGAGCTGTCCGCCCAGCGCAGCGCCCCCTTGGACTCCTCGCGGGTGAAGCCGCCCGCGACGAACGTCTTCGTCGTGAGGTCGAACTCGCGGGTGACGTCGGCGTCGGCGCCGCCGCGGGACAGGGCGACGAGCGCGCGGTCGTAGCTCGGGCGCAGCACCTGGGCGCCGTGCCACACCCAGCCCACGCCCTCCTCCTCGGCGAGGGCGTCGACGTCGAGGAGCACCTCCCACTGCGGGTCGTCGGTGCGGTAGGACTCCCACGTGGTGCGTCGCCACACGCCGCGCTCGTGCTCGGAATCGGTCCAGAAGTTGTACAGGTACTCCCCGCGCTGGACGACGGCGGGGATCTTCTCCGTCGAGTCGAGCACCTCGAGGATCTGCTCGCGCATCTCCTCGAAGCGGGTGGTCCCGAGCGCGGCGACGGCCCGCTCGTTGTGTGCGCGGACCCAGTCGAGGGCCTCCTCGCCCTCGACGTCCTCGAGCCAGCGGTGGGGGTCGGTGAGGGAAGTCGTCATGGCCTCATCACATCACGCGCTCCGCCGTTCCCCCGCGGACGACCGGGAGGGGCCAGGGCCGCCACCCGCGTGCGGCGCGACTGCGTCGAGCGGTGGCCCCGCTCCACGCTGCCGGCGGGCCCCACCCCGTGGCCTGTGCTCTTGACCGGGCCGGAGCGCGCTCCGTACGCTCGGGGCGTTATCAATCGCTAACCGGCGGGCGGGCGAGGGTGCCGCCGCCGTCAGGAGGCGCGAGCGATGTTCGAGCTGTCCGACGAGCACGAGGAGTTCCGTGCGGCCGTGCGCGAGTTCGCCGAGGCGGAGGTCGCGCCGCACTGCGCGACCTGGGACGAGGAGCACCGGTTCCCGGTCGAGCTCGTCCCGAAGATGGGCGAGCTCGGGCTCTTCGGGCTCACCGCGCCGGAGGAGCTCGGCGGCCAGGGCGGCGACTTCCTCTCACTGTGCGTCGCCATCGAGGAGCTGGGCCGGGTGGACCAGGCGGTCGGCATCACCCTGTCCGCCGGGGTGGGGCTGGGGATCACCCCGATCCTCGCCTTCGGCACCCCCGAGCAGCGCGAGCGGTGGTTGCCCGACCTCGTCGCCGGGCGTGCGCTGGCCGCCTTCGGGCTCACCGAGCCGGACGCCGGCTCCGACGTCCGGGCCACCCGGACCCGCGCCCGACGGGAGGCGGAGGAGTGGGTGATCGACGGCGCGAAGAGCTTCATCACCAATTCCGGCACCCCGATCACCTCGGTCATCACCGTCACCGCCCGCACCGGCGAGGGGCCGGACGGCGACCCCGAGATCAGCGCCCTCCTCGTCCCGGCCGGCGCCCCGGGGCTCACCGTCGACCCGCCGTACCGCAAGCTCGGCTGGCGCGCCTCGGACACCCACGGCCTGACGTTCGGCAGCTGCCGGGTCCCGGCCACCAACCTCCTCGGCGAGCAGGGCGCCGGGCTGCGTCAGTTCCTCCAGATCCTCGACGGCGGACGGGTCGCCATCGCCGCCCTCGCCCTCGGGCTCGCCCGCGCCTGCCTCGACCTCGCCACCGACTACGCCCGCGGCCGCACCGCCTTCGGCCGCCCCATCGGGGCGCACCAGGCGGTGGCGTTCCAGCTCGCCGACCTCGCCGTCGCCGTCGCGGCCGCCCGGGCACTCACCTACCGGGCGGCCTGGCTCAAGGACGAGCACGACGCCGGCCGCCGTCCCGCCGCCGAGGTGCGGCAGGCCGCCGCGATCGCCAAGCTGCACAGCAGCGAGGCCGCCGTCGCGGCCGCCCGCACCGCCACCCAGGTGCTCGGCGGCAACGGGTTCATGGAGGAGTACCCCGCCGCCCGGTTCTACCGCGACGCCAAGATCCTCGAGATCGGCGAGGGCACCTCCGAGGTCCAGCGGATGGTCATCGCCCGCGGCCTCGGCCTACCCCGCTGAGCCGCCGACCCCCAGGAGCGCGGCGAGTGCCATCCGCCGCAGCAGCCCGGCCATCGCCGCGCGGTCGAGCCGGGCGCTGTGCGGGGTGGAGTTGATCAGCCCGAAGACGGCGTGTGCGGCCGACCGCGCCGTCGCCTCGTCGGTGCCGGGGACGGCGTCACGGACGGCGCCGACCCAGATCTCGACGTACTCGCGCTGCAGCCGGCGCACGCGGCGCTGCTCCTGCGGCCCGAGGCTGTCGAGGTCGCGGAACTGCACCGTGATGAGCGCGGGGTGGTCCAGCGCGAAGTCCACATGCCAGTCGACCAGCGCCCGCAGCGTCTCCTGGCCGGGCGCCGTGCCGGCCACGCGCTCGCGCGCGCCGTCGCGCAGGCGCCGGCTGATGTCGACGAGCATCTGCGCCAGCACCGCCTCCTTGCTGGCGAAGTGCCGGTACAGCGCCGGCCCGGAGATGCCCACGGCCCCGCCGATGTCGTAGATCGACACCCCGCGGAAGCCACGCCGGGCGAACAGCTCGGCGGCGGCGTCGAGGATCTGGCGGCGGCGTGACCCGGCGGGCGCGGTCTCCCGAGCGGCAGCTGAGCGCATGCCGACATGGTAGACGCCCGTGTTATCGAGTGCTAACGTCGGCCCGGTCAGCACCACCGGCGCGGGAGGGTGTCGTGGCAGGTGGGAACGGTCCACCGCCGAGCCTGGCGGAGCTCGCCGCAGAGCTGCGGGAGCGTACGGCCAGGGTGCGGGAGGGGGGTTCCGCGCAGGCACGGGAGCGGCACGTCGCGCGGGGGAAGCTCCTGGTGCGCGAGCGGGTGGACCGGCTGGTGGACCCGGGGTCGCCGTTCCTGGAGCTCTCGCCGTTGGCGGCGTGGGGCATGTACGGGGACGAGGTGCCGGCGGCGGGGGTCGTGACCGGGATCGGCCGGGTGGCGGGCCGGGAGTGCGTCGTGGTCGCCAACGACGCCACCGTCAAGGGGGGCACCTACTACCCGGTGACGGTGAGAAAGCACCTGCGGGCCCAGCAGGTGGCGTGGGAGAACCGGCTGCCGTGCCTGTACCTCGTGGACTCCGGCGGGGCCTACCTGCCGATGCAGGACGAGGTGTTCCCCGACCGGGAGCACTTCGGGCGCATCTTCTACAACCAGGCGCGCCTCTCGGCGGCAGGGGTGCCACAGCTCGCGGCGGTCATGGGCTCGTGCACCGCGGGGGGAGCCTACGTGCCGGCGATGTCGGACGAGACGGTGATCGTGCGGGGGCAGGGCACGATCTTCCTCGGAGGCCCGCCGCTGGTGCGGGCGGCCACGGGTGAGGTGGTCTCGGCCGAGGAGCTCGGCGGCGGCGAGGTGCACGCCCGCACCTCCGGGGTGGTGGACCACCTGGCGGAGGACGACGCGCACGCCCTGGAGATCCTGCGCCGGGCCGTGGGCACGGTGGAGGGCGCTCCGGCGCCGGCGCCGGAGCGGGCACCGGTGGAGGAGCCGGTGGAGGACCCGGCCGGGCTGTACGACGTCGTGCCGGGTGACCTGCGCACGGCGTACGACGTGCGGGAGGTGATCCGCCGCGTGGTGGACGGGTCGCGGCTGGAGGAGTTCAAGGCGCTGTACGGCCAGACCCTGGTGTGCGGGTTCGCCCGGATCTGGGGCTACCCGGTGGGGATCGTGGCCAACAACGGGATCCTGTTCAGCGAGTCGGCGCTCAAAGGCGCCCACTTCGTCCAGCTGTGCAACCAGCGCGGCGTGCCGCTGGTCTTCCTGCAGAACATCTCCGGCTTCATGGTGGGGCGGGAGTACGAGAACCGGGGGATCGCCAAGGACGGCGCCAAGCTCGTCACCGCGGTGGCCTGTTCGGTGGTGCCCCGGTTCACGGTGGTCATCGGCGGCTCCTTCGGGGCGGGCAACTACGCCATGTCCGGGCGGGCCTACGACCCGCGGTTCCTGTGGATGTGGCCCAACGCGCGGATCTCGGTGATGGGCGGGGAGCAGGCGGCGGCCGTGCTGGCCACGGTGCGCCGGGAGGGGCTGGAGCGGGCCGGCACGGGGTGGTCGCAGGCGCAGGAGGAGGCGTTCAAGGCCCCGATCCGGGAGCAGTACGAGCGGCAGGGTTCGCCGTACTACTCCACCGCCCGGCTGTGGGACGACGGCGTCATCGACCCGGTCGACACCCGCCGGGTGCTGGGGATGGGGCTGGCGGTCGCCGCCGACGCCCCCGTTCCCGACCCCCGCTACGGGATCTTCCGGATGTGACGGCGATGCCCTTCACCACGCTGCTCGTCGCCAACCGGGGGGAGGTCGCGCTGCGCGTCATCCGGGCGGCGCGTGCGGCGGGGCTGGGCACGGTGGCGGTCTACTCCGACGCCGACCGCACCGCCCCCCACGTACGGGCGGCCGACACCGCCGCCCGCCTCGGCCCGGCACCGGCGGCCGAGTCCTACCTCTCGGTCTCGGCACTGCTCGCCGCCGCGCGGGCCACCGGCGCCGACGCGGTCCACCCCGGCTACGGGTTCCTCGCCGAGAACGCCGACTTCGCCCGCGCCGTCACCGCCGCCGGCCTGGTGTGGGTGGGCCCGCCGCCCGCCGTCGTCGACCTCATGGGACGCAAGGACGAGGCCCGCCGCGTCGCCGCGGCCGCCGACGTGCCGGTGCTGCCGGCCGTCGAGGGCGACGACGACGCCGAGCTGGCCCACCGGGCCGTGGCCGAGGTCGGGCTGCCGGTGCTGGTGAAGGCCGCCGCCGGCGGGGGCGGGAAGGGGATGCGCATCGTGCGCGAGGCGGCCGAGCTGCCCGCCGCCCTGGCCGCCGCCCGCCGGGAGGCCGAGGCGGCGTTCGGCGATGCGACCGTGCTGGTCGAGCGGTACGTCGAGCAGGGGCGCCACGTGGAGGTCCAGGTGCTCGCCGATGCCCACGGCACCGTGCTCCACCTGGGGGAGCGGGACTGCTCGGTCCAGCGTCGGCACCAGAAGGTGGTCGAGGAGGCTCCCGCCCCCACCATCGCCCCCCGGGTGCGGCAGCTGCTCACCGGCGCCGCGGTCCGCCTCGCCCGGCGGGTGTGCTACGTCGGGGCCGGCACCGTGGAGTTCCTCGTCGCCGGCGAGGAGGTCTTCTTCCTGGAGATGAACACCCGCCTGCAGGTCGAGCACCCGGTCACCGAGGCGGTCACCGGCCTGGACCTCGTCGACCTGCAGCTGCGCATCGCCCGCGGCGAGCCACTGGCGCTGACCCAGGAGGAGGTGACCGTGCGCGGCCACGCCATCGAGGCCCGCGTCTACGCCGAGGACCCGGCCCGCGACTTCCTCCCCCAGGCCGGCCGCGCCACCCTCGTCCGGTGGCCGGCCCACGCCCGGGTCGACGCCGCCCTGGAGCCCGGCCAGGAGGTCACCACCTGGTACGACCCCATGCTGGGCAAGGTCATCGTCCACGGCGCCGACCGCGACACCGCCCGCCGCGCCCTGGTCCGGGCACTGGACGACACCGCCGTCGTCGGCCTGACCGCCAACACCGGCTTCCTGCGCCGCCTCGTCGCCTCCGCGGCTTTCCGCGACGCCCAGGTCCACACCTCCTGGCTCGACGCCCGGCCGGGTGCCTTCCCGCCCGACCCGCCGGAGGCGGTGAACGCGGTCGCGACCTGGCTCCTGGCTGGTGCACGGCGCGGGCGCGAGAACCGGACCCACCCGTTCGGCACCGGCGACGGATGGCGGCTGTCCGGCCCACCCGCCCCCGTCCTGCTCGACCTGGACGGCGCCGGCGAGCCGCACCGGGTCGACCTCGCCGAGGGGACCGTGCAGGCCGGGCCGGACCTCCGGAGGGTCCGGCAGCTGGCCCGCGACGGCGACCGGCTGCGGGTGGAGGTCGACGGGCTCGCCCATGACGTCGTCGCCTGCGTCAGCGCCGAGGAGGTGACGCTCGTCCACCGGGGAGAGGGGCACACGGTCCGCCTGAGGCGGCGGACCGGCACCCGGGACGAGGCCGCCCGTGACGGGGAGGTGAGGGCCCCGATGCCCGGGCTGGTCCAGACCCTCCACGCCACCCCGGGCCGTCCGGTGCACAGCGGCGAGGTGCTCGGTGTGCTGGAGGCGATGAAGATGGAGATCGCCGTCCGTGCCCCGTGCGACGGGGTGGTCGCCGCCGTCGGGGCAGCGGCCGGGGAGCACGTGACGCTGGGCCAGATGCTGTTCGTCATCACCGCGGAGGCGGGCACATGACCGATGTACCGGCCTATGGGCAGCACCCGGAGCCCGGGCTGCCCACGCGGGTGGAGATCTACGAGGTCGGACCGCGCGACGGGCTGCAGAACGAGGCCGCGGTGGTGCCCGCCGAGGTCAAGGCCGAGTTCGTCCGGCGGCTGGCTGCGGCCGGGCTGCGCAGCATCGAGACGACGAGCTTCGTCCACCCCCGGTGGGTTCCCCAGCTCGCCGACGCGACCGAGGTGCTGGCCCTGCTGGGGCCGCTGCCCGGGGTGCGGCTGCCGGTCCTGGTGCCCAACGCGCGCGGGCTGGACCGGGCGCTGGCGGCCGGGGTGGGCGAGGTCGCGGTGTTCGCCAGCGCCACCGAGACCTTCGCCCGCAGGAACCTCAACCGCACGGTGGCCGCGTCGCTGGAGATGTTCGCCCCCGTCATCACCCGTGCCCGGCAGGCCGGGCTGGCGGTGCGGGCCTACCTGTCGATGTGCTTCGGCGACCCGTGGGAGGGGGCCGTGCCGGTGGCGCAGGTGGTCGACGTCGCCGTGCGGCTCATGGACCTGGGGGCCGACGAGCTCTGCCTCGGTGACACCATCGGGGTGGCCACCCCCGGCCACGTCACCGCGCTCGTCGAGGCCCTCGGCCGGGCCGGCCTGAGCCCCGACCGGCTCGCGGTGCACTTCCACGACACCTACGGACAGGCCCTGGCCAACACGCTGACCGCGCTGCGCTGCGGCGTCACCACCGTCGACGCCGCCGCCGGCGGGCTGGGCGGCTGCCCCT
>Ga0209487_1001743_pt1 | contig 18090 bp, 16 predicted proteins | sample Poulit2012_FD_187524 | JGI IMG/M metagenome (GOLD analysis project Ga0209487, IMG submission 187524) | Agricultural soil microbial communities from Georgia to study Nitrogen management - Poultry litter 2012 (SPAdes) (version 2) | ecosystem: Environmental > Terrestrial > Soil > Agricultural land...
TTTCAAATGATCTCCCTGATAAATAGTAACGATATTCGGGATAATTAATCCTAAAAACGGGATGACGCCTACAGATAGAACGACTGATGCTGTTACTAACGCAGAAATGATTAATCCTAAATTAACAACTTGTCGATAATTCAATCCAAGATTTCTTGAAAACTCTTCTCCCATCCCAGCTATCGTAAATTTATTCGCATATAAATAAGCAATGATTAAGGTTGGAATACTAACATATAACAACTCATAATTCCCACTCATGATCATCGAGAAATCACCTTGCATCCACGATGTCATATTTTGAATTAAATCATTTTTATAGGCGAAGAAGGTAGCTAGTGAACTAATAATACTACCAAACATCAATCCAACTAAAGGAATAAAAACTGGGTCTTTGAATTTAATATGCTCCAAAATTTTCATAAAAATAAATGTCCCTAGCAAAGCAAATCCGAAAGAAATGCTTATTTTAACAATTGGACTTGCAGCTGTGAAAACCATCATTGAAACTAAAACTCCAAATCTAGCTGCATCTAATGTTCCAGCGGTTGTTGGAGAAACAAATTTATTTTTACTTAACTGTTGCATAATTAATCCTGCAATACTCATACTAGCACCAGCAATAACGATACTTATTAATCGTGGCAACCTACTAATGAGCATAATTTCCATCTGTTCTTCAGTTAAACTGAATATATCTAATGGAGAAATATCTGCAACTCCAATAAAGATAGAAATAAATGATAATAAGAGTAAACTTCCAATTAAATAGCGTAGCTTCATTATATATAACTCACTTTAAAATGATTATTATGTGCAAATAATTCTAATTAAGAATGAGAGTCATTATCAATTAGGTTCTAAGTGAATTATATCACACCCTATTTTTTAATGCAAAGTTAATTTTTTAATTATTTCTATTAAAATAGACGTAAAAAAAGATGACCTTCGATACAAACGAAGTCATCCGATGATTTTACAATAGTTAATCTTCACAATCTGGTCCTACACAATAGTTCGTTTTACATGTCGTATCTTCATCTACTACTTCTTTTACATGGTTTTCTTGCCATATTTGGTCTAAAGCATTTATAAATACTTCTACAGGTTGCGCACCTGATACAGAATATTTTTCGTTGAAGATAAAAAATGGGACCCCTTGAATGCCAATTTCTGATGCTGTCTCTATGTCAGTTTTTACTGATTTCGCACAGCAATTTACTGACAACACTTCTTCAACCGCTTCCCTTTCAATACCTACATCCATTGCCATATCTAGTAATACAGAATGATCATCAATCCTTTTACCTTCAGAAAAATACCCTCGAAAAATTTTATTAACCATTTCCAGTTCCTTATTTTCTTTTTTAGCATATTTAACAAGTCGGTGAGCATCGTATGTATTAACTTGTGGCATCTTTTCGAATTGGAAGTCTAGACCTATTTCCTCTGCTTGCATCGATAACTCTTCTGTCATCGTTCTCACTTGTTCTAGCGATTGACGAAACTTTTCCATTAACATGTCATAAACCATTTTATTTGATTGTACTTCTGCATTTGGATCTAATTGAAAACTAGCATACTCTATACGAACTTTTTCTTTATGTGAGAACTGGTCTAGAGCCAATTCCAATTTCGTTTTCCCCAAATAACAATAAGGACAGGTAAAATCTGACCATATTTCTATTTTCAACGTTTTTACACCTACTTAATTATGATCTTTTAATAAGTGTATTTTAACATACTCATGTAAGTGATAAAAAATAGTTTGCTTCACATTATTTATATGTATGTCACGTCACTTTTCATTTTCTAATAACGATTTTCCCATAATCGATAATCTGTTCGTATTTTGTAATGAATCAATAGACTCAACCCCAATACCAAACATTGTCATTTTTAGTTCAAATTCAATTTGATCCATGACAGACAATACAGCTTCCTCTGACTCTGTCGCAGCTTGTAACAATGTTCTTGCAAATCCAACAACATTAGCTCCAATCGTTATTGCCTTTGCTGCGTCTAATCCTGTTTTCATTCCCCCACTTGCAACAATTGGTACATTAGGAAGTTCACTTTTCACTGACACAATACAATCTTTCGTCGGAATTCCCCAGCTATTAAAAGCTTCGGCTGCGTGTTTTCTTAAAGGATCTTCAGTTCTCAACTTTTCAACTTGGCTCCAAGAAGTACCACCGGCACCAGCTACATCTATATACGAGATACCTACATCGTATAACTTTTTGGCAACTGTTCCATCAATACCAAATCCAACTTCTTTAACCCCAACAGGAACTGATAATTCACGGCAAACTTTTTCAATCTTCGGTAAAAGATTACTAAAATTTAAATCGCCACCGTCTTGAACAACTTCTTGTAAACTATTTAAGTGAAGGACTAAAGAATCAGCCTCCGTCAGATCAACAATCCGCTGACACTCATCAACACTATAGCCGTAATTAAATTGAACAGCCCCAATATTTGCAATGAGAGGTATCGTCTTGGCATGTTTTCGAATAAGAAAGGATTCCTCATGTGCCCTACTTTCCAACAATGCTCTCGTTGACCCTAAACCAATCGCCCACCCCTTTTTCTCAGCTGCTTTTGCTAGATGTATATTAATATCTGTAGCAAGTTGTGAACCACCGGTCATTGAACTCACTAAAAAGGGAGCTTTCAATGGTTTATTTAAAAAATTAGTTTGCAAATTAATTTTGTTAAAGTCAATTTCGGGAAGTGCATTATGGATAAAAGAAATCCCTTCCAAACCAGTCGATTTATTTACTCCTTCAACTTGGTCAGTTAAACATAACTTTATATGTTCCGTTTTTCTTACATTAATATCTGTTTCCATGAAAGACACTTCCTTTATATTTTTTTCCATTCATAATTAGTTAATCCAACTATAGTGTACTTTTTTCAGCTCCATATGGAAAGTAAAGTGATTAAAATAGTTTCATCATACTTTTCATTTATATAGTACTATATTCATACTAAATACTCATCTTCTTAACGAATGAGTAAATAAGACTATTAAAACTTTTAATCCATATTATCTAAAAATTATATTTATTTGAACTCTTTATAATATTAAGAATATCCTTTATACTTCTCTCTACTTATATTATACTTTATTTAATAGTTTTTTTATTTTACATTAACTTTATAGGCCTTTTGTCTATATTCAAATTTTACTAGTTACATTCACCTGAAGCAACAATATTCAAATTAACAGTATTGGGGGGCTTTATTATGGGAAGATTTTTTAATTCAACTAAGCTATTTTCAATTTTACGATTTCGGCATTTGAAAATTGGTGGTAAATACTTATTAGCTTTTATCGTTTCTGTTGTCCTTTTTTTAAGTGCAACAACCATTGTGTTTATTCAATTAACAAATGTACAATCTAATGTGAACGATATTGAGCAAAAAAGTCAGCTTGCCATTGATTTAGGTGAACTTGCTTTACTTTTAGAACAAAAAGATTCTATAGCTGCAAACTATATCATTGTAAACTCCCGGACTCTTCTAGATGATTATGATGAAGGAAAAAAAACAACTAATGAACTACTCTCCCAAATGGACCAATATTATACCGGTGGTGATGAATTAAAATACTACGACTATATTAAGAAAAACATCGAAGAAATAGATGATGTTTTTCAAAATGAAATTTTAAATAGTTTAGATGATGAAGAAAAGTTATTATATGTCAGAAGTAAAATGAGAAATGCAAAATCAAATGCTGTTACTTATATAGATGAATTGATTGAAATCGGAGCCAAAAACCAACATACATCTGTTACTGAAGCGAATAATAGTATGAATCAAAGTCGTTATTTGTTAATTATTGCAAACATTGTCAGTATTGTTACCGGAATTGTCATAATGTTATTTATTTCTTTAACTGTCTACAGGCATTTAGCAAAGGTAGTTAGGATGATGACAGAAATGGCAGAAGGAAATCTTACGGTAGACGAAATTAATTATGATGGTCGGGATGAAATTGGGCAACTATCAAAAGCTGCAAACACTTTGAAGAACAATATGAATCAAGTACTAAAAAAAGTTTCCCAAGCTGCACAAGCGGTACAAATAAGTAGTGAAGGGTTGAATACAGCGTCCAAAGAAGTAAAAGTCGGGAGTGAACAAATGGTTATTACAATGGAAGAATTAGCGACAGGTGCCGAGAGCCAATCTAATAGTGCCCAACATTTAACTGAAAATATGAATGATTTTGTCATATCAATCAATCATTCTCAACAAAAAGGGGAAGAAATTGCCACTTCTACTAAAAATGTATTAGCTTTAACTAGTGAAGGCTCGGAACTTATGGAAGCTTCAGTAGAACAGATGAAGCGAATTGATACACTCGTTTCTAATGCAGTCAATCAAGTAAAAGGCCTTGAACAAAAATCCAACAATATTTCCCAATTAGTAAATGTTGTTAGAGATATAGCAGAACAAACAAACTTGTTAGCGTTAAACGCTGCAATAGAGGCGGCTAGGGCAGGTGAACACGGAAAAGGTTTTGCTGTTGTTGCTGATGAAGTAAGAAAACTAGCAGAAGGAGTGGATAATTCTGTTCAGGAAATTACAAACATCGTTCAAACCATTCAAATAGAAACAGACGATGTGGTTCACTCCTTAACTGATGGTTATGAAGAGGTAAAAGAAGGTATTGTGCAACTAGATAAAACGGGAGAAAGTTTTCAAACGATTGACAAATCCATTACCTCAATGGTAAATAACATCCAAAATATTTCTGATGAGCTAAAAATCATTACTAATGACAGCCAGCAAATGAATGAACTAATAAATGAAATTGCCGCCGTTTCAGAAGAGGCTGCAGCAGGTGTAGAACAATCATCCGCTTCAACGGAACAAACTTCAAGCTCAATGGATGAAATTTCTCAAAGTGCAAGTAATTTAGCTCACTTATCAAAAGAATTAAATGATGAAATTAATTTATTTAAAATTGGATAATTATCCCAATAGAATTTTATACTAAAAAATTTGTTACATGAAATATATCGCTTTTTTAATCATGATATAAGTAATTGAAAACAGTAAAGTCAGTTTATCGAACGGTTTTATTTATATAAACTCTTTTTCGACATCATTTTCACCGAAGAAATTACATAATTTTTGATTTTAATTAAATTTAATATGCTCTGTTTGTTTTAGGCCAAATGAACTATAATGTAACTAACTTATTATTTTCACAATCATATTTTATTGACAACAAGATATTTTACCTATCAAACATTATTTTAATCTAAATTTTTAGTGAAGAATGATTTCATTGTATGGGGGGATATTATTGTTTAGATTGAGAAATCTTAAGATTGGAAATAAATTTTTATTTGCATTTTTTATATCAATTGTTTTATTTATTGTTGCAACTATTATTGCTTTTACACAAGTTTCAAATGCTAAATCAAATGTGAGCCATATTGATGATGTAAGTCAAATCACTCTAAACTTAGCAAAACTCTCTTCTCTTATTGAGGAAAAAGATGCAATTATCGCAAATTATATCATTCTTAATTCCGCATCATATGTAGATAGATACGAAGAAGGGGTAGAAGAAACTAACGAGCTTTTAAAAAAACTAGAACCTAACTATAAAGGGGAAGAGAAAGAGTATTTTAATCATATTAAAACAAACATTTACGAGATGGATGAATTATTTTTAAATGACATAATGGAACATATCGATGATATTAGTGAAGTGAAATACATAAGAAGTGATATTAAAATACATCAGTCAACCGCCATTACTATTATTGATGATTTAATTGAATTAGGGGAAAACTCCCAACGTGACTCAATTTTAATTGCTAATCAAAATATGGAACAAATACGAGATGTTTTAATAGCTGTGAATGTCATAAGCATTTTAATAGGAACGGTAATCATGTTGTTAATTTCACGTTCAGTAAATAAACATTTAAATAAAGTTGTACATATGACAGAAGAAATCGCACAAGGTAATTTAACAGTAGATCATGTCCAATATAAAGGACGTGATGAAATTGGCCAATTAACTGACGCAACAAATCGATTAATTAATAATATTTTACAAATTATTACGAAAGTATCACATGCAGCAAACTTGGTTCGGGAAAGTAGTCATCATTTAAATAATGCTACTCGAGAAGTAAAAGTCGGCAGTGAGCAAATGGTTATTACGATGGAAGAATTAGCGACAGGTGCTGAGAGCCAATCTAATAGTGCCCAACATTTAACGGAAAATATGGATAGTTTTGTTACTACTATAAATTCATCACACCAAAAAGGCGAAGAAATTACATCTTCAACCCAAGATATTTTAATTTTGGCCTCTGAAGGTTCTCATTTAATGGAAACATCAATTGAACAAATGAAACGAATTGATACGTCAGTTTCAGATGCGGTCACCCAAGTAAAAGGACTTGAACAAAAATCTAATAATATTTCCCAACTTGTTGATGTTGTTAAAGATATTGCTGAGCAAACAAACTTATTAGCATTAAATGCTGCTATTGAAGCTGCCCGAGCAGGTGAACACGGTAAAGGATTTGCTGTTGTTGCTGATGAAGTTAGAAAACTGGCTGAAGAAGTGGGGAGCTCTGTACAAGAAATTACCGACATCGTGCATACCATTCAAACAGAAACCGACGATGTGGTGCACTCTTTAACTGATGGATATAAGGGAGTAAAGGAAGGTATCGAGCAATTAGATAAAACAGGAGAAAGTTTTCAAACGATTAACCATTCTATTTCTTCAATGGTAAATAACGTTCAAAACATTTCCGATGAGTTAAAAGTAATTACGAAAGACAGCCAACAGATGAACGAACTAATTAGTGAGATTGCCGCCGTATCTGAGGAAGCCGCAGCAGGCATAGAAGAAACTTCGGCTTCATCAGAGGAAACTTCTAGTTCGATGGATGTGATTTCACAAAATGCGGAGAACTTAGCCGATTTAGCTAATGACTTAAACAAAGAAATTGCAGTATTTAAAACTAAATCATCATGAAATAATATGAACAATTATTTCTAACTAACGTCACTTCCCTTTTTTAGACACATCTTCTAACCCAAGTATCATGAAGGTGTGTCTATTTAATTTTGTTTACTTCTTTTCAGTTTCGACTTGTTCGTTAGCATCAATCCACTCTTTAAAACCTCCGGGATAAATAGCTACATTTGAATATCCTGCTTCAATTAAAGCAATCATATTTAAACATGCTGAACCACCCGTCCCACAAGAAACAGTAATATCATCTGTTTTATTTAAAGTCGAAAAGTGTTCTTGTAGAGCTCCACTTTCTTTCCATTCACCTTGTTCATTAAATACTTCTTTCGCTACATAGTTTTTTGCACCTGGGATATGCCCAGCCTTTTCATATTTAGGCTCAATTCGTCCGGCATATCTTTCTTCAGCTCTTGAATCAATTAAAATTTTGTTCGGGTCTTTTGTATGGTGACGAATGTCTTCAATTGTTTTTACAATATGATTTCTAGGTGAAATATGATAGTTCACCTGTTTGTAAGCTGGTACTTCCCTCGAGATAGGTTTCCCTCCATTTTTCCACGCAGAAAATCCACCTTGTAAAATTTTCATTTTAGTATGGCCTATGTAGTATAAGGCAACCCACGCTTTTGCTGCATTTCGGTTTGTTCCATCATCATAAATGACAATTTCTGTTTTTTCGTTAATACCAACGGCACTTAATTTTTCCCCTAAAATAGGTGGATCAACAAAAAAACTTTTTTGTCCTGAAATATATTTTATCGGATCAAGATAAATCGCATGTGGAATATGGCTCTCTTCATATAATGATGCCGACTGACGAACATCGATTATTTTATATGGATGATGATTGATTTTTTTATTTAAAGTTTGTACATCTACAAAAATAGACATATGCTCATTCTCCTTTGATTAAATTAAAAGACTATTGGTCATATAACCAACAGTTTGTTGTGTGATCATTAACGATACCGACAGCTTGCATGAATGAATAGCAAATCGTTGGACCAACAAATGAAAAACCTTGTCTTTTAAGTTCTTTGCTTAACATTTTGGATTGTTCTGTCCACGCTGGAACATCATGATATGTCTCCCAATGATTAATTATAGGAAGTTTTTGTTCGAAAATAGTTAATAAATACTCATGAAAAGAACCATACTGGTTCTGAATTTTTAAAAAGTTTTTAGCATTTTGAATAGTTGATTCAATTTTACTCCGGTTGCGAATAATTCCTTCATTATTCATTAACATCTCCACATCCACTTCTGAAAATTGACTCACTTTAATTGGATCAAATTGAGCAAATGCATTACGATAATTTTCTCGCCTTTTCAAAATCGTTATCCAACTTAATCCTGCTTGAGCACCTTCTAAAGAAAGCATTTCAAATAAATAATGTTCATCATGAAATTGATCGAAACTACCCCATTCTCTATCATGATAATCAATATAAACTTCATCTGATGTCACCCATGCACACCGGGGTTTATCCATTTTTTCATGCCCCTTTACTGTTAAATTTAATCGAATGTTTCGTCTTTTGTCTCTAATTTATTTTCAGGGTAAGATATCCAGTCACTAAAACTGCCAGGATACAATTTTACATTGTCTATTCCAGCCATTTTTAATGCCACAATATTAGGACAAGCTGATACACCAGAACCACAAGAAACGACAATTTCCTGAACATCTTCATTTAGGAATTGTTGTAATTCTTGACGTAACTTTTCAGGTTGCTTCCAGGACCCATCTTCTTCATAAACGTTTTTCCAGAAGTAATTTTTCGCACCAGGAATGTGGCCGGCTTTATTGTATAAGGGTTCTGTTTTCCCTAGATACCTTTCATTTGCTCTTGCATCTATTAATATAGACTTGTTTTTTTGACGATTTTTAACTGCTTCCATATTTACTATTTCATCTTGTTTAATATGTGGAGTAAATTCCTTTTTTGTTCGCTCTGGTAGTTCATCAGTTGTCTCTAGTCCTAATTGTTGCCATTTCGTTATTCCGCCATCAAGAATATAAGTTTTTTCATGACCCATAAAATATAATAACCACCATGCTCTTGCAGCAACCATATCATTACCATTATCATAAAATACAACTGTCGTGTCATGATCAATACCGATGTTACCTAACTTAGTCGCTAATAAGTCAATATCTGGTAGAGGATGATTACCGCCATGTTTTTGTGGTTGACTAGACAAATCTTCATTTAAATCTAAATAGAAAGCACCTTTTATATGTGTTTTTTCATAAAGTTCTCTTCCTTCATTTGGTTCATTTAAGGAAAACCGTACATCGATAATAGCGATATCGGTATCAGTGTTTATTTGATTGTTCACCCATTCTGGGGAAACGATGTAATTCATTTTCAACCCTCCAATTTAATCTATCTATTTTATTTTAACATATTCTTTAAGTAGTTTATGTTAATCGAACGGTGAAATAGTTTTATAAAAGGAATTATTCTTCTATACTAGAATTAGAATATTGATTAGGAGCTGGTTTTAATGCAAAATAAACTTATTGAAAGACTTGAAAGATATGCAAAAATAGATACTCAGTCAGATGAGTCTAAAACTACTGTACCAACGACAGAAGGGCAGGTGGAACTGGGGAAAATGCTTGTTGGGGAGTTACAAGAAATTGGCATGCAAGATGTTACCATCGATGACAACGGCTATGTCATGGCGACACTTCCTTCAAATAGTGAAAAAGACATACCAACAATTGGTTTTTTAGCTCACTTAGATACGGCAACAGATTTTACCGGTGAAAATGTTAAGCCACAATTACACCATGATTATAATGGTGGCGAAATTACTTTAAATAAAGAATTGAATATGATGATGACCCCTGAAAACTTTCCTGAATTGGCTAAATATGTTGGTCACACTTTAATGACAACAGATGGAACGACTTTACTCGGAGCAGATAATAAAGCTGGGATTGCTGAAATTATGACGGCAATGGAGTATCTCATCAATCACCCGGAAATTGAACATGGAACAATTCGAGTAGCATTTACACCTGATGAGGAAATTGGGCGTGGTCCACATAAGTTTGATGTTGAAAAATTTAATGCTAATTTTGCTTATACAGTTGACGGTGGTCCGTTAGGGGAGCTACAATATGAGAGTTTCAATGCTGCTGCAGCAAAAGTCACTTTTTATGGAAACAACACACATCCCGGGACGGCAAAAGATAAAATGGTTCATTCCGTAAAAATGGCCACACAGTTTATTAATATGTTGCCAGAAAAAGAAGCCCCAGAACATACTGAAAATTATGAAGGATTTTATCATTTATTTTCGATGGAAGGAACGACAGAAAAAACGGACGTTTACTATATTATTCGAGATTTTGACAAAGAGAACTTTCAGACTCGTAAAAACATAATGAAAGAAAATGTTGCAAAATTACAAAAGCAATATGGTGAAAAAAGTGTTGCACTAGAGTTGAATGATCAATATTACAATATGAGAGAAAAGATTGAACCAGTCATTGAAATTGTCGACATCGCAAAGCAAGCGATGAACAACTTAAATATCGAGCCCATTGTTGAACCAATTCGTGGGGGAACTGATGGATCCCAATTATCATATATGGGACTCCCAACTCCGAACATTTTTACAGGTGGAGAGAATTTTCATGGAAAACATGAATTTATTTCTATCAACAATATGGAAAAAGCGACAAATGTGATTGTAGAGATTTGTAAGTTGTTTGTAGAAACATAAGTGATGTTCGATCATTGTTCATTGCATGATGCTGATTTCTATGGACTTTAAACATATCCAGTTCAATGATTGTGGAAATGAAGTGAATTTTTCTGGTACATCCCTAAATGGAATCGACTTGAGTAATTCAACATTTGAGCAGCTCTTTATTTCCATAAAAGATTTAGAAGGTTGTAAAGTCTCTTCTGAACAAGCAATTGGATTTGCGTTGTTGCTCTCAAAGAATAGTCCTCACAGGCTAAGTGCATAACATTTGCATACGTTGTTCATTACACAACAGTTAAGTAACTGACTGTTGTTTTCATTTCCGACTTAAAAAATCACGATAATACTACAGATACTAACCATCGCTTCGATAACACTAATGAATAAACTACTATCAGCAATCCCGATTGGGATCATAAACAGAAACGTTAAAACGATAAAAGCATGCTAAATCGAAGTAATAACTTTGATAGCCAAATGGTTAAAAAACGATTAAATTAACGGTGGTAGAAAAAGGATGACGATCATCGCAAGAGAAATTATTAATCCTACAGGTTCCTCATAGGAAACAGTAGTAGATCCCCTTGGATACTTGGCAGCGACTAACACTGCTAAAATAGCTATCATTAACATGATGAATACCAAAACAAACCTTTTGAATATCATAATACTCCTCAGTTTATTGATGCTTTTAATTAAGAACTGCTTCCCATTTACATATCACTTCAAACATCTTACCATTTACTTGAACATCAACCGTACCATCGATTTTCTCCATTAAACTTTTGACAATGACAAGACCCAGCCCACCACTATATTGCCTTGTTTCGTCTCCCGTATAAAACTTATTAAATAAACGATCTGGATTAATATGTTCATTGTCAACCTCGTTTTGAACGGAGAAAATGGCTTTCCCTGTTCTTTCATTCATACATAAAGAAATAGTAACCGCACCTTCAGCATGTTGAATCGCATTTAATATTACATTTTCAATGACTCGTTTACAGGCGATTTGATCCGAATTAATTGTAATATTCTCTTGTATATCAATGTCAGGCTGTTCACCTTTTTCCTGAAACTGATCATAATACGATAACAGCATATCCTTAATCTCTTGTGATAGTGGGATTCGTTCCAGCTTCAGTGGATAGTCATCAGCTTCAACAACCGATAAAGAAAAAAAGTTTTGAATGAGCTGCTGAAGCCGAAGTGCCCGCTGCACCGCAATCGATAAATACTCCCTTCGTTCCTCCTCGGGTAAATCCGGTTGTTCAACTAATTGCATGTAACCGATGATTGCTGTTAATGGTGTTCGTAGATCGTGTGACATTCCTGAAATAGCAGATTTTAATTCACGTTCTACCCTAATTCGACCTGCATTTGCTTCTTTTTCCATATCGATAATTCCGTTTATTTCACTAGATAATAATTCCAGTAGCTGATCTGTTAATGATAGAGCAATTTTCATCTCACTATCCCCTAAACGATACCATTCTAGCTGATCAACCATATCTTTTACTTGTTTCCTCAACATTTTTAACCGGATGAAGAAAACAAGCGCAAAAATAACTGCAATCAAAGCGATGTAACTCATTTTCTTCACCCCCTCGTTACTGAATATCTTTTCTTTGGAATAAAATAAGTCCAAGTGTTGTAAATATAATTATTGTTCCAATTGGCACACCTATTAAGTGGAACATTTCCCCTTGCTGGGTCACGCGCTCCCCTATTGTTGAAAACAAGTGATAAACAGAGTACTCATTGAACTTCTCCCAAAACGTGTACTGTGCACCTAGGAAGCTAAACCCTGTTCCAACTAATAAATAAAATCCGAATGATGTAAGTAGGGCCGTCCCACTTCCCCTACATAAAAAGGAAAAAAACGTAACGATTGCTGCAAGAGCGACATAATAGAGTAATGATAGTAGCAAGATTTTTCCTGTATCAATGAGTATTTCTTTTGCTGGCCATTCGCCTACTCCAAAAAAGAGGGCCCCAAATGTGGCTGGTATGACATAAAACAACATGATAAGAATAATACCGCCAACTGTAAATACACTCATTTTACTTAAATAAATAAATACACGACGATACCCCATTGATGTGACATTTTTAATCGTTCCATTCGAATATTCGCTTGAAATAAAGAAGGCTGCAAGTGCACTAAAAATTAAGGTGCTAAAAAATACATCCGGTTGAGACAATGCCTCTACAGTTATTTGAATACTACTTAATTCATCTAACCCCGTATTATCCATTGTTTCAATCGTGTCAAATGCCCCTATCTTTTCTAAATAAGGGAAAAACACGAGAAAAAATGCTAAAACAGTAATGATCCCTGAAAGTACCCACCATACTTTACTACGATTTAATGTATAAACATCAGCACGGAGAAGATTAAACATATGCCTCCTCCTTTATTAACCTCGAAAAATACCCTTCTAACGTATCTCTTTGTGGTGTAAATTGATTTATTTGTAAGTCGTTTTGGACCAGTATATTTATGATATAATTTCCTTCATGTAATGGCTAAATAATTTAATATTCCCATCTGGCATTACTTCATAGTCTGTTGTGTTTAGCTCATTTTCTAAAACCGTCACTGCCTTATGGTGATCATCTACACCTATTAAAAAGTGTGCCTGACACTTTTCATCTAAATATTTAGCTGAGATTTCTTCAATAAGTTTCCCATGATGGATAAATCCATAATGAGTTGCAATTTGATGGACTTCACTCAAAATATGGCTTGAAATGAGTATTGTAATCCCATACTCTTCATTTAATTGCTTCAGAAGTTGACGAATTTCGATTACACCCATCGGATCAAGGCCATTAATCGGTTCGTCAAGAATCAGAAATTCTGGGTCATGTAGCATTGCAACGGCAATACCTAATCGCTGCTTCATTCCTAATGAAAAAGCTTTTACTTTTTTCTTTCCCGTATCCGTCAGCCCAACTTTTTCTAACATTTTATGGATGCATTGATTGCCTGGTATTCCCCTTTGGATTCGAATGACTTCTAAATTTTGTTGTGCTGTCATATTTGGAAAAAGGGCCGGACTTTCAATCAATGCTCCAATTCTTTGTCTCGCAACATGAAGTTCCTGTTCATTAAAAGATGAAAATAATTCTATTTTGCCCGCTGTCGGATATGTGAGTCCTGTAATCAAGCGTATTAGCGTTGATTTTCCGGCTCCATTTAATCCAATAATCCCATAAATATCTCCTTGTTTAATATTCAAATTTATATGGTCAATAGTATAACTTTTCCCATATTTTTTTGATATTTCAACTGTTTGTAAAATATATTTACTCAACACCATACCTCCTTTTTATCATATCTAAAGTATGGCAAGCATTTCATAACACTTTATTAAAAAAACCTTAAGAAAATCTTAAGATTTCATGAGAAGCTTCATTGTTCGATTGTGCGAGCAATTTCTGGCCAAAGGGCATATTGAGCCCGTCATCTTACCATCGCATAAGTAATACCAGAACGAAGGGCACGTTGAAGCATCCTTCTATTTATTTCCCCAAATCCCATTTCATAACCGTTTATTTTTTTAATCGGTATCCCAATCCCCACAATGTTTCTATATATGTTTCATGAGGATTTGCCTCAGCTAGTTTTGCGCGCAAATGACTCATATGGACATTCACTGTATTATCATCCCCATAATAACCTTCACCCCACACACTTTCAAAAATGTTTTCTTTCGTAAACATTTTGTGTTGATAGGAGAGAAAGAGTTTTAGTAAATGATATTCTCTTGCTGTTAGCGAAAGTTGTTTCCCGCTTACCTTTACTTCTTTCATCTCTAAATCTAGGACAATATCCTTAAAGGCTAATACAGAATTATCACTTGTTCGCTTAAATCGTCTAAGTTGAACCGCTATTCGAGCCACTACTTCTCCCGCATCAAATGGCTTTGTAATATAATCATCTGCACCGTCATACAGTAAACTTACTTTCAGCATTTGTTCTTCTTTAGCCGATACAATGATAATTGGGCGATCTGACTTCCTTCTAATGGTTTGTAGTAATTCTTTTCCTGATTTTCCAGGTAACATTAAATCTAACAAAATAAGATCAAACATTTGTTTCTCAAAGTAAAGTAACGCTTCTGTACCTGAATATGCCGGTTGTGGGATATAACCAGCTTGTTTTGTAATTTGACAAAGCAGTCGATTAATATCCTCATCATCTTCAACAATTAAAATATGTATATACTTAGACATATGTACACCTCCATTACAACGATCACAATCTATAAGCATAATCCTATATTACTAAAAATATGGTTTGATTATAAGCTAATTTCACAAGTAAAAGCAGGTAAACTATTCTTTATAAAGAACATTATACATTGAATTGATCATGAAACGAATAGGAGAGATTTCTAGTTGCTTAAAAAGTGGGAAATCATCATTTCATTTTTTACAATCACATGGCTCACTTCTGCATGTATACCTACAGAAAGAGAAGGAATGTTGTCACCAAATACCTTGCATAAGAACTTCATACAAATGAAGACCCAAATGAGAAGAAAGATCCTAAAGGAGAAGAACCGTTAACCCTTCCCTCTAATTGGCTACAAAAATTTGACAAAAAAACATAATGTGCAACTAATCCAAGAAGCTTTACGAGAAATCGGTTAACCAATTGAAATTTCGAAATCTTTTAATGAGCTATCAACGTGGCCGATCACATATTTACAACTTCAACACAATAAGCTTGACGTGACAGGATTATACGATGAAAATACGAGAAATATCGAGCCCCTTATTGAACCAATTCGTGGAGGAACTGATGGATCCCAATTATCATATATGGGACTACCAACTCCGAACATTTTTACAGGTGGAGAGAATTTTCATGGAAAACATGAGTTTATTTCTGTCGACAATATGGAAAAAGCGACAAATGTGATTGTGGAAATTTGTCAATTGTTTGAACAAAAAGCTTAAGAAGCCAAATCGCTTTACAAGTTAAAATCATATTTATGGTAACTAATGAATATTACTCTAAAATTTGTGACACACCTAAAGGTTTTTTTATCAATTTAACTTAGTCACGCCTTAGGTGTATTATTATTATTTTTACTATAATCATTTAAAAGTCATCTATTTTTCTTCTTAGTTTATTTCGAATTTTAAAGCTTAATTTATTCACATAATCTTCATTATGAACGAGCAGTTTATAGGCATCCATTACACTTGAGGTATATGTTAATATACCTATACCAATAGCTATAAACCCAATTAATAAAGGATAATAAGCTTCTAAATGAGGTGTCGTCATATATTTTCGTTCTATTCCAAATGCAATCATTCCTGCAACAAATAAACAGATACCAAATAACATGACTATTCCATAACTTTTTTTCACACGACCATAACGTTCTGTTAATTCTTGCAAATATTTTTGATCAAATAATAATGGCTCTTGTTTTAAAATTTTATATCTGTTTTCCTCAATTAAACTCGTCGAAATTGCAATGATAAGTCCTATTGTCGCCAATATAATTGTTGGAATGAGAAAAAGTGATGGATCTTTATTAAATAAAAAATAGGGAACAACTGATAAAGCAATTAATAATAAACCAATACTTAAGTATTTACCCATTCTTCTTTGATGAATTAAGTAACCCTCGCCTAATTCTTTACTGACATAAAAACCTTCTTCCTTTTCAGAATGGACTTGGACATTTTCCTTGAATAAGTAGTCCATTGAAACCGCAAAAATATTACCTATCATGATCATTTTTTCTGTTTCAGGGAACCCTTGATCATTTTCCCACTTACTAATTGCTTGGCGAGAAGTATTTAATTTTTCAGCTAGAGCTTCTTGAGAAAGACCTTTTTCCTTTCGTAGCTTATAAAGTTTATTTCCAAAAGTCATATCGAAAACTCCTTTTGATTTGATACATCTATCATAGTAAATCATTTTTATTTGAACTACCAACTTTTATTTGCACTTTGTCAACGATTGGTTGCATAGTTGTCACATTAACGTTTAATTAAAATAACCCCAATACAATTTTTTCAATTATATTAGGATTATTTTTTGTCATTATTTAAAACGGAATAGATGATATGCATTGGTGAACTTTCAAAAAATGAAATATAATGCATCATTTGTCGTTTTGGAAACAGTTGTTTTCGAATTTCTTTTGGTGAAAAGCCTTTCTCATGTAGCTTTATTATATTTTGTTCCGCCTGTCGAAGATGGTCAAGTTTTTCTTGAATTTTTTTACGTCCTTCTTTTAATACCCCAGCATGCATACAAATGTATGTCGTAAAATCATAAGTTAAAATTTTTTCTAACGAAGCCACCATTATAGGCAGAGATTCAAAAGCATACATACTTCTCGGCCGTGGATATACGTACAAATCCCCACCAAACATCCAGCCTTTTTCACGATTGTATAGCGCGATATGATCCTCAGCATGACCTGGAGTATAAATGATATCCCATGTATAATTTTCGGTTTGAAAAACTTCGTCGATAGGCTTCGCAATAAAAGGGTCTCTTTTTCCCCAAAATAAACGGCGATAAAGAGGAATCGACAAGCTTTTTTTGCAAATTTCTTTCCCTTTTTCATGCATATAAATAGGGATTTGCTTATTTTCTTGAACCCATTTACCCAAGCCACTATGGTCTTCATGATGATGGGTAATAATCGCTTGTTCCATCTGCCATTGTTTAAATAAAGGAATCAATTCCTTCTCCTTTCTCATTGGACCTGTATCAATCAATAGATTATCGATTAAATAAACTGAAACAAAAATTGATTGGCTTCCCATCGTTACTTTCATTTCAGCTTGTAATAAATCTTCGAACTGATTAATTTGCAACTGTCTCACCTTACCTCAATTAAAAAGGTTTCAAAATCATTAAAGCAATGATAATTAAAAAAATGACATTTGTAATCCGTTCATAAAAGAAAACTGAATTCGCTAATGGATAGTATTCAGTTGGAATTTTATCACCTGTTGCGTTCGCTAACAACTGTTTTACTGGTTTAGATTTTGGTGATAGAACCACTGGTCCAGCACCTAAGGCGATAAAATATAAAACTAAACTAACAATATACCACCCTTGTTTAAATAAAGCTGTGTTAAGTACCCCCATTGCAATACCCGTTAACAGTAATAAAGTCCCACCGACCATGACAAATACGTGAATTCTTTTGCGAATGGCATAAGCATGTTTTAGTTGTGGTAGTGTTTTGGCATTCGTCACAATATATATCATCACAAATCCCGGTCCAAGTCCTAATATGGCCGAGAATATATGCACAAACAATAAAAATTGATAAAAAGACATAAAAAAA
>Ga0209487_1001744_pt1 | contig 18077 bp, 16 predicted proteins | sample Poulit2012_FD_187524 | JGI IMG/M metagenome (GOLD analysis project Ga0209487, IMG submission 187524) | Agricultural soil microbial communities from Georgia to study Nitrogen management - Poultry litter 2012 (SPAdes) (version 2) | ecosystem: Environmental > Terrestrial > Soil > Agricultural land...
ACTGGACGTAATGGAATCGTACTTACACCGACAAGTAGTTGCAACTGCCCTTCCTCGTTAATTTCTGCATGAACTTCTTGTCCTTCCTGAGAACGATACTTTCCACAATATGTTTCTAACTGTTCTTTTGATACATCAATAGTTGGTAGATCGTTCTTTTCCTTTTCAAGCTTTAATAACTGTCTCATCACTTGAAGGGCCATATTTTCTGCCGGTGCTTCGGCGATATTTATTAAAACAACAATCGATAGCTTTTTTTCCGGGACAGCCAACATGAAAGAAGATACACCTTTTATACCACCACCATGTCCAAAGGTTTTATAACCGCCTACTTCACCGATGATAAAACCGTAACCATACTCAACATCATTCGGTGTTATAACATGCGGTGTTGTCATTTGCTCGACACTATCCTTTGATAAAATCGTTTTTCCTTGGAATTTGCCATTTCCAACATACATATCGACATAATTCATTAAATCAGAAACGGACGCTTTTAATGAGCCATTTGTATAAATTTCTCCAACATCCCACCAACTCGGTGAATGGAAAACCTTTCGTTCCGGTGTTTTATCATAAGCAAAAATTTCTGTTACATTATCCATCTCTTCTAATTTTGCTTGCAAAAACGTTGAGCGATTCATCTGTAATGGTTCAAAAACATGCTTATCCATATAAGTGAGAAAATCTTCACCACTTGCCTCTTCAATAATCGTTTGTAACAGAGCATAAGCTTCATTCGAGTAATTAAACATTTCTCCCGGCTGTCCTAGTAAAGAAACTTCTGTGTTTTTCATAATCTCAACCATATCGTCTACCGTTGAAATCGGATCTTTATGTAAAATATGATCGCCTGCAAATAAATAACTACCATCTGGATCGTCTAAAATGCTTTGCAGTCGAGCAAGATGGACAGCATACATACCAGGTAGTCCTGCTGTATGGGTCATTAAATGATGGATCGTTACTTTGTCTGAGGCACCATCATTAGGTAAAGCAAAATGAGGAAGCCACTTTTGGACTGGATCTAATACGGACAATTTACCGGCATCTTGTAATTGCATAATTGCAAGGGCGGCAAAAGACTTTGTAATGGATGCAACCCCAAAAACAGTATCTCCATTAACTAGTAACTCCTCTTTTTCATCTCGGAATCCATAATAATATTCATAAACCTTTTCTCCATCTTGATGAGCCATGATCGCCATACCCGGAATCCTTAATCGATCACTATAATTTTTCAATTGTTCATTAAGCTGCTGTTTTTCTTTCTCTTGTAACATCACGATGTCTCCCCCTTACATTCCTGGTCGCTGATTCATAAAGTTTTCATAAGCAAAACCCCGGACTTCTTCTTCCGAATAATGCTTTAATAATTCATTAATTAAGTTCTCGAACTTTCCCGCGTGTTCTAAATCGTCCACATGATAAAAAATACCATCAAAATCAGAACCAAAACCAATGTTGTCAACACCACCTAATGAACAAAGGTGATCAATATGTTCAATTAAATGTCCGATAGTAGCTTTTGTTTTATCTTTGCGAATAAAAGGTGGAGTAAAAACGACATGGATTAACCCGTCATTCTTAAACATTGCTTCGATTTGGTCATCATTTAAATTTCGAGGATGATCACATAAAGCTCTCACATTTGAATGAGATGCCATTGGGTACTTAGCCAGTTCCATGACGTCCCAAAAACCTTTCTCATTTAAATGAGACACATCGGTAAACACATGATTTTGATTGTTTAAATCAACAACTTCCTTACCTAATTCAGTTAAACCTGCACCACGGGGTTCTCCAACGCCATCGGCACACAAATTGGGATTATTCCACGTTAAACCGAGAGATAAAACACCTAGTCGATATAAGGTACGTAATTTCATTAAATCGTTACCAAAGGCGTCAGCTCCTTCTAAAGTTAACACCGCTCCGATCTCATCATCAGCTAACTTATCTATATCAGACCACTTTTTTATATGCTTCATCTGTTTATGTTTACCTAAAATTTCTGTATAAAACAAATCGACTTGCTCAAGGGCGTGTTGCCATTTCAAATCGGACGGTAAGTCAGGCATAATAAAAATGGCAAAAAACTGGACTTTCACATTTCCCTTCGTTAATCGTTCAACATTTGTTTCAAGTTCATCAGCATCTGTAAAAGATAGTGGTCTTTTGCCGTACTCCTTACCATTTTTAGCCAATTGTAACTTTAACAATGCATCACAATGAGTATCAATAATTTTCACAATACAATCCCCTTTCTTATGATTGACAAGCTTGAATAAATGACTGAAAAATCCTTACAGACGATTCATCTTTAACTTCAATCATATTTTCTGGATGCCATTGGACACCTAAAGCATACGTATGTTTCGTACTTTCTATCACTTCAATGATACTGTCGGTTGCCTTACCGCTAACATTAAAACCTTTAGCAACATCCTTAACCGCTTGATGATGATGACTATTTACGATAATCTCATCCTTTTTCACGATATCGTAGAAAAAGCTACCTTTCGTAACCTCTACCGTATGTGTCCCATAATATGTCGGTGCTTCTTGGCTATGTTTATAAAGTTCCTGTTCATGTTGAGCATAAATATCTTGATATAAAGTTCCACCTGCTGCAACGTTTAACATCTGCATACCACGGCATATTCCGAGAATTGGTTTATCCTGTTTAAGCATTTCTTGAAATAAGGCAAGCTCAAACTTATCTCGTAAAGGAGTAACTGTTCCGTTTTTCCGATGTGGTTGTTCCCCGTACATTAATGGGTTAACATCATATCCTCCCGAACCTAGTAAGCCGTCTATTTTACGAGCCAATTTTTTTGTAGCCTCTTCATCTACAAAGTTTGGCAAAACAACAGGAATTCCCCCGGATTTTACGACAGATTGAACCATTCGTTGGGAAATATGTTGTTTTTCTTCATCCTTTGATACCGATGAAGTAATTCCGATGACTGGTTTCATGTTCTCATCTCCCTAAGTTTTATCCTTAAAGGTCAACTTCTTTTATCATATCATTCGATACATATGATTTCTATCAATTCAGAATTCGTTTCTTTTCTGTTTTTATAATAATTCGATATAATTTGTTACAGAAGGAGTTGGATACGATGAAAAGAATCAAAGTGATCTCTCTCGGGGGGACGATTTCTGCGCTTGGTAAAAATCGTTTAGATTTTAAAAATTACACTTCCGGAAAGTTAACGGGTGAAGAGCTTATTGAAGCTATTCCTGAAATAAAAGATATTGCTCAGGTTGACATTGTTCAACTAGATAATATAAGTAGTACAGCGATTAATAAAAATCATTGGATACAGTTACGGGAAATGGTTCATACATATTTATATGAAGATAATTATGATGGAATTGTCATTACCCATGGAACGAGCACCTTGGAGGAAACGGCTTATTTTCTTCATTTAACCGTAAATAGTGAAAAGCCTGTCATCCTCACTGGGGCACAACGTCCGTTTTCTGCCATGAGTACAGATGTGCATCTAAATTTATTACATGCCATAGTTGTCGCTGCCCATGACGAGTCGCAAGGGAAAGGTGTTCTAGTTGTATCGAATGAAACAATTAGCAATGCACGGAACGTAACAAAAACGGATACATACGCCCTTGAAGCTTTTCAATCTCCAGAGCTTGGGTTTTTAGGCTTTATTACTGGGGATCTTAAAGTGATGTACTATCAAGAGCCTGTGCAACGCCATACCGTAACATCCGCTTTTAAAGACGTTTCTTTAACAAATATGAAAGAAGTTGCTATTTTATATTCCTATGCTGGTGCTACTGGAGATTTGATTGAATATATTGCTAAAAGTGGAAATTATGCTGGTATCGTTATGGCTGGTACAGGTGCTGGTAGATTTTCACCAAAAGAAGATGAGGCGCTTAAAGTAGCCGAGGAGAAAGGTTTATTTGTCGTTCGTAGTAGTCGAGTAAGTAGTGGGAATGTACCCCACATTACACATTACTCCTTTTTACAAGCGATCACAGCCGATAATCTCTCTCCACAAAAAGCGCGCATTTTATTAATGCTTGCTTTACAAAAAACGAAAAACATCGATGAAATACAGGAACTATTTTATACCCATTAAAAAGAGCGCTCCAAGGGAATAGACATTTCCTTGGAGTTTAAAAGCTTTACATTGGTTCATATAAATGGACCGTTATATCTTCCTTTGAAAAAGCTTCCTCAATTAATTGTTTAACATCTTCCCAAGCTAATCCGCCAGCACCACACCCGAGAGGTGGGATCGCGATCGATTGGATGTTATGCTTTTTAACGACTTCTACTAAATCTTGTAATCCTGCTTCTATATCCGAAAGCTTTGATTTGTCCCGGTAATGGTGCAATGTTGGGAAATTAATTATATATTTTGGATCGTCCTTCTCCCGTTCATAAACATGCATTTTTCCGAGTTGAAGTTCGCCGTCACTACATGCTTTTTCGTAGGCCTCAAACATATCCGGATAACGTTTTTTAAATTGTAAAGCAATCCCTGCTCCCATTACTCCCACGACATTTACAGCATTTACAAACGCTTCAGCATCATCTTGAAACAAATCACCTTGTTTATAAATAACCATACCATCACCCCTACTTATCATCTTACAAAAAAACCCTCTAAGAATCATTTCTTAGAGGGTTCGTCAATTAAAGTTATACTTTATGACTTCTTTTTTTTAGCATTGTTCCATTTTGTGCTAAGTTGACGTGCCAGGAAAAGGCTTCTTCGAGAACGTGTGGTGTATGTCCGCCACGAAGTCGTGCCATATTGAAATATTCTAGCATTTGTTCTTTATATTCTGGATGGATACAATTTTCGATAATAACTTGTGCTCGCTCAACTGGAGCAAGACCACGAATATCTGCATATCCTTGTTCGGTAACAATGACATCTACATCGTGCTCTGTATGGTCAACATGGGAGACGAACGGAACGATACTTGAGATGTCTCCACCTTTTGCTAAAGATTTCGTAACAAAAATCGCAAGTCTTGCGTTCCGAGCAAAATCTCCGGAACCTCCGATCCCATTCATCATGTTTGAACCTCCAACATGTGTTGAATTTACATTTCCATAAATATCAACTTCTAGAGCAGTATTAATAGATATGATTCCAAGTCTACGGATAATTTCAACATGGTTAGAAATTTCTTGTGGTCGTAAAACAAGTTTATCTTTATAATCATCAAAGTTATTAAAAACTTTTTTCATCTTTTCTTCAGACAATGTCATGGAACATGCAGATGCATGGGTTACCTTTCCTTCATCGATTAAATCGAATACAGCGTCTTGTAAAACTTCAGAATAAACTTCTAAATTTTCAAAATCTGTTTCCAAAAGTCCATAAAGTACAGCATTTGCGACGGTACCAATACCTGCCTGAAGAGGTGCTAATTCATTTGTTAATCTTCCGGCTTCAACTTCTTTTTTCAAAAACTTAATTAAATGTTCGGCGATCATATCCGTTTCTTCATCTGGTGGTAAAATTGTTGATGGTGAATCTTCATAATTTGTAAATACAATACCGACAATCTTTTCTGGATCGACCGAAATGCCCGACTCACCAATTCGATCCGCTGCACCTGTTAATGGAATTGGATCACGTTTTCCTTGTTCTGCTGGCTCATAAATATCATGAACTCCTTCTAATTCTTCGGGATGTGCTTGATTAATTTCAACGACGACTTTTTTCGCATTAGCTACAAAGTTAGAAGAGTTTCCGACAGACGTAGTTGGGATAATCTTTCCATCTTCTGTTATTTTAATCGCTTCAATGACAGCATAATCAATTTCACCAAGTACACCTGAACGAATATCTTCTGCCATGACACCGAGATGATGATCGACGAACATCATTTCTCCGTCATTTATTTTTTGACGCATTGTACGATCTGCTTGGAAAGGTATTCGTTTATTTACTAAACCTACTTCAGCAAACATTTTATCAATATCTGAACCTAGGGAGGCTCCTGTGAAAATGTTTACAGAAAGTGGTTCTTTCTTCGCCCTTTCAATTAACGCAAAAGGAACTGCCTTTGCATCACCAGCACGCGTAAATCCACTTAAACCTAAAGTCATGCCATCTTCAATCCAGCTTGCTACGTCCTCAGCTCCTACTACACGGTCATGTAGCTCTGGAATTTCAATATACATATCTTTTTTAATGGTCATTTGTAACACCTACCTCTTTAAAAATGTTCTTACGATAAATTTTATCAAGTTCCTTTTGTCTATTCATTCGCTTTTGAATGAAAGGGCTTTTATTTGGCTTAAACGACGAAAATCGGTACATAAGGCACAGATTTTTTTAGTGAGAAATGATAGCTTTTGATTAAAAGTGTAATAATCGTCGTAAATTTCTCGCATACGTTTGGCTGACCGGGACCCGGATATCGTTTTTCATAATTAACATAAATGTCGAATGTGAATCAGGATGAATTTCAACGATATGATTAATATTTACAATATAAGATCGATGACATCTGATGAAAATATCGCTTGGTAACATAAATTCAAGTTTCGTTAAATTGTATCTATGATTACCTGCTTTATTTATCGTTTGAACTTTTGTCCGCCTTTGTAGTGCTTCTAAAACAATGACTTCTGAAAAACGAACGGGTGTCCATCTATCTGTTGTACGTATCGTTAACATTTCCGTTGGGAAATAATTTTGCCTATGTGGCAGGATTGTTGTAATACAACCCTTTGGCTCTCCGTTTGAAAGTAACGGGACAGAAATACCATAATACGGCATCCCGAACAATCGATCATCTTTAAACTCAGATACCTTTTTTTGATTCGTTAATGCTTTGTAGGTCACTGTTTCCTTATCAATTTCATCGCCTGGCCGGATATTTAAATCAACATATTCACTTGGATAATAATCAATAAATCGCTTATCATCAGCTATGGCGATTGAAGCATCATTTGGAACAATTTCCTCTAAAATATTTATTAAAGATGATATCGTTAATTTCTCCACTTTCTTCCCTCACAAATTAATTCTTTATGAAATAGTTCGAGCTTGTTCATAAGCTTCGATAAGCAATTCGACAATATGAATCGCTCGCACATGTTCACTAAGTCCTTCTCGTTCGACTCCTAATTTCATTTGAAGTAAACAACCAGGATTTGTTGTAACAATCGTTTGAGCTTTTGTCTCTTTAACATGTGCCATTTTATCATCTAAAATTTTCATTGACATTTCCGGTTGAACGATGTTGTATATCCCCGCTGAACCACAGCAACTATCTGCCTGCGTCATTTCTTTATACTCCATTCCTGATATAGCCTCTAATAATATTCTCGGTTCACGGTAAGTGTTTTGACCATTTCGTAAGTGGCATGAATCTTGATACGTGACAATTTGATTGTCTACCTTCAGCGGTTTTTTATGAAAATTTAAGTCAACTAATATTGAAGTTACATCTTTTATTTTGCTTGTAAATTGTTTCGCTCGTTCAGCCCATGCTGGATCATCTTGTAATAAATAATCATATTCAACTAAAAACGCTCCACAACCACCGGCATTCGTAATAATGTAGTCGACTTCTGCATCTTCAAAAGCTTTTATATTTTTCTTAGCCATTTCTTTTGCTCGTTCTCTTTCTCCACTATGACCGTGCAAAGCTCCGCAACAACCTTGTATATCTGGAATGACAATGTCACAGCCAGCATAGGATAAGAGTTTCGTTGTCATATCATTAATATTTAAAAACATTGTATCCATTAAACATCCTGAAAAGAAGGCTACCTTCTTTCGTGTCGATTTTGTTGCTTCGATATATGTCGGACGATGTTTCATCTGCTTTCGCTTTGGAACTTCAGGCAATGCTTTTTCCATTGTTCTCATATGATCTGGGAAAAAGTTTAAAATCCCTAATTTACGTGTCATCGTCTGTAAACCTGACTTTTGATAAAAACGGAGCAAACCAACCGTTGAAATCATTCGTTCATGGTGGGGAAACAATTTATCAAAAGCAATATTTCTTACAAGTCTTTCATGAAGTGGCTTTCGTTCTGTTTGATGAATCGCTTCACGAGCTTGTTCTAATAGTCTTCCGAAATTAACACCCGACGGGCAGGCTGGCTCACAGGCCCGGCAACCTAAACAAAGTTCAATCGATTGTTTTACTTCATCGGTTACCTCGATTAATCCGTCTACAACACCTTTCATTAGTGCGATGCGCCCTCGTGGTGATTGAACTTCATCTTTTCCGGATTGGACATAAGTAGGACAACTCGGTAAGCAAAATCCACATCTCGTACAATTGAGTAATTCATCATAATCTAAATGTTCTTGAAAGGCTTCTTGAAATTTTCGCTGTTCTACAGTTGTCATTTGTTCACCACCACTCTTTTTCTATCATCAATGGTGAACATTTTGCCGGGATTCATAATATTATTTGGATCAAGAGCAAGTTTTATTTGACGCATCACATCAATACCTGCTTCGCCGACTTTCAAATGGAGGTAGGGTAATTTCATGGAGCCGACGCCGTGCTCTCCGGTAATCGTTCCACCGAGTCTAACGGCTTCTTTGAAAATTTCTTCAAAAGCTTTTTCAACTCGTTTGATTTCACCCTTATCTCGGACATCTGTTAAGCATGTTGGATGTAAATTTCCGTCTCCTGCATGACCAAAGGTACAAATCGTCACATCGTATTTTTCGGCAATTTTTGTAATCGCCCGAACCATATTCGCAATCTCAGAGCGTGGAACCGTTGCATCTTCTAAAATCGTTGTCGGCTTCAGTCGGGATAATGCTGATAGAGCAGCTCTTCTAGCGGTTAATAGCGATTCAGCTTCTTCGTCTGTTTCAGCGACGGTAACTTCAAAAGCACCATTTTCTTCACAAAGAATAGCAATTTTTTCAATATCCCTTGTAACAACTTCTTCTTCCCCATCTTGCTCAATTAATAAAATCGCTTCTGCATTCACTGGCAAGCCAATCTTTGTATAATCTTCGACAACTTCTACCGTTGCTTGGTCTAAAAACTCTAATGTCGCCGGGATGATACGGTTTGCGATGATGGCAGAAACAGTTTCAGCCGCTTCTTCAATATCGTGATACAAAGCGAGCATTGTACGTTTATATGTTGGTTTTGGAAGTAATTTTAATGTCGCTTCTGTGATTACACCAAGGGTTCCTTCCGCCCCGACATATAGTCTCGTTAAATCATAACCAGCAACATCCTTTGCTAATTTACCGCCTGTTCGAATGACCTCTCCATTTGGCAAAACGATTTCAAGACCAAGAACATAGTCCCTTGTGACACCATATTTTAAACCTCGTAATCCCCCTGAGTTCTCACTAATGTTTCCTCCAATTTGTGATATATGCATACTACCCGGATCCGGTGGGTAAAATAGCCCTTTTTCCTCGACAACTTGAATAAGCTCTTCTGTAAAAACTCCTGGTTGAACGGTGGCTGTCAAATTATCTTCATCGATTTCTAAAATTTTATCCATATGTTTAAACAGTAATACAATTCCACCTTCTAGTGGTGTCGTCCCTGCACATAAATTCGTTCCTGAACCTCTTGGTACAAGAGGAATATGATGTTCGTTACACAATTTAACGATTTGAGAAACTTCCTCTGTATTTCTTGGTGCCACAACGGCATCTGGTAAAGCTTGAAATTGCGCTGTCGAATCATAAGAATATGCTAATAAACTTGCCTGTTCTTTTTCCACATTTTCCTCACCGACAACTTTCTCTAACTGCTTGAAAACTTGCTCAGTGATCATATCTGTTCCACTCCTGCTTATATATTTATTATAAGAAAAATTCTGGCCATAAAATAGCCATCCCACAAGTTGTAACAAAATGTTCACGAAGGTTCGTCAGCTTTGTGAACGATCATGAACAAGGTCCTTTTTGACTTTTTATTTCACTTTTAAATAATAATTTAGTTAATTTTATTTCATTATAACAAAAGCACTGAACCTGTAAATAGCTTGTAGTATTTCTTATTCCATTGTAACAAACATCTTTTCTTTATTAGCAGAAATAGCTTTATATATTTTTTCTTTTTCGATCATTTACGCTATACTTTGAAGTAAACATGCAAACATAAGAAAGGAACGTTATAATGCAACGACTCTATCAAGGTAAAACAAAAGACGTTTATGAAAAGGATAGTAATCACGTACTACTGCAATTTAAAGACGACGTGACAGGCTCTGATGGTTCATTTGATCCAGGTGCAAATACTGTTGGATTAACAATCCCCGGATCCGGTCAAGCAAATGTAAAATTTACAAAATATTTTTTTGAAAAGCTAAAGGAAAAACAAATCCCAACCCATTTTGTTTCTGCGAATGTAGAAGATGCGAGCATGATCGTTAAAAAAGCCAAGATGTTAGGAAAAGGAATTGAAGTAATCGTTAGATTTTATGCTGATGGAAGCTTTGTTAGAAGATATGGCGATTATTGTAAGAAACACGATCCCCTTGGCGGACTCATTGAATGCACGATTAAAGATGATGAACGAGGTGACCCACCAATTTTAAAAGATGCACTTATTACACTAGGCATTCTTACTAAAGATGAGTATGAAAAAATGATGATATTAACGAAAGACATTGCAACAATTGTCAAGAATGAATTGGCCAAAAGAGATGTCACATTATATGACATTAAATTTGAATATGGCAGAAAACCTGAAACAAGTGAACTGATGCTTATTGATGAAATTTCACCGGGTAACATGCGAGTATATCGTGACCAAGAGCTTATCGAACCAATGGAGCTTCATAATCTTTTCTTCGGACATTAAAAAAGGATTAGACCTTTCTTACATTAGGTCTAATCCTTTTGTTTACTTAGACACATGCTCTGTAAAGTCTGCTAGGAGACGTGCTCCAAATCCTGGCGCTCCTTTGGCATAATATCCTTTATCTTTACCATCCATTCGGCCAGCTTTGTCAACGTGAATCCACTTGCTTGGATCATGAACAAACTTACGTAAGAAAAGTCCTGCAGTAATCGAACCAGCTGAAGCTTGGTTACTAATATTACTAAAGTCAGCGTAATCACTGCTTAATGTTCTTTCATAATCTTCTACGAGTGGAAGTGGCCAGACACGGTCGCCGTTTTCGTCACCGATTTTCTTCATTTCATCCATTAACTCTTCATCACCGAAAATACCAGCGACACTTGGGCCAAGGGCTGCGACAACAGCACCTGTTAATGTAGCAATATTTACGACATAATCCGCTTCTAATTCCCCGGCACGGATGAGTCCGTCTGCTAAAATTAAGCGACCTTCAGCGTCTGTGTTACCAACTTGGACCGTTTGACCGGTTTTATAAGTAATCACTTCGCCTGGAAGTAAAGACTTACTATCCGGCATATTTTCAACGATTTGAATAAGGGCTACGACATTTACTTTTGCCTTTGTTAGAGCGAGTAATTTCATCGCTCCAGCAACCGCTGCTGCTCCACCCATATCCATCCGCATATCACTTAAATTTCGGCCAGCTTTCAAGCTAATTCCACCCGTATCAAAGGTTACTCCTTTACCTACAAGAGCAACGAGGGGTTTTGAATCATCACCTTTATAGGTCATCTCGACAAAGGCTGGTTCATGTTCACTTCCTCGACCAACAGCTAAAATTCCGTTCATTTCCATTTCCTCTAGCTTTGCTTTGTCGTATACTTGCACTTCAACGTCTGTATTAGCAAACTCATCAACTAATACTTGAGGAAAAGTGTCCGGGTTAAGGGCTTGAGGAGCTTCATTCATCAAGTCACGGGTAAAGCTTGTTGCCTCTGCTCGTAACTTTCCGACTTCTGCCGCTTCCTTTGTCGCTTCTTCATCAGCAAAGGTTAATGTTGTGACGAATTTTTCACCCTTTGACTTATATGTTAAAAAGGTATACGCACCTAAGTTCCAACCTTCAACAAAAGCAGTAACAGCGTCTGCTTCATCCTGAGCAAAAGCTTCGGCAACTTCCTGTTCATTGACTTTTGCCTCGTCAACTTTGCGTTTTCCTAAATCCCTCGCAATATTTCCGGCAAGCATTCTTACTTCATCAAGGGTTTGCTTCTTTTCCTTAATTTCCTTGACGATGACATACAAATCGTCACCGACAACTTGAACTTCATAAGCTTGTTTACTGTTTTCTACAACGGATTGTAACGTTTTATTTCCAGTTACAACAGCGTCCTTTTCAAATACAATTGTTGCATGACTCATACGACCTTGATTCCTCCTATATGTATTGATCTAATTTCCATTAAAAATGGATTATTAATTATTTTAGCATATTTTTTGAATGTTTAGGAATTATTCGTTTCGACATACGAAATAAGTTGAACGTAGGTTTATGAAAAAGGAAGTTCCTCTTCCTTTGATAGCTCCAGTGTAAAAGGATAAATGAGCAAAACAATAATAGCGACGATAATAAAGATAGTAAGTGTATAGATTTTAGGGATGCCAGTAAGTAGTAAAAGGATGCAAAAAGGTATAAGTAATGTGTACTTTAAATACCTTCGTTGCGCACGCCGGGAAGGATATTGACGCTTCTTGCAATTTGGACAAGGCCAACCTATTTCAAAGGTAAAGCTTCGTTTCATCGTTTCTGTCCACGTCCACTCATATTGACAATGTGTACAAACAGGCATCTTCCACAACCTCCTTACATTTATTTATTCGGACCAAACACTCGCCTTTCCTCTCTTGATTCAATTCCTTTTAACCGACGATTTAACGTTCGCTGCCAATTTTCTGCTAGAAGCTCACAGGAGGCTAATTCCTTCGTTAACTCATAATTATCTTTATGGTGATACATCACTTTATTGGCATAACTAACTGTCCATTTTGGATAGGGGCGTTCGATTAACTCAAGAGGCAATCCACTTTCAATATAACCTTCTTGTATCACGCGGTAATACCAACCGGTAAATCCACTATTTTGAATTCGTAACGCAAAATCTAAGACGCGAAATCTTCTAGCAGGCTTCCAGCAAGGCCTCCGTGGCTGGGACACTTGAATAATCGCTTCACCTAACTTGAACGTGTCCCCAATACAAACGTCTTTCTCTGTCATATGTGTAACAGCTAGATTTTCACCGAAAGCACCGACACCTATTTCGTCGGTCTCTAAATCCTTTTGCCAATATGGATAATGTTCAACAGGATAAGCAAACAAGGCTTTTTCCGGGCCACCGTGCACTTTTGTATCTGCAACCTCATCACCAATTAAGTTCGTTTTTGTGAGCCACACTTTTCCTGTTGTTGGCTTTTTAAACATCCCTGTTTCCCATTCCCGTTCCATCGGGTCTTTCGCTTCTGGATCACCAAGCTGTTTTACCTTCCCCGTAAATAATTGATTAACAAAAGGAGTTTTCTCCATGTGTCTACCTCTTTCTTATGATATAGTCTATGATAACATCCTACTATAAGTATAACGCATATGAGGTGAAATCAAAAATGAGTAAAAAATTAGAGAAAGCTACTTTTGCTGGTGGTTGTTTTTGGTGTATGGTAAAACCCTTTGATGAATGGGATGGCATTCATCAAGTAATTTCAGGATATACAGGAGGCCATTTAGAAAATCCAACGTATGAAGATGTGAAAGCAGGTCATTCGGGTCACTATGAAGCCGTAGAAATTACGTTTAATCCGGATATTATTTCTTATGAAACGATCGTTGATATCTTTTGGCGACAAATCGATCCAACAGATGATGGTGGGCAGTTTCATGATCGAGGGGACTCTTATCGAACAGCAATTTTTTACCATAATGAGCAACAAAGGAAACTTGCCGAACAATCAAAGAAGCAACTAGAAAAAAGTGGTCGCTTCTCGAAACCAATCGTTACAAAAATTTTAAAAGCCGAAACGTTTTATCCAGCTGAAGATTATCATCAAAACTTTTATCAAACAAATGAAGAAGAATATTTGAAGGATCGAGAAAAGTCTGGACGGGATGAATTTATCGAGGAATATTGGCAAGATTAGGTTAGGTGATTCATAAGTGACAAAGAGCGGATCGACAACTTCATTAAAAACATTTTTATTTAGCTTCCATGCAACAAATACTATTATTATAAGCTTCTTACCTTTATATTTACGATATAAAGGTTTTTCTGGAACAGAGATCGGCTGGGTACTTGCTATTGGCCCTTTTGCCTCGATATTTTCCCAGCCTCTTTGGGGTTATTTAAGTGATAAGTACAAAACAGTTAAAACGATGATTATTATTTGTATGACAGGATTTTTGTTAACAGGTATTTTTTTCTTTCAATTAAATGCAATTATTCCTATTTTACTTGTTGGCTCTATTTTTTACTTCTTTTCATACCCAGTTAGCGCACTTGGAGATAGTCTTGGCCAAAGGCGGGCAGATGAACTTAATATTTCGTTCGGAAGTATTCGCATGTGGGGGTCTATCGGCTTTGCGGTATCATCTTTAGCGATCGGTGAAGTATTAAATCAAGTAGGGATTCAATACATCATGTGGCCATACCTAGCCTTCGGTGTAATTACACTCTTAGCCGCCTTTAAATTAACCGATGTTCAAGCAACAGATACACCGCTTCAATTGAGTGATTTAAAGCATTTATTACAATCAAAACCTTATTTATTATTTTTATTATTTACTCTTTTTATCGCAACAACTCACCGGGCAAATGATAGTTTCATCGGGTTATACATTACCCAACTTGGTGGCAGTGAACGTCTTGTCGGAATCGCTTGGTTCATCGGTGTCATAAGTGAAGCGATAATATTTGCACTTGCGGTATTTTGGTTCCGTAAATATCCCTCCTTAATCTTTATCATTGCTGCAAGTACGTTATACACATTACGATGGTTTATTTATGCAAGTGTTCACGACCCAGTCTATATACTTTTCTTTCAAGTATTACATGGATTAACTTTCGGTGTATTTTATCTGGCTGCTTTTCATTATGTCACGCGAATTATACCAAAAGATTTACAATCTACAGGTCATTTACTTTTTTATTCAGTTATGTTCGGTTTCTCCGGAATTATTGGTTCGCTCATCGGTGGTAGAGTAATTGATATTTTAGGTGGTCATTTTCTGTATTTTGCTCTTGGAAGCTCCGCTCTAATTGGAACAATTTGTTTCATAACTTTTTACTTTTTTCAAATGAGAAACCCGAAAACTTAATTGTTTGGAAATTTGCGGACATATAATTTTAATTTTTTTATAATTCATGAAACTTATCTCAAGTAAAATCGTATTTATATAATATTAGGAAATAAAGAGGGGGATTTCATGAAAAGAAATGTAAAGTTGATCCTTGTAAGTATAGTTGTACTCTTTATCGTTGTTGGAACTATATTTTGGTTTGTAAACAATAAGGAATCAGATATAGCGAACAAAGAAGAAAATAATGAAGTTGAAGAAACTAACAACGAAAATAATGTTCTTGACAATAATGATAACGATAACAACTCAAATGATGAAAATAATGAACCAAAATTAGTAAATCCAATTGAAGTATTAGATTATTATGGTGAAGAATGTTTGGCGATCGAAGATACAATTGAACGGGGTGACTGTCTACAAGAACTAGGAAAAGTAAATATTAATTGGTACGTAAATGAAGAAAAACATCAATTTTACTTTCCATTTCAACGTGAACAAAGTCATTGGCAATATCTTTTTTATAAAGATGTTGATGAAAATGATCAGTTGGGTAGTGTTCAAGAAGGTGAATCTTTTGAAGAAATGGATGAGTCAAGTTTAGAAGCAGGAGAAGAAGCTTTTGAAGAGTTTTGGCATGTTATATCCAATTTGATCCCGAAAGATAATCGAGAGTATTTAAAGGCACTTTACTGGGTAGATACTGGTGAAGAATATGTATTAGCTGTGGGAAATAAAGATCCAGATTCTATGTATTTATTATTATCAGAATTAGCTACTCAATATCATCCAAGAGTTCGTTATTTAGTTTTTCATGAGTTAGGGCATGTCTTAACATTAAATAGCTCTCAAGTAGATGTCCATGAAGATTTATTTGATGCTGAAGGCGATGAGTTAGAACAAATCGTTGAAGAAATTGAGGCAAACTGTGAAACTATTTTTGCCAATGGACGTTGCATGAAGGAAGATAGCTATATTTATGATTATTATAAACAATTTTGGGAAGACATTTATGATACCCATGCAGAAATCGATTGGGAAAATGAAGAGGAATTTGAAGAGTTTTTCTTTGAATATGAAGACCGATTTTTCAATACTTACCAAGCAACATCTTTTGTAGAAGATATAGCTGAAATGTTCGCTTATTTCATTCATTCACATAGTAGTATGACGGAAGAGTCAGATATGAAATATGAAAAAATTAAGTTTTTCTATGAAATTGATGAGTTTGTTGAGCTAAGGACAAATATTTTAGAAAATTTACGTGAAATGATTATCACTGAGAATAAAGTTTATTGATGAAGTTATGAAAAAGCTGGCTACTACAAAACAGCCAGCTTTTTTATTAAGCTAAAAACATAAAATATAAGATAAACACGAAAAACAACACATACATCACAGGATGAATAACTCTTGCTTTTCCTTTTATGAGCATTGTGATTGGATAAAATATAAATCCAACCGCTATTCCTGTTGCAATACTATAAGATAGCGGCATGACAATAACCGTTAAAAATGCTGGTACAGCAATTTCAAACTTATCCCAATCAATGTTTTTAAGGGATGAAGCCATTAACACACCAACAATAATTAACGCTGGTGATGTAACTTCTGGTGTAATGACACTTAAAAGGGGTGAGAAAAAAATAGCAAGTAAAAATAAAGCGGCAGTAACGACAGATGCAAATCCTGTTCGCCCACCTGCACCTACTCCCGCCGTTGATTCAACAAAGGATGTCGTTGTCGATGTTCCAACAGTAGCACCAACAACAGTTGCTGCTGAATCAGCAAATAATGCTCGACCAGCCCTTGGTAATTTGTTATTCTTCATTAAACCGGCCTGAGTCGCCACAGCAACTAACGTTCCTGCTGTATCAAAAAAGTCAACGAATAAAAAGGTTAAAATAACAACAAGCATTTGAAGAGTAAAAATATCCCCAAAATGGGTAAAGGCTTTCCCAAAGGTGGGACTTAAGCTTGGAACCTCTCCAACAATACCACTTATACCTGTTGGTGCTTCAATTAATCCGACAATCATTCCAGCTATTGCCGTAATGATCATCCCGTAAAAAATTCCACCACGAACTTTAAGAGTTAATAAAACAACAGATACAACAATCCCAAAGATTGCCAATAATACAGTTGGTGAACGTAAATTGCCTAAAGATACAAGGGTATCCGCATCACCGATAATAATTCCCGCATTTTGAAATCCTAAAAAAGCAATAAATAATCCAATCCCTGCACCTACAGCCATTTTTAAATTTGCTGGAATCGCATTAATTACTTTTTCCCGAAGCCCCGAAAGCGTTAAAAAGATAAAAATAATTCCTGAAGCAAGTACCCCAGCTAAAGCTGTTTCCCAAGGAATTCCGTAATCTAAAACGACGGTATAAGCAAAAAACGCATTTAAACCCATACCAGGGGCTAAACCTATAGGATATCTAGCAACGACACCCATAATAAAGGTTCCAACCGCAGCAGCAATAGCAGTTGCTACAAAAACCGCTTCTGCATCCATACGGGTTACACCGTCCGGAAGCGTCTCAATCCCCGCTAAGGAAAGCATGGACGGATTAACGAACAATATGTATGCCATCGCTAAAAATGTCGTTAGTCCAGCCATCGTTTCCGTTCTGTAATTCGTCTCTAACTCATCAAACTGAAAATACTTCTTTATCAACTGTAAGCCTCCTCTTATTTTTCCCAGAAAAAAATAGCACCCTTTATGGAAGGAGTGCTACTTTACTACGGTAAGAGAAAGTATCGCAAATATAGAATAGTCCATTGATCGAACTACTCACTTTGTGTACTTTTCATCTGCGTAGTCAGACCATTTACGGCGGTCTGGTAGAAACTCCGGGCCATATTCCCTAAATTATACGCAATTTCGTATTCAGTTTTAGAGATGGGTATATCATACTAA
>Ga0209487_1001745_pt1 | contig 18067 bp, 17 predicted proteins | sample Poulit2012_FD_187524 | JGI IMG/M metagenome (GOLD analysis project Ga0209487, IMG submission 187524) | Agricultural soil microbial communities from Georgia to study Nitrogen management - Poultry litter 2012 (SPAdes) (version 2) | ecosystem: Environmental > Terrestrial > Soil > Agricultural land...
CCATCATAAACGACAACACCACCAACCGGTTGACTGTACCCATAATGTCCATCCGCACATAATACGCCACCATGGACATTCCCAACTTGCAGGCATTGATCGAATTGTCGTAATGTATTCTCTTCATGAACTCCAAAAATAACAGGTTTCATATAATCTCCTCCTCTACAAGTATAGCTCAACTTCCATAGACAGCAAGAACCTTTGCCCTTTCTTGTTGATCAAAGGGCGTAAAAGTACCAGCATAAATGACTTATTGGTTAAACAGACCAAAAGGATTAGGCATAAAGACTCATTTTAACAGGAAGTCCCTTTTAGTATAGTATTTACCAATTTATTCACTTATAATGGCGATATGCAAGTTAAGTAATAATTTGAATGTAGAAGGAGGTTAGGATATGTCAAATATTAGATTGAATCCTGATGAGCTAGAAGAGTTTGCCCAGCGGTACGGGATAGAAGGCGGTAATGTCGGTGATGTTTTACACAAATTAGATGGATTGATTAGTGATCTAGGTAGTGTATGGGAAGGTGGAGCTCAACGGGCTTTCGAAGACCAATATGGAGAGTTACGTCCTTCATTTTTAAACATGATGACGTTACTGGAAGATATCCAAATGCAATTAACATCAACTGCGCATACATTAAGAGATACAGATTCAGATATTGCGAGTAAAATTCGCGGGTAAATGATGGAAATCACATAAGAAACAAACGGGAGGTAGTGTCGCGCGTTGTTATTCTGACATGCTAGCGCCTACCTCCCTCCTGTACTTATCAAGCTAATATAGGGTGCGCTGAGAAAAGCTTATTAAAGGAGTATGACCATGTACATCCAGCTAACGATCGACGTAAAAACATACGGTGAAAAACCATTTGATCTGCAATTATCGGACCAGCATTCGGTTAAAACATTTGTCGACATTGTCAGGCAAACCGCTAAAATACCCGCGCATACACGAGAAGGCTATTGGGTCCGTGTTAAAAATAAAGATCGTGTATTTACGGGAAATCATACACTTGCAGGCTGTGGCATCACGACAGGTGATCATGTGGAAATCTTATGACACAACTACATAACGAGTAGCAGCGAAGGAGGGAAACAGATGGAGCAGGCGAAGTCGACCTATATCGAAAAACTAACCGAAGCTTCGATTACATATGAACAAGAGCAAATTGAATTTGTTTTCCAACGTACGAAACTGAAACTCCGGGATGCCTTGGAAATCAACGTATTAAAAACGATGAACCCGGAATATAATAAAGAGTTTGAGCTCACAGAGGATCAATTAACGATCCGGTTTTATCCTCCCCCTTCTTATTCATTATTTCATACCATTCATTCGAAAAGCATCCAGGCAAGATGGCAACTCGCCCACAACATCGTTCAACACGTAGAACACCATGATTTACACCGGCTCATCTTAATTGTCAGCCCCCAAAATATGATGTTTGATCAAGGGCTTGTGCCTCACTTTCTCCATTATGGTGTGAGTGAAAGTCTCCCACCTTATCAAGAGGATACAACAAGAGTTTGGTTAGAGACGAAAGCAACGGTCGCGACGATCATTGATCAGCAATATGACTTTGAAACGTATCTCGCACATTATGAGACAGTAGAACTAGCAAAAACAACGAAATCGATCATGGAAGCGACGACATATGCGGACTTATACACCGTCATCAAGGAGCAGATTGCTAGCGATATTACATATGAAAAAACGGTTATCCATATTCCGAAACGACGTTGGAAAACCAATCGCTATAGCCTGCTCATCTTATTGGTTTTACTAATTCCTGCGATGATTTACACGGTTTATGCGGCCGCTTTTAAAATACCGGAAACCGAAGCATATGTCGAAGGTAATGAATATTTTCTGAATGAGGAATATAGTTCGGTCGTGGAGACATTAGAAAAACTGAACCATGAAAAAATGCCCTATGTCGTCCAATATGAATTAGCTTCCGCCTATATCGTGAATGAATCATTGACCGAAGCACAGAAAGAAAATGTGCAACAGTCCATCACCTTGCAATCTGATAGAAAGTACTTCCTCTATTGGATCCATATTGGCCGCGGCGATTCACAAGAGGCGATAGATACGGCAAGACTATTAGAAGATCGCGATCTCATTATTTACGGACTGCTTAAACAACGCGAGCAAATTAAGGCAGATCAAAGTTTAAGCGGATCCGAACGGGAAGAAGAATTAAAAGAATTGGAACAAGAAATGCAAGAATACAAAGATGAAATGGAACAAGAAGAAATCGAACAGGAGGAAGCAGAGGAAGAGAAGCAAGCTGAAAAAGACGCCGATAAAAAGGACGAAAAGGACAAAAAAGATGCAAAGAAAAAGAAGAAGAAAAAGAAAAAGGACAAACCAAAAAAGAAAGATGATTAACCAATGAAAAATGCTAGAAAGGAGGAGATAGGATGAGTCAGTTATGGTTGTTTTATAAAGATACGTACCAACATATCCATATTCATGATAAACAAGTCGTGACGATCGGGAATGAATTGCAGCATACGTTGACAATCCAGGAGTTTAAAATCGACGTTCCTTTGTCCATCCAGAAAAATAAACAGACTGCTATTTATGAAGTGTTCCATGGGGACGACTTCCTTGGGGAGCTTCCGGAGCAAGAACGCCAAACCTTCCAGCTGGATGATCAGGCGGTTCACTTGCAAGTAGATGACCGTTCGGCAGTAGAGACGACCTATTATACGGGAAGCGAAACAGAAATCAGCATCCCAGCGGAACAGGCTGATTCATCGTCAACCCTTTATCAAGATAATGGGGACTGGTTCCTTCAGATAAAGCATGACAATGTCTATGTAAACGGAGAGAGACAACAAGGTGTGACCGCACTTTGTTATGGGGACATCATTTTTCAACCGAAAGCCTCCATCCGATTAGCCGAAGCTGATGTGCTTGTTGTGGAGGCTGTGGATGGGTTCGAACTAGATCTCCCGCAAATGAAGAAACCGACAACCGTCATGAAGGAACGCTACCCGAATTACCGCCGGACACCCCGGATGATCTATGAGTTACCAGATGATAAAGTCTCCTTTTCTTTTCCGTCAGAAGAACGGGAGGATCATGGGCGCGGGTTACTGATGATTATTATGCCCCCACTGATGATGTTGTTAGTGATGGGGCTTGTTGCGATTATTCGCCCACGGGGGATTTTTATCCTCATTTCATTAGCGATGTTCGGGACAACGCTCGTCACATCAACCGTCCAGTTTTTTAAAGAAAAAAGAAAACAAAAGGAAAGAGAAGAGAAACGCTACCGCCTCTATACACGCTATCTAGAAGATAAACGGCAAGAATTACAGACCTTATCCGAAAAACAGCGGAATGTCCTGTATTTCCACTTCCCCTCTTTTGAAAAAATGAAATATTACACATCAGAAATCAGTGATCGCATCTGGGAACGCAATATGATGAGCCATGACTTCCTTGAATTTCGCGTCGGTCGGGCGATTGTACCTTCCAGTTATACCGTGTCAGATCAAAATAAAGATATGTCCAACCAAGAGATTGATGATCTGCTCTTGAAATCACAAGAGCTCGTCGGTCATTATAAAGAAGTGAAAGATGTACCACTTATTATTAATCTATCGGAAGGCTCGATGGGGATGATCGGCAAATCCGACATTGTCAAAAGTGAAATTCAACAAATCGTCGGTCAATTAAGTTTCTCACAAAGTTATCATGATGTTCGTTTCATCGCCATCTTTCCGGAAGAGGAATACAGCGCCTGGGAATGGATGAAGTGGCTCCCGCATTTTCAATTGCCACATGCCTATGCAAAAGGCTTCATTTATAATGAGCAAACCCGGGACCAATTATTAACCTCTGTCTATGACATTTTGAAAGAAAGAGACTTAGAGGAAGAGAAGGAAAAGAAAGTATTTGCACCGCATTTCATTTTTATCGTTACGGATCGCCAATTAATTTCCGAACATGCCATCTTAGAATATTTAGAAGGTGGACAAGAAGACATTGGCTTTTCCACGATCTTTGCGGCCGATACGAAGGAGAGTTTATCGGAAAACATCCATACACTTGTCCGCTATATTAATGAAGATCAAGGTGATATTTTAATCCAAGAACAAAAGGCAGTGCATATTCCCTTTGAGCTTGATGACCATCAGCAACAAGGGAATGAAAACTTTTCCCGGACCTTGCGCTCGTTAAATCATCAGTTAGGGATGAGTCATTCTCTTCCGGATAAAGTGACGTTTTTGGAGTTGTTTGACACAGAGGATGTCAGTGAATTAGCGATTCAGAAACGGTGGCTGGAGAACCAATCATCCAAATCACTTGCGGTACCTGTCGGCCTGAAAGGGAAAGATGATCTGATTTATTTAAACTTACATGAAAAAGCACATGGTCCCCATGGCTTGTTGGCAGGAACAACGGGATCAGGTAAAAGTGAGTTTTTACAAACGTATATTTTATCATTGGCCATGCATTATCACCCTCATGAAGTCGCCTTCTTACTGATCGACTATAAAGGCGGTGGGATGGCGCTCTTATTTAAAGAAATCCCCCATTTATTAGGGACGATTACGAATATTGAGGGTAGCAAGAACTTTAGTAAACGGGCCTTGGCTTCCATCAAAAGTGAGATGAAACAACGCCAACGTTTATTTGATGAATATGAAGTGAATCATATTAATGATTATACCGACATGTATAAAGACGGGATTGCGAAACAACCACTCCCCCATCTCTTTTTAATCTCGGATGAGTTCGCCGAGCTGAAAAGCGAGGAACCTGAATTTATTAATGAACTCGTCAGTGCCGCCAGAATTGGTCGAAGTCTCGGGGTTCATTTAATCTTAGCGACCCAAAAACCAGGCGGGATTATCGATGATCAAATTTGGAGTAACTCCCGATTTAAAGTAGCCCTGAAAGTTCAAGATGAAAGTGATAGTAAAGAAATTTTGAAAAATGGAGATGCTGGTAAGATTACGGTCACGGGACGCGGGTATTTACAAGTCGGCAATAATGAGGTGTACGAACTCTTCCAATCGGCTTGGAGTGGTGCTGCTTATTCCAAGGAAGTGATCGGTACAGAAGATGAGGTTGCTTTAGTGACCGATTTAGGGCTCATCCCCTTATCCGATGTGACTGCTGAAGATAGTGGCTCAAAAGGGAAAAAGACCGAAATTGAAGCGGTCGTCGAAGAAATCTTGCGGATCCAAACAAGTATGAACATCGAACAATTGAACAGCCCTTGGCTCCCGCCTTTGCCACATCGGATCCTTGCGGAAGCGGAAGACGGGCGGAAGCCACATCATTATCCACTTGGCGTCATTGATGAACCTGAACGCCAACGCCAAGATATGTATATGTATGAAGCGATGGAAGACGGGAATGTCGGGGTGATCGGTTCCTCCGGCTATGGAAAGTCAACGACCTTATTAACCTTATTAGTAGCGATGGCGTCAGAAAATAGTCCCGAAGATTTTCAATGTTATCTGTTCGACTTTGGCAATGGGGCATTATTACCGCTCCAACAATTGCCGCACACCGGTGATTACTTCCGCTCTGATGATGAACGAAAAATCGAGAAATTCATGGTGTTCATTAGCGAAGAGATGGAAGACCGCAAACAGTTGTTTAATGACCATGAAGTAAGCAGTATTAAAATGTATAATTTGACCGTTCCAGATAAATTACCGCTCATCTACATTGCAATCGACAACTTTGATCTCGTGAAGGAAGAGATGTTAGGACTCGAAAGTCGCTTTACTCAAATTGCCCGTGATGGTCAATCATTAGGTATTTACACGATCTTAACAGCGACACGGTCAAATGCTGTGAAACACGCCTTAATGAGTAATTTGAAAACAAGAATCGTCCACTATTTACTAGATGAGGGGGATAAGAGTGCGATTGTTGGGCGAACACAGTATGAAACAGAAGCGATCCCTGGCCGTGTGTATATTAAGCAAGAAAACGCTCATTTAGCGCAGATCTACTTGCCAGCAAAAGGGGAAACAGATGTCGCCTTACTCGCTCATCTGAAAGAAAAAGTCCAGCTTATTATCGAGAAATATCCGGATGCGATCAAACCAATTTCGATTCCGATGTTACCACGTCAGTTAGAATTCACAGCCTTTCATGAAAAGTATCATGTCGTACAAAAAAGCGAGCAGTTAGCGATCGGTTTGGATGAAGATTCCGTCCAACCGGTGTACCTGGATTGGCAAGCGAATCGCCACTGTTTAGTACTTGGCGAACCACAAAGAGGGAAAACGAATGTGATCAAATTAATGATCGATCAGCTCGAATCGACAGAGGGCGCCCAGATCGGGTTATTTGATTCCGTGAATCGCACATTAGCCGACTATGCGGATGATGAGCAGATCGCCTATTTGGAAGCAAAGGAACAAATTAAGAGCTGGGTGGAAACCGTTGAAGCGGAGTTTATGCGACGCGAAGAAACCTACCGAGAAGCATTGCGTGACCGCACCATCGCAAGAACGAGCTATCCACCTTATGCACTCATCATTGATGGGATGAGTCATTTCTTACAAGAAACCGATCCAAGCTTACAAACAAAACTAACGAATCTCATGAAAAACTATAGTCATCTCGGATTTACGGTTGTCGCTTCTGGTAATGTGGCGGAGTTGTCTAAAGGATTTGACGCCTTTATTAGTGAAGTGAAACAAATCAAACAAGCGATTATGCTGATGAAGAAATCCAGTCAGTCGATGATAAACTTACCTTATACGAGAAATGAACCAGAAGTAATCGTTGGTTATGGCTATTATGTATTAAATGGACAAGCACAAAAAATCCAAATACCACATTATAATCTAGAAAGGGCGCTACAGACATGAAGGAGACAAATAAATCATCCATCAGTTTAGTCGTTAAAATTGTCATTATTTTATTGCTCCCCCTCATCCTGTTTCGTTATGTAGATAGTCAGCCGACCATCGTCAAGCAGGACGATGATGACGAGGGAACGAGAAGTGTTGCCATCGTCAACGAAGACAATGGCTTAGATATCAATGATGAAGCAGTCAATCTCGGTCAAGACATCCCGTTAATAGTGGGGGAACAGGCTGACTACTCATGGAAAGTTGTGAAAAGAGATGCAGCAGAACGGGGGCTGAGTAATCAAGAGTACGACGCCATTCTGTATATTCCTTCGAACTTCTCAGAAAATGTGATGACCTTTAAAGATCGCGCCCCAACAAAGGCATCGATCAATTATGTCATCCAACCGAATCTCGAAGCGAAGGAAAGGCAGCGAGTCCATCGAGAAATGGCCTATGCCAAAAACGGCATCAACCGAGAAATGTCGATGATTTATTGGAGTTATGTATCCCAAGAAGTGGATGATGTGAAGGAACAGTTTGATCATATTTTAGAAAAAGAAGTCGAATTCCAAGAGTCGATGTATGCCTTTTATAGCCCTTCATCACAAAGTTTAGCAGGTGATATTGAAAAGCATATGACGAGTTTAGAAGGGGTATTAGATCAAACCGGGAAAATGCAAGAAGTGTCCAGTGATAAAGCAACGGCCGCTGAAGGCGCAGGGGAACAGCTCGAAAGCTTTATCGGAGCACTGGAAACATTTAAAGATACGCAAGCAGAACAACAAAATCTATTAATGACGGGCCAAGCTGAAAGCCAAGCCGATATTCAAGCCGGCATCGATACGTACAATGAAACGATCGAAAACGATGTACAAGATGTGAATGACAAAGTACGTAAACAATCCGTCGCCTACGCGGATAAAAGTGATCAGTTATTAGACCGGCTTAAAGGGGTCCACTCCAATGTTGGCGATGCGAATCAAATCATGGAACGTTGGGGAGCACATGATGAGAAGCAAGAGCGTATCCAAGTGAATCAATTTGCATCCATCAGTAAGGATATCGTGACGATCTATAATGATGAATTACTTGATCAAGTCTTTCAATCAACCGTGAGAGATGCGAATAAGAAAATGAAAACAGCCATCATAGACATAAAAAAAGCACCGATCGATCAAGCCATCATTGAACCAACAGGACCAGAAGAAACAGAAGACCTTGACTTCGATGCACTCGCCGCACAGGTTGAAGCGGTGGAATCCGAAGTGAATGAAGTGAAGGAACTATTAACACCGGAAGAACCAGAACCGGAACCAGATCCAGAACCAGATCCAGAACCAGATCCAGAACCAGAACCGGATCCAGAGCCAGAGCCAGAGCCGGAACCAGAACCAGAATCCGATCTGGAAGAGGATTATGAGGCTACTTGGACAGCAGTTACCGAAGCATTTGTCGAATTAAATGAAGCTTTAACCGACATGCAAGATGAATATGAAAATAGGGAAGAGGTAGGAAGCTGGGAAGAATATGCAGCTGCCTGGGAAGACATTGCGGAAGAACTGCTAGAAGCAACGGGAAAAACGAAGGAAACCATCATAAAAGATATTCAGAAAAAGCAAGAAAACCTTGTCAAACATGATGCCTTTCCGAGTGGGTTGTCTGCAGATGACTTCCCAGGTTCCGATCAGATAGCCGATAAAACAATCGAGGCACTTGTCGATTATACGACCATGTTAACCGCCTATAAAACCGTTCTCGATCAGAAGACATATGTTGGTTCACATATGATCGATGACCTGATGGACAATAAAAAAATTCAAGCGAAAATAAAAGAGATGGAAGGCCATTTCGAAGTTGATTCCACCTATGCTGCCGAGATGCGAACACTATTAGGCTTACCTGAACAGCCAAAGCGGGAAGACAAGAAGAGTTTTATCGATCTCGCGAAAGAAGCAGAATTACAACTTGATGATTATCAGGTACAAATCGAAGACGGGCAAGCAGGGCAACAAAGTATTTTGGAAGAGATGCAAGCACGTACAGATGGAATCGCCACACAATTGCGCGATGCGAATGGCGATGTATTTGATTGGGAAGAATCCTCATCCATGGATTCGCTAGACGGGCAAATGGTCTTTCAAATCCATCAAGGGACAAGCTCAGACTTACACCAATTATCAGAGCTCGTCGTTGCCCTTGATGAAAACCAGCATACGATCACAAGTTCAACGGATGAAATGCAAACGAAGGTGAGCAGTGTCCAAGAAAAATCGGATGAATTAAATAGTAATTGGTCTGAAAATGTTGCGTCAACAGAGTTAGTTAGGGATGATGTGTATGATGTGTTAGGGAATACGAATGTAGATGGACAGACAAATCCATTTATTTTTAACCATCTATCCAATCCCGTGAACGTGGAAGGAAATGTGAGTGGAACCGTATTAGCTGAAACAGAGGATCGCTTACCACCGGTTGTTTTATTACTCATTATTTTAATTAGTGGGTTATTAATCGGTTTCTTAAGTCATTATTATTCAAGCAGTTCCTATATGGTGCAAGCCGGATTATTCATCGTCATGAACGTGGCGGTCGGCTTAATTATTAGTATTTATGGACTGAGTATTTATTCACTCCCGAATGCTCAAGCATTACAATGGTCCTTGTTTACGATTATTTTATTATTTGCCGCAGCGAATATTGTCCGAGGTGCTTTATTTATCGGACCATTTGTCGGTTGGCTAGCAAGTATGGCCATGATCGTTTTCTTTGTTACACCACTTATTAATCTCGTCGTACCGGAGTTTAGTTTTAATAACCCAATTACAAATGCCTATATGATCTTACAATTTAGTTCAGAATCCGTTCCGATCTTAATCATGGTCAGCTTAGTTCTTATTACAGTAGCTGTATCTGCCTTCATCTATGGATTACAAGTAACACGAAGTAAGGCTAGGGTGGGAGAAGATGAAGAAGTCGCTGCTTAAGATCAGCCTATTGCTCATGGTATTCACTAGTTTTGGTTCGGTAACCTTTGCGGAAGATTTAGATGAGGACGAGATGATCGAACCGCATGTGTACCAAAAGGGAACGATCCAAATAAATAATAACTTTCGCAATATCTTAATGAACAAAGAAGACCTACCCGAGGAGCAACTGACATTAACCTTTGATAAACCAGACCGAACCGACAGCGATTTACTAAAAGATGATTTATTTCAATCATTCGTCGTAGAAACGAATACGATTACGGCAAAGTCCGATCAATTAAATTTGTTTTCCGATGAAGAGAATGTAGCATTGGGTATGAAAGAAGAGGAAGAAGTCATAACGGATCATATCTCGCTGATCTCCATTTTATTGATTGCATTGTTGGTTATCATGCTCGCGAGCTTGTTTGTTTTTATCATACCGAAAATTAAACATCAAGAGAAATAAATGATAACCATGGAAAAAAGCACGTTTGCAGAGTGAGGAGGGGATGAATGGAAAACGCGAATTTCCTTAATCAAATATTTACAGCCGTACAAAACCAAGCAACGACAATTGATGAACAGATCGATCGTCTGCAACGGGCCAAGCATACCTTATTAGACGAGCAGACAAACAGCATGAATGAAATCAATCGAATAAAAGAACCTTCCTTGGATTCATTATGGGAAGGAAGAAGAGCCAATCAATTTGATGATACCCGTGAAGAGTCATTTCATACAATGCGCGTAACCATTCAACATTATGAAGCTTATCTGGAGCAAATCGAAGAGAAGATAATCGTACTTCAACAGCGAATGGAATATGTTAACAGAACAGGCACCATTGCCCATACAGCCGATCAACTCCTCCAACGTGGTGAAGGAACAGGGGATGAACTGGGTACGATTATGCAACAATTGCAAGGGAGGGTATTCAGTTAATGGGACAGCAGGGTCATGGGAAAGAAATTAAGATGAATTTTGAAGAAGTTGCACACGTACTGGACCAAATGAGGGAGAGCGTCGCCTTACTCAAACTACCAATGGTTTATGACGGGATTAACGGAAAGAATGAATTTGAATTTCTGGAAGAATGGACAGAAAGGGAGAGTCACATCCGCTCCTTTCTGATCCAATATATCGCGATCGTCGAACAAAGTATTGTGGACACAAAGGCAAGTGCACAATTATTGAAAGATCAAGATGAAGCGATCGGTCGAAACTAAGCAAGAAAGGTAGGTGCTACATCATGGGGAATCGACAAAGGCTTGAAAGGGATACGTTATTATCATCCATGGCAGATCGGGCTGCACAATATAAAACACTCGAAACGCAGTTTATCCAATTGCGAGAATCCTTTCAAACCATTGTGAATCTGGAGGGATTTACCGGTTTAGGAGCGTCGTCAATCAAGCGATTTTTCCAAGCACAAATTGACGTTGTCGATGCCTGGCTCCTGTTCATTGAAGTCCAAATGACATTCCTAAATGATGTTCCTCATATGTTAGCAGACCATGATTTAGCTAGTGAATCATTTGTTGACGTCTCCTTTTTAGAGAATGATTTACAAAATGCGTATTACCAAGCAAATGATATGGTTGAATCGCAAAAAGAAGGCTTGGATACCATTTTGCAATCGATAAACGATGTTTTGCCGATGGAAGGTTTTTCACGCAAAGCGTTTGATGAGCAAATTGACCAATCCGATCGAGAGCGAAGAAGCTTAATAGAAGATGTAGAAACATTGGATGCCCGACTTAGTTATGAATATGACCTGTCTGAAGAGTTACAGAACAATGTGATTGGCCTCTTCAGTGAGATCCTAAATGCGACCGAACAAGCCGGCTCCATCTCACCGATTAATTTTAATGTCGCTACATATAAAAACAGTGAGACATACCAGTTTAAAACGGATATGTCGGAAAACCGATCCGCCTATTTAGCGCTGAAAGCCTTGCAAAACGAAGATCGACAAGGCCAAGATGCACCAGCTAAGCTGGAAAACAAACAGTGGTATGAAAAAGCGACAGGGACGGTAAGTGTCTTTACGGGCGAACGGAACGGTTTTTATGAGTATTTGAAAACAAAAGAAGGCATTGATCCAATGACAGGAGAAAGCCGTACACAAGCAGCTCAGATGAAAGACGCCACTTTCGCCGCAGCAGGCTTCATCCCGATGGAAGGCTGGGCAGGAAATGCGGACATCGCTCAGAGCACATTGGCTTTGTATAAAGACAGCGACACATTCACCATGTTGCGGCAAACAGATTATGGCATCTACGGCCTCGCATCTGATAATGGATTTAGCGAATACATCACCGGCAAAGACGAAAATGGCCAAACACTATCTGCAGAAAAGCGCCAACATAGCCTAGCAAAAGGCCTATCCATGTTCCACCACGGAGCATAGGCGCGTGCCCCGGGGCGTGCGCTGAAGATTGCGCGTGTTCCGCTAAAGATTGTGGTCCGTGCGCTGAACAAAGCGGCTGCTCCGCTAATGATTGTGCTCACCGCGCTGAACGCCGTGGCGTGCGCTGAAGATTGCGGTATCCCGCTGAAGTCCCCGGCTGGTGCGCTATAGTTTGTGTGCGTAGCGCTGAAGAAATCTGTCGCGCTGAAGATTGCGCGTGTACCGCTAAAGATCCCACTCCACGCGCTGAACAAAGCGCTAGCTCCGCTAATGATTGAGCTCGCTGCGCTGAACGCCGTGGCGTGCGCTGAAGATTGCGGTATCCCGCTGAATTCCCCGGCCGGAGCGCTGGAGTTTGTGTGCGTAGCGCTGAAGAAATCTGTCGCGCTGAAGATCATGCGTGTTCCGCTAAAGATCCCGCTCCGTGCGCTGAACAAAGCGCCTGCTCCGCTAATGATTGTACTCACCGCGCTGAAGCCCGAAGCGTGCGCTGAAGATTGCGGTATTCCGCTGAAGTCCCCGGCTGGTGCGCTATAGTTTGTGTGCGTAGCGCTGAACAAATTCCGTGCGCTGAAGATTGCGCGTGTACCGCTAAAGATCCCGCTCCGTGCGCTGAACAAAGCGCTGCTCCGCTAATGTTTGAGCTCACCGCGCTGAAGCCCGTGGCGTGCGCTGAATATTACGGTATCCCGCTGAAGTCCCCGGCTGGTGCGCTATAGTTTGTGTGCGTAGCGCTGAAGAAATCTGTCGCGCTGAAGTTAGCGCGTGTTCCGCTAAAGATTCCGCTCCGTGCGCTGAACAAAGCGCTGCTCCGCTAATGTTTGAGCTCACCGCGCTGAAGCCCGTGGCGTGCGCTGAAGATTTCGGTATTCCGCTGAAGTCCCCGGCTGGTGCGCTATAGTTTGTGTGCGTAGCGCTGAAGAAATCTGTCGCGCTGAAGTTAGCGCGTGCTCCGGTAAAGATCCCGCTCCACGCGCTGAACAAAGCGGCCGCGCTGAAGTTAGCGCGTGTTCCGCTAAAGATTCCGCTCCGTGCGCTGAACAAAGCGCTGCTCCGCTAATGTTTGAGCTCGCTGCGCTGAACCTCGAAGCGCGCACTGAAGTTCATGCGTGTTCCGCTAAAGATCCCGCTCCTTGCGCTGATCCCGCCCCCCGCCCGCGCTCCAAACCCCACTCCCACCCAAACCCCACCCAACAAAAAAACAGCAGGATGAGAAACTGACACTCTCATTCCGCTGTCCATCTTATGAATGTATCTATCTAGCGATTTTCTCTTGTTCGATCTGCTTAAATGCGTCATGTACTTTCGTGCGGCCTTCATCAATGCTAGGGTGGAATTGGATCGATGCGTCGGCACGGGTTTGTTTCACGTGATCCATGGCGCGTTTGACTTGTTTGTTTAAATCGGCTGGATCGGTCGCTTTTTCTTTAGCCATCGATAATCCGGCGAGTGTTCCTTGGGCGGATGCGACTTTGGAACTTTCAATGCCGGTGATGTTGCCGGCGACATATAATCCTTCGATTGGCGTTTTCATTTGTTCATTATGAACGGGAACATGACCGCCCAGCTCTTCTAAATATTGGAAAGGGCAACCGATGACGGCGGCGAGTTCTGCGAGTGGGTAGAGTCCGCCAGCAATACAGACAAAGTCAACCGCAATTGTTTCCTCTGTGCCTGGGATGAGCTCGCCCTCTGTCGTGACATTAGACATCGTCACCGATTCCACTTCTTCCGTTCCATTAATCTGTGTGATCGCTTTCCGAATATGGATCGGCATGCCCCACATTTTGACGCCACCACCTGGATAAAACGTTACCGCCAGATTGCGGATCCATGCTGCTTTCGCAAATTTACTCCCAAAACGGAGAAAGGCGGATGGTGCTAAATGAGCGATTCGGACTAAGCCTTCCATCACTTTCTTCGGATGACTATGATCTTTCGTTACTACGTTATAAGCAGGTAACGCCATACTGTGGAGTTCCACGCCAGCAAGTTGTAATTCACGCGCAATCGCTGCCGATAATACATTCACGCCGATGACGATCCCTTTTTGACCGACGCGAACGCGGTGCACGTTCGTCATCACTTGCGCGGCCCCAATAGACATCACACCAGGCAGCGTCCAGCCTGGCACAGGTGCTGCTACTTCGGCGGCTCCGGTTGCGATTAACAGTTGGTCTGTATCGAGGACACCTATGTTCGTATGTACAGAGAAACCGGCCTCTGTTTTTTCAATATGGTGCACAGCGACACCCGTCTTGATTTCTGTGTTTAGTTCTTCTGCACGGTCGACTAGCTTTTTCGTTTCGGCAACGCCATTCCACCATTCGCCATTTGGTTCTTGGTGGAGTTGGCCATGTAATCTGCCGCCTAATTTAGGAAACTCATCGAGGATCAGGACGTTCAGATTCGATTCACGGCTCGCAATTCCAGCGGATAGACCAGCAGGTCCGGCACCAATAATGATGACATCATACATGTGAATCATCCTCCTTTTTAGCTTTACCCTTTTCGACATATTCTGCATATGTACGCGGCATGTCTTCGAGATCCACTCTGGTTGGGTCTAATGGGGAAGGCAGCACTTGCCCACTTTCGACAACCATCTGATCTTCAATCAGGGTCATGCAGGCACGGATGCCCGTTTTTTCATTCACGATGACACGGCATTCGAAACAATGGCCAATATTACAATAGATGCCACGTGGTGTGTCAGCGCTTTCTTGAACGCGCAACTTACGAACCCCGTTTGCCATGAGTGCCGAGGCGATCGTGTCACCCTGAAAGCCTTCAAATGTTTTGTTATCAAACGTAAAGGTGACTGGTGTTTGATCTGCTAGTTTACCAAGGACTGGATGATCAAGAATACGATTAGTCTTCATCTATTTTACCTCCTAAGGTGGATATGGTAGCCGGTCTAACGGGAGGTTGAACTTTTAAGGGAATCGTATGATCCGTTTGTTCCCCGGTAATTTCTCGAATGACAGCATCAACGGCTGGACGACATGTACGCCCACCACAATACCCCATGGCTGCTCGTGTACGTAATTTCACTTCGCGTGCAGAACGTTCGTATGCATGAGCCGTACGCGTGAGGTCCTCCAATGATACTTCTTCACATCTACAGATAATTAATTTTTCGTTGCTCATATAATCTCCCCTTCCTTGTCAAAAGCGCCTGATGAAATAAAGATTTATTACCTAAAGTACGTGTCAAACATGTAAGTATAATAAGCTTAATTAATATCTATACTACCACAAAAGATGAAAAATATGGTAGGATAGATATATCTTTTTCAGTAATAAAGCATATTAGTATTAGTAGTCACAAGTTTAGTAAGCAAGATCATGTAAGCGTTTTTACATAAATCAAATAGGAGGACATCGAATATGCAAAAGGGGACCCAAACAGAAGTAGTCATTGTCGGTGGTGGAATTGTTGGTTGTGCGATCGCGTATTATGTTGCTAAAGCGGGAATAGATTGTGTCTTAATCGAAAAGGATGAAATCGCCAGTGGGACATCATCAAGATGTGATGGAAACATTACGATCGTCGATAAAGATCCAGGATTTGATAGTCATATGTCCTTGGTCAGTCAGGAATTAACGGTTGAACTTACGAAGACGCTTGATTTGCCATTTGAATATCGGGCACTCGGTAGTATTCTCGTTTGTGATAATGACTCCGAAATGGAAGCAGCGGCAGAGTGGGTAGATATTCAAAGTGAAAGTGGGCTGAAGTTCAACTTGCTTGATCGTTCCGATATTCGCCAGGAATCACCTTTCTTTGCTGATGATATTCCAGGAGGATTGGAGTGTGAAACAGATTCACTCATTAATCCATACCTTTATTGCTACTCGTTAATTGACAAAGCAAAACAACATGGACTCAAAGTGTATACACATTCAGAAGTGACCGCCATTAAAAAGGGGGAAGACTTCGAAGTCGACACAACAAACGGAACCTTTCACGCGAAAAAGGTCGTTAATGCTGCTGGTGTGTGGGCACCTTTTATTGGGAATATGCTTGAGCTTGATATTCCGATTATTCCTAGAAAAGGGCATATTATCGTAGGTGCTCGGCAAGAGCCTGTCATGCTACGTAATGTCATGGAATTCGGTTACCTCATGAACAAATTTGGCCGCGAACGTCAAACAGATGAGACGACAGCCAAACATGGGGTGGCGCTCGTTCTGGAGCCGACCGAAAGTCAAAACTTCTTACTCGGTAGTAGTCGTGAATTTGTCGGCTATGACGGGCGGATTGATATGAATGTTGTCCATACGATGGCCAAACGAGCGATGCGTTTTTATCCGGACATGAGCGATTTCAATATGATTCGTACGTATACCGGATTTAGACCATGGACAGAAGACCATTTACCGATCGTCTCGGAAGTGGAAGAAATCCCTGGCTTCTTCATTGCCGCAGGACATGAAGGCGACGGCATTAGTTTAGCCACGGTGACCGGGAAGTTAATTGAAGAATTAATTCGTGGGGAAGAGGATACCATCATACCGACAGAACCATTGCGTTTTGACCGATTTAAAAAGGCACCCGTCACATAAACCAAATACATTAAACAAGCAACATCTGATTATAAGGGAAGCTATCACCTGAGTAACTAAGACTATGCGGGGGTGGTAGCTTCCATTTTGTGTGTCATGTTAGCAGCGCATAACTTAGAATACATGCTGGGGGAAAAAAATGTTTAGAATATTGAAGATTGCAAGCGCATTTATCGGGATTATCGTCGGAGCAGGCTTTGCTTCCGGGCAAGAAGTGTTACAATACTTTACGAGTTTTGGTCATTTAGGAACAGCAGGTGCCGTGTTAGCGACCATGTTATTCGCCTATTTAGGGATGACGTTAACAAGTCTTGGGCATCGCATGAAGACGCCTTCACATAAAGATGCGATTTATAAAATTAGTGGTCGTTATTTAGGACCGATCGTGGATGGAATTATTATCTTTACACTCTTTGGTGTCGGTGTCGTCATGATTGCCGGTGCTGGTTCGATTTTACATCAGCAATTTGGCCTTGCTCCCTTTATCGGCAGTCTCATCATGGCGATCTTGGTTATTGTCGTTGTCATGTTAAATGTTCATCGCGTCATCTCCGCGATTGGAAGTATCACGCCATTTCTCATTATTGCACTTATCCTTGTCGGCGTGTATAGCTTATCAACGATGGATTTAAGCTTTGCCGAATTAGATCCAATTGCGAAGGAGCAAAAAACAACCTTACCAAACTGGTTCATCTCCTCGATTAACTATGTATCCTTTAATATAGCGGTTGGTGCGGCGATGTCACTCGTGATGGGTGGGGCTGAAAAAGATAGACGTACCGCAAAAATAGGCGGACTTCTCGGTGGACTTGGCCTTGGACTCTTAATTGTCATTAGCCATTTAGCGATCTTCTCGAAAATTAACGTCGTCTGGAGCGCGGAGATGCCTACCCTTAAAATCGTCAATGATGTATCACCGGTCTTAGCGATTTTCATGGCCTTGATTTTATTCGGCATGATCTTCAATACCGCGGTCAGTATGTTTTACGCCTTTACCGCCCGGTTTGTTGAAATGAGAACGAAGCAGGCCAATCTATTTATCTTGATTACCGTTGTTGTCGGATTTGTTGCCAGTTTCGTGGGCTTCACGGATCTTGTTGCTTTCTTCTATCCGTTAATCGGATATCTGGGCCTATTCCTCATTGGCGCATTAATCTATGCACCATTTAAACTAGCAAAAGATGAACAATAAGCTGAAAATAAATAGTCACTAATTATATGACGACACAAACGGGATGGGACCAATGATCCGAGCATTAAAATCGCCTT
>Ga0209487_1001746_pt1 | contig 18060 bp, 22 predicted proteins | sample Poulit2012_FD_187524 | JGI IMG/M metagenome (GOLD analysis project Ga0209487, IMG submission 187524) | Agricultural soil microbial communities from Georgia to study Nitrogen management - Poultry litter 2012 (SPAdes) (version 2) | ecosystem: Environmental > Terrestrial > Soil > Agricultural land...
CAACGGCAAGAAGGCTCAGCAGAAGCGCAAGGCCGAGCGGGCTTCTGGTAAGTTTCAAACTGCCCCGCCGCCGCGCGGTAAATAACCGATGGGTACTGCCTGTACCGATTGGGAGCAGCGTTTAAAACGCGGCGAATCGATTATCCCCGACCCGCTATTCGTGCGGCCTGCCGACCGTGCGTTGGAGGTGTTTAAATCGCTGCGCATCCCCGACATGGCGGGCAAGCCGACGTTCGGCGAGGTGTCGCCCCAATGGGTGTTTGATTTTGTCCGCGCGGTGTTTGGTGGGTACGATGAGCAGACTGGCGAGCAGTTGATCAAGTCGTACTTTTTGTGCCTTAGCAAAAAAAATTCCAAGTCGATCTTGGCTTCAGGGGTAATGCTAACCATGCTATTGCTCAACTGGCGCGAAAACGAGGAGCACTTGATCATATCGCCGACCAAAGAGATCGCGGGTAACAGCTTCGGCCCGGCGAGCGCCATGGTCCGCGCAGATGAAGAGCTATCCGAAATCCTGCAAGTGCGCGACCATATCAAAACGATCGAGCACCGTGCCAACGGCAACACGCTAAAGGTCGTGGCGGCAGATACCGATACGGTATCGGGTAAACGCGCGGGCCATATCTTTATCGATGAGCTTTGGGTATTTGGCACCCGGCATAACGCCGACTCAATGCTAATGGAGGCAACTGGCGGATTGGTGGCGCGTCCTGAAGGCTGGGTGATCTACGCGACCACGCAAAGCGATGAGCCGCCTGCTGGGGTGTTTCGTGACAAGCTGGAGTACTTTCGGCAGGTGCGCGATGGCAAGATTGAGGACGAAGAATCGCTGCCGGTGATCTACGAGTTTCCCGAAGCGATGATCAAAGACAAGTCATATCTTGACCCAAAGAATTTCGGGCTGACCAATCCAAACCTGGGCTACTCTGTATCTCAAAAATGGCTTGAGACCAACCTGAAGCAACGCCAGTCTGGCGACGAAGGGCCGCTGATACAATTTCTGGCCAAGCATCTTAACATCGAGATCGGTATCGACATGCGCGCCGGGCGCTGGTCGGGGTGTGATTTTTGGCAGCAATGCGCGACCGATATGACGCTAGATACATTGATCGAGCGCAGCGAGGTATGCGTCGTGGGCATCGACGGCGGGGGCCTTGACGACCTGCTAGGTCTGGCGGTGGTGGGGCGCGACCGAGACACCGGCCACTGGTTGCATTGGGGACATGCATGGGCGCACGAGATCGTCATGGTACGGCGCATGGATATAGCGCCACGGCTCAAGGGGTTTGCCAAGGATGGCGACCTGACCATTGTCAAAAATCCGGGCGACGATGTGCGCAGCGTGGCGCAGACTGTGGCGCGTGTCAGGGAGGCGGGATTGCTGCCTGCTAAAAACGCAATCGGCGTGGACCAGTCCGGGATCGGCGATATTGTTGATGGATTGGTGTCCCCAGATGGGGGCGTTGATTTTAATCAGATCGTCGGGATTAGTCAAGGCTGGAAACTTAACGCCGCGATCAAAACCACTGAGCGCAAGCTGGCGGGTAAAGAGATGCTACACTGCGGCGCGCCATTGATGGCGTGGAGCGTGGGCAATGCAGTACAACAGCCACGCGGTAATGCGGTGATGATCACAAAAGCATTTGCCGGTAGCGCCAAGATCGATCCGCTGATGGCGACGTTTGATGCGGTGTCGCTCATGGCCCTGAATCCGGCGGCCAATAACAAGCGCCCGACTTTCTTTACACTGTGATATAATCGTGGTATGATTACGGATAGATGTAAATATGCCAACGCCAGAGGGTAGGGTAGGGGATGAAAAAAGCATATAGCAAGCTTGAGATCAAAGACATCGACGATGAGCAACGTACGATCACGGGCGTGGCGTCTACGGTCAGCACCGATCGCATGGGCGATATTGTCGAGCCGCTTGGTGCCAAGTTTGATCTGCCGCTGCCGCTGCTTTGGCAACACAATCATGATGCGCCCATTGGCCACGTCATGACAGCGCAGACCGATGATAATCAAATTACCATTCAAGCCAAGATCGCCAAGGCCGAAGGGCCGGGCATTTTGAATGACCGTCTCAATGAGGCATGGGAGTCGATCAAGCTGGGGCTGGTGCGTGGTCTCTCGATCGGGTTTCGCGGGTTGGACGTTGAGCCGATTAAGAATGCTATGGGGCTAAGATTTAAATCTTGGGAATGGCTCGAGCTATCCGCTGTAACAATCCCAGCCAACGCAGAAGCCAACATACAGACCATCAAACATTTTTCCGAGCCGGTGCAGCAGATTGCGCGGGCGCCAATGCGCAACGGGGGATATGTGCTACCCGAGCGCAAAACATATACAGACCATATTGCCAGTGATGGCAGTGTCAAACTACGTGCTGGCAACGGCCATGACTAACCGGTTTGCGACGGTTGGGGTACGAATCCAATTAGGGGATAACCTATGAATATTAGCGAGCATTTGGAGTCGCTTCGCGAATCGCGACAGGCGGCCCAGACCAAGATGAATGAAGTCGCCCAGAAGGCTATGGACGAAGGGCGCAGCATGAATGATTCTGAGCACAAGGAATTTGACGACCTGCAAAAGGAAGTCAGCGTACTTGACGGCGACATCAAGCGGTTTAGTCAGTTGCAGTCGATGCAGGCTGAAAAGGCCCAGCCGGTGCAGCAAGAAGCTGAACAAAAGGCTACTGAATCAGTCGTTTATCGTACACCTAAAAAGCATGAAAAGATGCAGCCGGGCATTGCCCTGTCGCGTTATGCGCGCGTCAAGGCGCTGGCCCGTTTGGATGGCGATAGCGTGCGCGAAAAGGCGGCTGAGCTGTACGGCGAAGATTCTGCCGTTTACGGCATGTTTACCAAGGCGACTGTTAACGCAGCGACCACGTCCGACTCTAGCTGGGCTGGTGCGCTTGTGGGTGACGAAGGCTCGGCGTTTGCCGACTTTGTTGAGTACCTGCGCCCGCAAACCATCCTTGGCCAGTTTGGCACCAATGGTGTGCCTGCCTTGCGTCGTGTGCCTTTCCGGGTGCCGCTCGTGGGTCAGACCTCCGGTGGCCAAGGCTACTGGGTTGGCGAGGGTAAAGCCAAGCCGTTGACCAGCTTTGACTTCGAGCGCAAGACGCTTGACCCGCTCAAGGTAGCCAATATTGCGGTTGTGACCGAAGAAACTTTGCGCGACTCAAGCCCGGCTGCTGAAGGCATCGTCCGTGATCAGCTTGCGGCTGCTTTGCGTGCCCGTCTGGATACTGATTTTATCGATCCTGACAAGGCTGCTTCGGCGGGCGTGTCGCCCGGGTCGATCACCAACGGCGTGACGCCGATCATCTCTAGCGGCACCACTGCGGATGATATCCGGGCTGACATCAAGGCGCTGTTTGCGGCGTTTATCAGTGACAACAACGCGCCGACCTCCGGCGTGTGGATCATGCCTGCGACTACGGCGCTTGGTCTGTCGCTGATGCAAAACCCGCTGGGTCAGTCCGAATTTCCGGGCATCAGCATGAAAGGCGGCACGCTGTTCGGTTTGCCGGTGATTGTGTCGCAGTACGTGCCGACTGCCTACGAGGCCGATCCCCAGGGCTCCGCTGGTGTGACGGGTTCGGTTGTCGCGCTTGTCAACGCGTCGGACATTTACTTCGGCGATGACGGTGGCATTGCTGTTGACCTGAGTCGTGAGGCGTCGCTTGAGATGAGTGATTCGCCCACCGGTGACAGCACCAGCGGCACGGGCGCAAGCCTTGTGTCCATGTTCCAGACCAACAGCGTAGCCTTCCGGGCTGAACGCGCTCTGGACTGGATGCGGCGTCGTGATTCAGCGGTGGCTGTATTGGGCAATGTCAACTGGGGCACGACCTCCTAAACCATTAAGCCGGGTCATTCGTGGCCCGGCTCTTTTTGGTGCTTTATGAAATTTGATAACTACTACGACCGCTCGATGAAATCGTCCGATAACCGATATCGGCGCGTGTTTGAAAAGATGGGTTACGGCACCCGCTCGGTGCGAGCCGATGATGAAGTGGCCACTTTGCGCCACGAGTATCAGGCGCTCGTCGGAAAAAAGCCGTATATGGGGTGGGATGCAGATACTTTAAGAGACAAGATCGAGGCGCACCATGTCGAGAAAGATTAATCTGACATCCAACAACGGGCTTGGATGGAGCTTTGGCGATAACGGGTTGCGCAACGTGGAGTTTGCAACCGAGCACGAATTTGCTTGGGACGTATCGAAAAGCATTATCGAATCAGACACCGTGGTGACCAACGGCGGTGAGACAGTAACAAACGGTGGCGACATAGTCACCAATGGAGCATAACCATGGCAGAGCTTTCAACACTTGGCGGCGTTATCAAGACGGCCTACGAGGGCGAGTCCAACACAAACGCCTTCACCGATTCGGATAAGGCGGCGGTTGGGGGTATCCCCACCAAAGTAACGGACCTGAGCGATGGCGGCGACTATGCCAAAACGTCTCAACTTTTTGACGGCGCATATGCCAGCCTCAGCGGCACGCCGGATATTCCCGAAAAGGTGTCCGACCTGAGCGATGGCGGCGACTATGCCAAAACGTCTCAACTTTTTGACGGCGCATATGCCAGCCTGTCCGGCAAGCCGACTATCCCTGCCGATGCGGGGGATGTGCCGCTGACTGCTGACGTATCAGGCGAGTCGGATGTACAGGCGGCGCTTGCCGCTCTTGAGGCTCGTATTGCCGCGCTGGAATCCGTCTGATATGAATCTTTTCGGCCTGCAAATCACGACCCAAAAAGCGGCAACAGGCCAGCCGACTCAAGGCACCGGTGGATGGTATCGGGTTAGTGAGCCATATGCTGGGGCGTGGCAGCGCAACGATGAAGAAAAGCGCGGCGATGTCTTGACGTATCCCACGCTATATGCCTGTCTGCGCAGGGTAAGCGAGGACATCGGCAAGTTGCCGTTCGGCATGACGCGCGAGGCAGCGTCCGGGATAGAGCAGCCGGTGGATACTTTGAGGGTGTTGAATAACCCTAATGGATACCAAACTGCCCAGCAGTTTCGCGAGGCGTGGATACTGTCCAAGTTGATCCACGGTAACGCCTACATCCTCAAGCAGCGCAACAACGGCGGCATGATTAGCGCGCTGTATGTGATGGACCCCACACGGGTGCTGCCGCTGGTGTCGACATCGGGCGAAGTGTTTTATCAGATCACGTATAATAGTGACGCTAATCTGTTACCCGAATCCATTACCGATCAACAAATCCGTGTACCGGCTAGTGAGATCATCCATGACCGCATGGCGTGCTTTCATCACCAGTTGATCGGCGTGCCGCCGGTAGCCGCGGCGAATTGGCCCACGGTTAAAAACTTGCGCATCTTGCGCAACAGCGCGGAGCTTTTCAAGAATGGCGCGCAGATGGGCGGCATCCTGTCAGCCCCGGCGGGCATTAGTGAAAAAGATGCCAAAGACCTGAAAGAGTATTGGAAATCCACCACGGCAAAAGATGTGCGCGTGGTGGGCATGGATATGAAATTCACGCCGTTTAGCATGAATTCAGTCGACGCTCAACTTGTTGAGCAGATGGAGTATTCTGATCGACAGATTTGCCAGCCGTTTGGCATCCCGCCATTTATCGTAGGCATTGGTAATCTGCCGTCTGGGTTGAAAGCCGAGGACATGGTCAATGTCTATTACCGGTTTGCGCTGCAGTCGCTGATTGAGTCGATGGAAAACTTGCTGATGCAGGGGCTGCGAATCCGCGCGCCGCTGGCGATCAAACTGGACACCGGTGTATTGCTGCGCATGGACACCGAGCGGCGTGCAACGGTGTACGGCGGTATGATAGACGCAGGGATTGCGACAATCAACGAGGCGCGCAGTGAGTTTAACTACCCGCCGCTGAATGGCGGTGATACGGTTTATCGACAGCAGCAAGATATACCGATTGATGCGCCACTGGCCGAGGCAGCACCCGAGCCGGTTGTGGAGCCGGATCCGGATGAGCCGGACACAGAAGAGGCCAAGAAAATTTTTGACGAGTCTATAGTACAGGTATCCTGATATGGCATTTGACATCAAAGCATTTACCGATCATGTCGCGAAGCACGTCAAGGGGATGCTTGATCCTATTGATAAACGTGTGGCCGCTTTGGAGGCACAGCAACCCGAGCCAGTAGACATCGACGCGATCGTCAAACGCGTGACTGAGCAACTATCCAGCGTGGCTAAAAACGCACTGGCTGATAATGCCGAATCGCACGAGCAGGCCATAGGACAGATGGTGCAGCAGGAGGTCAAAGAGTACCTTGAGCACAATCCGCCCGCACCGGGCAAGGATGGTGCTGATGGGATTGGTGTGGCTGGCGCGATCCTTAACAAAGCGGGACATTGCTTGATCACGACAACTGACGGGCAAGTACACGACATCGGTAAGGTCGAGGGCCGCGACGGGGTTGACGGCGTAGGTTTTGATGATGCTGATCTGCAATATGACAACGGTCAGGTGACGCTTAGCTTTGTCAAGGGCGACCGCAAAAAGTCCGTATCGTTTGATGTGCCAGACCGTAAACATATCGGCTATTGGCAGGCCGGGCTGGAGGCCAAGGCGGGCGATAGCGTCACACACAACGGCAGCATGTGGGTAGCGATGCGCAAGACTACCGAGCAGCCGACTTATAAATCTAACGACTGGTGTCTTGCAGCACGACAAGGTAGCTCGGCATGACGATCTGCACCCAACAAGAGATCAAGCACCATCTGTATATCGACGATGATGCACACGACGACTGGTTGGACATGATGGGCCCGGCGGTGGAGTCGGCTATCATTCAGTGGGTGGGTGGAGAAGACCGCTTGTATGACGATAACGCACAGGTGATACCATGTGTCAAGACGGCTTTTCTCGTTGAGCTGGCCTACCAATTTCGCGATCGAGAAGGCCCGGACGATACCACGTGGTATGAAACCGGCTATGTCCTGAATGCAGGCAGTACCGCATTTTTGACGCCGCTGCGCAAACCCCGGATTGCATGACATGGCGGTAGCTGCGGGTAAACTACGACACCGGATTGCGATTGAAGAGTTGAAAGAGACGCGATCTGACTACGGCGAAGTGGTGCGCGAATGGGTGCCTGTCGCTAATGTCTGGGCGCAGGTGGTGCCGCAGTCCGGTAAAGAGTTTGTGGCGGCGCAGGCAATACAAGCGCAGGTTGATACCCGCATTACGATACGTTATCGCGACGACATCACACCCAAGCACCGGGTAGTGTACCGTAGCCATATTTACGATATCCGCGCGGTGCTGCCGGATGATGATAGCGGGCTTGAGCATATGACGCTGATGTGTCAGTCAGGGGTTAACGATGGCTGACTTGATGATTAACGTTTACCAGATGCTAAGCGCAAACGCTGCGGTAGCCGCGTTGGTGGATGATCGTATCTACATGACACAAGCGCCAGAGGATGTTGATCAACCGTTTATCGTGTGGACTATGGTGAGCAACGTACCATACAACACGCTGGCGTGTGTGCCTGATAGTGATCAGCAACGTATACAGCTTGACGGCTACGCGCGCGATCAAGAGGATGCTCGCAAGCTGGCGTCGGCGATCATGCGTGCGCTTGAGACTAAAGGTAATTTTGTATCGGGTGCTATCCCGATGCGAGAGCCTAATACCCGTCTGTACCGCTACACGATGGACATACTGCTACATCATGCGAGGGGTGTGTGATGGCCAAGCATATCCAAGGGCTGGACAAGCTGGACGATGCCATAAAAAAGCTGAGCCAGAAAGATGCAAAGAAGGCGGCTAACAAGGCCGTGCGCGCGGGACTGGCACCGATCCGCAAACAGGCCAAGCAGAATGCCAAAAAATTAGACGACCCGGCGACTGCTGAAAACATTAGCAAAAATATCGCGATCCGCTCGATGAAGTCAAGGGACGCAGGACCGGATACCAAAGGCGCCCGGTTGGGTGTATTGGGCGGCGCGAAAGCACCCGCTACAGCGTCCGGTGAGTTTGCTGGTGCCGGTAAAGCCAATCCCGGCGGTGATACATACTATTGGCGATTTTTGGAGTTTGGCACGCAAAAGATGCCAGCACAACCCTTCATGCGGCCAGCCATGGAGGAAGGTAAAAACGCGGCTTTTCAAGCGGCGGCGGACAAGCTGGCGAAGGAAATTTTCAAGTAGCTCTCATATCGCCGGGGGGTGATACAATGAGCAATAAACTATTGGTGGTAGACTATGGCAATTAAAACCCAAGGCACTGAGCTGTACGTGATCGATCCGGACGATAGTACCGTCCTGACTGTCGGCTGTCCGACGGCCATTGACGGCATCGACACCGAGATTGATCAGATCGAAACCACGTGTCTGTCGGCAGATGCCCGGACGTATGTAGCCGGTTTGGCAACGCCGGGCAACGCAACGTTCACGATTCAGTTTGATCCGTCCGACGCATCCCATGTGCGTATGCACGAGCTTAAACTATCCGGCCAAGTTTTGCAATGGGCGATCGGTTTTTCTGATGGCACCGATGACCCGACGCCTAGCACGGGCGGAGATGGCTTTGATAACGATGGTACTAATCGTAGCTGGATTGAGTTTTCAGGCTACATGTCGAGTTATCCTTTTAGCTTCGCACTGAATGATGTAGTCGAGTCGCAGATCGGTATCCAGGTATCTGGCGAGCCGACTGTTGTACCCAAGGTGGCCCCGTAATGAATCTAAAAGAGCTACGTGAAAAAGGCGCATTGGTCGCCGATGATCTGATCAAGCGTGAGATCACATGGACGCACCGCGTGGACGGCGAGGAGATGGTTGATACTTTCTCCGTGTTTGTCCGTAAAGCCTCGTTTGGATTGGTCGATCGGCTGGTGAATGACGAGTCGATTAAAAGCCAAGCCACAGAATTGATCGTCGAATGTATCCGGCTTGGCGATGACGGCAGTGAAAAGCTGACCCGAAAAGATGTGCAAGCACTCGATCCGTTTCTGGCGAACGAAATGGTGATGGCGGTCCGGTCTGTCAACGGGGTGGATGACGCGGAAAAAAACTAACCGGCGGCGATGAGTTTTGGCATGAACTTGTTGCCGCCGGGGTAGGTGGCTGGACTATCGCGGAGGCGAAAGAGCGCATGACGTACGAAGAGGCAGTCAGCTGGTCGAAATATTTGAAGCTGCGCGGCACCCTACACTCCGGCTTGCAGCTTGAAATGAATTTTGCCAAGGCTTTGGCCTTCATGGCGAGCGCTCTGGGCGTAAAAAAGAAAGGTGGGCGCGACTTTACACCATCCGACTTTATTTCGCATATCGAAACAGCGCCGCAAGAGCTGACGATTGAGGATGTGCTAAAAGGCTTGGGGAAACAATAGCATGGCTTCGCGCAATCTAGGATCGCTAACCATTGATCTGATGCTTAAATCCGGCGCGTTTGATCGCGGGCTAGATAAGACTGGGCGCAAGCTGGACAAGACCGAACGGGACGTCCGGCGCAAATCAAAACAGATGCAGCGCTCGATGGATCAGGCGTTCAGCAAGATCAAATTTGCGGGGGTGGCGGCGTTTGGCGCGATTAGTATTGCGGTCAGCAGGTCGGTCGCAAGCATGGATCAACTTGGGGATGTATCAGCGCAGCTCGGAATCACCACAGAAGGGCTATCCGAACTGCAATATGTTGCCGAAATGTCGGGCAGCAGCGCCAACAATCTATCCCAAGGATTGCAGGTGCTATCAAAGCGGCTGGGCGAGGTAGCAACCAAGGGAACAGGTGCGGCAGCAAATGCCATAGAGGCATTGGGATTGGATGCAAAAGAATTGGCGCGGCTCAATCCGGAGGAGCAGTTCAAGGCGATACGCAAGGCGTTTCAAGGGCTTGAGTCACAATCTCAGAAAAACGCGGTCGCCGCGCATTTATTTAGTCGCGCGAATCAGAACTTGGTCAACACTTTGGGTTTGACGGACGATCAAGTTAAAAATTTGCGGCAAGACGCCAGAGATTTAGGTATCTCTATCAGCCAGAATCAGGTCGATACCGCAGGCGATGCGGTTGACGCCATGAACAAGCTTAAATTCTCCATGGAGGGGCTATCTAACACCTTAGTGTCCGAGCTTGCACCAGTATTTACTGACGCGGCTGACTCAATTTCAGATTTTGTTAAAGCCGCTTCCAAATCAGGCGTTATAGATGATTTTGCAAGCGCTGTAGGCGGGCTAGCTAATAATCTGGATATATTGGTGGGCTTTTTCGCGGGTCGTTTTATCGCAATACGGATCGGGAATTTCTTCGCCACGATCGCGATGGGTGCCAAAGACGCAACAACAGCAATAGCCGTGCTCCGGGCGATCATGGCAACGCTTGGAGGCCCGATAGGTATCGCGGCTACAGCAGTGGCCGGGCTGGCCGTTGCGGTTTACAAATTATCCGGGCGGCAATCGACGCTGGAAAAATCGACAGATAAGGTGCGCGAAGCGATAGAAAGATTGCGCACCACGCGCGGGGATGCCCATAAAGATGCTATCCAAGCGGCCAAGGATGCACGGGATGCAGCGCAAGCTAACATTACTGAGGCTCGGTCCATCATCCAAAAATGGGAGGCCGCAAAAAAGACCGCTAAAGCCACGTCAAACCTTGGCGCGGGCGGTGGGCGTCTAGGTGCAGTGGGTGCTCAAGGGTCGCAAGCACTGGCTGATAAGCAAATTGCCAATAAGAGCAAACAAATAGAGCTGTTGCGGGGCGATCTTAATGAGCTACAACGCGAGCTTGCTAAGCCCACGGTCCCAGCCGCGAGTCAAGTTGCGTCAAGATCGGCCATTGACATAGCTAGCGACAAGATAAAGCAGGCCAAAGAGCAGCTTAAGTCTTGGAAAGAAACCAACAAAGACGTCATTGATTCTATAATTGACGATCAGCGCGGGGCTGTCGCTGCATACGATAACGTCAAGTCGTCCATCCAGTCGGTAACGCAAGCGCTCATGACACAGGACGAGCGCGCGGTGTCTGATAATGACGCGCGGTTGCAAGCGATTAATGACGCTGAGCAAGCCGGGGTGCAAACCAGCATTGGCTATGATCAATTGCGGGCGCGTAGTTGGGAGCAGATGACTAAAGATATGAACTCCAACACCGACCAGATGAGCGATTACGCACACCGGGCGGCAGAAAATATACAAGACTCATTTGCTAATTTTCTTTTTGATCCTTTTAAAGGCGGTGTGTCCGGGATGCTTGATAGCTTTATCACCATGCTGCGCAAGATGGCGGCTGAAATGTTGGCGTCTAAGGCGATGGACTGGATCAAGACAGCCTTTCAAGGCATGGGCGGCTGGGCTGGTGTCGGGTCCGCGATTGCCAGTATCTTTCACACCGGCGGGATTGTCGGCAGTGGCGAAGGTGGCGGGCGTGTTATCAGCGGAGCGACATTCTCGGGTGCCAAACGGTTTCATAGCGGGGGCATGATCGGCCCCGGCGAGGTGCCTGCTATCCTCAAAAAGGGCGAGGGGGTCTTTACCAAAGAGCAGATGTCGCAATTGTCGCCAGCCAAGGGCGGCAATCAAACGATAGTCAATGTTAACAACGCGCCCGAAGGCACGACCGTACGGCGGCGCAAGGAAGGTCAGCAGGAAATCATCGACGTGATGATTGATGACGTATCGAATGGTGGACGCTTTTACAAGGCGTTGTCCGGTATGACCAACGTGGGAAGGGCTGGCCGATGAGCATACCCGAATGGCCGAAACAACTGCCTTGCGCGTTACAGCAGGACTACAAGCTAAAAAAGATATCCGGCGTCAAGCGGACGAAGATGGAGTCCGGGCGCTCACGGGTGCGTCGGCAGTTTGTGTCCACGCCGTCCATTGCCAGCGTGACCTGGTATATGAATTCGTTTCAAGCGGAGATATTTGAGGGATGGGTTAACGACACAGCGGAAGGCGGCGCGGCATGGGTGAAAATCCCTATCCGTACCCCGATGGATGGCCGTGCCACCAGTTTGTATACCTGTCGGTTCACGGACATTTACGACGGCCCGAAGTTGGTCGGCCCGGATACGTGGGAATTTACCGCAGAACTTGAGCTGAAACGCGAAGCAACACTGCAAGGCGACTGGTCAATTCTGCCGGGCTTCCTGACCGGCAAGGATATTTTCGACATCGCCATGAATGACCGGTGGCCCGCATCATGACATCTCCCACACTTGATGAAATCTACGCCAGCGCGCCGCCAGATGTGGTGCTACTAAAGACGCTTGAAATCGACGTGCCGGGTATCGACAACATATATCTGTGCGAGGGGTTTGAAGACGTGTCCGCGCATCTAGAAAATGGGTCTGTGGTGACATTTCGTTGCGGTAGTCTTGCGATTGGACGTCCTGAGCGCAGCGACAGCACCAAGCAGAATTTAAAATTTGGCGTCTGGAACGCTAACGGTGAAGTTAACAAGGCGTCAAAAGCAATGGAGGCCGCTGACGAAGAATCAATGGTTTATTTTAGAGAGTATGTGGTGGGTGAATATGGTGGACCGAAATACGGACCGCTGCCCGCCACGATTGAAAAAATCATGATCCAGGGTATCAACGCGACGATATCAGCCAGCTACCGAGACATATTGAACACGGCCTATCCGCGCCAGCGCTACACCAATCTCAACGCGCCGGGGATCAGATACCTATGATCCAGAAGTATTTGCAAGCGACGTATCAAGACAATGGGCGCGGCCCGGACGTGTACGACTGCTATGGCATTGTCCGTACGGTTCGCCACGAAGTGTTTGGCAGGCCGCTCATGCCGATCATGCTCGGTATCAACGGGCGCAATGCTCGCGAAATGACAGCGGCGGTGAACGATTGCAAAACCAATCTGCAACCGTCGACGCTGAAACCCGGTGTCATCGCCTGCGGCTGGACTGGCCCGGTGTGTCTGCATATCGCGGTTGTGGTCAACGTGGACAACATGCTATGGATGCTGGAGGCTGCCGAGCCGGGTATCATCATCACCAAGCCGAGAGACTTTGCTATGCGGTACACGGCGGTGTCGTACCATGATTAACATCTATGCCAGCTTTGCCAGTGACGAACCGTGCGAGGTGCATGATCGCGGCCATGCCGTAACCGTGCTGGACTGGCTCAACGAAAATGTGGAGGGCTTTGTCGATGATGGCCGGGTGGCGGTCATGCTAAATGACAATCCGCTATGTCATTTAGAGACATCAATTGATGACAGTGATACGGTCGACATCTACCCGATACCGAAATACACCGTAGGCGCTGCAATCGGCTCGTGGCTGGCGTCAATCAGCTACAGTACGTGGGCGGCCATTGCACTGACAGCAATATCCGCCGCCTACTCACTTCTGACGCAGCCAAGCGCCCCGAGCGCTCCGGGAGCAACCGCATCTGGCTCAGACCTGAACAATCCCAATGCTCAAGCCAACACGGCCAAAATGGGCGGCATTGTTCGCGAGGCATTTGGCAAGACCAAGATTTACCCGGATTACCTGGTGCCGCCACACCGTTATTTTAGGAGCAAGCGCGACCTAGAGCTTGATGTTCTGTGTGCTATCGGGAATGGCGATTATGCCGTGGAAGATGTCAAAATCGGTAAAACCGAACTTTCTTCACTTGGTGGCGACGCAGAAGTAGAGATATATGACGCGAATGATGATTTGTCTGCCGATAAATCGCATCAGTGGTGGCAGCCCTGTAATGAGGTCGGCGTTAGCAGCAACGGGCAGCAAGGCTTGCCGCTCAATCCGCCGCATATCTATGACAACATCGACTTCGACGAGTTTGCATGGTCAGGCAAAACAATTACAACGACCGGGAGTGATCAGTGGCCTGCGAATTGGGACGCAAGCACAAGGCTTCGCATTAAGAGGCGTCGCCTATACAGAATATCCAACAGCGGCGGGAAAGCCACCCTGAAGGGCAATTTCACGGATGTGGTGCCGCTTTCGAGCGGGGATACTATCACAATTGACGGACATCAATATACAGTCGACAGCTATAGTGGCAGCGGCAACGGTACGGCTTCAATTATAACCGGCGGCAAGTCACCGGATACCGACTTTAGCAGCAATAGTCAAACGTTGAGTCTACATATCAACGGTCAAACGGACGACATCGTTTTCGATAGCGACTACACGAATGCGTCCGGAGTGGCAGCGCATATCAACTCGAATCTTAATAACATAGATGCCATAGCATCTGTCGTTAGCGGGAAAATACAAATTAAAGAAAACACGCCTTACAGCGGCGATACGTTTAGGTATGTCGGCGGTCAAGATGTGATTGGCAAATTCCCGTCTATTCAGGCAGGCGAAAGCGCAGCCAGCGGCGGCGAATTGACGATAGATGACACAATTTACGACAGGGGCAGTCAGTCAAGATTTTGGGTATCAAAATATGACGGCTACTACGTAGTTCAATCAGTTACATCTACAGCATTAACTGTTGATCGACTCAAAGAAGACGAATCCGTTGATTCAGCATGGACTGGCTTCAGCAGTACCGGACCGACTAAAGCCAATATCTATCCAGAGGGCACCACAGAAGAGGCCACATGGATTGGGCCGTTTCAGGTGTTGCCAGAAGGCGAAAAAACGGACCGGATTGAAACAGATTTTTTCTTCCCCGGCGGTCTTGTCGAATTTGGTGGTGATGGCGATCTGTACAAAGCCAAGCAAGTGATTGAAATAGAATGGCGTGAACTGGGTGGCAGTACATGGCACCGATCGACTTTTACATATAGCGAATCGACACCAGACCAGATTGGGTTTAGCGAACACATTGATCTAGGCGGGAAGAAGGCTATAGAGGCCCGGGCTCGTGCCACGAAGCCTAGGTCTAATTCTCAGAAGCGTAGAGATGTAGTCTGGTATGGCCTAAAAGGTCAGATGGAGCCGCCTAAGGATTACCCTTGGAAAACTATCACGATCAAACTAAAAACCGCTCACAACATTGCACGTCAAAGTGAGAATAAGATAAATCTGATTGCCACGCGCAAATTGCCACTTGTAACCAGCTCGGGATATGGCTCAGTACAACCGACACGATCCATCGCCGCTTGTGTGGGCGAGATTTGCAAACAGATCGGTTACAGGGAAAGTGACATCGATTTCCCCTCGCTGGCCTCGCTGGATGACTTTTGGCAGCCGCGCGATGACTACTTTGATTATGCCATCCCACAAACCACGGTAGCGGATGCGATCAACACCGCACTGCGTGCTGGCATGGCCCGGCTGGTGATGGATCACGGGAAGCTGACTGCTGTGCGCGATGGGCCGCGCACGGTGTTTGAGCAAGGATTCTCGGCGCAGAACATGACGGATGAACTGCAACGAGCGTACACGTCGCGCACCGCGAGCGATCCAGACGGCGTAGACGTCAAATTCGTCAATCAAGACAACGATTACACTGACGAGACAATAAAAATCCGTCTGCCGGGTGATCAGGGCATCAAGGCCGAAACCGTCACGCTACACGGTGTGCTGGACTATACCCACGCGTGGCGTATCGGCATGCGCCGACGAATGGAGCAAAAGTATCGCCGATGGGTGTATAAGTGGTCGACCGAGATGGAGGGGCTTAATCTGCATTACCTGAGCTATATCCCGTTGGTAATTGATGAACCGGAGTATGGCCAGTCGGCCATTGTCGAGCAGGTCACCAAAGAGGGCAGCGATTGGGTAGTCCGATCCAGCGAGCCATTAGATTGGGACGGTAGCAACCACGTGGTGGCGTTTCGCAAGCGCGACGGCACCCTAGCCGGGCCATATGCGGCGACAGCGCGGGGGGTGTATAATGTAGTAATAAGCACTGAGCCGCCAGAGTTACATGACCAAGGGGAGCCAATCCATCTTTATTTTGGGCAACAAGATACTTGGCAACAGCCGTGTCTGGTGCAATCCATGACCCCAAGCGGTGACGATTTTGATGTGGAAGCAGTCAACTATGACGAGCGTATTTATCAATATGATGATCAGGTGCCAGCATGACGACATATAACACGGGTAACCCGATTGGGAGCACCGATCCCAAAGACCTGTACGACAACGCCGAGAATTTCGATCAAGCCACAAATGGCAGCGGTCACTGGAAAGATCGGCTGGGCGTCACCCGTCCCACGCTGGCATATCTCGAAAACGAATACCCTAATGCTCATGATGATGCGGCGGCAGCCGAAGATGCACGCGATCGAGCTGAGGATTATCGAGACGATGCCAAAATATATCGCGACGAGATTATCAATTCGTCGGCATGGTCAAATGCTGATATTTACGAGACAAAGGCGGACGGCATATCTGGCACATCAAATAAAGATGTTTTTTGGGTTATTCCCAACGCAACAGATGATTTGGATAATCTTACACTGTTCAAAAACAACAGCGGCACGGCTGACAAAATTTACACACTTTACAATCTAAACGCCTTCATGATCGAAGAAGGCACAACTTGGAGCTAAGACATGGCTGAAAAACTTTTGAAAGTAGGAACTAAAACTGACTGGGGGATAGCTGCACCTTTCCCCAGCACCAAGGATGGACAAATACCTGTTACCCATAGAGATAAGTCTTATGTGCTCGGGCAGATATTTCAACCGGTACCCGTAGGTCATGTGGGAATACAGGCCGTGCTTGGATTGCAGATGCATTATAAACAGTTTGTTACAGACAATCCACCTAAATATGGCAACGTTGTATATCATGATGGTTGTGTGTATGCGTGTAGTCAACACAGAGTTATGAAATTTACTCATGACATGAACCCTATTTGGACATATTCAGGCTTATCACACGTAGCGTATACTGTATCTCCCGTCGGGGATGGCAGAGTATGGATTCTCCAGTCAGATGCTGCCAAACTTTTCAACGGTACTGGCGATGTCGATGTAGACCTAGACTTTACACCAGAGATTGGTTCTACCAATCCCGATAATATGCCGTATGACGCCCGCGGAATCGAATCTAACGGGACTGGGGTATGTATCGTAGGAGCCAACGGCATAGCTTATTATGATAATACTGGTGCCAACCAGTGGGCTATTGATTACTCAAACAAAACTGGTATTACATTTAATCGCGCTGGGGATTCTGATAAATTCAGTCAGACGACATCAGATGTTCCGACTGGTGACATCTCGTACCGGCCCTATAATGACGAATTTATGGTTGTGACTGACGTAGGGATATGGTTCGTAGATGCATCCGACGGTAGCGTAAATGCCCTTATAGTCTTGGCAGACGGGGATAACGTCAGAATTTACGATCAACTACAGAAAAAAAATGACAAAGAGACGTACGCGGTAAAATTTAACGCGGGAATCTTTACTATAGATGACAGCTATACAATCACCGAAACCCCTGCATTCCCGGCGGAAGTGTATGGCATCAGGTCATTTTATGTGTGTCCCAACGGCGATTTTATAGTAACAAAGGAGAGTAAGTACCATGGTGATATCATGTGCTGTTCCTCTGATGGTGAGGTGCTGTGGTCTTTAGATGGAAGTCTGTTTGAAACGGGATTAAACACATCCACCAACGCAGAACACTATGCCTGTCCTGTATCTGGAGATGGTCTAGGTCATTTTTATATCCTAGATCAAAAATATATTTATGATATAAGCAAAGAACTCGTACTCAAAGGATATCGGGTGAATCAATAATGGCAGTAGAAGCAATCTTTTTTGGCGATGTGTGTCAAGGCGGGGATACTGGCACATCATTGTATATAGACGATCTTCTTAAAACCGTCTCTATCCCCCAAAGACTGTATTGCGCCAGCTATATCAAGGACGCGTTTGTCTATAAAAATCTGCTGACTCATTGGAATGATCTGTCGGGAAATCGGGCAACCATGGGGGTGTCAGTCCACTCGACTCCTGAAGTGGGGATGGGATTCGGCAAGCCTACGGTGGCTTTTAAAGACGATCGCAGCATGGAGACCTCCAACGCTTCCGCCCCAATCGAGCCGCCATATACTATAGTATCTATTTGTCAGTTATCTTCCAAAGTTCAGACGCAACCAAACCCCGAAAAGGGGAATGTTCTAGTATCATTTCCCCGCGGAAACACT
>Ga0209487_1001748_pt1 | contig 18059 bp, 7 predicted proteins | sample Poulit2012_FD_187524 | JGI IMG/M metagenome (GOLD analysis project Ga0209487, IMG submission 187524) | Agricultural soil microbial communities from Georgia to study Nitrogen management - Poultry litter 2012 (SPAdes) (version 2) | ecosystem: Environmental > Terrestrial > Soil > Agricultural land...
AGGTATCCAGCCGCGCTCCGACGAGCTCATCGAGCTGTGGCCCATCGACCTCGGGTACGAGCACTTCATGGTCAACAACCTGCGCTACCACGGCTCCGACGTCACCATCGTGTGGGACCCGGACGGCTCCGCGTACGGCCTGGGCGAGGGGTACAGCCTGTTCCTCGACGGTGAGCGGGTGGCCACCGCCGACGGACTCGGCCGCTTCGTCTACGACCCCGTGCAGAACGAGGTCGTCGAGGCGGACGAGGGTCTGGACGTCGACGTCGTCGCCGACTCCGGCCGCGACTTCCCCACCGCCGTCGACACCCCGATCGCCGACGACCGCGTGGTCGAGTACCTCAAGACCGCCGGCATCGACCTCGAGGAGGACGGGGAGAACCTCGCCCTCGACGCCGAGCTGTCCTCCTCCTTCATGCAGGAGGGCCAGCGCCCGGCGCCGTGGCGCGAGTTCCACACCCCCGGGTTCAGCCGCACGAGCATGAACCACACCCCCGGCGCGACCAGCGAGCTGGAGCGTCCGGTCAGCCTCGAGGCGCTCACCGACGGCAACACCGTCAACGAGCCCTACTGGGGCAACTACGGGACGGAGGACCCGCAGGGCTACATCCAGCTCGACTTCGACGAGCCCGTCGAGCTGGACAACGTCAAGCTGTTCTTCGTCAGCGACCGGCAGGACGGCGGCTACTCCGAGCCGCTGCGCTACTCCGTCCAGGTCCCCGACGGCGACGGCGGCTGGGCCAGCATCCCGGACACGTTCAAGTCCCCGAAGGTGCCCGCTCCCAAGTTCAACGAGGCGCTCTTCGAGACCGTGACGACCGACCAGATCCGCGTGGCGTTCACCAACGCCCCGGGCCACTACACCGCGATCTCCGAGGTCCAGGTGTTCAACTCCGGCCGCGAGGTCCCCGAGGTGGTCAACGACGCGCCCGTCGTGACCGTCACGATCGACTCCTCGCGGGACGGCAACCTGTCCACCACCCTGGTCGCGACCGCGGTGGACGACGGGCTGCCCGAGGACGGCGAGCTCAGCTACGGCTGGGAGGTCGTCTCCGCACCGGAGGGCGCCGGGGTCATCCTCGGTGACGACGATGCCCTGTCCACCACGGTGACGGGCACCGTCGAGGGTGACTACGTGCTGCGGTTCTGGGCCTTCGACGGCGAGCTGCGCACGGAGCGCGACGTCGAGGTCACCCTCACCGAGGTGGAGATGTCCGCGGAGTTCGGCGCCTCGGCGGCGATCCGCACGAGCGGCACCGCCTCGTGGGAGAACCACTCCATGGTCAACGACCCCTCCACGCCGCGCAGCTCCGCGCCGGGTACGGGCCAGGGCTGGGGCAACTGGGGTCAGCCGAACAACGGCACGTCCCCGGAGCGCGCCGCCTGGCTCGAGTACAGCTGGGACAGCCCGGTGCTGCTCGCGTCGACCGACATCTACTGGTACGACGACAACGGCGGGACGCGCATGCCGCGGCCGGACACCTGGGTCGTCGAGTACACGACCGACGGCGAGGAGTGGCAGCCGGTCACCCTCACCGAGGGCTCCTCGTACGCCGGCGCCCTGACCCGTAACGCCTACAACTCCCTGGAGTTCGAGCCCGTCGAGGCGAGCAGCATCCGGATCCGGATCACCGGCGTGCAGGGCAGCGGCGCGGGTACCGGCGTGCTGCGGTGGCGGGTGAACGGCGACACGGTCGACACCCTGGCCAGCCCGGTCATCATCCGGACCCAGACCGGGACCGTGCCGGAGCTGCCGGAGCAGCTGGACGTCGTCTTCTCCAGCGGCGCCCGCGGGCAGATCCCCTTCCAGTGGCAGGAGATCACCGAGGAGATGGTCGCCGAGACGAACGTGGAGCCCTTCGTGGTCTACGGCACGAACGGGGCCTACGGCCTCATCGCGCAGGCCCACGTCTACGTCCGTCCGGAGCTGTCCGAGGGCGGCATCTCGATCCAGGGCGCCGAGCAGTTCGCGCAGACCGTCCAGGTCGGCGAGCAGCCCTACCTGCCCACGCGGGTGGAGGTGTCCTACAACGACGGCTCGCGCGACAACCAGGCGATCGGCGTCGAGTGGGACTTCGACCCGGCGATCGTCCAGACCCCCGGGACCTACGAGATCGTCGGGACGCTCGTCCTGCCGTGGTACGTGAGCTCGGCCGGGACGACGGCCACCACGCTGACGCTGACCGTCGAGGGCGACGTGCCCGAGCCGGCCTTCGACGTCGACGTGGAGGTCACCACGCGCTGCGTCGTCGGACGCACCGTGCTCGTCCCCCGGGTCACGAACAACGAGGGCGTGCCGCTCGCGATGACCATCGAGTCGGACTTCGCCTCGCGGTCCTTCCCCTCGGTGGGGGCGGGCAAGAGCGTGACGGCCGCCTTCACCACGCGCCAGACCGCGATCGACGCGGGCTCGGTGACGGTCACGGTGTCCGGCACGGTGGACGGTGAGACGGTCAGCATGCCCGTCGAGACGTCCTACCCCGCCAGCTCCTGTGGCTGAGTAAGTCCGTGGTGGGCCCGGTGCCTCGGCGCACCGGGCCCACCACACCCCTGCGTGACACCCCCGCCCGACACCGCACCAGCCTGCTCGACGACGAGGAGTCTCCCGTGTCCCGACCCCACCGCGCCGCCGGCTCCGCCCGCCGCGGCCTGACCATCGGCCTCACCCTGGCGCTGGCCGCCTCGCTCGTGCCCGCCGCCACCTGGGCCGCGCCCAACGCGGAGGTGGGCTACCCCGTCTTCCGGGGCAGTCCCGAGCCCGTCCCCGACCCCGGCGTCCCCTACACCACCGGGTCGATGATGCAGGCGGTCTTCGACCGTGACGTCGCAGCCGGAGCGGGCACGGACACCGACCACGACTTCTGGATGGACCGGATGCTCGTGCGCACCGGCACGGCGGGCACCTTCGGGGACGAGAACCAGTGGCTCTTCACCCGCGGCCGTGCGGTGTTCATGAAGACGCACGAGCCCGCCACCCTCGGCTTCGGCGGGGAGGTCGCGTACTGGGAGTCCATGGGCAACCTGCCCGCCTACACCGTCACCGTGCACGCCGACGGCGAGGCGGTGACCCTGCGGGAGGACACCGCGGCCCGCAAGCAGACACCCAGCTACTGGCGCAGCGAGCACGTGGGCGACGGGCTGCGCGTCGTCCAGACGAAGTTCGTGACGGACGCGAACGTCATGGTGACCGCCCTGGAGGTGCACAACACCGGCGACGCCGACCGCACCGTCGAGCTGCGGGCGTCCTCCCCGTTCGTGTCCCAGGAGGAGGGCGACGAGCTGACCGGGGGCGCCGTCGCCTTCAACGCGGTCACCACCGTCTACCCGCGCCTCTCCGGGGACGGCTTCGCCCCCGAGGACGGCGCCGTCGTCCGGCAGCTCACCGTCCCGGCCGGGGAGGCGGCGGGGACGAAGGTGCAGCTGGGCTGGGTGACCGAGGAGATCGAGGACTCCCTGGGCGAGTACCGCGACTACCGCGCGCTGTCCCCCGCGGAGGCCTACACCCGCCACGTCACCGAGTACAACGAGTGGTGGGCGCGCAACACCGTGTACCTCGACACCCCCGAGGACAACATCGACAAGACGCTCTTCTACCGCTGGTGGCTGCTGCGCTTCAACTACCTCGACGCCGACATGCCCGGCAACGCCTACCAGTTCCCCACCGCGATGGAGGGGGTGCTCGGGTACAACAACGCCATCGACCTCACCGTCGGCATGTTCGTCGACGACCTCAAGTACGTCCGCGACCCGATCTACTCCTACGGGGGCTGGGTCTCCACGGGCGAGACCTCCCGCGGCGGGCGCTTCGTGGACAACCCGGGGGACCCGGCCAACTGGAACGCCAGCCACACCCAGTACATCTCCGAGGCGGCGTGGCGCTCCTACCAGCTCCACGGCGGCCCGCTCGGCGTCGTCGAGAACCTCGCCCGGTACGCCGAGGGTGATGCCAAGGGGCAGCTCGAGAGCTACGACAGCAACGACAACGGGCTGCTGGAGACCAACTGGAACGCGTGGACGGGCAACGACGCCGACGCCGTCTCCTTCGACTACTACGGCCGCACCAACGAGCGGGCGGAGTCCGCCTACGTCTACAGCGGCGCGCTCGCGGCGGCCGCGGCCTACCGGATGCTCGGTGACGACGAGAAGGTGGCCGAGCTGGAGGCGGTGGCCGAGCAGGTCCGCACCGGGGTGCTGGAGCACCTGTGGGACCCGGAGGACCAGCTCCTCAAGCACCGCGACCTCGCCACCGGCAACCTCATCCCGTGGAAGGAGATCAACAACTACTACCCCTTCGCCGTCGGGCTCATGCCGCGCGAGGGCGAGGCCGACTACACCGACGACTACGTCGAGGCGCTGCGCCTGTTCGCGGACGACGACGAGTACCCGATCTTCCCCTTCTACACCGCCAACCAGGCCGACCAGGCCGAGCGCGGCGGAGGGAGCAACAACTTCTCCATCATCAACTCCACGGTGACCTTCCGGATGGTCGCGCGGGCGCTGCGCGACTACCCCACGGAGTACATCGACGCCGAGTGGTACAAGAAGCTCCTCTACTGGAACGCCTACGCCCACTACATGAACGACGGCGACAACCGGCTCCCGGACGCCAACGAGTTCTGGGCCGACGGCGGCCACGACCCCCAGCGCATCGGCTACCGCTCCTGGATCCACCACACCATCCTCGGCACGACGAACTTCACCGTCATCGAGGACGCCATGGGGCTGCGGCCGGGTGAGGACCACCGGATCGAGCTCTACCCGATCGACCTCGACTGGCCCCACTTCACCGCCAACAACATCCGCTACCGCGACCGGGACCTCACCATCACCTGGGACGCCCCCGGCGACGGCGAGCGGCACTACGGGCAGGACGTTCCCGAGGGCTACTCCGTCTTCCTCGACGGCGAGCTCGCCTTCACCGTCGACTCCCTCACCCACGTCCTCTACGACCCGGCCACCGGTGAGGTGAGCCTCCTGGACGACGTCGTCAACGACGTCGCCGAGCCCGCCGTGCTGTACTCCCGGGCCATCGACGTGGCCGCCCCGCAGGAGGTGACCTTCCCCGCCGACGCCCGCGTCGTCGACCTGTTCGCCAAGGCCGGGCAGGACATCTCCCCGGACGGCGTGGACCTCGTCAACCTGGCCGAGGGGGCGCAGGTGAGCGCCTCGTACTCCGCCCAGGGCTGGGGACCCGCCGGCGCCGTGGACGGCAGCACCGTCAACGAGCCCTTCTGGGGGACGCGGGGGTCACCGAACGAGGTCGACCACCTCGAGGTGGACCTGGGCGAGCCGCAGGCGGTCGACCGCGTGCGCGTGTACTTCTACCAGACCTCCTCGAGCTCGACCCGCGAGGGCTACGCCGAGCCGGCCATGTACACGGTCGAGCACCACGACGGCGAGGGGTGGGTCCCCGTGCCGGGGCAGGCCTCGGCACCGGCGCACCCGCGGGCCAACCTCAACGAGGTGCGCTTCCCCGAGGTCACCACGCAGCGTCTGCGGGTGTCGGTGACCCACGCCGACGGCTACCGCACCGGCGTCAAGGAGCTCCAGGTGCACCGCACCGGGGACCCGGCGCCGGCCGCCGAGAACGCGGCGCCACAGGTCATCGCCTTCCAGGACCTGCGCTCCGAGCGGCCCGGGCAGGCCCGCCTGGTCGCCACGGTCAAGGACGACGCCCTGCCCCGCCGGGAGCTGAGCCACACGTGGAGCGTGGTGGACGCCCCGGAGGGCGGGACGGCGATCGTCGCCGACCCGGGCGCGACCACCACCGTCGTCCGCTTCAGCGCCACCGGTGAGTACACCCTGCGCCTCACCGCCACCGACGGCGAGCGCACCACCAGCCGCGACGTCGTGGTCCAGGGGACCGCGGCCGGGGACGGCGGTGCCAACATCGCCCCGGCGGCCACGCCGTCGGCCTCCTACACGGCGAGCTGGAACGACGTCGACGCGGTGAACAACGGACGCGGCCAGAACTCCGGCGGCGCGCAGACCGAGCTGTGGGGCACCTGGACGGGCAACGAGCCCGCCACCCGGTGGCTGCAGTACACCTGGGACACCCCGGTGCGGATCGTCGGCTCGGAGATCATGTTCTGGTGGGACGCCGCGCCCGGCCAGGGCACGGGCGTCAGCGTGCCCCGCGCGTGGTCGATGCAGTACCGCGACGACGCCACCGGCGAGTGGCGCGACATGCCCAACCCCAGCGGGTACGGGACCGCCCGGACCGGGACCAACGTGACGACCTTCGACGCCGTCCGCACGACGGCGGTCCGCGCCACCTTCCAGGCATACCCGGACGCGGGCGGGCGGTACGCCGCCGTCGGTGTCTCGGAGTGGGAGATCGTCGCCGACCTGCCCGAGTCGCTGACCCCGGTCCACGTCCGCACCCTGGTCGGCCGGCAGCCCAGCCTGCCGACGGAGGTGGAGGCGGTCTACGGGGACGGCAGCCGGGTGGCGATGCCGGTCGTGTGGGAGCCGGTGAGCGAGGAGAGCCTCGCCCGTGAGGGGGAGGTCCGGGTCACCGGCATCGTCGACGGCACCTCCCTGCCGGCCTCGGCCACGGTGTGGGTGCGCCCCACCGACGCGGTGGTCGTCAACGGCGTCGAGCCGGTCCGGGTGACCACGGCGGTGGGGACCCCGCCGGTGCTGCCCGCGCACGTCACGGTGCTGTACAACGACGGCTCGCGCCAGACGCTGCCGGTCGAGTGGGACGCGGTGGACCCGCAGGACTACGCGCGGGACGGCACCGTCACCGTGGAGGGGACGGTCACCGGAGCCGCCGGGGCCACGGCGACCGCCACCGTCGTCGTCGGCACGGGCGGCGAGCCCGGGCCTGCGCTCGACGTCTCCGTGGAGACCGGCACCAGGTGCGTGGTGGGCCGGTCCGTCGTCACCGTCCGGGTGACCAACGAGGACGACCTCCCGCTCGCGGTCGGACTGGAGTCCGACTTCGGCACCCGGGAGATCCCGGCCCTGGACCCCGGCCGCAGCATCGCCCACGCCTTCACCACCCGGCTGCGCGACCTCCCCGCCGGCTCGCTGGCGGTGACGGTGTCGGCGCAGGAGGACGACGAGGAGGTGACCGTGACCGTCCCGGCGTCCTACGACGCCCGCTCCTGCGGCTGAGGCGACGCGGTGCCCGCACCGCCCCTCCCGCGTGATCCCCCTTCCCCCCGACCAGGATTGGACACACCTGACCATGAGACCCAGACACGCGAGAGCCGGTCTGGCGGCGGCTGCCGCCGTCGCCGTCGGACTCGTGACCGTGGCCTCGGCCCTGCCGGCCGCCGCGGACCCGCCCGCCCCGGCCCGCACGATCGAGTCCGACGGCAACCCGATCATCGCCGACGGCAGCTACTACTCGGCCGACGCCGCCCCCCTCGTCGTCGACGACACGCTGTACATCTACACCGGCCACGACGTCGCGGGGCCGCAGCAGGCCACCTTCAACATGCGTGACTACGGCGTGCTCGCGACGACGGACGTCGAGGGCGGGGTCTGGGAGCACTACCCGGAGAACATGGTGCCGGGCGAGGTCTTCGACTGGGCCACCGGCAACGCCGCCTACGCCGGTCACACGGTGGAGGGCCCCGACGGCCGCTTCTACTGGTACGCCCCGGTCGAGTGGGAGAACCGCAACGTCCCCAACCGGATGGCCATCGGCGTCGCCGTCTCCGACAGCCCGGTGGGGCCCTGGGAGGACGCGATCGGCGAGCCGCTGCTCACCTGGCTCGACGTCTTCGGCACGAGCACCTCCGGCCAGGAGGTCATCGACCCGCACGTGTTCATCGACGACGACGGCACGGTCTACCTCTACTGGGGTGCGTGGAACGTGGCCCGCGTCGTCGAGCTCGAGCCCACGATGACCGAGACGAAGGGGGAGATCCACCGGCTCACCGGCCTCACCTCCTTCTTCGAGGCCCCGTGGGTCTTCGAACGCGAGGGCACCTACTACATGGCCTACGACTGGAAGCAGGGCGGCAGCGACTGCACGCCCTCGAACTACCAGGCCTGCATCGCCTACGCGACGGCGGACGACCCGCTCGGCCCCTGGGAGTACCAGGGCATCATCCTGCGTGACACGTCGGCGACGACGGTCCACCCCTCGATCATCGAGTTCGGCGACTCCTGGTACATCACCTACCACACGAAGGACGCCGACGGCGGCGGCCACTTCCGGCGCTCCGTGGCCATCGACGAGGTGCGGTGGGACGGTGACCGCATCCTGCCGGTCGTCCAGACCTGGGCCGACGACCCAGCCTTCCGCCTCCAGGAGAACGTCGCGCCGGAGGCCGAGGTCTCCGCGTCCTTCACCGAGCAGCCGCCGATGCGGCTCGGCGCCGTCAACGACGGGTTCCGGGCGGAGACCGCGCTGCTGCCGCCCGACCAGTGGGGCAACTACCGCGGCACCACCAACACGGTGCCCTCGGACTGGGTGAGCTACCGCTGGGAGACCCCGGTCCGCGTGGACGGCGTGGGGATCCAGTTCCACCGCGACTCGAACTGGATCCGGCCGCCCGCCTCGTGGGTGGTGGAGTACCTCGACGCCTCCGGCGAGTGGCGACCCGTCGAGGACGCCTCCTACCCGACGGCGGTGAACACCTGGCACGAGGTCGACTTCGAGCCGGTGACCACGAGCGCGCTGCGCGCCACCTTCCACGGCCTGGAGAACGGGCCCTACGTGCACTCCGTGGCCGTCTCGGAGTGGGAGGTCTACGCGGTGCCCGCCACCGGGCTGCCCGCCGTCGAGGTGTGGACCGCCGTCGGTGAGGAGCCCCAGCTGCCGCCCGCCGTCCGCCTGCCCTTCCCGGGCGGGGAGGAGCTGTGGGTGCCGGTGAACTGGCGTCCGGTCGACGCCGAGGACTACGCGACCGAGGGCACCGTCACCGTCGAGGGCCGTGCCCTCGGGCAGGCCGCCGGCCACGTCACCGCCGTCGTCCAGGTCGGCGGGACCCCGCCGGAGCCGGTCGAGGACACGCAGCCGCCCACGGTCACCGTCGCCCCGTCGGGCACGTCCGGCCAGGAGGGCTGGTTCTCCTCCGACGTCGTCGTGCGGGTCGCCGCCGACGACGAGACCGACTACCTGCTCACGGTCGAGGCGCAGGTCGGCGACGGCGAGTGGGTGCGCGAGGAGAACGCGCGCCACGTCGACACGACGATCAGCGAGGAGGGGGAGTGGGTGGTCACCGGGCGCGCCCACGACGCCGCCGGCAACACCTCCGAGGAGGTGTCCCGCACCGTCCGCGTGGACACCACCGCCCCCGACGTGAGCGGGGAGCTGGACGAGGAGACGCGTGCGGTGACGGTCACCGCCACCGACGCGCTGTCCGGCCTCGCCGGCCTGGAGTACCGCTTCGACGGCGAGGGCAGCTGGCAGGGCGTGGAGCAGGGCGCCGTCATCGAGGCGCCCGACGGCCTGCCCCACCAGCTCGTGCTGCGCGCCGTGGACCTCGCCGGCAACGTGGCGACGGCGATCGTCGACGTCCCGATCGGCGACGGTGACCTCGAGGGGAACGTCGCGCCCTACGCGACACCGACCGCCTCCTACACCTCCCCGTGGGAGAACGTCGCCGGGCTCAACGACGGGACGGGCGAGCTCTTCGTCGCCGACGCCGCGCGCTACGGCGCCAGCTGGGGCACCTGGGACCGCGCCGGCCAGCAGTGGGCCAAGCTCGACTGGTCCTTCGACGTCACCGTCGACCGTGCCGGCGTGTGGTGGTACCGCGACACGCCCGACGCCGGCAACGGCGGCATGATCCCCCCGCGCAGCTGGGTGCTGCAGTACCACGACGGCACCGACTGGCGGGACGTCGAGCTCACCGGGGACAGCACCTACGAGCGGACCAGCGACGGCTACGCCGTCGTCTCCTTCGAGCCGGTGACGACGCGGTCGATGCGGGTCGTCGCCCAGTCGTGGGGCGACCAGAACGGCCGCGGGTCCATCGGCATCCGGGAGTGGCAGGTCGCGGCCGCCGAGACGGGCGCACCCGCGCTCGACGTGACCGTCGAGACCGGCGCCCGGTGCGTCGTCGGCCGGACGGTGGTCACCGCCCGGGTGACGAACGAGACCGACGTCCCGGTCGCGCTGCAGCTGGAGTCGGACTTCTCCACCCGGTCCACCGCGAGCCTGGCGCCGGGCGCGAGCGTCCTCCACGCCTTCACCACGCGGCAGGCCGAGGTGCCCGCCGGGACGGTGCGGGTGACCGCCTCCGCGACGGTGGACGGCGAGGCGGTGAGCACGCCGGTCGACGCCGACTATGCCGCCCACTCGTGCGGCTGAGGCACCGGGCGCGGGGCGCCTGACGCCCCCACCAGCGCCGACAGTACAGTTCTTGACAGCTCTCCCGCGCCAAGAACTGTACTGTCGGCGCGCCTTTGCGCCCGTGCCCAGCGTGGTCGGCGCCGATCTGGGACCAAAGACCGAAACCGATATCGTCCGCGTGGTCACCACTGCGGTGTGATGTCCGAAGGGCCCGAGATTCCGTGCCAGACCGGGTCACAGCCCGATAACGGCGCTTGACCGGCCCGGCCCGTCGATGCCAGTATTACCGCAATGGTTTTCGGCAAACTTTCGCGGTGGGGCGGAAACGCCGGACCTGCAGAGCACGAAGCCGCGCTGCTGCCCAGCACGAGCTCGTTCAAGGACGACATGAGTTAGGAAAGCCAATGAGCACATCCACCAGGTTCCGCTCCCGCGCTGCGGCGGTCTTCGCCGGCGCGATCCTCCTCAGCGGCCTCACGGCCTGCGGAAGCGACGACGAAGGCTCGCCCGCCGAGCCTGGCGACGACAGCGGCTCGGGCTCCGCCGAGGCGGTCGACGACGGCACCGTGCTGACGATGTGGACCCGCGCCCCGCTGGAGCGCCAGGCGATCAACGCCGTGGAGGCCTACAACGCGGCCCACGAGAACCAGGTCGAGCTGGAGATCCTGCCCAACGACGACGTCGAGGGCATGGTGGGTTCCGCCGCCCAGACCGACAGCCTCCCCGACCTCCTCGCGGGCGACGTCGTGCGCATCCCCTACTGGACCGAGCAGGGGATCTTCACCGACATCACCGCGCAGCTGGAGGGCCTGGAGAACCTCGACGACCTCCAGCAGGGCCACATCGACGCCGGCACCCTCGACGGCCGGATGCACACCCTGCCCTTCGTCACCGACATCTCCGTCATGGTCTGGAACAAGGACCTCTACGAGCAGGCCGGGCTCGACCCGGAGGCCGGGCCCACCACCCTCGACGAGTTCGTCGAGCACGCCAAGGCGGTCGCGGCGCTCGGCCAGGACGGCGTCGCGGGCAGCTACCTCGCCGGCCAGTCCGGTGGCGCGCTCGTCTTCAAGCTGCTCCCCACCATCTGGGCGAGCGGCGAGGAGCCGCTGAGCGACGACGGCACCGAGGCGATGATGGCCAGCGACACCGCCAAGTCCGTCTACGCCGCCTACCGTGAGCTCGCCGAGACCGAGAACGGCCTCGGCGCCGGCTCCCGCGAGGAGACCGGGGCCACGTGGACCGCTCCCTTCCAGGCCGGCAGCATCGGCGTCATGCCCTACCCGTACACCGCGGTGACCGGCATGTTCGAGGGCAACGACTTCGAGGTCGGCGTCGGCGCGATCCCCGGCCTCGAGGGTGGCGGATCCACCTTCCTCGGCGGTGACGCGATCGGCATCTCCCGCAGCTCGGAGAACGTGGCGCAGGCCTGGCACTTCCTCAGCTGGCTCATGTCCGAGGACGCCCAGCAGACCGTCTTCGCCGACAACGACGACACCGCGTCCAACCTCACCGTCCTCGCCAACGGCTACGCCGAGGCGGACCCGCGCACGCAGGTCGCCAACGCCACCGTCGCCGAGGGCCGCACGCCCGTCGCCCGCAACTTCAACGAGGCCTTCAACGCGGCCGGCAGCCCCTGGCAGCTGCTGATCCAGGACGCCGTCTGGGGCGACGAGTCCCAGATCGACAGCCACAACGAGGCGATCAACGCCATCCTCGGGCAGTAGCCCGCACGTCGTCCCACGAGGCCAGCCGCCCGGGGGCGGGAGGCGCCGCCCTCCCGCCCCCGGCCGGACACATTCGAAGGATCAGGAAGCAGCATGGTCACCCAGATACCCGCCGCGACCGAGCGCGCCGCGGACGCGGCGGTCGCCGGTTCCCGGCGGCCGAGGAGAGCGCGCAGGTCACGCCGGGAGCGGCGCGACGCGATGCGCGGATGGGCGTTCGTCACCCCCACCGTGGTCCTGGTCGTCATGCTCTTCCTGGCGCCCATCGGCCTCGTGCTGTTCATGTCGAGCTCCGAGTGGAGCCTCCTCGGCGGCTACGGGGGGACCAACGGCACGGAGAACTTCAGCGCCGTCCTCAGTGACCCGCTGCTCGGCGACGCCGTCCGCTTCACGCTGAAGTACACCGTCCTCACGACGATCGTGCTCATGCCGATCGCCTTCTTCCTCGCCCTGCTGGTGCAGGAGAGCCGGCGCTGGAACAACTTCCTGCGCACCGCGATCCTCGTGCCCTCGGCGCTGGGCATCGCCTCGGCCTCGCTGCTGTTCTACGCCCTGTACTCCCCGCAGGTCGGGCCGCTGAACCCGATCCTCGACGCCCTCGGGCTCATGGACGCGGGCGAGTCCATCCTCGGTACCCCGAACGGGGCGCTGTGGGCGACGGTCGTGCTCATCGTCTGGCGCTTCGCCGGCTACTACATGATCCTCACCATGGTGGGGCTGCAGGCGATCCCGCAGGAGATCTACGAGGCCGCCAGCCTCGACGGCGCGTCGCGCCTGTCCCAGCTGCGGCGCATCACGCTGCCGCTGCTGCGGCCCACGATCGCGATGACGATGATCCTGTCCATCACCGGGTCGCTCCTCGCCTTCGACCAGTTCTACATCCTCACCAAGGGTGGTCCGAACAACTCCACGCTCACCGTGGTGCTCCTGATCTACCGGTACGCCTTCGAGACCCGGCGTGACCTCGGCATGGCGGCCGCGCTGTCCGTGCTCGTGCTCATCGCGCTGGTGGTCGTCAACGCCTTCCAGCTGCGGGCGCTCGGTGGGTCGCGGAAGGATGACTGAAGGGATAATCATGTCCTCCCGAACGCTGCAGCGCAGCACCTACTACGTGCTGACCGCGCTCATCGCCGTGACCTTCCTCCTGCCCATCGTGTGGGTGGTGGTCACCTCGGTGTCGCCCAACTCCGCGACCTCCCAGACCGAGGGCGTGGGCCTGGGCAACTACACCGCGCTCATCAACTACGGCGAGGGGCTGGGCTCCTACCTGTGGAACTCGGTGATCGTGTCGGTGACGGCCGTGGTCACCGCGCTCGTCGCCGGGGCGATGGGCGGCTACGGCTTCGCCCGCTTCACCTTCCGGGGCAAGAACCTCGTGTTCATGGGCGTCCTGTCGATCATCATGGTTCCCTACGCCGCGCTGCTGATCCCCCTGGCGGTGTGGCTCAACGAGATCGGGCTGCAGAACAGCCTCGTGGGCGTCGGCCTGGTGCTCGCGCTCTTCCAGCTGCCCTTCGCCACCTTCATGATGCGCAACGCCTTCGCGACGGTGCCCAAGGAGCTGGAGGAGGCGGCGCTGCTCGACGGCTGCGGGACGGCCTCGGCCTTCACCCGGATCATGCTGCCCGCCGTGCGCGCGCCGCTGGTCACGGTGGGCCTGTTCGTCTTCCTCATCGCGTGGAACGACTTCATGGTCCCGCTGTTCCTCGTGGGATCGACGAACGCACCGCTGCCGCTGGCCATGGTCAACATGCGGCAGCAGACGATGGGGGTCATCGACTACGGCATTACGACGGCAGGGGTCGTGGTCCTCGCCATTCCCGCCGTCGTTCTTTTCCTCTCGCTGCAGAGGCACTACATCAGAGGTTTCACTTCGGGTGCTGTCAAGGGATGAGTGAGCACATGACGATCGAGACGCGGGCCGCAACGGTGGCCCCGGTCCTGCCGGTGGCGCCTACCGCGCTCAAGCCGCTGGGCATGAAGGACATCCGGATCGAGGGCGGCTTCTGGGGGGATCGCCAACAGCTCAACGGCACGTCGATCATTCCCCACTGCCTCCACTGGGAGCAGCGGGTCGGCTGGGTGAACAACTTCTCCGCCCTCGTGCGGGGCACCCTCGCCGAGGAGCGGACGGGACGGGAGTTCTCCGACTCCGACGTCTACAAGCTGCTGGAGGCGATGGCGTGGGAGATCGGGCGGACCGGTGACGCCGAGCTGCAGCGGACCTTCGACGAGATCGTCGAGCTGATCGCCGCCTGCCAGCGACCCGACGGCTACCTCAACACCAAGTTCGACAACCCGGGCCAGCAGCCGCGCTACACCGACTTCGAGATGGGCCACGAGCTCTACAACGTGGGCCACCTCCTGCAGGCCGCCGTCGCCCGCCTGCGCACGGGCTTCGACGAGGATGACCTCCTCGTCCAGGTGGCGCTGCGCGCCGCCGACCACGTGTGCGACGTCTTCGGCGAGGGCGGGCTCAACCGGGTCGGGGGCCACCCCGAGATCGAGGTGGCGCTCGTCGAGCTCTACCGGGCGACGGGCGAGAGCCGGTACCTGGAGCAGGCGCGGGTGTTCCTCGAGCGCCGCGGTCGCGGCACGCTGCAGGACATCGAGTTCGGCCGCGGCTACTTCCAGGACGACGTGCCGCTGCGGGAGGCCGAGGTGCTGCGCGGTCACGCCGTGCGGGCGCTGTACCTCTCGGCCGGGGCCGTGGACGCCGGCGTGGAGCTGGGCGACGACGAGCTCGTCGACGCGATCGAGCGCCAGTACCAGCGCACCCTCGCGCGCCGGACCTACATCACCGGCGGCATGGGCTCCCACCACCAGGACGAGGCCTTCGGCGCGGACTACGAGCTGCCGCCCGACCGCGCCTACTGCGAGACCTGCGCCGGGATCGCCTCGGTCATGGTGGCCTGGCGCCTGCTGCTGGCGCGGGGGGACCTGCGCTACGGGGACGTCATCGAGCGCGCACTCTACAACGTCGTCGCCACCAGCCCCGCCGAGGACGGCAAGGCGTTCTTCTACACCAACACGCTGCACCAGCGCGAGACCGGGGCGACCATGCCCACCGACGAGGCCAGCCCGCGCGCGTCCGGCAGCGGTCGCGCCGCCTGGTTCGAGGTCTCCTGCTGCCCGACCAACGTCTCGCGCACCTTCGCCCAGCTGGCCACCTACGTGGCCACGCACAGCGAGGAGGGCGTGCAGCTCGTCCAGTTCGTCCCCGGCACGGTGAGCGCGACCCTGCGCGACGGCCGGACCGTCACGCTCGAGGTGGCCACCGGCTACCCCTACGACGGCAACGTGCGGATCGAGGTGCTGGAGGCCCCGGCCGACGCCTGGGAGCTGAGCATCCGGATCCCGCAGTGGGCCGAGGGGGCGACGGTCGATGTCGGCACCGGGCCGCAGGCCGCGGCCGCGCCGGCGTTCGTCCACCGCGGGGAGATGCCCGCCGGGACGGTCATCGACGTCGTCATCCCGGTGACGCCGCGTTGGGTCCACGCAGATGAGCGGATCGACGCCGTGCGCGGCTGCGTGGCCGTCGAGCGCGGGCCGCTGGTCATGTGCGTCGAGTCGGTCGACCAGCCCGACGGCGCGGACGTCTCACGGGTGCAGGTGGACACCTCCGCCCCGCTCAGCCCCACCGCGACCGGGGTCGAGGCGCAGGGGTGGCACCTGGCCCTCCCGGAGGAGGGCTCGCCCTACGGCACGGTCCCGCCGAGCCCGGAGCGACGCCCAGCACCGGTGCGGTTCGTCCCCTACTTCAGCTGGGGCAACCGCGGGCCGAGCACCATGCGGGTCTGGGTGCCGGTCGGCGTGGAGTAGTCGCAGGCGCACCTGCCGGGCCGAAGGCGCCCGGCAGGTGCTTGAATGGACGAGGACGGAGCGGAGTGATGGTGGCAGACGCCGATTCGATGCCGAGGCGGGCGACGCTGGCGGACGTCGCGCGCGAAGCAGGCGTGTCCATCGCCACCGCGTCGAAGGCCCTCAACGGGCGTCGGCAGGTGCGCGAGGAGACGCGGCAGAAGGTCATCCTCGCCGCCGAGCAGCTGGCCTTCCGACCCAACGTCATCGCGCGGCAGCTGCAGCGGGGACGGTCCGGGACGGTCGGCCTCGTCACGCACGACCTCGAGGGACGCTTCTCCATCCCCATCCTCATGGGGGCGGAGGACGAGGCGGGTACCGGCGAGGTCTCGGTCCTGCTCTGCGACGCGCGCGGTGACAAGCTGCGCGAGAGGTACCACGTTCAGGCCCTGCTCGGCCGGCGGGTGGACGGGCTCATCGTCGTCGGCGCCCGCCCGGACGTCCGCCCGTCGCTCGGGCAGCTGCCCGTCCCGGTGGTCTACGCCTATGCACCCTCCGACGACCCCGCGGACATGTCCGAGGTCTGCGACAACGTCGAGGCCGGGCGTCTCGTCGCCCAGCACCTGCTCGCGCGGGGCCGGCGGCGGATCGCGATCGTCAGCGGTGACGAGTCCTACGGGGCCGCGCGTGAGCGGGTCCAGGGAGCGCTGGAGGTCCTCGCCGACGCCGGGCTCGAGCCGGCCGGGGGCCGCGCCGTCTACGGCTCGTGGGACGAGGCGTGGGGGCGGACCGCGGTGGAGACGATCGTCGGCATGCAGTCCGACGTCGACGCCGTCATCTGCGGCAGCGACCAGATCGCGCGCGGCGCCCTGGACACGTTGAGGGAGCACCGGTTGCGGGTCCCCGAGGACGTCGCGGTCACGGGGCACGACAACTGGGAGGTCATCGTCGCGCACTCCCGGCCGCGTCTCACGAGCGTGGACATGAACCTCGAGGAGCTCGGCCGTCGCGCGGCGGCCAGGCTCTTCGACGCCATCGAGGGCCGGCCCTCCCCGGGAGTCGAGAGCATCCCCCCGCGCCTGGTGGGACGCGACTCGACCCGGGGCTACCACCTGGCCGGCGAGTAGAGGGGCGCTCCGCCGCCCGCGGCGGGCTGTCCCGAACCGGGCCGTGAGCGCTAACATCCCAAGAACGACCAAAGACGACCGACACCACGGAGGTGTGCTGTGGCGCAGCGCCGCTCAGACGGAACCGACACCCGCGGTGGCAGCGACGCTGCCCGCGAGGCCATCCTCCAGGGGCGCACGTCCCTGGGCATCGAGCTCGGCTCGACCCGGATCAAGGCGTGCCTCATCGGCCCCGAGCCCGGCACGGTGCTGGCCACCGGCTCCCACGAGTGGGAGAACGAGTTCGTCGACCGGATGTGGACCTACTCCCTCGAGTCCGTCTGGGAGGGCGTCCAGGGTGCCTACGCCGACCTCGTCGCAGAGGTCGAGCGCGCGCACGGCCTGCGCCTGACCACCGTGGGCGCCTTGGGCGTCTCCGCGATGATGCACGGCTACCTCGCCTTCGACGAGCAGGACGAGCTGCTCGTGCCCTTCCGCACCTGGCGCAACACGACCACGGGCCCGGCGGCCGCCGAGCTGTCGCCGCTGTTCGGGGTCAACATCCCGCTGCGCTGGTCGGTCGCGCACCTGTACCAGGCGATCCTCGACGACGAGCCGCACGTGCCGCAGGTCCGCTTCCTCACCACCCTGGCCGGCTACGTCCACTGGCGCCTGACCGGCCGCCGCGTCCTCGGCGTCGGGGACGCCGCGGGCATGTTCCCGATCGACTCGGGGACCGGGGACTACGACGCGACGATGCTGCGCTCCTTCGACGAGCTCGTCGCGGAGCGCACGGACGGGCTGCGCCTCGCCGAGCTGCTCCCGCAGGTGCTGTCCGCCGGTCAGCCGGCCGGCGAGCTCACCGCCGAGGGGGCCGCCCTGCTCGACCCCTCCGGCGACCTGCAGCCCGGGGTCCCGCTGTGCCCGCCGGAGGGGGACGCCGGCACCGGCATGGTCGCGACCAACGCTGTCGCGCCCCGCACGGGCAACGTCAGCGCGGGCACGAGCATCTTCGCGATGGTCGTGCTGGAGCGCCCGCTCCAGCACATGCACCACGAGATCGACCTCGTCACCACCCCGGCGGGGGACCCGGTCGCGATGGTCCACTGCAACAACGGGGCGAGCGAGCTCGGCGCGTGGGCGGGGCTCTTCGAGCGCTTCGCCGCC
>Ga0209487_1001749_pt1 | contig 18053 bp, 20 predicted proteins | sample Poulit2012_FD_187524 | JGI IMG/M metagenome (GOLD analysis project Ga0209487, IMG submission 187524) | Agricultural soil microbial communities from Georgia to study Nitrogen management - Poultry litter 2012 (SPAdes) (version 2) | ecosystem: Environmental > Terrestrial > Soil > Agricultural land...
TACATCCACCGAATCCACTACGAGTAACCCCGAAGCACTTAGCTTCTTAGAATAATCGAGAAGATGCAGGGGTGTGCAAGAGAAGAATAACATAGAGCAGAATATAAAGTATGGCTCGGTAGCTCAGTCGGTAGAGCAAAGGACTGAAAATCCTTGTGTCGGCGGTTCGATTCCGTTCCGAGCCACCATTCATAAAGTTATCAAACAAGCGAATTGCTTGTTTTTTTTGTTTTCATCACACATAAGATGGAAATTAAGCGTATGATTTGCAACAATAAGTAGGCTCTGATACTGTTAAATATAGGGATTATATTTCTAGAGAATCCATTAATAAGTAAATATAAGGGAGACGATGACAAATGAGTAAATTTGAATTACCAGAATTACCTTATGCATACGATGCGTTAGCACCAACGATTGATAAAGAAACAATGAATATTCATCACACAAAGCACCACAATACTTATGTAACAAACTTAAACGCTGCACTTGAGGGAAATGAAGCCCTTCAAGCTAAATCTATAGAAGAGCTAATTAGTAACTTGGATGCAGTACCAGAAGCATCTCGTACTGCGGTTCGTAACAATGGTGGCGGACATGCCAATCACAGCTTATTCTGGAAAGTACTTTCACCAAATGGTGGCGGTAATCCAGCAGGTGAGCTTGCGGATAAAATAAATGCTAAATTTGGTAGCTTTGATGAGTTTAAAGCGGGCTTTGAAAAAGCAGCAGCAACTCGTTTTGGATCAGGATGGGCATGGCTTGTTCTTGATAACGGTGAATTAGAAATCACGAGCACACCAAACCAAGATTCTCCAATTATGGAAGGAAAAACACCATTATTAGGTCTTGATGTATGGGAGCATGCTTATTATTTAAATTACCAAAACAGACGTCCTGAATATGCCACAGCATTCTGGAATATTGTAAATTGGGATGAAGTTAGTAAAAATTATACAAATGCAAAATAAATAGTTAACATTTAAAAAAACGCGAAGATATATCTTCGCGTTTTTTTGTCTTTATATATAGAGCCGGATAATAAGTGTGTCTTAAACATGAATTAAAGACGTTCTAGGCCATATTTATCAGGATTAGATAAACGGTAAGCAGGTTATCTAAAAACGAGTGTAGGCATGTTCAGTTCGCTTTAAATAAACTGTTTCACCGTTCCGATAAAAAAAGGGTTTTCTGCATATCTGCCTGTTAGTTGATCACACTAATAAGATATAAAAGGAGTATGAGAATATGCAGAAAAGCCTACATAAATTATTTTCAAACATGAATATAAATCGCGAATTACTGTTATTGCTTTTTATAGGCGGACTTTATTCCTTAGGTATATTTTTGTCGAATACCTTTGTGAATATCTATTTATGGAAGCAGTCAGGTGACTATATTACGATTGCTATTTATAATTTGGGGATTTATATATTTCAGCCTGCCACTTTTATTATAGCGGGAAAGATTGCGAAACGAATCGATCGCATCATCGTATTGCGATTAGGCGTCATTTTTTTATCCATATTCTTTTTATGTGTGCTCATCATAGGTGATAGTGCCTCGAAATATAATTTTATGTTAGGAAGTTTATTAGGTATTGGCTATGGATTTTATTGGCTCGCATTTAATGTTCTTACATTTGAAATAACGGAACCGGAATCTAGGGATTTTTTCAATGGTACGCTCGGCGTATTACAATCCTTTGGTGGTATGGTTGGTCCCTTAGTTGCAGGGCTCGTCATTTCAAAGATGTCTGAAAACATGGGGTATACCATTATTTTTACAATCTCGTTTATCTTGTTTATCGCTGCTGTTGTGAGTAGCTTTTTCCTTAAGCGCAGACAAGCAGAAGGAGAGTTTTATTTTAAAAAGGTTTTAAACGAAAGAAAACAGAATAAAAATTGGGCGAGAGTTTTATATGCCCATCTATTTCAAGGGCTAAGAGAAGGAATCTTCCTATTTGTGATTACCGTTTGGGTGTTTTTAATTACGAATAGTGAATTTGCACTTGGTATGTTTAATTTGTCTTTATCTGGATTATCTTTTGTGTTTTATTTTATTGCAACTAAGTTTATTACACCTCCTTTAAGAAAAAAGGCTATATTCATTGGAGGTCTCATGATATACTTTTCAATCTACATTATTTTATTTAAGATTACTTATATCCATCTCATTTTTTATGCAGTAATCATCGGGATTGCTTATCCCATTATCAATGTGCCTTATATTTCAATGACGTATGATGTGATTGGTAAAGCACGACAAGCAAAGGAATTACGGGTTGAATACATTGTCGTTAGGGAATTATTTGTTAACGTGGGTCGTGTGCTATCTATTCTTGCATTCATCATTGGTGTCACCCTGTTTTCCGCGGAAAAAATCATTCCTATTTTACTAGCCGTTTTCGGCATTGGTTACTTATTCATTTATCATTTCATGAAAAAGGTGAATTTAAGAGCCCCACATGGGAAAGATGTTCTCGTTAAAGAGCAATTAACAGATGAAAAAAACCGGTAAACATATAGATTTTAATGAATAAAATGCTATAATAGGTGGGTGACTGATTAGGAAGATAGATGGAGGACATGAATATTGAAAATCAAAAACAAGGAAAAAAAACCGCAATTACCTTTTCGTTTAAATATATTGTTTTTTGCTGTATTCATATTATTCGCGATATTAATTGTACAACTTGGAATCGAGCAAATTTTAAAGGGAGAATCATACCAAGAAGAAATTGATCGGACAATTCTCGACACGACAAAAGTTCCGGTGCCACGCGGAAAAATTGTTGACCGTTATCATAATTCTATTGTTGATAATAAACCTTTATATTCGATTACATATACACCTTCCAAAGAAGTACAAGCCGAAGATCGATTAGCTGTCGCTGAAGAATTGGCTAACTATATATCCATGGTTCCCGAGAGAAATAGTGAAGGTAAAGTAAAAGGGCTTACCTTACGTGACAAAAAGGAATATTGGTACTTAAAGAATGAGAAAAAGGCACTTAAATTTCTTTCAGATGAAGACAAGGAAGAGCTTGACGATACTGAACAATACAATGAAATTATTAATGAACGAATTGAAGATGAAGAAGTAAGTGACTACTCGGATGAAATATTAGAGATTATATTAATTAAAAAAGAATTAGACAAAGCTTATGCCTTAACCCCACAAGTGATAAAAAACGAGGAATTAACGGCCGAGGAATACGCACAGGTCGCGGAGCATTTAGATTTATTACCTGGTATAAATGCAACAACAGATTGGGATCGGGAACACCCCTATAAAGATACGCTTAGTGGATTTATTGGTTCGATTACGACTCAAGAACAAGGTATTTTAGCTGAAAAAGAACAATATTATTTAACGAGAGGGTATAATCGGAATGATCGTGTCGGACGGAGTGGTCTCGAGGAACAATACGAGGGGTTATTACGGGGGAGAAAAGAACAGATCCAATATACAACGAAGAAAAATGGCCAAGTTATTGATTCAGAAGTCATTGTTCCCGGGGAACGCGGAAAAGATTTAGTATTGTCCATCGATATGGAATATCAAGAACAGGTTGATAAAATCGTTGCTGAAGAATTAAAAAAAACAGTAACTAAGTATCCATATCAAAACAAATATTTAGAAGATGCTTTCGTCGTTGTCATGAATCCGAAAACGGGTGAGTTATTAGCAGTCTCGGGACAACATTACAATCGAGATAAAGACAAAGTTGAGGATGCAGGACTAAAAACAATTTATGAGCAGCATCGTCCAGGCTCTTCGATTAAAGGTGCCACCGTATTGGCGGGATATGCATCAGGTGTTATTGAAGAAAATCAAACATTCAATGACCGTCCCATTAAAATAGCTGGAACAAATCCGAAGAAATCAGTTTCTCCATTAGGTGTTGTGAATGATATTGAAGCCCTGCAAAGATCTTCTAACGTGTATATGTACTTTATTGCGATGCGTATGGGAGGAGAATATAATTACGAATGGGATAAATCAATCACATATAATAGTGAAGCTGTTCAGGAAATACGTAATTATTTTAGACAGGTTGGACTCGGTGCGGAAACAGGAATTGATTTTCCATTTGAAGCGACGGGTTATATAGGTGAATCACCAAGTGCGGGTAATTTACAGGACTTTGCGATTGGGCAGTACGATACGTATACAACCATGCAATTAGCTCAATATGTATCGACAATAGCGAATGATGGATATCGCGTCCGTCCACACTTTTTAAAAGAAGTTCGAGAGCCTATGCCCTTTGAAGAGGAATTAGGCCCTGTCCATAGAAGCGAAGCAACTGAAGTGTTGAATCGAATTGAAATGAGTGATTCACAAATAGGTAGAGTTCAAGAAGGATTCCGTAGAGCATTTCAAGAAACAGGCGGTACGGGGTACAATTATTGGGCTGGAAAGGATTATAAGCCGGCGGGTAAAACGGGAACAGCTGAAAACGAAGTATATGAAGATGGTAATAAGATCGATACGGAGAACTTAACATTAGTAGGCTATGCGCCCTATGACGACCCTGAAATTGCTTTCGCTGTTATTGTACCAAATTTAGGTAAGGTTGGTGGACAGCATCCAATTAACCATACGATTGGTACGGGTGTCATGGATGCTTATTTTGATCTTAAAAAGGAAAGAGAAGAATCAGAAGCAGAAGATAAGTAGACATCATAAAAGATCGCTGTTCTACATACCGTAGAATAAATGCTAAATAAGACCCTTTACCTCTATATATGGAGGTGAAGGGTCTTTCATTTCATGGACATTGCTTAGCACATAAAAAAATCTCCCCATCCATTTCTTGGAAGGGGAGCGTGATTGTATATCAAACGTGGTATGCTATGTTATTTCTTTTTAGCAATTTCTTCTGCAATTTCTTTATAGCTCATATCACTATTTACTTTATGCTTACCGAGTTGAACGTAGCCTGCATACCCTTTGTCTTCAAGGTATTTATTAAAATCAGCTGCGTTATCAATGATCTTATTTTGCTTTAATAAGTCACTTATTGTTGGTGCAAGCATATTTTCCTTTATATTAATTGTATACTTGTGGACCTTATCCTTATCTTTTTTGTCCTTCTTATCGGATTTCTTTTTCGTTTTTTTGCTCTTTTTTTCATCTTTTGATTTTTTGTCTACCTTTTCTTCCTTCTTATCAGCATCATCTTTATCATCTGTTTCTTCTTCACTTTCTTCTTCACCTGTTGCTTTCGTAGATAATGAAATATATTCGGATGAAGATAAGACATGATAACCGTCTGCTTCAACTGCCTCTATCAACTCTTCGGAAGAGCCATCTTCTACCTTTATTGCGGATTCATCCATAAAAGAAAACGCAAAAAATAAAATCACGCTTGATGTTAATAGACCGACTGCAAAATAACGAATTGATTGTTTCATTTTACTCTCCTTATCCATTGTTTTTTAGAATTTCTTCTATATCTTGTTCGCTTAAATCAGTACGTTTGGCTATCTCAGCGATTGAATACCCGTGTTGATACAAGTGGTAAACCTTTTGTACGGTTAACGGGTTATACTCCTTAGTTGCTGCTACTTCATTCGTAGCACGTACTGGTTCAGTTTCTTTGGTGTTGTGTAGTTCATCTTCTAACTCTTTCAGCTTTTTCCTTATCTGATATGTATCCTGCATAGTTGAAATTGATAGCTCTTCTAGCTGATCTTCGAAGTCATTTAACTTATCATCCATGAAGAATGTAAGTAAAAACAAGACAACAGCTATCAATATTATAGAACCCAATACATATATCATTACTCTACCTCCATTTAGTTTATCAGTATAGTTATAACATAAATAGGGAGAAATATAAACCTCTATTATTATCCATACACCTTGCTAGGAAAATAAATATCTGTTATTATATACAATGGTAGCATAGGGAATTTATCATTTGTATTTCACATTTTAGTTTGGAGGGAAACAGCATGCGCGCAAATATTATATTAGCTTGTACTGAAACTGGAGATCGTAATTACATTTCTACAAAAAACAAACGAACAAATCCTGAACGTATAGAACTTAGGAAATATAGTCCACGCCTACAAAAACATACGTTACATCGCGAAACAAGATAATTGGATCGCAAAATGTTGAACTCTTATCAAGTTGCTTGATGAGGGTTCAATTTTTATTAACACGCTTTTTATTAGAAGAGGTGATCTTTTGAATAAAGATGAATTACGAAAAGAGACCATTAAAAAACTAAAAAATATCCGAAGTGACAGAAAAACGACAATTGAAAAACAACTCCACCTTATTTTATTTTCCTCTCCAGCATGGGTAAATTCTCAAACCATTGGAATCACAATCTCAAAAGAATTTGAATGGAACACGAGGCCCATTATTGAACAGGCCTGGGAATTAGGAAAAACAGTTTGTGTCCCAAAGTCTTATCCGAAAGAAAAGGAACTAGTCTTTTATAAGTTGGATTCATATGAACAGCTAGAACCATCTTATTATCAATTATTAGAGCCAAAGATAACAGAAACGGAACAAATAAATAAAAAACAAATGGATTTACTCATTGTCCCGGGCATCTTGTTCGACAAAGATGGATATCGAATTGGTTTTGGTGGCGGATACTATGATCGTTATTTAGCTGATTATCCGAATGAGACCGTTTCATTGCTGGCCCGTGCCCAATTAATCGAAGACCTACCTGTACATTCATTTGATATAAACGTTAATCAGATGATCACAGAAGAAGGATTCTTTTAGGTTAGGGGGAGCATGTGGAACGGTAATGAGCAATCATCAAAATCACACTTTGATAGACGTTGTTTGTCGAGAAAGTTTTTTGACCTTTTGTAACGTAAAAGCGGTCTTGATTTGTTATGATGGAATTTAGGGAGGAGACATCATGTATTTATCTGAACAATATACGATGTACGATATTGCCAATAAATTAGTCTTCCAGGAAGGTTTTGACATTTTACATATTAATGGGAATGAAGAAATATGGTTGGAAAAATATGAACAACGAGTATCTAAAGTTGTTCGCCTCATACATAAAGGTTTTGACTGGAAAAACTACCTAAAAACTGATATTGCCCAGGTCTTTCAAAAGATAAAAGCAATGGATCGCTTATTAGTAGGGAAAAAAGTGGAGATTTATAATATATATATATCATCTCATACACCAATCGATGATTGGGGCGTTCTAAAGAAGCCACTACAATTAAGTGAAAAGAATCCCCCTGAAATGCTTGTCTATTATATCGATGGTACAAACAAAGAAAGTGAATTATCAAGATTGACAACAGGACTAGGTGTTTCCACGCTAACATCGAGTATTGTAGAGACTGAAGATGAGATGGAAAGGGAAGTCAAGACGATTCATCAGCAATTGATGGCAACATTAACTGATAAACGAAATGAAGAAGAAAGTGTATTTTCTTTTGGGAAGCCATTTTTTACATATCTGCTCATCATCTTAAATATGGTGATGTATTTTATTTTGGAGACAAACGGTGGAAGTACAGATATTGAAAACCTTATTGACTTTGGCGCTAAGTTTAATCCGCTCATTATTGATGGAGAGTGGTGGCGTATCGTGAGTTCCATGTTTCTACACATTGGTTTTCTACATCTTTTCATGAATATGCTGGCACTCTACTATTTAGGGACTACTGTTGAACGCATTTATGGTTCCTTTCGTTTTATACTGATTTATTTCCTAGCGGGGATCGGTGGAGGGGTAACAAGCTTTGCCTTTTCAATGAGTGTCTCAGCTGGGGCTTCCGGTGCCATTTTTGGTTTATTTGGTGCGTTACTATTCTTTGGTGTTATGCACAAGAAAATATTCTTTCAAACAATGGGACGAGGAATCATCACGATTGTTATCCTCAATATTATTTTCGGATTTACGGTATCGCAAATTGACATTGGTGCACATTTAGGAGGCTTAATAGCAGGATTCTTAGCGTCATGGATGTTCCATCTTCCGCGGCGACGACATTTACCGTCACAACTAATTGCATTCGTTTTATATGGCGCCTTAGTTGTTGGCTTACTGTTATTTGGAATCCAGTCAACAGAAGATAGTGCACAATATCAAGTTATCAAAGTTGAGGAATTGCTGGAAGACAACCATTATAACGATGTGATCGTGGATACAAGCAAAGCATTGAATCATCCAGACGATCTTGAAGCCATGCTCTTATTTCAACGTTCGTATGCGTATACTAAATTAGATGATCCGGAATTGGCGATTGCTGATTTAAAAGAAAGCATTCACATCGATGGTGATTTTGCAGCAGCCTATTATAATTTAGCAGAACTATACGATCAACAAGGGGAGTCGACAAAAGCGAAAGAAATGGTGGAATATGCCTATGATTTAAAACCTGATGATGAAGCGTATATTACATTATATGAAAAAATTACCGGTCATAAAGAGTAAAAAGGCTTCACTTTTCATTTGGCGCATGTGATATTTGCTGGATGAGTTTTTTCTTCTCGCCATTTATTGTATAAATCACCATTAAGTGTGAACCATCCTTATGAAATAAAATTAATGGAATATGATGTGTTTCATCCGTATCAAGTGATTGGCTAATGGGTATCATGTAGTTTTTATAGAGACCTTCCCATAATTGCCCGATCACTTCATCGGTCTTTCCTTGTGATAGTGTTGGTAGACTTTTATCATTATACATGTATAATTTTGTAAGGGGAATGGCCACATAAGAATTAGGATTCAATTCAAATTGTTCCATTAAAGTATTCCAATGGGATGTTAGCTTTTGATTTACCTTTTCTGCTTTTGATTGGTGATTAGCGTGCTTAGAAAATAGTTCACTGGATGACATTTCGCCAATACTATTTATTTTTTTATTTGGCTGATGAATTTCTCCGTAATGATAAGAGATGGATTGATACAAACGCTGATCCTGTGCGGGCATATCCTTTTCAAGAAGAATAGTTGCCTGATCTTCTATCCATTTACTTTGCACACCTTTAAATAATCCATCTTCATACAACAAGGACACATCCTGCCTTAGATAAAGAGGCTGCTCGCTTTTAGAATAGCTTGTCCAGATTAATTGCTGCTTCTGATTTTTAGGTGTTACTTTTAAATTTGTTTGCACAAAATCAAATTTCATTTGTTCGTCAATTGGAAAGTAGGTAATGGCAGGAAGGCTACTTTTCGTTAATACATAAATCGTCACCATCACTGAACTGATGATGATAAATGTGAGATACAGGTATTTACGCATGGTTTTCACCTCGTTGATTTGTGTAGGTACACTTGATCCTATGTATTCGTCTAAGCATTTATTCAAGCAGATCAATACCAACTGATGAATTTAATTATGAAATTCATTAAAGAAACAAGAATAATAGCAAAAAGGAATGAACATACAAATGGATAATATATTATTAGGGATCGATATTGGGGGCACGACCGTTAAAATAGGGATGGTTAATGATGATGGCGAAATTATTCATAAATGGGAAATCCCGACAACCATAGGGGATCAAAGTCATTTATTAGTGCATCATATTTGGAAATCCATTTTAGAACAAGTCGATTCTTTATCGTTGAAGACAACGCAGTTATGTGGAATGGGTATCGGTGCACCAGGTTTTATTAATAATAAAACGGGAATTGTCCATGAAGCTGTAAACATAGGATGGAAAAACTATCACTTGGCAGATGAATTTAAAGAGATCTCAGGTTTACCTGTATTTGTAGAAAATGATGCGAATGTTGCTGCTTTAGGTGAAAATTGGAAAGGTGGAGGGAATCATGCGAAACATTTAATCGCGGTTACCCTTGGTACAGGTGTAGGCGGCGGGATCATTACGGATGGTGCTGTTTTAACAGGTGAAAGCGGAACAGCTGGCGAGATCGGTCATCTAACCATTGATCCGGACGGATATGATTGCAATTGTGGCAGAAGGGGTTGCCTAGAAACGATTACATCTGCAACAGGGATTGTTAATCAAGCAATGGATGTCATCGCAACGAACCCTGAAAGTAAACTAGCAATCTTTTATAAGGATCAGGGAGGTTTAACAGCGAAAGATGTGTTTTCGTTCGCCCATACAGGTGATCCACTGAGTCAGGAGATTATTGATCATACGGCGGATGTACTAGGACGAGCACTTGCCAATACAGCTATCATTACGAACCCATCTATCATTTTAATCGGTGGGGGTGTATCAAAGGCTGGTGATCAATTTATTGGATTGATCGATACTTATTTTAAAAATTATGCTCTCAAACGAATTTCCGAAAACTGTGAAGTTAAAATAGCGGAATTAGGAAATGACGCGGGTATGATAGGTGCTGCATATCTTGTCAAACAAAATAGCGATTAAAACAGTTCCGAAAACATATGAAATATAGTAAGATACAGATACAGATGAAATAAACAGAAGATTAGAATTCTAGAATCAGATGGATACATAGCTTCGTTTACAGAAGCGTGATTTTTCAAGGAGGTTTTGATCATGCGTTTGACTGATAGGAAAACACCTTTATATATCGTTGCCAGTATACTCTTTGGCTTTAAAACATATATTGTCTATCGTTTTATATTCAATATTGAATTAAGCAATTTTATGCAAGAACTGATTTTATTCATGAATGCATTTGTCTCCGCCTTTTTATTCTTTGCATTAAGTGTCTGGTTGAGCAAAAGCTCACGGCAATTAAAGTTCATCCGGTACTTTATGTTGATAGGCTCGTTGATTATTTATTTTAATCTAATCTTTTATCGCTCGTTTACTGACTTCCTAACGATTCCTCAATTATTTCAAACGAGTAACGTAGCTGATTTAGGCTCCAGTATCTTATCGTTAATTAAAGTTTATGATGTCTTTATTTTTGCTGATGTTGCGATCATCTGGCATCTAAGCAAGAAAAGTAAGCAGTTTACTGCCGTTCAATATCCGAGAAGTGGGAAGGTGTTTGCTTTAGCGATTTCTCTCGTCCTATTAGCAGGAAACTTTCTGTTAGCAGAAATGGAAAGACCCCAATTATTCACCCGTGCCTTTGACCGCGAGTATTTGGTGAAAAATATTGGCCTCTTTAACTATCATATCTATGATATATTCGGTCATTCTAAAGTAAAAACACAAAAGGTATTTGCTGACGGCAATGAGTTACCCGCGATTGAAAAACATATTGAGGATACGATTAGAAGTAGTGAAAAGTCGAGCTTGTTCGGGATTGCTGAGGATAAAAACCTTATTTTTATTTCTGCTGAATCTGTGCAGAGTTTTGTCGTTAACAGCGAGGTGAATGGGGAAACAATCACCCCTTTCTTAAACGAGTTGGCAGAGGATGAACAAACGTATTATTTTGATAATTTCTATCATCAAACAGAGCAAGGTAAAACGTCTGATTCCGAATTTATAACAGAGAACTCCTTATATCCATCATCAAGAGGAGCCGTCTTTTTTACACATGGACAAAATGAATACCATGCGATGCCAGAAATGCTCGAGGAAAAAGGGTATTATTCTGCTGTCTTCCATGCCAATAATAAAAGCTTTTGGAACCGGGATCAGATGTATGAAAGCCTGCACATTGATTATTTTTATGGAAAAGATGCTTATGAAGTCAATGAAGAAAACTCCGTTGGATGGGGACTAAAGGATAAACCCTATTTCGAACAGTCTATTAAATATTTACAAGCGTTAGATCAGCCATTTTATGCTAAATTTATTACACTAACGAACCACTTTCCATTTGATTTGGATGAGAATGATCGCTCGATAGAGCCGTATGACTCCAACTCTAATACACTAAACAATTACTTTCCAACTGTTCGATATACAGATGAGGCGATTGAGGATTTCTTTGAACAACTTAAAGATGCTGACTTATATGAAGATTCTATTATCATTATTATGGGAGATCATGATGGAATTAGTGCCAATCATAATAAGGCGATGAGTACGTTTTTAGATAAAGATGAGATCACGCCTTATGATCATGTCCAATTACAACGAGTACCTTTCTTTATTCATATTCCCGGGCATGATCAAGGAGAAGTCATGTCCAAAGTTTCTGGCCAAATAGATATTAAACCAACGTTATTGCATATGGCAGGTATCGAGACCGACCATGATATTTACTTTGGAAATGATTTATTCCATGATGATCGAGAAGGTCCTATCATTTTCCGTAATGGCGATTTTATTAGTGAAGAGTATGTTTCTACAAGTGGAGTATGTTATGACCGAGAATCAGGAGATGCATTGGAACAAGAGAATAAAGTCTCGGGGGACGGCTCTCCATGTAGTGCGATCAAAGCGGAAGCTGAAAAAGAACTAGACTATTCTGATGAGCTCATATTTGGTGATTTATTCCGTTTTGTTGAATTTGATTCTGATCAGTAAAGTACATGAACATAAAGAGGCTCCCATACATATGGGAGCCTCTTTATGTTATTCAATTGCAATCGGATTACGAACAGTTCGAAGTAATATAGCAAAGAATCGTCGAAATGGAGAAAAAGCCAAAAACTAAAGCTGAAACGGCAGAAAAGCCTAATGCTAATATGTTTTTAAATTTTAATTGACGGATGACTGATACGACTGAAAGTATCGTAACAACTAACAGTATAAGTGCTAATACCATGTTTAATACACCCTCCTTATGTTTTTCCTCATCTGTATTGATTGCTATAGGAATTACATTTGTATTATTATGTACCTAGTGAGTCTTTATTTATTTTATAGTATAAAATAAAATTTGTCGAGGTATTATATCTTGATTGAATAGAAATTATTTTATCTACTATTTTATGGGGGGATTTTAGAGTGAAAATTGAAACGATGCCATTAGGTGCATTAGGTACAAATTGTTATATTATTTATAATGAGCAAGAAGCTTTAATCGTTGATCCAGGTGGAGAAGCAGATAAAGTGATCAACTTTATCGAGAAAATGAATGTGAAGCCACTAGCCATTTTACTAACACATGCCCATTTTGATCATATCGGTGGGGTAGAAGCGATTCGAACACATTATCATATTGATGTATACCTTCATAATGAAGAGGCGCATTGGCTTGAAGAACCAAGTTTAAATGGGTCGACTGCCTTTGAGAGAGAACCCATCAAAACGGCACCTCCCGAACATGCGTTGAAACCAGGTAAGATGAAGTTGTCTTCATTTGAATTCGATGTGATACATACGCCTGGACATTCTCCTGGGAGTGTTAGTTTTATATTTGCGGAACATGGGTTTATCATGAGTGGGGATGTCTTATTTAAGCAGGGTGTCGGGCGTACAGACCTTCGAGGCGGCAATATGCAGACATTAGAGAATAGTATCCGGAACAAACTATATCAATTGGCAGCTACCTATATCGTTTATCCGGGACATGGTACGTTTACGACAATTGGTGCAGAGAAAGTAGAGAATCCATTCGTACCAGCAATGGAATAAAGGATAATACGTAAGGTAGCATTTAAGGAAGGACCTGCAGGCAGGTCCTTCCTTTCTTACGTATTAAATGAATCGATGTCTCTGATAGCAGGGATCTGTATCATTTCTTCAACGATCACATCAACTGACTTATTGTCGGTCTGCAGGGTATAATCTGCACATGCTTCATACATATCTGTTCGCTTGCTAAACAAGTCCCTCGTTTCCCGTGAATCTTTATTCCACAATGGTCTTGTCTGATCTTTATCAATCCGCTGGGCGATGACGTCAAAAGAAGTTTGTAAATATACACGTATTCCATGGTCGTTCATCGTCTGGAGATTCTTCTGGCGCTCAACAATTCCACCACCTGTCGAAACTACTTGATAGGCGGATGCTTGCAGTAAACACTCCGTTTCATACATACGAAAAGTATTCTCACCATGGATGCTGAAAATATCGGAAATCTTTTGTTCGTACCTCTCTTCGATGAACTGATCAATATCAATATATGATTTCGCCAATTGTTTGGCAAGTTGATATCCAACCGTACTTTTTCCACTTCCCATAAAGCCGATTAAATAAATGGTCTTAATGGTCAATACCCCCTTAGTATGGATGCACTATTTTCTTTTATTCATTATACGTTAAATATAAAAGAATTAATATAGAAATAAAGAAGGAGATTACCGATCCCTGTCGAATAGAATATATAAGAATTTATTTTCAGGGGGATGATACACAATTAATTCCGCTGCCACGTTAACGAATAACCTCCTTCGCTCCGCCATCAAAGCCACTGCATCTGACATCCATTTCTATCCCTTTCTACAACATACGGATATTTACTTTCGTATCCACGGTGAGAGGATCCTCTTTAAAACGATTTCGATTTCCAACTATCAATTGGTACTAGCTTATTTTAAATTTACCTCCGGAATGGATATTGGAGAAATCAGAAAACCACAGAATGGTACGATTACCCACGATGATTTGGAAAGCAGTTATTCTTTACGATTATCTACATTACCTGTCCATCGTATGGAAAGTTTAGCCATTCGCATTCTCCCACTTGAAGAAACCTACTTACTGGATGAACTCTTTCTGTTTCCAAACCAACTTAAAATGCTTAAAAAGTGGATTCATCATCAGGCAGGCCTGCTTTTGTTTAGTGGTCCGACAGGTAGTGGAAAATCGACGACCTTATATGCGCTACTAGAAACCATCCTACAAAACAAATCCTATCAGGCAATTACGTTAGAAGACCCCGTTGAAAAAGAGATCAATCATATGTTACAAGTGCAAATTAATGAAAAAGCTGGTATCACGTATGAGTCGGGTTTAAAAGCGGCTTTAAGACATGATCCTGACATCATTATGGTCGGTGAAATTCGTGACGAACATACCGCTCACTTTTGTTTTGAAGCAGCATTAACGGGCCATCTCGTCTTCAGTACATTACATGCTAAAAGTGCAGTCGGTACGATCCATCGGCTCCTCGATATGGGAATCCAACAGATCGAATTGGAGCAATCCCTCATTGCTGTCGCATCGATTCAATTAGTACCCATCCAGATTGTAGGGAAGGTAGAGAGGCGGGCCGCGATATTGGAAATTCTCGAGGGGAAAGAATTAATGCAGGAACTAAAAGGAGGTGGTAACCAAAACGCCCGTCCCATCCATTCATTTTACCATTTAAGAAAGAAGGCATTTGCATATGGTTTTATTTCTAAAGAGACATTTCTTAGCCGTTAGGAAAAGAACATTATCTCCAGCATTGCAATTGCGATTTCTGCAAAGATTATCTCGCTTACTATCGAATGGATATCCATTCATTGCTTCGCTTGATCGGATTCAATGGGACAAACAATTAATCCGAACAGCAAAACAAATTAAAACAGCATTAAAAAATGGGGAAACAATTGACAAAGCATTTGAAAAAGCTCAATTTCATTCCTCCATTATCGCCTATCTTTATTTCGTTAAAGATCGTGGCGATCTTCAATCAAGCATTGACAAATGTATTCACATGTATGAGGATCGAATCCATTACACGAAGAAGTTTCAACAAATCGCGCGTTATCCACTTATTCTCCTCTTTATCTTTTCGATCCTTCTCTATTTCATTAATCAGTCTGTTCTACCTTCCTTTGTCGAGCTGTTTCAAACGAGCGAAGCAGCATCATCAACCATTGCGTTCTCTATGTTTGTCATCGATCTGCTAGGCACCTTAATCTTCGTGATAGGGGGTATCTTTGTCATCGTCTTTATCGTATGGCAGGTAAATAAACGAAAATTTAACATTGAAACCCAAATGAAGCTATATGACCTCATTCCCATCTATAGAAAAATAGTAGCTTTGCAAACATCATTTCAATTTGCTACCCATTTAAGTACTTTATTAGATACGGGTATGTCGATCAAAGACATCCTAACAAATATGACAAAGCAAGATCGACTCCCCATTATTGCTCATTACGCCTCCTTAATCATCAAGGAATTACGTAAGGGGCTGCATATTGATCAGTTACTTGCAGAATTTACGTTTTTCGATGGGCAACTCGCAGCCATTTTCCAGAAAAATGTCGATAATGAAGCATTAGCAAAGGATTTAGCGCTTTATGCAGAGTTGTTGACGGAAGAATTGCATCGGCGAGTGATTCGGATGATCACACTGATTCAACCTTTATTTTTTATTTTATTAGCTTGTTTTATAGTGTTCATTTATATGACGTTGTTATGGCCGATGTTCCAATTGATAAAAACAATTTAAAGGAGAAGTGCTATGTTTAAAAACAGTCAGGGATTCACATTAATTGAAATGTTAATCGTGTTGATGATTATTTCCGTGCTGATTATTTTAATTGTCCCCAGCCTTACCGGAAGTAGTAAAGATGTGCAAGACAAGGGTTGTGATGCGCTTGTAGGTGTTGTCCAGACCCAGGTCAACTTATATCAACTTGATGAAGGGAGACTACCTGCTTCGATATCATCGCTCGTTAGTAATGGTTATATAACGAGTGATCAGACCGAATGCTCGAATGGAGATGCATTGGTATATAATGACGGCGTTGTATCAAGACCATAAAAACATGGATAAAAACGGATTTACATTATTGGAAGTAATGATTGTCCTCGCCATCTGGTCCGTGCTCCTCCTGTTAACAACACCAATCATCTTTAGTCAGATCGACAAACAAGAGGAGCATCGTTTTTTTGAAGTATTCCAATCAGATGTTTTATATATTCAGAGTTTAGCAATGGTTTCAAAGGAAGAGGAGGTACGTATCAAGTTTTATGATCAATCCTATTCCATTTTACAGGGAAGGAATAAAACAGTTGCGAGAGCAATTCCGAGTGATTGGCAAGTAAATACAAGAATCCTATCCTCTATTTCATTTAATGAAAAAGGAACGATTCGCCAACCGGGAACGATTGAAATCAAAACAACGCGTGACACCTATCATATCATTTTCCCGTTTGGAAAAGGGAGATGCTATATTGTCAAAAAGTAATGGCTTTACATTGGTAGAGGTGTTGGTCGCCGCCAGTATTATTTTGATGATGGTCACTACCTTATTGCCCATTTCATTGCTACTTTATCAGGAACGCCTTGTTTTAAGTGATCAGAGAACGATTCACTCCCAATTGCATGATGAACTTCAACCATTTTTATGGACAGAGCAGCTAGGACTTCCCGTAACTTATTATAAAAACGTTCATTCAATTCAACTACAGTTTATCTTTGAGCGAGAAGGAGATTTTATTAAAGGATGTGTACAATGGGAAAATGCGAGAAAAGCAAATGATGAATTTTGCTTATATGGAGCGAGCGAAAAATAATGCTGGTTTTACATTCATATCACTTTTAATCACATTGATAATCATTTTTACGACGTTACCACTCCTTGTACAACTAACGAAAACAGTCAGTTATCGTACAAATTATAATGAATTGTCAATCCAGCAATTTTATCACTATCTAAGAGATGATTTAATCGAGGCCACTGCTTTTCAAGTAAGCGAACATTCACTTGAATTATTATTACAAGATGATAATACGGCAATCTATTCGATGTATGGCCGCTTAATCCGTAGACAAGTTGACGGAAGAGGGCATGAAATATACGTAAGAGACGTGAAGGACATTACGTTCACTCCGTTACCATACGGTATGCTAACGGAGGTTACGTCATTAGAAGGTGATGTTTATGAAAAGGTGCTCGTTTTCTATGAATAATGAAGCGGGATTTTTCTTGCCTTATGTATTATTTATAACGACGCTTATTTTTATAATCATTACAGCGAATATGCATATTTATCAGCAGGAAATTCTAATTTCAAACATGCATTCGGAGCAAATTCAAATGGAGACACTCTTTCAGATGGGATATGTTGCCTTTAAAAAAGAGGTTCGGTTACTGGAGGAGGATACGGGGAAACGGGAGTATGATTTTCCAGTGGGCACCGTTCAGATCAATTATCGTGAAGTATCCAAAAATAAATATCGCTTGCTGTTCACAATTTATACAAATGATAATGCCGTATACTCCATGAAAACTTGGGTAATAATAGCAAATGGCACTGATTAATTGTGTACAGTTTCTAACACTATAAAAAACGCG